>OLFY01000654.1_pt1 | contig 50468 bp, 48 predicted proteins | sample 1605611 | NCBI WGS metagenome assembly OLFY01 (sample SAMEA3888923, study PRJEB22519) | human gut metagenome | biome: human gut; feature: human-associated habitat; material: faeces | place: Denmark | collected 2011 | reverse complement strand
ATTAGGGCTATGCCCGAAAAGGAAAAACCACCCGCTATGCGGGTGGATGATTATTGTTACCCAAAGTGTTTTTTAGGTACCCGGGTGGAATGATCAGCCCGGGTACCTTTTCTTTTGTCAGTGAGGAGGAAATACAAGTGAAACAGCAAAGTCTGGAAGACATCCAAAAAATCGCAGAAGGCTACGCCGCCGTACCGGTGGTCCGGGAAATCCTGGCGGACACAGCAACCCCCATCGGCCTGGTGAGCCTGGTGCGAAAGGAAAGCAACCGGTATTTCCTGCTGGAAAGCCTGGAACAGAACGATCAGGCCGGCCGGTACTCTTTCATCGGCTTTGATCCCATTGCCCGGCTCCGGGCCAAGGACCGGAGTGCCCAGGTGGAATTTGCCGGCAGCCGGATCCCGGTGGATCCCAGGCAGCCTCTGGAGGCGCTTCGGTCCATCCTGAAGGCCTATCGGGTTCCCAAGGTATCGGGCCTGCCGCCTTTTACCGGCGGTTTCGTAGGGTATTTCTCCTACGATTTCTTCCAGTACTGCGAACCCAGCCTCCGATTCGATCCGACCAAGGCGACGGATTTTCCGGATTTCGACCTGATGCTGTTCGACAAGGTCATTGCCTTCGATCGGGTGCTCCAGAAAATGTACCTGATCGTGAACATCAAGACCGACGATCTGGAAGGGAATTACGCCAAGGCCCAGAAGAACCTGGATGCCATGGAAGCCCTGGTCCGGCAGCCGGTGGCGCCTCCGGCATTCACACCGGCCCGTCTGGGAGAAATCACCAGCAACCAGGATAGAAAAAGCTATGCTGAGAATGTGGAGAAGATCAAGGAACACATCCGGCAGGGGGACATTTTCCAGGCAGTGTATTCCCAGCGGTTCTCCGCCACCTATGACCAGGATCTGTTCAACATGTACCGGATCCTCCGGACCACCAACCCTTCCCAGTATATGGTTCTGCTGAAAAATGACGACCTGGAAATCGCTGGATCCAGTCCGGAAACCCTGATCAAGGTCCAGGACCGGGAAATCACGTCCATGCCCATCGCCGGCACCCGCCGGAGAGGGCGCACGGAAGAGGAAGACAGGGCCCTGGAAAAGGACCTGCAGACGGATCCCAAGGAACTGGCGGAACACAATATGCTGGTGGATCTGGCCCGGAACGATGTGGGCAAGGTGGCGGAATTCGGTTCCGTGAAAGTCCATGATCACCTGCTGATCAAGAAATTCTCTCACGTCATGCACATGACCACCCGGGTGACCGGAACGTTGAAGGAAGACAGGGACGCCATCGATACCCTGTGTGCCGCTTTCCCGGCCGGGACCCTTTCCGGCGCCCCCAAGGTGCGGGCCTGCCAGATCCTGGACGAACTGGAACCGGAACGCCGGGGTCCTTACGGCGGAGGGATGGGATATCTGGACTTTGCCGGGAACATGGACATCTGCATCGTGATCCGCACAGCGGTGAAACTGGGGAATACGGTTTCCTTCCAGACCGGCAGCGGCATTGTGGCCGATTCCAGGGTGGAGGATGAATTCATGGAAACCATCAACAAGGCAGCGGCCGTTCGGCAGGCCCTGGTTGCAACCACGGAGGCATGACATGGAACTGATCATCGATAATTACGACAGCTTTACCTATAACCTGTATCAATACATCGGTACCCTGAACCCGGATGTGAAGGTCATCCGGAATGATGCCATCACGGTGGATGGCATCCGGAAACTGCAGCCGGATCATCTGATCCTGTCGCCGGGTCCCGGCCGGCCCTGTGATGCGGGGGTATGCGAACCGGCCCTGCGGGAACTGAAGGGGGAATTCCCCATCCTGGGGGTGTGCCTGGGCCATCAGGCCATGGGTGAGGTGTTCGGCGGTACCGTTACCTATGCCAGACAGCTGATGCACGGCAAGCAGTCCCTGGTGACCCTGGACCGGACCTGTCCTTTGTTCAAGGGGCTGCCGGAACAGATCCTGGTGGGGCGCTACCATTCCCTGGCCATCGATCCGGATACCCTGCCGGAAACGCTGAAAGCCACAGCCACCACAGCGGACGGGGAAATCATGGCGGTGCAACACCGGGAGTATCCCATCTACGGGGTCCAGTTCCATCCGGAATCCATTCTGACGCCGGAGGGCATGACCCTCATCAAGAATTTCCTGAGCCTCTAACAGAGGCGTTGCAAGAGCAAGGAGGACCCACAAATGATTAAAGAAGCCATCATCAAGTTAGTGAATAAAGGCGATCTGACCTACGACGAAGCCAAGGAGGTCATGCTGGAGATCATGGGTGGCAAGACCACACCTACCCAGAATGCTGCCTTTCTGGCAGCTCTTTCCACCAAGAGCACCAAGGCGGAGACTATCGACGAAATCTCCGGCTGTGCGGAGGCCATGCGGTCCCTGGCCACGCCGGTGCCCCATCCGGGCCTGGAAGTGATGGAAATCGTGGGAACCGGCGGTGACGGTGCCCATTCCTTCAACATCTCCACCACCTCGGCCATGGTGCTGGCGGCCGGCGGCGTGAAAGTGGCCAAGCACGGCAACCGGGCGGCCTCTTCCCTGTGCGGCACGGCGGACTGCCTGGAGGCCCTGGGGGTGAATATCCAGCAGGATCCGGATCTGGCCCTGAAGATGCTGAAAGAGACAGGCTTCTGCTTCCTGTTCGCCCAGAAATACCATGCGGCCATGAAGTACGTGGGACCCATCCGGAAGGAACTGGGCTTCCGCACTGTGTTCAACATCCTGGGGCCTCTGACCAATCCGGCCAAACCGGAACGGTTCCTGCTGGGGGTCTATGACGGCTACCTGGTGGAACCCCTGGCCAAAGTGCTGTGCTCTCTGGGGGTGAAACGGGGACTGGTGGCCTACGGGCAGGAAAAACTGGACGAAATCTCTCCCAACGGTCCCACCACCATCTGTGAACTGAAGGACGGGTATTATCGGACCCGCGTCATCCGACCGGAAGACTTCGGCCTCACCCCGGGTACGAAGGAAGAATTGGTGGGAGGTACGCCGGAAGTGAATGCCCAGATCACTCGGGACATCCTCTCCGGCAAACTGCAGGGAACCAAACGGAACGCGGTGCTCATGAACGCCGGAGCCGGCCTGCTTGTTGGCGGCAGGGCGGATACCATTGCGGATGGCGTGAAGCTGGCAGCGGAACTCATCGACAGCGGCAAGGCCACGGAGACCCTGGAAAAGGTCATCCGAGTCAGCAACCAGTAAGGAAGGCGTGGACCATGATCCTGGATACCCTGGCAGACGCCGCCCGGCAGCGGGTGGCGGAAGCAAAGAAACAGAAATCGCTGCCGGAGCTGCGGAGGGAGGCGGAAGCCCTGTCCAAAGACCGGGCGGGGATCTTCCGGAAGGCGCTCAGCCGGCCGGGACTGAACTTCATCTGCGAAGTGAAGAAGGCGTCCCCCTCCAAAGGGCTCATCGCTCCCGACTTCCCCTATATGGATATCGCCAGGCAGTACGAGGCCGCCGGCGCCGCCGCCATCTCCGTGCTGACGGAACCCACCCGATTTTTGGGCAGCGATCGGTACCTGGAGGAAATCCGAAAGGCGGTGCAGATGCCGCTCCTGCGGAAAGACTTCACCGTGGACGAGTACATGGTCTATCAGGCCAAGGTTCTGGGGGCCGATGCGGTGCTCCTCATCGCGGCCCTGCTCAGTGACAGCCAGCTGCAGGAATACCGGCTGGCGGCGGAAAGCCTGGGGCTGGATGCCCTGGTGGAAGCCCACGACGAGGAAGAAGTGGCACGGGCCCTCAAGAGCGGTGCCCGGGTGCTGGGCGTGAACAACCGGAACCTGAAGGACTTCACCGTGGACATCGGCAACAGCCTGCGGCTGCGGCCCCTGGTACCGAAAACCATCCCCTTTGTAGCGGAAAGCGGCATCAAGACCAGAACGCAGACGGCCGAGCTGGAACAGGCTGGGGTGAACGGGGTGCTCATCGGCGAGACGCTGATGCGGAGCCCGGACATGAAGGCCATGCTGGCGGAACTGCGGGGGGATGCCCAATGACGAAGATCAAGCTCTGCGGCCTGCGGCGCCCTGAGGACGTGGCCATGGTGAACCGGGTCATGCCCGATTTTGCCGGATTCGTGTTCGCAAAGGGCAAACGGCAGGTAACGTCGATGGCGGCCCGTCAGCTGCGCGGCCTCCTGGACCCGGAAATCCAGGCGGTGGGGGTGTTCGTAAAGGCTCCCATCGATAAAGTGGCGGCTCTCGTAAGCGAGGGAACCATCCAGTACATCCAGCTCCATGGAGACGAAGACAGAGAGTATATCCGGGCACTGCGATGGCGGACAAAGGCTCCCCTCATCAAGGTGCTCCGGGTGAAGGACGAAGAAAGCCTGAAGAATCTGGACACCTGGGATTGTGATTATTTTCTGCTGGATACCTTTGCGGGCAGCCAGTTCGGCGGGGTGGGGAAAACCTTCGACCATAGCCTCCTGGGGCAGGTGCAGTTCCCCAAACCCTTTTTCCTGGCCGGGGGCCTGAACCCGGACAACGTGGCGGAAGCCATCCGAGACTATGCACCCTACGGGGTGGATACCAGCAGCGGTATCGAGACCGATGGATATAAAGACGAAGAAAAGATCCGCGCTTTTGTGCGCGCTGTAAGAAAAGAGGAAAAACCATGAGCAACGGAAGATTTGGCAAACACGGCGGCCAGTATGTATCGGAAACGCTGATGAACGCGGTCCTGCAACTGGACGAAGCCTATAAGAAATTCAAGGATGATCCGGAATTTTTACAGGAACTGAAGACCCTGTACCATGATTACGCAAACCGGCCCAGCCTGCTGTACTATGCAGAGAAGATGACGAAGGACCTGGGCGGCGCCAAGATTTACCTGAAACGGGAAGATTTGAACCACACCGGCGCCCACAAGATCAACAACGCCCTGGGCCAGTGCCTTCTGGCCAAAAAGATGGGCAAGCACCGGGTCATCGCTGAAACCGGCGCCGGGCAGCACGGGGTGGCCACGGCTACGGTGGCAGCCCTCATGGGCCTGGAATGTGAAGTATACATGGGCAAAGAGGACACCATCCGCCAGGCCCTGAACGTGTACCGGATGGAACTCCTGGGTGCCAGGGTGGTACCTGTGACCACCGGCACCGGCACCCTGAAGGACGCCGTCAGCGAGGCCATGAGAGACTGGGCCACGAACGTGGAGGACACGTTCTATGTGCTGGGCTCCTGCATGGGTCCCCATCCTTATCCCACCATCGTCCGTGACTTCCAGAAGGTTATCGGTGAGGAAGTGAAAGCCCAGCTCATGGAGAAAGAAGGACGGCTGCCCGATGTGGTCATGGCCTGTGTGGGCGGTGGCAGCAATGCCATCGGCCTGTTCTACGATTTCATCAAGGATCAGGAGGTACAGCTGATCGGCGTGGAAGCCGCCGGCCGGGGTGTGAACACCGCCCAGACCGCCGCCACCATCGCCCGGGGTAAACCCGGCATCTTCCACGGCATGGAATCCTACTTCCTGCAGGATGAAGACGGGCAGATTGCTCCCGTGTACTCCATTTCCGCCGGGCTGGATTATCCTGGCATCGGGCCGGAACATGCCAACCTGTACGATACGGGCCGTGCCCAGTACGTGCCCATCACCGACGACGAATCTGTGGCTGCCTTTGAATATCTGTCCCGCACGGAAGGCATCATCCCGGCCATCGAAAGCGCCCATGCTGTTGCCTACGCTATGAAACTGGCACCCACCCTGCCTAAGGACAAGATCATCGTGGTGAACCTGTCCGGCCGGGGAGACAAAGATGTGGCTGCCATTGCCAGATATAAGGGGGTTGATCTCCATGACTAGAATCACGGATGCATTCAAAAAACAGGGAAAGATTTTCATTCCCTTCATTACGGCCGGGGATCCCGACCTGGAAACCACGGAAAAACTGATCTACGCCATGGAGGAAGCGGGCGCCGGACTCATTGAAATCGGGATTCCCTTCTCCGACCCTACTGCCGAAGGACCGGTGATCCTGGAAGCGGATACCCGGGCCCTGGCGGCCGGAACCAAAATCAGGGGTATCTTCGAGATGCTGGCTCGGGTGCGCCGGAAAACCCAGATCCCCATGGTGTTCCTGACCTACGTGAACCCCATCTTCACCTACGGCCGGGAGAAGTTTTTCCAACAGTGCCAGGAAGTGAAGATGGATGGAGTGATCGTGCCTGACGTACCCTATGAGGAAAAAGATACCCTTGCTCCCTATGCGGAAAAATACGGGGTGGAGATCATCTCCATGATTGCCCCCACCTCCCACCAGCGGATCCAGATGATTGCCCGGGAAGCACAGGGATATATCTACCTGGTGTCCTCTCTGGGGGTCACCGGAGTGCGGAAACAGATCACCACCAACCTGGCGGAGATCGTGAAGAAAATCCGGGAAGTTTCTGACCATCCCATCGCCGTAGGCTTCGGCATCTCCACACCGGAGCAGGCGAAAGAGATGGCCGGGATCAGTGATGGCGCCATCGTAGGCAGTGCCATCGTGAAGCTCTGCGCCAAGTATGGAAAGGATTGTGTGGAACCGGTGAGGGAATACGTGAAGAAAATGGCTGATGCAGTGGCGGAGGCAAAGTAAGAAAAAAGTCTCTAGTCACTATCAAAAGGACCTGCCCTGTTTTGGGGCAGGTCCTTTCCTTTGGCTCGAGACTCGAGACCCGAGACTTATTTTTCATGCTTTCTTCTCTTTTTTACGGTATAATAAATATATAGACACTTTTCACCAAAAATCTGTAACCCTGCAAAAGGAGACGGCTATGGTACGGAAATACAAGGCATGGATCGCCGGCGTGGTGGCGCTGCTGGCCGTGGTGGTGGGCCTGGCGTTCGCCCTGCGCCCCAAACCCCAGCCCGTGGCAGATGGCACCGGGAAGCTCCACGGAAAACGGAACCTCATGATCATGGGCGTGGACAAACGCAGCGGAGACGCAGGCCGTTCGGACACCCTGATGGTGGCTATGGTGGATCCGGGCAAGGACAAGCTCTCCCTGCTCTCGGTGCCTCGGGATACCCTGGTGTCCATTCCCGGCCATGGCTGGGATAAGATCAACCATGCCTATGCCTATGGGGGTCACCAGCTGAGCCAGAAAACCCTGGAAAATTTCCTGGGACTGCAGATCAGCCATTATATACTGGTGGATTTTCAGGGATTTGTAAAACTGGTAGACGCCATCGGCGGCGTGGATATCGATGTGGAAAAGGACATGCAGTATACGGACCCCTATGATGGGGAAACGGGCCTTGTGATCAGTCTCCATGCAGGACGGCAGCATCTGGACGGCACCACGGCCATCCAGTATGTGCGGTACCGGGATGAGGAAGGGGACATTGGCCGGGTGAAACGGCAGCAGAAGTTCATGAAAGCCGTGTTCCAGAAACTGTCCGCCACCAATCTGCTGACCCGGGCCCCTGAAATTGCCCGTACCCTGTACCAGAGCATTGATACGGACCTTTCGGTGACGGATCTGGCCAGCCTGCTCATGACCTTTGCCAGGAATGTATCCGGAGAATCCCGGCTGGAGACGGAAATGGTCCAGGGCAGCCCGGCTTACCTGGATGACATCAGCTACTGGATCCCGGATATGGAAGCCCTGGGCCGGCAGGTGGCCCGCATGCAGGGCGTCAAGACGGGCAGCGGTTATACCCTGGCTGCCAGACGGGCCAAGGAAAAATACGACCAGCTGCTGGGTGTGAACAGTACAGCAGAACCCAGTAAGGTGCGGGAAATCAGGATCCAGAATGACCAGCTGAAGAAGTCTGTGGAGCAATCCCGGAAACTGGACCTGAAGAGAAAGGGCTTGCCGCCTGCCGGTCAGGCCGGGAGCAGCGGAGCAGGGAGTTCATCTTCCCTGCCGCCCGCACCGAAACAGCGGCCCTTGCAGGCTACCATCGTCAATTGCAGCGGCAGTCCCCAGACCGGGGCCCAGGTTGCCGCGGATGCCCGGAATGCAGGGTTCGTGGTGCTGAGCATCACCACCGGCAATCCCATGGACCAGACCCAGGTCCTGATCAATTCCGGAAGCAGCCGGGCCGAAGAACGGGTAGGCAGCCTGCCCTTTAATTACACGCTGCTCCGGGGTTCCGTGAACCCGGGCAGTGGGGATGCGGTGATCTATGTGGGGAAAGGTTATGGGAAGTGAGTAGTGGCCAGTGAATGGGGCTGTGATTTTTTCATCCCCCCAACAGTTTCTATCCCTAGTTGATTCATGTGGAATAAATCGAGTAATAAAAAAATAATGAAAAAACTGAATTATCTCTTGCACATTGTATACAATCGTGCTATAATGCAACTGTAAGTTGAAGTTGCCCCTCATTTGGCCCTTGTTTTTCAAGGGCTTTTTTTTTATGCTTTTTCTTTCCCTATTTCCCAATGGGCTTCTCGTTGACAAAATACCATTACAGGCTTACAATAAAAACCACGACTTATGTATACAAAATGCGAGAGGTGTCTCGCAGTGCAGGAAAGTAGGATGGTAGTTATGACAATCGATATCCATACCCGGTTCATCACCTTGCTGGGTGATCCCCTGGCCCAGTCTTTTGCGGCCCGGATGCAGAACCGGGGGTACGAGGCCGCCGGCCTCAATCTGGTGTATTTTTACACTGTCACCGGCCAGGAACATCTGGGCGACATCATAAAGGGCCTGCGGTACATGCCCTTTGCCGGGTTCGCTGTTACAAAGCCCAACAAGGTGAAGGTGCTGGAATATCTGGACGACCTGGATCCCCTGTGCAGGAAGATGGGATCCAGCAACACGGTGGTGAAGCTGCCGGACGGACGGCTGAAGGGCTATAACACCGATGGGATCGGCTTTTACACGGCGCTGACGGAAGCGGGCATCGACGTGACGAAGGAGACGTTTTTCTGCTTCGGTTCAGGCGGTGCCGGCCGGGCCATGTGCTCGGTGCTGGCCTACCATGGAGCCCCGAAGATCTATATCACGGATCTGTTCCCGGATAGTGCCCGGAGCCTGGTGGAGGACATCAACCAGAATTTTGCTCCGGTGGCGGAAACAGTCCCCTATCAGGATTTTTCCAGGGTGAAGGATGCCACGGTCGTGATGAATGCCAGCGGGGTGGGCATGGGCAACACCATCGGCGAAACGCCGCTGCCTCCGGAATTCATCCGGAAAGACCAGTTTTATTTCGATGCCTGTTACAATCCGGCCCGGACCCGGTTCCTGCAGAATGCAGAGCAGGCGGGCTGCCGGGTGTTGAACGGGCTGACCATGAGCCTGTACCAGGGTACGGCCCAGATCGAACTTTGGACGGGGCACAAGGCTCCGGTAGAAGCCATGCGGCAGGAACTCCTCCAGATCATGGCCGGGAAGGAAGCAAAGTAGCAAAGGAGAAATATCATGGAGAACAAGAAGGAAAGTAGCAAAGCAACGCAAAAGACAAATTTCATCGCTCTGATCCATTGGCTGGATCTGCACCTGGAAGAGACGTTCCTGGTGGTGATGCTGGTCCTCATTGCCTGCGTCACCATGCTGCAGGTCATTGTCCGGAAAATCCCCGGGGTGGCATCGCTGACCTGGGCAGAAGAACTGTGCCGGTTCCTGTGGATCTGGAGCGTTTTTCTTTCTCTGCCCTATACCATTCGTACGGACAGCATGCTGCGGGTGGGAGTGCTGAAGGACCTGCTGCCGGAGAGCTTACGGAAGATACTGAACCTGGTGGTGGATGCCATGACCCTGGGGTGCATGGCAGTGCTGGGACTGTTTTCCTGGCAGGTGGTGGGGACCATCCAGGAAAGCCATGAAATCTCGCCGGCCATGCAATGGCCCATTGCCTTTGTGTACAGTTTCATGCTCATCGGATTCGTCCTGGCCGCTCTGCGGGCCGTACAGCAGCTGTGGTTCCACGTGCAGCATCTGCAGGAAAAGGAACTGTCCACCATGGAACAGACCTTCCAGGCGGCGGAAGCCGAAGCGGCTCTGGCCCGGGGAGGGGATGACTGATGTCTGCGGTACTGATTTTTTCTGTATTCCTGCTGGCCATTGCCATTTCTCTGCCCATTGGCATCAGTATGATCCTGGGGGCTACGGCACCCATCGCCCTGCTGCACCAGGGGGGAACCATGGGGCAACTGCTGCATAACGCATTTTCCGGGGCCAATTCGACCCCGATCCTGGCCGTGCCGCTGTTCATCCTGGGCGGCGTGATCATGGCCAAGGGCGGCATTTCCCGGAAGCTGTTTGACTTCTTTGCGTTTTTTGCAGGCCGGTTCACCGGCGGGCTGCCCTGTGCCGTGATCCTGACCTGTCTGTTCTATGGAGCCATTTCAGGTTCCGGACCGGCCACCACGGCGGCGGTAGGGGCTATGTGCGTCCCCTTCCTGACGGAACTGGGCTATGACAGGACCTGGAGCGCCGGACTGGTGGCGGTGGCAGGAGGCCTGGGGGTTATCATCCCGCCGTCCATTCCCTTCGTACTGTATTCCCTGGCCACCGGGGTCTCCACAGGCAAGCTGTTCCTGGCCGGGATCCTGCCGGGCTTTCTGGTGGGGCTGGCGCTCATGGCCTATGCGGTCATCTACTGCCTGCACCGAGGCGAAGACAAGGCCAAGGTGCAGGAGCGGATGGCGGAACTGTCCCGCAGAGGTTTCTGGAAGCTGCTGAAAGAGAGTCTCTGGGCCCTGCTGTGCCCGGTCATCGTGCTGGGAGGCATTTACACAGGGTTCACCACACCTACGGAAGCGGCAGCGGTTTCTGTGTTCTATGCCCTGCTGGTTTCCCTGTTCCTGTACCATACCATGACGGTCCGGGATATTCTGCCCCTTTTGCGGGAATCCGTCCACACCTATGGGGGCCTGGCCTTTGTACTGGCCTTTGCCACGGCCTTCGGACGGGTGCTGTCCATGACCCGGGCGACCCGGGTGGTGGAAAGCTTTATCCTGGGGAATTTCACCTCGGGCATTGCTGTACTGACAGTATTGGTTGTGTTCTTCCTGCTGCTGGGTATGGTGATGGATACGGGACCGGCCATCATCATCCTGGTACCGGTGCTGCTGCCTGCCTGCAAAAAGCTGGGCATCGACCCGGTACACCTGGGTGTGGTGCTGGTAAGCTGCCTGTCCATTGGACTGGCAACGCCGCCCTTCGGCCTGGACCTGTTCGTGGCCGGGAACATTGCAAACCAGCAGCCCATGCGTGTAGCGAAAAAATCCGTCCCCTTCCTCTGTGCGTTCCTGGTGGCGTTACTGGGAATCACCTACATCCCCTGGCTGTCCACCTGGCTGCCCAGTCTGTGGTAGGAATTGCAGCCTGAAAAGGAGAAAGGGACGATGCATATGAACATGAAAAAACTGATTACGGCGTGCCTGGCAGGCCTGCTGCTGCTGGGCCTCAGCGGCTGCGGAAGCCGGAAGGAACAGAAACAGGCAGCAGCCAAAGGACCCTATGCCGATCTGCCCCAGGTGACCCTGGTGGGGGGCGATTCCTCCGGGAAAGGCTCCGTAGGCCAGCGATTCGGGGAACTGGTGGCCAAAAAAGTGGCGGCCAAAACGGAAGGCCGCCTGAAAATCGATTACCATCCCAACGCTGAACTGGGTGGGGATGAAGACCTGCTGCGCCAGCTGCGGGCCAACGACATCCAGCTGGTGGTGGGGCAGATGGCACCGGTGACGGCCTTCGTACCCGAGGGCGCCGTATTCGATCTGCCCATGGTGTTCGCTCCCTATGAGGGGAAGACCATCGACCGGGTGCTGAACGGGGACGGTCCTTTCCGGAAAAAACTGGCCGCTGCCTATGACCGGGCAGGGCTCCATTATATGGGGACCCTGCAGAACGGCACCTACCGGCTCATGACCTCCAACAGGCCGGTGCGGACCATCGAAGATTTCAGGAATATGAAGATCCGTACCATGAGCAACAAGAACCATATGGCCTTCTGGTCGGCCATGGGGGCCAATCCCACGCCTCTGGCCTGGCCGGAACTGTATTTTTCCCTCCAGAGCGGCATTGTGGATGCGGAAGAGAATGCGGCAGATACCGTTGTTTCTGCCCATTTCAATGAAGTACAGAAATATGTGGCCGAAACCAATGTGATCCTGTACGCCAATGAAATGGTCCTGAACAAAAAAGCCTTTGACGCATTGCCGGAAGCCTATCAGAAAGTGCTGGAGGAATCGGTGCAGGAAGCCGTGAAAGAACTGGCGCCCAGCCTGGTGCAGGTGGACAGGGACGGAAAGGACCAGCTTCAGAAAAAAGGCATGATCCTGGTGACCTACCAGCCGGAATTTTACCAGGAAGTCCGGAATCTGCCGGCCATCCAGGAACTGTACAGAAAAATCGACGCCCAGACCGGCGGCCTGGGGACGCTGATGGTGGAAGAACTGGAGAAAGCAAAATCCTAATAAGAAACAGGATTGAAGAAATGGCTGTATGCTCATTTTTTGTGCGTGCAGTCATTTTTATATAGCAAATCAGGCCTTTAGAGGTATTGAGCATGGCTATTTTTCCCAGAATGGAAAATAAAAAAAGAGAGCAAAAGACCCGCACAAAGGAGTAAAATACCTTTGTGCGGGTTGAGTTTCGTATGAATGAGGAGGCAGGAAATAGTGAATCATGCCCAGCTTTTTACTGTTTTTTTTGATGTGTTCTGTCCTTTGGCAACAGGATATTTCCTGCGGCGGCGGAACTGGATGACGATGGCTCAGTGCAATGGGACGATGCAGTTCAATGTAGTGGTGCTGATCACGGTCATGAATCTGCTCAGTTTCTGGATCCTGCCTTTGAAAGGAAATCTGCTTCTGCTGCCTTTCCTGAGCCTTTTGGTGGCTTTCCTGTCAGCGGGAATGATGGTCCCCTTATGCCGCCACCTGTCTTTTGTGGATCAGGGGACACTGGTAGTGGCTGCCATGCTGGCCAATATCGGGACCCTGGCCGGTATCTGCGGATATATTCTCTATGGGGAATTGAGCTTTGCTTATATCCAGCTTTTTGCCGTGCCCCAGAATATCTTGATGGTGGTGCTGGCTTTTCCTCTGGCCCAGTATTATGTTGCCCGGGAAGGCAGTCCTGACGGAGCGGTTCCTTTGCACTTCAGCCTTCGAGAGCTGTTATTTACCCGGAAACAGCTGGGCGTGGCCGGGATGCTGATTGGACTGGGACTGCAGCTGTTCCAGGTGGAACGTCCCGTATTTGTTACCGATTTCTTTCGGTTGCTGATCCATATCCAGGCCTGGATTGCCTTCACGCCTGTGGGCTATACCATTGATTTCCATCGGGCTTATCGTTGCCTGCGGCAGGCTGCAGGACTGTTTCCCATCCGATTCCTGCTGGTGCCTCTGCTGATCTGCGGGGCATCCAGCCTGGTGGTTGCAGACCCGGTACTCCTGGGGACCATTTTCCTGGCCTCCTCAGCGCCTGTGGCCATCAATGCGGTGATTACCGCCCAGCTTTTCCACCTGAACGTAGATCTGTCGGTAGCGGCCTTCCTGGAAACGACGGTTGTCTATGTGGCGGTCATTTTCCCCATTGGATACTGGATGTTTTGTTATAGGTAAAGCACGATTTTTCTTTATATTATATCAAAGGAAACAGCCTCTTAAGAAGTTCTGCAGGAAGTTGGCCTGGCGCCGATGCGGGACCTGCCGTTCCGAAAGTGACGGCGGAACCGAAACGACCGCCTCCAATTCGGGTAATGGCTCCCATGGCTCCCATGGACATGGTGATCACCGGTGTGCGGGGGTGTTTTTCCTTCATTTCCAAAGTAGCTTCCAGCAGGGTCAGTACGTCCTTTTCCGTCCGGGGCATCACGGCTGCTTTGGCCAGGTCGCAGCCCAGCTCCTGCATGGTACACAGGGTACGGACCAGTTCCTCCCGGGAAGGGGTCTTCTGGAAATCATGGAAGGATCCCACTACTTTGATTCCGGAATCGTGGGCTTGAGCAACCAGATGTTCCATCACCTGGGATCCCCGTGACAGTTCCACATCAATCAAGTCCAGGGGCCCGTTGGCAATGACTTCTTCCAAAAGGGCCACGTAGTCATCGGTGGAGATTTCCAGCATCCCGCCTTCTGCTGTTGTACGTACGGTGAAAAGCAGAGGAAGATGGGGGATCCGCTTCTGGAAAAGAGCCAGTGGGGCCCGCCAGCTGCCTGGCTCTCGAATGGAATCATAGCAGTCCGCCCGCCATTCAACCATATCACAGGGTGATTTTTCCAGAGTCTCCAGGGCATCTTCCAGGGCTGACAGGGTGGGAGCTGTCAGGGGAACGGCGATTTTCGGGTGCCCGTCGCCGATTGCCAGATTTTTTACAAGTACAGGTTGGGCCATGATGGATATGCTCCTTTTTTCTTCTTTGTTCCAGTATACGGCAGCCGGTGGAAAAGTGTCAATAAAGGCTGCTGGCTGCATACAGGAAGGCCGAAGTTTCAGGACAGTCCTCCCGGATGTTTTCCTGTCGGATAAAACTGTGCAAAAGTTCGAAAAAATTCAAAAATCCATGGTATAATTTTCCTGTACCTTGCCGCAGACAGCGGCTGTATCACCAAAAATGCCATTGCAGAAAGAAGGAATGCCCCATGGCGGATCAACCCAAGAAACAAAGAAAAATGCTCAGTTCCTATTCCATCGTTTTCCTGTTCCTGATCTTCACAGCCATCCTGACCTGGTTCGTGCCCCAGTCCGTGGTCATCAACGACCATGGAACCAAGAAAATCATCTATGATGCCATCCTGGTGAAGGGAAAAGTGATGGCCGGCCAGGGGCTCCAGCCCATGGGGCTGTGGGACATCATCATGGCCCCGGCCAAGGGGTTCGTGAAGGCGGCCCAGCTGTGCTTTGCCCTCTTGATGGCCGGAGCGTTCCTCCATCTGCTGAACTATGTGGGAGCCATGCGGGCCGGGATCGGCTGGCTGCTGAAGCGGTTTACCGGCAAGACCCTGATTGTGGTGCTGACCTTCTTCTCCGCCCTTTTCGGGGCCGTTTACGGCCTCTGGGAAGAGATCCCCGCCTATTCCATGGCGGTGGTGCCCCTGTTCGTCCTGGCCGGATATGATGTGGTCACCGGCATCGGGGTGCTGACGGTGGGGGCCACGGCCGGCAACATGGCCAGCGTGGTGAACCCTTTCTCCCTGGGGGCTGCCGTGGGGGCCATCGGCAATGAAAGCCTGTCCCTGGGCAGCGGCATCGTCCTGCGGCTGGTGCTTTTCGCCGTGCTCTATCTGGTGGCCCTGGCCTATGTGCTCCAGTATGCGGCCCGGGTGAAGAAAGATCCCTCCAGATCCATTGTGGCCGGACTGCCGGTGAACACCATGGTGGAGGAAAGGCAGGAAGAGGTGGAAATCACCTCCCGTCAGGCTCTTTCCATCGGGCTCCTGGTACTGATCGTCATTGCCATGATCTGCGGCTATGTGCCCTGGGACTCCATTAAATTTGCGGATGGAACCACGGCAAAGACCCTGGTGAATCTGCCTTTTACCACCCTGGCCAAAGTACCGGTACTGGGGAACCTGCTGGGCGCGGAACATTACACCCAGTTCGGAGACTGGTATTTTGAAGAATTTTCCTTCGTATTCCTGGCCGGTGCCCTGCTGCTGGGAATCATCAACAAGATCCCGGAAGCCACCTTCATCAAAGAATTCATCGCCGGAGCCCGGGACCTGCTCAGCGTGGTGCTGGTTCTGGCCATTGCCAATGGGATTTCCGTGATCATGGGCAGCAAGACCGCCGGCATGTCCGTCACCTTTGTGTACTGGATCCAGAATGCCCTCCAGGGCGTGCCTTCCTGGGCTTTCTCCCTGGCCGTCATCCTGTCCTATGTGGCCATCGGGTTCTTCATGCAGTCCACCAGCGGGGTAGCCGGGATCACCATGCCCATCCTGGGGGCCGTGGCCTATGCCCTGTATGAAACCGCTCCCATCGGGCCGGTGGGGGGCCAGGTACTGCTGATCGCCAGCTTCACCATCGGGCTGAACTTCACCAGTGCCCTGTATCCCAGTGCCACCAACATGGGGACTTTGGAACTCTACAAGGTACCCTATGACATCTACCTGAAGTTCATCCTGAAAGGGGCCCTGCTGCTGCTCGTTACCGGCGGGATCATCGTTTCCGTGGCGCCCATGCTGGGCATCCTGTAACCTTTTGGGGTATAATGGAACCAATCAACAAGAAAAGGAGTTTTGCTGTCATGACCGTACTGGATTCTCTGGAACCCCGCCGGGTGTTCCATTTCTTTGAAGAAATTTCCCGGATTCCCCATGGGTCCGGCCATACCAAAGCCATCAGTGACTGGCTGGTGGAATTTGGCCGGAAACGGGGCCTGGAAGTCCGTCAGGATGCCCTGAACAATGTGGTCCTGGTGGGACCGGCTTCTCCCGGATATGAACAGGCAGAGCCGGTGATTTTCCAGGGCCACATGGACATGGTCTGTGAAAAGGCCCCGGACTGCCCCAAGGACATGGAAAAGGAAGGCCTGGACCTGGAAGTGTCCGGGGATGAAATCACCGCCCGGGGGACCACCCTGGGGGCGGATGACGGGATTGCCGTGGCCATGGGCCTGGCCCTGCTGGATGATCCCTCCATTCCCCGGCCCCGGCTGGAAGCGGTGTTCACCGTGGACGAGGAAACCGGCATGCTGGGAGCAGTGGATCTGGATGCCAGCGGACTTGCAGGCCGGCGGATGATCAATATGGATTCGGAGGAAGAAGGGGTCTTCACCTCAGGCTGTGCCGGCGGAGTGGATGTGAACTGCGCCCTGCCCGTCCGGCGGGAAGCCTTTGCCGGCACCTGCCTGGAACTGAAGATCAGCGGCCTGACAGGGGGCCACTCTGGAGCGGAAATCCACAAGGGAAGGGCCAACGGGGACAGGCTCATGGGCCGTCTCCTGCTCCATCTGGACCGGGAAGTCCTGTACCGGCTGGTGGAAGTGGAAGGGGGAACCAAGGACAACGCCATTCCCCGGGAAGCCAGGGCGGCTGTGCTGACTCCCGAACCGGAAAAACTCCGGCAGGCAGTGGCGGCTTTTGACCGGATTCTCCGGCAGGAATTCCAGGTGACCGATCCGGACCTCCAGGTGACGGCAGAGCCGGCAAGGGCGGAACGCATGCCCATGGACCGGGAATCCACGGAAAAGGTCCAGTGTCTCCTGACCAGTCTGCCGGGAGGGGTCCAGGTCATGAGTCCGGAACTGGAAGGCATGGTCCAGACCTCCCTGAACCTGGGGATCCTCTATACGGAAGACGGGCAGGTGTGCGCTGGCCTGCTGGTGCGCAGCAGTGTGGAAAGCCAGAAGGAAATGGTGGCGGAACAGATCGAAGGGCTGCTGCGGCAGCTGGGAGGACAGGCCATCCGCTCCGGGGACTATCCGGGCTGGGCCTACCGGGCAGATTCGCCTCTCCGGGACCTGTTTGTCCAGGTGTACCGGGAACAGTATGGAAAGGAACCCAAAGTGGAAGCCATCCACGCCGGGGTGGAATGCGGCATGTTCGCCGCCAAGCTCCCGGGACTGGACTGCATTTCCCTGGGGCCCACCCTGACGGAAATCCATACGTATCGGGAAACCATGCACATCGCTTCCGTCCAGCGGACCTGGAACCTGCTGCTGGAAGTACTGAAACGGATGAAATGAGGGTGTACACCATGAATGATATGGAACAGCGGACCCAGGCCATCATCGAGGCCTGTGCCCGGGAAAAGGAAACCAATCCTCTGGCCATTTTCCGCCATGTGGCGGGACAGGATTTCGTGCGGATCCACGGGCCGGAGCACCATGTGCTGGATGGAGCCTGTCTCCTGACCGCTCTCCATCATGCGGGCATGGAGTTCGATCTGCCGGAACAATTGAACAGACTGCGGCAGGAGGGACTCCAGATGCCGGGAGCCATCTGTGGCCACTGGGGTGTCTGCGGAGCTGTGGCCTCTGTTGGGGCCGCTCTTGCGCTTCTGGAAGGGACCGGGCCGCTGACCACGGATTCTTCCTGGGGCAGCCATATGACGTATACGGCCCGGGCTCTGGCCAATCTGGCGGCCATCGGAGGGCCCCGGTGCTGCAAACGGGATGCTTTCACAGCCCTGAAAACAGCCATTCCTTATGTAAAGGAACGGTTCGGGATCGACCTGCCGGAAGAAAGGACGGTCTGCGGCTTCTATCTCCGGAATCAGCAGTGCCTGGGGAAAAGGTGTCCCTACAATCCGGAACATCAGGCGGTGGCTGCACGGTAAAGGACAGCTGCCTCTTTTTTCTTCTTCCATTCTAGTGTAAAATAGAACTATTACGTCTGTGACACTGCATTGGAGGAACGTGTATGAAGAAAAAATACTGGCTGGGCTTTTGGGCTGCTGCCATTTTTCTGTTGTTTTTTATGAATTCTTCCCTGCCCCTGACGGACAGTGTGGAAGGGAATTACGCCCTGACGGCCAAGGAAATGGTCCTGAGTGGCGACTGGCTGTCACCCCAGATCTATGGCCGCTACTGGTATGATAAACCGGTTTTTGCCTACTGGATGATCGCCCTGGGTTTCAAGCTTTTTGGCTTCAGTGAATTCGGTGCCCGGTTCTTTCCCTCCCTGTTCGGGCTGGGCGGGCTGTGGCTTACGGTAAAGGCCGGCAAGAAGCTCTATGGAGAAGAAGTGGGCTTCCTCAGCGGTGTCCTTCTGCTTATGACCCTGCAGTTCTTTACCATTTCCAAGAGCGTGCTCACGGATGGCATGCTGTTTCTGTTCATGGATGGGGCGCTGCTGTGTTTCTACCTGGGCTACAGTACCCGGGAGAAAAACTGGTATTACGGGCTGTACCTCCTGGCCGGGCTGGCTACTTTGACCAAGGGACCCATCGGGTTTCTCATGCCCGGTTTCATCATCACCCTGTTCCTGCTGTACCAGAAGGACTGGAAATGTCTGAAGACCGCCCATTTGGCTTCAGGCATTTTCTTGTTCCTGCTGGTGGCCCTGCCCTGGTACATTGCCATGGCCAGGGTCCATCCGGATTTCCTGGGTAGTTTCCTGGGGACTCAGAATGTGCTGCGGGCAACGGTCTCGGAACATCCCCGGGACAATGTAATCTGGTACTATACGGCGGTGAACCTGCTGAACGCCTATGCCTGGGTGGGGTTCATACCGCCCATGCTGTGGAATCTGGTACGGAAGAACGGGCAATGGAAGTATCCGGCACCCCGGGAAGCATTCCTGCTGCTGTGGATGGCAGCCATTTTCGTGTTTTTCCAGTGCATGGCCACCAAATACATCACCTATACTTATCCGCTGCTGCTGCCTCTGTGTGTGCTTACGGCAGATTACATCTGGAAAAAGGGACAGAAGCTGGAAGTCAGATGGATGCTCCTTGGGAACATCCTGTTTTACGGGGCATTGGCTGTGGCAGCCTGGAAATTGCCCAAGCTGGCACCCAAGGTGTTTGCCCATCCCATGAATGTATTTTACTTCATGCTCATCTACACCCTGTGCATGGCCGTACTGGTCCTGCATCGATACAAGGGAAAAAGCAACCAGGAAGTGTTCTCCACAGTGATCCTGCTGACCATTGCCTTCCATTGCTGCAGCCTGGACCTGTTGGCCCAGCCGTTGATGTACGATGTGACCGGTAAGACAGCGGCCCAGTTCATCAATTCCATGGTGCCGGCAGATGTGCCCATCTACATCCGGGGCGGCGGCTATCCCACCTCTGCGGTGTTCTATACGGGCCGGGAGATGGTGATGCTGGTGCCCGACCAGGAAGCCGATGCTTTCCAGCCCAGGCAGGACAGCTGGTCGGCCAAGAACATCATGCCCTGGACTACTTATGGTAAGGTGCAGCAGCAGTCGGGCAAGGCGGTGGTGCTGGTGGACACCCATACGAAGAAACTGACTACCAAACTGGAAGAGGACTGGCCGGCCACCTGGAAGCGGATCAAGCTGCCCGGCCAGTGGACGGTTATGATCAAGGAGCGGTAATATGGAAGAAGAACAGTTGCAGGCCTATTTGGAGAAACAGGAGTTCATTGGTTTCCAGGTCCACCAGGCCGAGTTGGAGAAACCGGAGGGGACGGCCCGGTATTTTCAGTTGCTGGACTACGTGGGCAGTCATCCCCAATGGGCCAGAAAATTCTGCAGTCGCTGGGGGCTTTCTTTCCATGAGGATTGCGGACAGTATCTGTGGGAGAATCAGGGAGCGGTGGATTTTGTTAAGAAGCTGGGGGAGATATTTCCGTTTCTGTTCTACCTGGCGGAGAAGGAAGGGGAGACTCTGAAGCTTCTGGTGATGCTCACCTGCCGCAGCGACAAGCTGGAAGGGGACAATCTTTCTCTGGACCGGGAAAAGTTCAACGCCTATCTGAAACAGCAGCTGAAAGGGCTGCTGTTCATGAGCGAGAAGACGGGCCTCAGTCCGGAGAATGCCCAGAGTCTGATACAGGGTGTCTATGCGTATTTTGGACTGACTGACTGACCAGTCAAATTCACAAATCATTCAAGAATTTGCCCTTCCTTTGACACAAGATATGGCTATACTAATACTCGTAACAGGGATTACCCCTCCTTGTTACATCTTCCCCATCAAATCATCATAAACAACTTCCTTTCAAGGAAAAGGCCTTCTGCTTCCCCAGCAGAAGGCCTTTTCCATTCCTGTGGTATATATGGTTACATGCTACAGGATTTTTTACTTTGTCACTCCGTGTTTTTGGGCGAAGTCCAGGAACGTATGGATGTTCTCGAAGCTGGCGGTATTTTTCAGCCAGAGCATTTCGATGCCATAATACAGTGGCGGATTCAGAGAAATGGGTACCAGGTCCGGCTCCCGTTCGGCCACCGGCCGGTACAGGAATCCCCCGGCTGCCCCGTTCTTGATCAGTTGTATTTTGGTGTACAGCTGGCTGGTGGACCAGAGAATCTTGGGCGTACAGTGATCTGCATGGAACCGTTCCAGGATCTTTTCCCGGAAATGCTGGTGACCCTCGATTTCCACCAGGGCCATCTGGGCTACCTGTTTCAGGGAAATGGTTTTCTCCACAGCATAGGGATGCTCCCGGTTCACACAGTACACGATTTCACTCTGGCGCATGGCACAGGCATCCGTGTTCGCCTGGTCGGACCCTAGTCCACTGACCAGGGCGATGTCAATCCGTTCCTCCTGGAGGGCTTTCCGCAGGCTCAGGGAATTGCCGTGGTGGAGTTCCAGCCGGATGTCCGGGTATTCTTTGTGGAACTGGGCCAGCAGGGGAACCTCCAGTGACTCGATCATGGGTGGCAGGCCGATCCGTATACAGGTGTTCTTCTTCTGCAATCGGGTCATGTCATCGCTGATCTGTTTGGCTTTGTCCAGCAGTTCCTCCACTTCCAGCAGGAAATAGGAACCCTCTGTGGTCAGTGTCAATTTCTTGTGGGATCGTTTGAACAGTTTCAGATCAAACTCTTCTTCCAGCTCGCGGATGGCTGCTGACACCGCAGGTTGGGAGATTTGGAGATTTTCGGCAGCCTTGGTGATGCTCTGCTGCCGGCAGACTTCCTGGAAATAGCGCAATTGATGTAATTTCATACTTTCTCCTCCCAAACCTTGGTGGTTCTCCCGGTTTGTTTATTGTCTTGTCTTAAATATATTATATACAAAAGAATCAAAGAAAATAATAACAGATTTATTTATAAATAACATAATTAATAACGATGTGATCTACATCTGAAATGTTTGTGGGGCAACCCTCTTTTCCAGGAATTTCTGATATAATAGTAGTATTTTGAAAAGGCGGCTTACAAAGAGTCATTGGGGGAGGAAAAAACGTGAAAAAAGAAACAGGCAGCCTGGTATTGTGCGGTCTCTTTACGGCTCTTATGGCGGTGGGTGCGTTCATCCACATCATGCTGCCCGTCGGGCCATTTCAGGTGACCGTGTCTCTCCAGATCTTCTTTGCCATCCTGGCCGGGCTGTTCCTGGGGTCCCGGCATGGTTTTCTGAGTGTCCTGGCCTACCTGGTGCTGGGCCTGGCAGGGGTACCCATCTTTGCCCATGGAGGTGGCTTGGGCTATTTGCTGAAACCCACCTTCGGCTTTTTGCTGGGATTTCCCTGTGCGGCCTGGGTGGCCGGGGTATTGGGCGGTGACAACCGGAAGACGGGATTGCAACAGCTGCTGGCGGCAGCGTTCGGTGGAGAAATGATTTATTATTTCACCGGTCTTGTCTACTATTCTATCATGTTCAACGTTGTGCTTCAGAATGGGGAGGGCATCGGGCTCATCAGACTTTTGGAAGTATGGTTCTTCAGTACGGTGATCCCGGACGGCATTATCTGCGTACTGGCTGCGCTGGTGTATCGGAAACTGGCCCCTCTGGTAAGGAGATAATATGAGAAAACTGATCATTGCCACCCGCGGCAGTAAGCTGGCCCTGGCCCAGACGGAAATCGTCCGTCGGCTGTTGCAGGAGGTACAGGTGGAAACGGCTATCCATACCATTACCACGGCCGGGGATCGGGATCGGATCCATGCCCTGGTGAAAATCGGCGGACGGGGCGTCTTCGTGCGGGAAATCGAGCGGGAACTCCTCAGTGGAGAGGCGGATCTGGCTGTGCACAGCGCCAAGGACCTTCCCTATGAACTGGCTCCCGGTCTGGTGATTGCCGGCACGCCCAAAGCAGCTGATCCCCGGGATGCGCTGGTCACCCGGAAGGGAAAGAACGGAGGCGGTCCTTTGGTCATCGGAACCGGCAGTCCCCGGCGGATCGCAGAACTCAGACCTCTTTATCCGGAAGCGGTGTTCAAGGATATCCGGGGCAATGTGACCACCCGGCTCCATAAACTGGATCGGGGAGAATATGATGCCATTGTGCTGGCTATGGCCGGCCTGGAACGGATGGGCGTGGATGCATCGGCTTATGACCTCCATCCCTTTGACGTGGAGCAGGTGATGCCTGCCGGTTGCCAGGGCATCATTGCTGTGGAATGCCGCAGCCGGGACAGGGAACTGATGGCACTTCTCCAGAAAATCAGCCATGGGATCACCTGGCGGCGTTTTTTGCTGGAACGGGAACTGTTCTGCAGCATGAAGGTGGATTGCGCCATGGCAGTGGGTATCCACGCCAGTTTCCCCCGAAAGGGAGAGGTGCGCCTGGGGGCCATGCTGGATGGGGTGAAGGCTTTCCGGCAGGGGCGGACAGAGAACCATGCTCTGCTGGCGGCGTCTCTGAAAAAGGAGTTGTATGATGGGAAATCATGAAAATGCAGGAAAGGTGTGGTTGGTGGGAGCCGGCTGCAGCGCGGGACTTTTGACCCTGGAGGGACTGGAACGGTTGCGGCAGGCTCAGGTGGTGCTGTATGATGCTCTGCTGGATCCGGCCCTCCTGGCAGAAATCCCGGCCGGGGCAGAAGCCATTCCGGTGGGAAAACGCTGTGGTCATCACAGCCTGGAACAGGCGTCCATCAATGACCTGCTGGTGAAAAAAGCCCGGGAGGGGAAGCGGGTGGTCCGGCTCAAGGGAGGTGACAGCTTCGTACTGGGACGGGGCGGGGAAGAACTCCTGGCCCTGCAGGCTGCCGGTATCCCCTATGATATGGTTCCCGGAGTCACTTCGGCGGTGGCGGTACCGGAGCATCTTGGTATCCCGGTGACCCATAGGGGGCTGGCCCGTTCGTTCACGGTGGTCACTGGCCATACCCGGAATGGAGATCTGGAGGATTGGCAGGCGCTGGCCAATCTGCAGGGAACCCTGGTGTTCCTCATGGGACTGGGCCAGCTGTCCCCTATCTGTGAAAACCTGCTGCAGTACGGGAAGGCACCGGAGACACCGGTGAGCATCCTGTGCGGCGGATACAGCGCGGAGGAGCTGCGGCTGGACGGGACCCTGTCCACCATGGTGGAAAAAGCCCGGGGAAAGGCATTTGCACCTGCCATCATCGTGGTAGGCACTGCAGCGGCCATGCACCTGGAAGGAGAGTCGAAGGACCCGGTGATGGTCACAGGCAGTCGCAGCTTCTGCCACCAGGTGGCGATGGCTCTGGAACCTTTGGGATGGTCGGTGAAACAGGTTCCGGTGCTGGAAATAGAACCATGCACCGACAGGCTGCCCACGTCCATTTTAGAGGCTTCCTGGCTGGTGTTTACCAGCCGGAACGGGGTGCGGCTGTTTGGCCGGTGGCTTCGGCAGCATTCCCTGGATCACCGGAAACTGGCAGGGTGCCGGCTGGCGTCCCTGGGGGAAGGAACGGCGGACGAGCTGTCCCGGCTGGGTTTTACAGCCGATCTGATGCCGGAAACCTATACGGCGGAAGCGCTGGGGAAAGCGCTGGCCAGGGCAGTGGCACCCGGGGAACGGTGCGTATTATTGCGGGCCGAGGAAGGCTCCCCGGATTTGCCCCGGATCCTGGAAAAAGCCGGAGTCGCCTATGAAGATATCCCCATTTACCGGGTCCGGCCCATCCGTCCGGCAGCCATCGAGAAACCAAGGCTGGCTCCCGGGACGCTGATCTTCGGCAGTGCCAAAGGGGTCCATTCCTTCTTTGCCCACTATGCGCTGGCCTCCGGGACAAAGCTCCTGTGCATCGGGCCTGTTACGGCGAAGGCCGTCCGGGAAGAAGGCCTTGCGGAGCCGGCCTGCGCCACGGTCCATTCCGTGGCAGGGCTGGTGCGGGAGGTACAGGAACCATGAGTTATTTTCCCATGATGATCCAGCTGGAACACGCTCCGGTGCTGCTGGTGGGCGGTGGCAGAACGGCCCGGCGGAAAGCAGCCATCTTACTGGAATTCGGTGCCGCCGTGGAGGTGGTGGCCCCTGCCATGGATCCGGGGATCCGGGGCCTGGATGTCATCCTGCACCAGCGTTCCTTTGCGCCCTGTGATCTGGAGCGGCAGCCCTGGCGGCTGGTGGTGGCGGCCACGAATGACCGGGCGGTGAACCGGGTGATCAGTGAAGGGTGCAGGAAGCGGGGCATCCCGGTGAATGTGGTGGACGATCCGGAGCTGTGCACTTTCATCTTCCCGGCCATTGTAAAACAGCAGGAGGTAGTGTGTGCTGTCAGCAGCGGCGGTCGCAGTCCTCTGGTGGCCCAGTGGATGAAACGGCGGCTGCAGCAGGTGATGCCGGAGAATCTGGGGACCCTCAATGAGACCATGGGGCAGTTCCGTAAAGTGCTGCAGCGGGAGGAACCGGAGGAAGGGAAACGGCGGGCTTTGCTGAAAAAAAAGCTGGCGGAGTTATTGGGAAAGGAACTGTAAAGGCCAAAGTCCCTTTCCCGATTTTTTTTGTAAAAATCCCGGAAAAGTACTTGCATTATTTCCAGACTCTGATATAATAACAACTGTAAGAAATAATAAATATCAACAAGTATCAAATCCAAAGAAATATCGCTGGATTTACAAGTTTCAAGGGGAGGAAATATCATGAAAAAATTCATTTGCAGAGTTTGCGGTTATGTCTATGAAGGGGAAGAAGCCCCGGAAAAATGCCCTCAATGCGGTGCACCGAAAGACAAATTCGATGAACTGAAGGAAGGCGTGAAAGAATACGCTGATGAACACGTTGTAGGCGTTGCCAAAGGCGTAGATGAAAGAGTCCTGGAAGGCCTGCGTCAACACTTCACCGGTGAATGCTCCGAAGTGGGTATGTACCTGGCTATGAGCCGTGTAGCTGACCGGGAAGGGTATCCGGAAGTGGCTGAAGCCTACAAACGGATCGCTTTCGAAGAAGCTGAACATGCTGCCAAATTCGCCGAACTGCTGGGCGAAGTGGTAACTGACAGCACCAAGAAGAACCTGGAAATGCGGGCTGCTGCTGAACAGGGTGCCTGCGCCGGCAAGAAAGAAATCGCAACTCTGGCCAAACAACTGGGCTACGATGCCATCCATGATACCGTTCATGAAATGGCTAAAGATGAAGCTCGTCATGGCCGTGTATTCGATGGCCTGTTGGCTCGTTACTTTGCAAAATAATCCCGGAGCCTTTCTGCTTCCAGGGAATCAAAAGGTGTCGCTGCGGCGGCACCTTTTTTGTATGGTATAATACAGTCATCATGAATCAGGAGGGGATCGGGTTGGAAGAGGCACAGAAAAAACGGAATGCCGTATTGGCCCGGAAGGTGATCCAGGGATTGGAATCCCGGAATATGCATGCCTATTATGCGGAAACGGTGGCTGACGGGGTGCAGCAGGCTTTGCGTCTGATTCCGGAAGGCAGTGTGGTGACCATGGGCGGCAGCACTTCCGTACGGGAAAGCGGCCTGGTGGAAGCCCTGAAACAGGGAAACTACACTTTCATCGATCGGGAGGAGTATGCTGACCGGGAGGAGGCCCATCACAAAGCCTATACGGCAGACTGGTACCTGACCAGCTGCAATGCCATGACCGACGACGGGGTGATGGTTAACATCGACGGCAATGGCAATCGGGTTTCGGCCATGGCCTACGGACCGAAACACGTACTGTATCTGATCAGCCTGGACAAGGTGTGTAAAGGCCTGGAGGCGGCTCTGGACCGGGCGGAAAACAGGGTGGCGTCCGTGGTGGCCATCAAATACAAGGTGAAGACACCCTGCACGGTCACCGGCCTGTGTTCCCACTGCAAAGCCATCGATACACGCTGCTGCCAGATCCTGATCACCCGTTTTTCCCGGAATCCGGACCGTGCCCATGTGATCCTGGTGAACGAACCGCTGGGATTGTGACTTTCACTGCCTATGATTTTATCTGAAGAGAAAATAAGGGGGAACGATTGTGGAAACCAAAAAGATCCAGTTTGCCAGTGATTATCAGGAGGGAGCGGCCCCCGAAATCCTGGCCCGGCTCCAGGAAACCAACTGGGAGCAAACGGCTGGCTACGGAGAAGATGGATATTCAGAAAGTGCCCGCAGCAGGATCCGGGAAGCCTGCCAGGCTCCTGAAGCAGAAATCCATTTCCTGGTGGGGGGTACCCAGACCAATGCCACGGTCATCGATACGGTGCTGCGGCCCTATCAGGGCGTAGTAGCAGCGGCCACCGGTCATGTGAATGTTCATGAAGCCGGAGCCATTGAATACGGCGGACACAAGGTGCTGGCCGTGCCGGAGGAAGATGGCAAGCTGACGGCGAAAGCCCTGGAGGCCTTTGTGAAGAACTACTGGGACGACGCCAACCGGGAACATATGGTGATGCCCGGTATGGTGTACCTGTCCCAGCCCACGGAAATGGGGACCCTGTACACACTGGCCGAGCTGGAAGCTATCAGGGCCGTGTGTACGGCGTACAAGCTTCCCCTGTTCGTGGATGGGGCCCGGCTGGCCTACGCTCTGGGCACACCGGAAAACGACGTGACCCTGCCCGATCTGGCCCGGTTGTGTGACGTGTTCTACATCGGCGGCACGAAGTGCGGGGCTTTGTTCGGTGAAGCTGTGGTATTCCCCAAACCGGGATTCGTGCCCCATTTCTTCACCATGGTGAAGCAGCATGGTGCCCTTCTGGCCAAGGGACGCATCACCGGTCTCCAGTTTGAGACCCTGTTTACGGACGGACTGTATGAAGGACTGGGCCGCCATGGAATCCGGATGGCCCGGAAGATCCGCAGCGCCCTGGTGGAAAAAGGGTATGAACTGCCTTATCCGGCACCCACCAACCAGCTGTTCCTGCTGCTGGACAAAAAGAAGGCCGACGAACTGGCCGAAAAAGTGGTGCTGGGGTTCGGCACAGAGTGGCCCGACGGAAGGGTTCTCATGCGCATCTGCACCAGCTGGGCCACTCGGGAAGAGGATGTGGAGAAGCTGATTGCCGTCCTTTAGGAAATAGTGGCTGGTGAAGGAAGTCAGCTCACAGGCCAGGGACGGGCTTACCTGGCCTGATATTTTTTGTTCATCTGTACCAGGTACTCACAAATCTCATAGTCCCTTGACTTTTCCTCTTTTTCGGATACAATATGAATTAATGGCATATGCCAATAATAAAAGGCGAGGTGAGAAGATTGCCCAGACCGGTTCGGAAACGGCGGGTGTACCAGCAACCAGGGAGTTTCCATTTTGTGGGGGCCAACCCTTCCAGGGGCGACGTGGTATTGACCCTGGATGAATTCGAGGCCGTGCGGCTCTGCGACTATGTGGGGCTGGAGCAGGGGGAGGCAGCGAAACGCCTGGATGTGGCCCGCTCCACATTTCAAAACATCCTCAACCGGGCCCGGAAAAAGCTGGCAGAGGTCCTGATCTACGGGAAAGACCTGCGGATCGAGGAAGGCAGCGTGGAGTTCGCCCGGGACCCGGAATGGGGCTGCTGCCAGTTCATCCTGCAGTCGGTCCGCCGGGTGGGCGGTCTTCCAGATTTTCCGAAGGAGGAACAGGATATGAAAATTGCAGTGACCTATGATGCGGAAAACGGCGAGATTTTCCAGCATTTCGGCAGGACGGAGAATTTCAAGGTCTATGAGGTGGAAGACGGCCAGGTGAAGGAAGCCAGGGTGGAAAGCACCAACGGGCAGGGGCACGGCGCCCTGGCCGGTGTGCTGAAGGATCTGGGGGTGGAAACCCTGATCTGCGGCGGCATCGGCGGCGGGGCCCAGCAGGCTCTTGCAGCCCAGGGCATCCACTTCTACGGCGGCTGCAGCGGTCAGGCAGACCAGGCGGTGGCGGATTTCCTGGCCGGCAAGCTGGCCTACCAGGAAGACATCCAGTGCGCCCATCATGAGCACCACGACCACGGCGAAGGCGGCTGCGGCCATCACGGCTGCCATCATTGAGACCTGACGAAAAAATGGGTTGTTCCCACAAAGGACAACCCATTTTTTTTATGTTATAATGGGAACAATTTTGAAAGCATAAGGAGACAACCATGTCTGATTACTTCATTTCCCAGGTCTATCCCTCGGACGCCCGGACCAATGCCCAGGTAGACGCCCTGCTGCAGCAGGAGGGGATCCGGCGGGATGCCAACCTGGATTATACCTGCGTGATGTTCGACAACGACTACCACGCCATCGCCACGGGCAGCTGCTTCGGCAACACCCTGCGCTGCATGGCCGTGGATCACCACCACCAGGGCGAGGGGCTCATGAATGAGATCGTGTCCCACCTGGTGCAGTACCAGTACGAACGGGGCAACCTGCACTTGTTCCTGTACACCAAATGCAATTCGGCCAAGTTCTTCGGCGATCTGGGCTTCTACGAAATCGCCCGCATCCAGGACCAGATTGTGTTCATGGAAAATCGGAAGGACGGTTTCTCCAGCTACCTGGACCAGCTGGCCCAGACAAAGGTGGACGCACCCAAAGTGGGTGCCATCGTCATGAATGCCAACCCCTTTACCCTGGGACACCAGTACCTGGTGGAAAAAGCGGCGGCGGAAAATGATGTGGTGCATCTGTTCATGGTCAGCGAAGACGCCAGCCTGTTCCCTTATACTGTGCGCAGGCAGCTGATCAAAGCCGGTACGGCGCACTTGAAGAACCTGCGGTATCACGACAGCGGTCCGTACATCATCAGCCAGGCCACGTTCCCCAGCTATTTCCAGAAGGATGCGGAAGCGGTCATCACCAGCCATGCCAACCTGGATCTGGCCATCTTTACGAAAATCGCCCACAAGCTGGGTATCACTGCCCGGTATGTGGGAGAGGAACCCACCAGCGTGGTTACCGGTCTGTACAACCAGGTGATGCAGCAGAAGCTGCCCGAGGCCGGCATCCAGTGCATCGTGGTGCCCCGCCGGGAAGAAGACGGCCAGGTGGTCAGTGCTTCCACCGTGCGCAAGGCCATCCAGGAGGACAACTGGGACCTGGTGCAGCAGCAGGTGCCTCCCACCACCTGGGAATTCCTGCGCAGTGAAGCGGCCAAACCCATCATTGCCAAAATCAGGAGAGAGAAAGACGTGGTCCATTATTAAGGGGGGCCACTCTTGACAATTATACTGTATCTGATATAATTACACCATCACAATTACATATAGCTCATCAAGAGTGGTGGAGGGAATGGCCCTTTGAAGCCACAGCAACCATGGCCTTTGGGTCAACGGTGCTAAGTCCTGCAATGCGTTATTCGATTGTGAGATGAGAGTCCCATATGTACTCTCATGTTTTGAGAGTATTTTTTTTGCAAGGAGGAAACTATGAGAAAAGTCTTTACGTCTGAATCTGTGACGGAAGGGCATCCTGACAAGATTGCCGATCAGATTTCTGATGCGGTGCTGGATGCCATCCTGGAAAAAGACCCGGATGCACGAGTGGCTTGTGAAACCCTGGTGGCGACAGGCCAGATCCATATTGTAGGGGAAATTTCCACCAGCTGCTACGTGGACATCGCCAAGATTGCCCGGCAGACGGTGATTGATATCGGCTACGACCGTGCCAAATACGGCTTTGACGGGGCCACCTGCGGAGTCCTGATTTCCATCGATGAACAGTCTCCGGATATTGCCCAGGGGGTGGATGAATCGGACGAAGCCAAGGCCGGTGACCATACCGACGATGAAAAGATCGGCGCCGGCGACCAGGGTATGATGTTCGGATACGCCACCGACGAGACCCCGGAATACATGCCGCTGCCCATTTCCCTGGCTCATAAGCTGGCCCGTCGGCTGGCCCAGGTGCGCAAGGAGGGCATCCTGCCCTACCTGCGTCCTGATGGTAAAACCCAGGTGTCTGTGGAATATGAAAACGACAAACCTGTCCGCGTGAATACCATTGTGGTCTCCGCCCAGCATGCTCCGGAAATTTCCATGGAACAACTGCGCAGGGACATCCTGGAATACGTAATCAAACCGGTGGTCCCGGCTGACCTGCTGGACGAAGACACCATCTACCACATCAATCCCACCGGCCGGTTCGTCATCGGCGGTCCGCAGGGGGATTCCGGTCTGACCGGGCGGAAAATCATCGTGGATACCTATGGCGGCATGGCCCGTCATGGGGGCGGCGCTTTCTCCGGGAAGGATCCCACCAAGGTGGACCGGAGTGCGGCCTATGCAGCCCGTTATGTAGCCAAGAACGTGGTGGCAGCCGGCCTGGCCCGGAAATGCGAAATCCAGCTGGCGTATGCCATCGGTGTGGCACGGCCGGTTTCCATCAGCGTGAACACCTATGGGACCAATGCCATCCCTGAAGAAGAAATCGTGAAACTGATCGAAAAGAACTTCTCCCTGACTCCGGCCGGCATTATCAAGAGCCTGGATCTGCGGCGACCCATCTACAAGCAGACGGCAGCCTACGGCCATTTCGGCCGGACGGATGTGGATCTGCCCTGGGAACGGCTGGATAAAGTGGACGTACTGAAAAAGGCACTGCAATAATATGGAATACGCCAAGGTAGCCATCAACCTGCCGGTGAAGAACCTGTTCCGGCAGTTCACCTACCATGTGCCCGAGAGCCTGGATTTCCTGGCTCAGGGCTGGCGGGTGGTGGTGCCTTTCGGAACGCAGCTGGTGGAAGGGTTCATCGTCGAGGAGGACAAGGCACCGGATCTTTCCCGGGAGCTGAAGGACATTGCGGACGTGGTGGGTACGGAGCCCTGGTTCGACAGCGAAATGCTGGCCACGGCCTATTGGCTGAGCCAGTATTATCTCTGCAGCCTGGCCGAGGCCCTGCGGCTGTTCATCCCCGGCAAGAAAAGCCTGGCCGCCATCGGGAATTATGTACCGGTGCCGGACTGGACGAAACCGCTCCCGCCCCGGGAACAGGAACTGTATGACTTCCTGTGCCGGAAAGGGCCGCTGCCCCGGAAGGCCATCCGGAAACTGCCCGGAGGAGAAACTGCCCTGAAGGGCCTTATCACCCGGCAGGCGGTGGTACTTTCTTACGATGTGAAATACAAGCTGCGGCAGAAGTCGGAACGGACGTTCCAGGCCACACCGGAAGGATTGGCGGCATATCAGGATGGAAAGGTCCGGGGCAAAAGCCAGCAGGCTGCCCTGGACCTTTTGTCGTCCGGGAATGTGGTCAGCGGACCGGAAATGACCCGGCATGGTATCTCTACAGAGGTACTGCGGACCATGGTGCTGCGGGGCTGGCTGCTGGAAGGCCGGCACCGGGTACTGCGGGACAGCTACGAAAAACTGGAGGCCCGGAAGGAGACCCTGGAGCTGACGGAGGAACAGAAGGCGGCCATCCAGGCGGTGGATGGGGCCCGAAAGGAACATGAACCTCGTACCTTCCTGCTCCAGGGCATCACCGGCAGCGGCAAGACGGAAGTCTATCTGCGGCTGACGGAACGGGCTCTGGCGGACGGAGGGCAGGTGCTGGTCCTGGTGCCGGAAATCGCCCTGACCGGGCAGACCGTGAAACGGTTCAAGGCCTGGTTCGGAGGCGCTGTGGCCGTGGCCCACAGCCGGCTGTCCGCCAGCGAGCGGGCGGATGTGTGGCAGAAAATGCGTTCCGGCCAGGCACGGGTACTGATCGGGGTCCGTTCGGCCGTGTTCTGTCCCTTTTCCAATCTCTCTCTGATCATCCTGGACGAAGAACATGAGGGAAGCTACAAACAGGAGGAACGGCCCAGCTACCACGCCCGGCTGGTGGCCCAGTACCGGGCCCACTACCGGAAACTCCCGGTGGTGCTGGGCTCGGCCACGCCGGATCTGGAATCCTACTATCTGGCAGAAACAGGGGTTTATACACACCTGTACCTGAAGCATCGGGCCCGGGAAGGGGCCCATCTGCCCCAGGTGTCCATCGTGGACATGCGGGAGGAGCTGCAGAAGGGCAACCGAACCGTACTGTCGGAAGCTCTGCGCAGCCGGCTGGAGGAAACGGTGCAGCACGGGGAGCAGGCCATCATCCTGCTGAACCGGCGGGGCTATTCTACCTTTGTCATGTGCCGGGACTGCGGAGAATCCATCAGCTGCCCCAACTGTGCCGTGTCCCTGGTGTACCATGCCCGGGAACAGTTGCTGGAATGTCACTATTGCGGCCATACGGAACCGGTGCCCACGATCTGCCCTCATTGCGGCAGCAAGCGGATCAAGTTCTTCGGAACGGGTACGGAAAAGGCGGAAATGGAGATCCAGGGCCTGTGCCCCGGCGTGAAGCCTCTGCGCATGGACCAGGACTCCACCAGCCGGAAGTTCGCCCACGAGCGGATCTTGTCGGAATTTCGCAGCGGGGCCTACAATGTGCTCCTGGGCACCCAGATGGTGGCCAAAGGGCACGATATCCCCAATGTGACATTGGTGGGGATCTTGAGCGCTGATTCCCAGCTGAACCTGCCGGACTTCCGCAGCGGCGAGCGGTGCTTTGCCCTGCTGACCCAGGCCGCAGGCCGGGCCGGACGGGGGGATAAGCCGGGCCATGTGATCTTCCAGGCCTACGATGCGGAAAATCCCATCCTGCAGCTGGCAGCCAGACAGGATTACGAAGGCTTCGCCAAACTGGAGCTGGCCCAGCGGAAGGAGCTGGGGTATCCGCCCTTTACCCGGATGCTGAAGGTCACCGTGTTGCACAAGAATCAGGAGGAAGCCCTGGCTACAGCCCAGAAGCTGGTGAATGCCCTGGAGGCCTGGCAGCTGGAAACGAAGCAGCCTCTGGAGATTCTGGGCCCCTTCCCGGCCATCGTGGCAAGGGTGAACCAGATCTACCGGATCAACGTGCTCTTAAAGAGCCCCCAGCTGAAGCCGGTGAAGGACTGGCTGCGCCAGTCCGACTTCCGGGCGCTGCCCAACGTACTGTTCGATGTGGACCCTATGAGTGTGGTATAAAAAGAGAGCCGTGGAAAAATTCCACGACTCTCTTTTTCTGTCGGTCACCCGCTACCCACCAACTCAGTCTTCCACTTTTTCAATGGCACCTGCCGGGCAGCCGTCCATGGCTTCTTCACCTGTTGCCTTTCGTATAGGATGGAGCAGGAAATGATTTCGTTTGTATGACAACAAAAAAGAAAAAGGAGAAAAGGGGCAACAGTGGACAACAGACGGCCATTGGCCTTATAATAAAGGGTAAAATTGCGATAGGAGTCGATGTATCATGGCAATCTATGACATTGTGAAAGTGGGAGCCCCCATCCTGCGGGAAAAGGCTGCTCCGGTCAAACGTTTCGATAAAAAATTAGGTAAATTATTGAAAGACATGGCGGAAACCATGTATGCCGCCAACGGCTGCGGCCTGGCGGCACCCCAGATCGGGCTGAGCCAGCGGCTGGTGGTCATCGATGCCGGCGATGGTGCCGGGATCCGGGAATTCGTGAACCCGGTGCTCACGGACCCGGTGGGCGAAGCCGTGGATTCCGAGGGTTGCCTCAGTGTCCCTGATTACGAAGGGGAAGTGAAGCGGGCCGCCCAGATCACCGTCCATTTCCAGGACAAAAAAGGCGACCACTACAAGCTGACCGCCGATGGTCTGCTGGCCCGGGCCCTGCAGCATGAATGTGATCACCTGGAGGGGATCCTGTTCATCGACAAGGCCATCAGCCTCACTGCCAAACCAAAGGAAGAAGAAAGATGAGAATCGTATTCATGGGAACGCCGGAATTCGCTGCGGCCAGCCTGAAAGCGCTGGTGGAATCCGGACAATATGAAATCGCTGCGGTGGTGACCCAGCCCGATCGTCCCAAAGGCCGGGGCCACAAGGTACAGATGAGTGCGGTAAAGGAATACGCCCTCAGCCGGGATCTGCCCGTGCTGCAGCCCCAGCGGGTGAAGACCCCGGAATTCCAGGCGGAGATGGAGAAAATCCAACCCGAACTGATTGTAGTGGCAGCTTTCGGGCAGTTCCTTCCCAAGAGCCTGCTGGACCTGCCCAAATATGGCTGCATCAACGTCCATGCTTCTCTGCTGCCCCGGTATCGGGGAGCGGCCCCTATCCACTATGCCATCCTGAAAGGCGAAAAGGAAGCGGGTGTCACCATCATGCAGATGGATGTGGGCATGGACACCGGCGCCATGCTCAGCAAAGTGGCAGTCCCCATCGGGCCGGAAATGTGCCAGGGAGAACTCCACGATATCCTGAAGGAAAAGGGCGCACACCTGCTGCTGGAAACCATTCCCAAAATCGTGGACGGGACCATCGAACCGGTTCCCCAGCCGGAAGCAGAGGCTACCTATGCCTCTCTGATCACCCGGGACATGGAGAAACTGGACTGGACGAAGCCGGCAACGGAGCTTCACAACCAGATCCGGGCCTTCGATCCCTGGCCGGGTTCCTTCACCCTGCTGCCTGATGGTAAACGGCTGAAGCTGTGGAAGAGCCGGGTGGCGAAGGCGAACGCTACCCAGGGAACACCGGGAGAAGTGCTCCGGGCTGATGCCCACGGGCTTATCATCGCCTGTGGCAGCGGCAGCCTGGAAGTGGTGGAATGTCAGCCTGAGGGCAAGAAACGGATGCCGGCCGCTTCTTTTGTAAACGGCAAGCATGTAAAAGTAGGGGACAGACTGGAGTAAACCATGAACAGGGGATTTCAGCCGAAAAAACGGCTTTTCATCGCCCTGGTTTCCCTGGCGGCCCTGGTGGCTGCCGGAGCGGCCTACGGGCTGTGGGAAATCATGGTGCCGGGCCTCAGCCAGATCCATCCCTGGCTGCCCCATGTGGTGGGATGGGCTGCCTTCCTGCTGAGTCTGGCCCTGGTGACCGGGGTGGTGGGCATTGTCCTGGCCATCCTGGGATTTCCCACCATGCGTTTCTTCTATTTCTGGGCCTGGCATGTGATCAATCTGCTGTATCCCATCGCCGTTTCTCTGGGCAAGCTCATGGGTGTGTCCAAACGACGGGTGGAGCAGTCCTTCATCGAAGTGAGCAACCATCTGGTGCGTCGTCAGCACATCAGGGTACCGGCGGATCGGCTGCTGATCCTGACGCCCCATTGCATCCAGCTGGACACCTGTCCTTTCAAGGTGACCCGGGATATCCACAACTGCCGCCAGTGCGGCCGGTGCGGGGTGGGACAGCTGCTGGCCATTTCACAAAAATACAACGTCCATGTGGCCATTGTCACCGGTGGTACCCTGGCCCGGCAGGCTGTGAAGAAGGCCCGGCCCAAAGCCATCCTGGCAGTGGCCTGTGAGCGGGACCTGACCAGCGGCATCCAGGACGTGTTCCCGCTGCCGGTGATCGGGGTGCTGAACGAACGGCCCAACGGACCCTGTTTCAACACCTGTGCCGATATGGGTAAAATCGAGGCGGCGGTACGGTCGCTGATTCTGGAATGAGGAAAGCCAATGAACGCTAATACCAAAAATCCGCGGGAAGCGGCACTTTTGATCTTACAACAAATCTTTCTCAAGGGAGCTTACGCAAACCTGGCACTGGCCCAGGGGCTGCGTGGGGCTCCTTTGTCTGCACTGGACCGAAAACTGGCCACGGAGCTGGTTTACGGGACCGTGAAGACCATGGGCACCCTGGACTGGTATTTGGGCAAGGTGGTGAATCGGGCTCTGCGGAAACTGGATCCTCTGGTACTGGTGATCCTGCGTCTGGGGGCCTACCAGATCCTGTATCTGGACCGGATCCCGGATTCAGCGGCCTGCAATGAAAGTGTCAAACTGACCAAGAAATATGTCCACGAAGGTGCAGGGAAACTGGTGAACGGGGCCCTGCGGCAGCTGGCCCGGACACGGGACCAGTGGAAATTTCCGGAGGGCCCGGACCACGAACTGGAACGGATTGCCCTGGAATACTACCATCCGGAATGGCTGGTACGCCGCTGGAAATATCGGTACGGCCTGGAAGAGGCTGTGAAACTGTGTGAATTCGACAACGCCCGGCCGGTGTTTTCCCTGCGGGTGAACACCCTGGCCATCAGCCGGGAGGCACTCCGGAAACAGCTGGCAGAAAAGGGCATCGAGACCCATGTGTCCCGGTGGTCCCCGGACGGCCTCTTGTGCGATACCCTTCCTTCCCTGGAAGCCCTGGTACAGGATTTCGGCCGGGACATCTACATCCAGGACGAAAGTTCCATGCTGGATGGGGCAGTACTGGATCCGGCGCCGGGAGACCGGGTCATCGATCTGTGCAGTGCACCGGGAGGCAAGACCACCCATCTGGCCCAGAAAATGCAGGACAGGGGAGAAATCCTGGCCCTGGATCTGTATGAACACAAACTGGCTCTGGTGCGGCAGAATGCCGAGCGGCTGGGCATCCACTGTATCAGGACCCAAAAGCAGGATGGCACCGTATTGGTGCCCGAATGGGAGAATACGGCGGACAAAGTGCTGGTAGATGCTCCCTGCAGCGGCCTGGGTGTACTGAACCGCCGGGCCGAGGCCCGCTGGACCAAGGAAGAACGGGGACTGAGCCAGTTCCCGCCCCTCCAGAAAAAGATCCTGGCCAACGGGGCCCGGTATGTGAAACCGGGAGGCCGGCTGTTGTACAGCACCTGTACCCTGGAACAGGATGAAAACACCCGGGTACGGAAATGGTTCCTGGAGCAGCATCCGGAATTCCGCACTGTTCCTTTTCCCCATCCCCTGACAGGAGAAAGTGTGGAGGAACTTCAGCTGTTGCCCCAACGGGATGGCATCAACGGCTTTTATCTGTGTCTGTTTGAAAAGACGAAAGAGAGTAAGGAATGACGAAAAAAGAGATCATGGGCCTGACCCTGGAAGAACTCCAGACGGAACTCATGGGTCTGGGCCTGAAGAAATTCCGGGCGGAGCAGGTATTCCGCTGGCTGTATGAGAAAGCTGCCGTGGATTTCGGTCAGATGAGCAACCTGGGCAAGGAGACCCGGCAGCTTTTGGCAGAGCAGTATACCATTGCCACCAGCCAGGTGAAGGTGCTGAAGGAATACCGGTCCCAGGACGGCCTGACCCATAAGGTCCTGCTGGAACTGACGGACGGCGCCACCGTGGAGACGGTGCTCATGCACCACGACTACGGCTACAGCGTGTGCCTGTCTTCCCAGGTGGGCTGCGCCATGAACTGCGCTTTCTGTGCCAGCGGGCTCCACGGGTTCGTGCGGAACCTGACTCCGGCGGAAATCCTGGCCCAGCTGTATTTCTTCCAGAGCCAGCTGGGGCCCCAGGGGGAGCGGGTGAGCCGGATCGTAGTCATGGGCAGTGGCGAACCTATGCTGAACCTGGATAACGTGCTGAAGGCCCTGGATATCCTCCACAGCGACAGGGGCCAGTGTATCGGCTATCGGAACATGACGGTGTCCACCTGCGGGGTGGTGCCGGGGATCGAAAAGCTGACAGCCCTGGGCCGGAACATCAACCTGGCCATTTCTCTCCATGCGGCTTCCATGACCCTGCGGGACAGGCTGATGCCCATCAACCACAGATATCCCTTTGCGGATGTGATCCGGGCGGCGGATGCCTACGAAAAGAGCAACGGACGCCAGGTCATGTACGAATACATCCTGCTGGCCGGGATCAACGACCGGCCGGAGGATGCCAGGAACCTGGCCGACGCCCTGGAACATAAAGAATGTGTGATCAATCTGATCCCGGCCAACCCGGTGCCGGAAAAGGGGTTTGCCCGCCCCAGTGACCAGGCGGTGGACCGGTTTTTTCAGATGCTGAAAAAACGCCATCTGAATGTGACCGTCCGGAAAGAGATGGGCAGGGACATCAATGCGGCCTGCGGACAATTGCGGGCCAGCGCATTAAAGGAGGCGCAGAGATGATCGCAGTGAGTCGGACCAATCGCGGGATGGTGCGTCCCAACAATGAGGACAGCATCCTGGTGCGGGAACCGGATCTGTATGCCATCGCAGACGGGATGGGGGGTGCCGATGCCGGTGAAGTGGCCAGCTATGAAGCCGTGCAGCAGCTGAGCCGTCTGGATGTGAGCGGACTCCCTCGAAAAGAGATATTGCCGTTTCTTGAACGGAGTATTAAGAATATCAATAAAAAAATCTGGGAGCTTTCTCGGGAAAAGAAAAATTTTACAGGGATGGGAACCACCCTTACGGCAGTCTATCTGCCTAATCCACACAGTGCCTTCGTCGCCCATGTGGGCGACAGCCGGATCTATGTCTGGCAGGATGGAGTGCTGCGGCAGGTGACCAGTGACCACAGCTATGTGGCCGAACTGGTACGGCAGAAGCAGATGACCCAGGAGGAGGCCGAGACTTCGGACCAGAAGCATATGATCACCCGGGCCATCGGGGTGGACCCTCAGGTCCAGGTGGACACCTTCGAGGTGCTGCTGGATGGAGCCCAGAAACTGCTGGTGTGCTCGGACGGGCTCACCAATATGATCACGGAGGCAGAAATCGAACGCATCATGGGAGACAGGAACCTGGAAAGGCTGGCTGATGGCCTGATGAACGGGGCCATGACTGCCGGGGGAGACGATAACATCTCTTTCATCGTCATTGATCTGGAGGCTAAAGAATGGAAGGAAGAATAACGCTCAATGACCGCTATGAGATCATTGACAAGATCGGTGGCGGCGGAATGGCCGAGGTATTCCACGGTTATGATACGGTTCTGCACCGGGACGTGGGCATTAAGATCCTGCGTGACCAGTTTATCCAGGACAAGCAGTTCGTAGCCCGGTTCCGTCAGGAAGCCTGCAATGCGGCCTGTCTGAGCCACCCCAACATCGTCAACATCTACGACAGCGGCAACGAACATGATATCTATTACATCGTCATGGAATATGTGGTGGGCCGTTCCCTGAAGGAAGTCATCGAGGAGAACGGGGCCCTGGATTACAAGACGGCGGTGCGGTATGCCATCGGCATTGCTTCCGCACTGAAGCAGGCCCATGACCACTCCATCGTTCACTGTGATGTGAAGAGCCAGAACATCCTGATCGACACCAAAGGGGTGCCCAAGATCACGGATTTCGGCATTGCCCGGGCCTTTGGCCAGCCCAGCAATGGGTCGGACAAGAATGTCATCGGCTCGGTGTACTACCTGTCTCCGGAACAGGCGGCGGGCCAGCCGGTGACGCCCCAGTCGGACCTGTATTCCCTGGGCGTGGTGCTGTTCGAGATGCTTACCGGCAAGCTGCCCTACGATGGGGATACTCCTCTGGAAGTGGCCCGGATGCATCTGGAATCTTCCACGCCTTCGGCCCGGCGGTACGATCCGGACATTCCCTATTACCTGGACAACATCATCACAAAGGCCCTGGCCAAGAACCCCCGGCTGCGCTATGCCACCGCCGATGATTTCCTGTCCGACCTGAAGCATGCCCAGACCCATCTCCTGGGAGATGAGGGACTGACGGACGATCCCTGGGACAAACCCCGGAAGAGTCCGGTCAGTGATGAGACCATGGTGATCAGCAAAAGCGATATGCTGGACGGCCTTTTGAAGCCTCAGCAGGCGGAAGCAGCCCGGCAGAAGCCCCAGCAGCCGAAACCGGTACCCAAGGCTCCGGACAACAAGGACGGGGATAAAGGCAACAGCCTGGTGGAAAAATACGGCAAGAAGAAACTGCTGGCCTTCTTCCTGGCGGCTCTGGTGGTGCTCAGCGGCGTTATCTATGCCATTCTGAGCTATACCAGCGGTGACGTGACCGTCCCTGATGTGAAGGGCAAGACCATTGTGGAGGCCGAAGCCATCCTGACCAAGGAGAAATTGGGGTATACCCTGACGGAAGCCTATGATGCCAAAGTGACCCCCGGTGTGGTCATCAAACAGACGCCCGGCGCCCATACCCGGGTGAAGGCCGGACGGAAGATCACCTTGGTGGTCAGCAAGGGGCCGGAACCGGGCGTGGTACCGGATCTGAAGAAGAAGAAACTCAATGATGCCACCATGATGCTGGAGAAGGCCAAATTGAAAGTAGGCACAGTCACCGTGAAGTATGAGGCAGGGGCGCCCAAGGGCACGGTGATTTCCCAGAGCATCGCCCCCAACAGCAAGGTCAGCGAAGGGACCAGTGTGGACCTGGTTGTGAACATCAGTGACAACCAGACCGTGGTACCCAGCCTGGCGGGCATGAGCCTGTCAGAAGCCCAGTCCGCCCTGCAGAGTGCCGGACTGTCCGTGGGCAGCGTCTCGTCCACCAGCAGTGACAGTGCCAAGAATACGGTGCTGTCCAGCGATCCGGGGGCCGGATCCGTGCTGGACAAGGGTTCTGCAGTGACCCTGGTGGTCTCTGCCGGCAAGAAAGAGGAAAAGAAGAGCAGCAGCTCTTCCGGCGGCAGCTCCCGGACCATCAGCTATACGGTACCGGGCAGCGGCAGTGCCAAGGATGTACGGATCATCGTGACCGATGACAATGGAAGCCGGACCGTGTTCTCTGACTCGGTGGCCCCCGGCACCCGGATCAGCCGGTCGGTGAGTGCCGGTTCCGGCGCCCGTGTCCAGATTTACCTGAACGGGGAACTGGCGGAGGATAAAACACTGTGAGTACTGTAACGGGTCGCATCCTGAAGACTTACAACGGCTATTATTACGTGGCGGCGGAAGACGGGCAGGTCTATACCTGCAAGGTGAAGGGCCGGATGAAACAGCGCCGGTTCCTGATGGCCGCCGGTGACCGGGTGGAAGTGGAAGCCCAGGGCACGGAAGGCATGATCCGCCAGGTGCTGCCCCGGCAGAACCTGCTCCAGCGTCCTCTGGTGGCCAACCTGGACTGCCTGATGGCGGTATTCGCCTGTGCCGATCCGGACCCCAGTTTCCTTCTGGTGGACAAATTGCTGGCTCTGGCCGAGGCCGGGGGGATTCCGGCGGTACTGGTGCTGAACAAGCGGGATCTGGTTCCGGAGGAGTTTGTTGATCGGTTCCGCCGGATCTACGAGCCCCTGGGGTATCCGGTAGTGCCCATCGAAGCCCGGGAGGGGCTGGGACTGGAACCCATCCTGGAACGGGTACAGGGCCATACGGTGGCTTTCGGGGGTCCCTCGGGAGCGGGAAAATCCACTCTGCTGAATCATATCGATCCCTCCCTGTCCCTGAAGACGGGGCACGTCAGCGATAAAATCGGCCGGGGACGGCACACCACCCGGTTCGCTGAGCTGCTGCCCTTTCAGGGCGGCTACATTGTGGATACGCCCGGGTTCGGAAACATCGACCTGGCCGAGCTGGCCATGGATGACGCTTCGGACGGTTTCCGGGAAATCAGGGAGCGGATGGGCCAGTGCCGGTTCACCGGCTGCACCCATACCCACGAACCGGACTGTGTGGTGAAACAGGCGGTGGAGGAGGGCAGCATTGCCCGGAGCCGCTATGAATCGTATTGCATCATCCGTCAGGAACTGGCGGAACAAAAGAAAAGAGGGAAAAAATCATGACCATCATTGCACCTTCCATTTTGTCGTCCGATTTCTCCTGCCTGGCGGAAGAAGTGGCCCGCATCCAGGATGCAGGGGCCGACTGGTGCCATATCGACGTGATGGACGGACAGTTTGTCCCCAACCTGACCTTCGGAGCGCCGGTGGTGAAATGCCTGCGGAAGCGGACGGATATGTTCTTTGACTGTCACCTGATGGTGAACCAGCCGGAAAACTATGTGGACAGCTTTGCTGCGGCCGGCGCGGATCTGATCTGTGTCCATGCAGAAGCCACCAACCATCTGCACCGGCTGCTCCAGAGCATCCACAGCAGGAATATCCAGACCGGGGTGGCCCTGAATCCGGGCACGCCCCTGTGTATGGTGGAAGAAATCCTGCCCGATGCGGATATGATCCTGGTCATGAGCGTGAACCCGGGTTTCGGTGGCCAGAAATTCATCCCCACCAGCGTGGATAAGATTGCCCGGCTGAAGACCATGATCCAGCAGCGGAACCTGAAGACCCTGATCGAAGTGGATGGCGGGGTCAACGGGGAAACTGCCAGGGCCTGCCGGGAAGCCGGGGCCGATGTGCTGGTGGCCGGGTCCTATGTATTCGGGGCTCCGGATATGCAGGAAGCCATCCAGACGTTGAGGAAATAACATGAAAGCCTTCCTGCTGCGCCACCGCCGGAAAATCAAATATGGATTGCTGGCGTTGCTGGCAGGCTTTCTGGTATTGTTCTGGCTGGCCTACATTGCCAGCATCCATGCTGCTCAGATTTTCAACCGGGAAATCGCCAAACAGGATTTTCTGGACGGGACCATCACCGTGGAACGGCTGACCGCAACCCCCCTGGGCCATGTGCGGTTCTACAACCTGGAATGGAAGGATGACCGCAGCGGCAACCGAGTCACGGTGCCCAGCGGGTCGTTCCATGTGAAACCCATGGATGTGGTGCTCCGCCGGATCGATACCCGGACCATCCAGCGGATCGAGCTGGACAATGCGGATATCGATCTGACGTTCGACAAGAATATGCATGTGAAGGGGATCAAAGCGGCGGAACTGCCCAGGCCTTCTCAGCACAAAGGGAAGAAAAAGTTCGACATCAAGCTGAAAAACGTGAATGTGGCTGTGAAATTGAACCACTGCAAGATGACGGCCCGGTTCAAGGAACGGGTGCATACTTTCGAGGATGTGAATGCCGATCTGGCCTATAACAGTGCAGACAAGCTGACCATCGACTTTTCCACCGGGGAACTGGGTGGCACCCTGGAGGGCCAGGGCGTGGACATCCAGGGGGATGTGGACCTGAAACCGGCTGTTTCCACCTACGACCTGAAACTGGGCATCAAGAACCTGAATCCTTCCTCCCTGGGCACCGGGCTGGACATCCACGAACGGGTGACGGCCAGCGCCAATGTAACCGGGCAGCTGTCGGAACCGGTGATCGTGGGCGAACTGTATATGCCCGATTTGAACCTTCCGGGGTTGAAATTTACCCACGTGAAAGGAAACTTCAAGTATGAAGACGGATATATCGATGCCCAGAATGTGACCGCTGATATCTTTGAAGGGTCCTGTGATGCAGAGGGCGGTTTCAACATTGATACCAAGGCCTACCATGTGAACGTGATGGGGCACGACCTGCACAGTGAAGATGCCACTAACATACCCTATTTTCGGACACTGGTCCAGCTGGATTTGAAGATGCTCTGCGACGGTAATAACCGATCCACCTTGACCTATGGTTCTTTCATCTCAGGCAAGGGAATCTATGCCATCATCAAGTTCAATTCCATCAGGGGGACTTTTTCCAACCAGTACAAGCAGCTGAAATTCAACGATGTGGAAATCAAGAGCGACGGGGGTGACATTGTGGCACCCCAGTTCGAACTGGTCAATGGAAAGCTCCGGCTTGGGAATCTGTACTATGTGGCACCTGACGGCGGACGGGTCCGGATCCGGTTCTTCAGTTAGGGATGGCATGACTTCCGATTGCCGGGAACCCATCACCCGTGGAGAGAAGCCGGCTTTGCCGGCATAAAGTACAGGGGGTGTGAAAAAATGCTTTTTCACACCCCGTCACTAGTCACTAGTCACTAGTCACTAGCCGATGGAAGCCAGCTGACGCTAGCGAAATAAAGGTGCTGTGGATGATTTTTTCACAGCGCCTTTTTATACTTGTTGATGCAATGTGCCAAAGGAGAAAACCCATGAAACTGTTGCAAATGTTCCTGCTGCTGTGCCTGCTTCTGGTTTCCGGCTGCGGCGGTCAGCCGGCTGCTCATCAGGATGCTGCCATCACGCTGCAGGATGTGCGGGGAAAGACCGTGACTCTGCCCCGGAATCCCCAACGGATCCTGACGGATTCTCTGCATCTGGATGAGACCCTGCTGACCCTGGTGCCGGCGGACCATCTGTCCGGGGCGTATTACCTGGACGGTGAACCGGGCATTTCCTATATTGCAAAGGAAACAGCGGCAGTGGAGCTGAAGCTGCGGGATTATACACCGGAGACCGTAGCAGCTGTCAAACCGGATCTGTTCCTGGCTTCCACCTGGTCTGATCCGGGGCTGCTCCAGAAGCTGGAAGCGCTGGGCATTCCGGTGGTGGTCTGCCATGGACCCACGGACCTGGAACAGATCCGGGACAATGTGGAACTGATGGCCAAAGCGGTAGGGAAGCCGGCCACCGGGAAAAAGGTGCTGGCCCGTTTCGACCGGCAGCTGGAGGATATCCGGAAAACGATGCAGCAGCAGTCAGGGCCACAGCCTACGGGAATGCTGGTCTCTCTCATGAGCCGGTATGGAGGCAGCGGTTCTCTGTATGACGGGGTGTGCCGGGAAGCGGGCATCCGCAATGGGCTTGCAGCGGCCGGGCTGAAGAACGGCCAGGCGCTGACCCGGGAAGCCGTACTCCAGACGGATCCGGATTTCTTTCTGGTGTCCCTGCCCTACGGAGAGGAAAAGGAAGCCTATGACAAATTTTCGGACCAGTTCTTTTCTGATCCGGCCTTCCAGGGGCTGAAGGGACTGGAGCACCGGGTGGCACTGCCCGACCGGTATGTGTACGATGCGTCGCCCATGGTGGTTTATGGCATCAAGGCTCTGGCCAATGGAGCTTATGGCAAAAAACTGTTTGATCTGTCGGACGAATCCCTGTTGAAAGGATATTGAACCCATGGAACTGGAAATCAGAAATGGTGCGGTGGGATATGTGGACCGCTGGGTACTGGAGCCCATGGACCTGAGGCTGGGACCGGGGGAATGTGTGGGGCTCATTGGTCCCAACGGCGCCGGCAAAAGTACCCTGCTCCGGACTCTGGCGGGGATCCAGCCCCTTCGGAAGGGAACGGTACTGCTGGGAGGAAAACCGCTGAAAACGTATACCCGGCAGGAACTGACCCGACAGGTGGCGTATCTGCCACAGGACCGTCCCATCCCCTTTGCCTATACAGCAGGAGACGTGGTACTCATGGGCCGCTATCCCCATCTTTCCTGGTATCAGCAGGAAGGGGAGAATGAACGGAAACTGGCACGGGAATGTCTGGCGGCGGTGGGGGCCGAAAATCTGGCCCACCGAAAGATGGATACCCTGTCCGGCGGGCAGCAGCAGCGTGTGCTCTTTGCCCGTATCCTGATCCAGCAGGCAGCGTTCTATCTGCTGGACGAGCCGGTGGCAGCCCTGGACCTGGTGGTGGAGGAAACCGTGCTTTCTCTGTGCCGTGAACTGGCGCAGTCTGGAAGGACCGTGCTGTTTTCCGTCCATGACCTGAACCAGGCGGCCCGGTACTGTGACCGGCTGCTGCTGGTGGGGCAGAACCGGCTGCTGGCGGATGGAGTCCCGGCGGAGGTCCTTACGGCAGACCATCTCCAGGAAGCCTATGGGGTACCCTGCCGGGTTGTCGGCAGCGGAGAGGATTTCCGGCTGGAAGTGCTGGAATCCAAAGAAGAACAACAGAAACGGCGGCGTCTGCTGCAGGAAATCTTGGAAAACAGAGAGGAAATGTAACGATATGGAATGGATCAAACAGGTTTGGAGCTTCTTCATCCGGGGCGGGGTCGTCATGTGGCCGCTGCTCATGTGTTCGCTTGTCTCCCTGACCATCATCCTGGAACGGTGGTCCTACTTCCGGAAAGAGGACTCCGGCCGGGAGTATCCCCGTCAGTTCTGTCGTCTGCTACGGCAGGGAAAATGGGCGGAGGTACTGGAACTGAGCCGGCAGACAAAGGGCGGCCTGGCGGCGCTGGGCCTGCAGCTGCTCACTGCACCGGCGGAAGCCAGGAGCAAGGAAAGCTATGTGGCCGGGGAAAGCCAGCAGGTGATCAACCGGTTTGAAAAGGGATTGAATTACCTTTCTGTCATCGTGACCCTTTCGCCCATCCTGGGGCTGCTGGGGACCATCACCGGCATGATGTCGTCCTTCCAGGCGCTGGAAGGACGGTGGGAAAATCCCATGGCTGTCACGGCCGGTGTGGCGGAAGCCATGATCACCACCGTGTTCGGCCTGGTGATCGCCATTGCCACCATCTGCTTCCATACGGTTTTTTCCCAGAAGGTGGATGTCCTTCTGGGTGAGGTGGAGCAGATGGACAACGCATTCCTGGAAAATGCCGGGGCCCTGCCCCAAAAGGGAGGGGATCCCCAATGATCCATCTGCATCGGGGCAGCGGACGCAAACCGCCCTCCATCCAGATTTCGCCTATGATCGATATGGTATTCCTGCTGCTGATCTTTTTCATTGTATGCACCATGTACATGAGCCAGCAGAAAGGGGTCCCGGTTGATCTGCCGGAAAGCACCGGTCAGCTGCAGCAGGATCTGCCCCTGGAGGTGACCTTGCCCAGGGACGGTACCATCTGGCTCCAGGATCAGCAGGTGACCCTGCCGGAACTGGTGCAGAAAGTGGGAGAGGCCGCCCGGAAAGACCCCAGGCAGGTGGTGAACCTGCGAGCAGATAGGGAGGTCAGCTACGGACGGGTCATGGGTATCCTGGGCGAAATGAAAAAGGCCGGACTTCAGGATTTTTCTCTGGCAGTGACTACGGGGGAAACCCATGGGAAACCATAACTGGACCTATTATTTCCGCTGGTCCCTGTGCCTCCATCTGGCAGTGCTCTCGGCCCTGGGGCTGGCGCTGCAGCAGGCTCCAGGGCCGGACCTGCAGAAAGGTCCCATCCGGGTGAAGGTGGAAGGCTTCGGTCCTGGAGCAAACACTGGGGCCGGAAAGGATGGGGATGGCAGTGGGGGCATGACCGGGACGGAAAGTACGGCGGCAGTAGGATCCCGGCTCTTCGGGCCTCCAGGAGCTGCATCCGCCACCGGAGAAGCTTCGTTATCCAGCGAAACGACCCTTCGGGAACTGCTCCAGACCCCGGTGGCGCCCTCTGCAGCGGACGGGAGCGGGGACAGTGCAGGGGGCGTTTCCGGGAACCGGGACCATTCCGCAGAAAGCGGCATGGATGAAGCCGGTTCCTCCGGGGAGGGTTCCGGCTCGGGGACTGGACTGGGATCCGGTGCGGGTAACGGGACGGATCCTGGAAGTGCAGGTGGCGATGGCTCGCCGGGAGGGGGGTCCGGAGGCTCCGGTTCTGCCGGTGGAGCAGACGGAACCGATCTGAGCCAGGATGCAGCCCTCCAGGGGTACAGCAGGATCTATCCCCGGGCGGCCCGGGATGCCGGCGAAGAAGGGGTGGCCGTGGTAGGTGTCTCCGTCAGCGCCGGGGGCAGTGTGACCCGGGCCTGGCTGGAACAGAGCACCGGCTACGACCGGCTGGATCGGGCTGCCCTGAAGGCCGCTTACCAGTGGAGCTTCACGCCGGCCCGAAATGCGGCAGGGGAGCCCATTGCCGGAGAATCCAGAGTGACGGTGCGTTACCAGCTGGAAGAGTGAAACCTTGCACAGGAACAGCACACTTTGTATAATACAGACGATGGAGAAACAGAAAGGAAGAGGAATCATGCAGCATATTGTGCAGAAAGCGCTGGCCGGTCTGTGCCTGATGGGGCTCTGCAGTCTGCCGGCTCTGGCCGGAGCACAGGAAGCGAAACCCACAGCCACCCATGCGGCCCATTATGCCCTGGAACAGGAATTGCAGGGCTATGTGCCCGGCCAGGTGATCTATGCCCAGAAGGGAATTGTGATCCGCAGCGGCCTGATCAAGGAAAGAGATTTGATCATCCATTATCCCCAGGTACGGGTGGTGGGCAATCCGGAAGTGTCCCGGAAGATTTCCAGGTACTTTGAGAAGGCAGCCAGGATTTCCCAGAAAGCCTATGAAAAGGCTGACACCATGGACGAACGCCTGACGTCCCGGGTGGATTACCAGGTGAGCCATCACGGGAACCGGTACTTGTCCTTCCAGCGCTACGGGTATGATTTCATCGAGCGGGCAGCCCATCCCACCAGCTGGGAGCTGGGGGTGACTTTTGACCTGACCACCGGCGAACCGGTGGAATGGCAGAAGCTGGTGGCCCCCCGGCATAAGGGAGCCTTTACCCTGGAAAAGATCAACGAAGCCCTCTGGTCCACGGACTATGGCAAGGGCCATTATTTCTACTCGGATTTCAGGGGGCTGAAGAAACTGCCTCAGAACTACTATCTGGATGAATCGGGAAATATCCATTTCGTGTTCGGGCAGTATGAAATCGCTCCCTATGCAGTGGGCATCATCGATCTGAATATGGGCCTGGGGCTGTAGCCCGGAGTTTTATCCGATTGCAGCAGCGGACAGAGGGAAAAACGTTTTCCTTCTGTCCGCTTTTGTATTACAATAGTCGTAAAGAAATCATTGCAAAGAACCATTCAGAAGGGCAATCCTTGTTATGGGGAAGTAGGCAAAGGAGTGGATTCAGATGGATATGAAGACGAAAATCGTCAGCAGTTGCATGGTGGGTCTGCTGGGTCTGGGAGTGGCCTTTGGAGCTGCACCGGCACCCCGGGCAGAAGCCGGTGGCGTGCTGGTGGATGTATTGGGTTCGGCCATCATGGGGACCATGTATCGGGATCAGGTCATGGGAGTCTATAAGACGTACAACAATACGGAGAAAGGACGCCAGGAATGGTTCCAGCAGATGAAGAAACAGGAAGGCGTGGATACGGACGAATACCTGAACGACCGGCTGGATACCATTATGACCAATGTGGAAGCCGGTATCCGGGCTGTGGACCCCACAGTGGACAAGAAACCCTATAACTATTTCATCAGCCCCAACGAAGACGCCAATGCCTATTGCACCATCGGGCATAATGTCAATGTGTATCGGGGCATTTTCAACCTGTTGCATACCGATGACGAAATCGCTGTGGTGCTGGGCCACGAACTGGGCCATGGCCAGAAAGATCATCCCATCCAGGGCGTGAAAAAATCCCTGAATGCGGCTGTGCTGGCGGAAATGGCCAATGCGGCTACCGGTGGAGTGGCCAGCGGCGCCATCGATGCCATGTACACCTATACCCGGAATGTGCATCTCAGCAAGCCCATGGAATGGGAAGCCGACAATCTGGCCTTTGATTACATCACTCACACCAATTACAATCCCGGGGCCACAGCTGCGGTATGGCAGAAGTTCCTGGAAAAATATGGAGATATGAACGTACGGTGGAGCGACCATCCCACCTGTACCCAGCGCCGGGAAAACTACGTAAAGAAATTGTATGCCTGGAGCAACAAGCACGTAACTGACAAGGATGGTGTTGTCTATGTCAACAACAAGGAATTTGTGACTCCCAGTGCCACCAGCTCCATGTCCAGCAAGGAACGGTCCTATTTCGTCCTGGGCAACCTGGCAGCGGTGTACCATAAAAATAAGACTGCACCGGAAGCCTATGCCAATGGGGATACCGTGATGATGGGGGAACAACCCATTATGACCAGTACCGGCAGCGATGCCAGTGCGGAAGAACTGGCACAGAAATTGAATAAAATCAAATAAGATATATAAAAGAACGTTGAATTGTCCGGACTAAAACGAACGATTCAACGTTCTTTTATTTTTATTCCGGTTTATAAAGAAAAATGGTAGAAAATAATGCTTAATGTAGATTTAGAGTAAAAATTACGTAAAATAAACGTAAATAACGGAAAATAACACGTAAATATCAAATTTGTCAAAAGGATGGTTCCATGGTATTATAATTAAGCATTCTCCCCCAGGGAGAAGCCTTCAAGAATCCAAGATTTGGCAACACAAGTGATTCAAAAAAAGAATCAAAAAGTTGTTGACAAAACATGAGATCCTTGATAGAATATACAAGCTGTCAGTTGACAGCAAGACGAACTTTGAGAACTGAATATTGTTGACAGATGTGCGGGTCAAGTCACTTTTAGTGATGAGATCGAGTCACCTGGATGAAAACCAGGTTAAAAAATCAAAGCTAGTATTTGAGAGCCAAGCGGCTCTTCAAAATAATCTATTTTGGAGAGTTTGATCCTGGCTCAGGACGAACGCTGGCGGCGTGCTTAACACATGCA
>OLFY01000651.1_pt1 | contig 50601 bp, 43 predicted proteins | sample 1605611 | NCBI WGS metagenome assembly OLFY01 (sample SAMEA3888923, study PRJEB22519) | human gut metagenome | biome: human gut; feature: human-associated habitat; material: faeces | place: Denmark | collected 2011 | reverse complement strand
ACTTACGCCATCCGGCATGGAAACCTTGCATAGCTTCAAAGTTCTCACGATTGATGCAATAACGTACCTTAGGCGGTGTTATCTCTCCGTCAATCAGCCCCGCATCTTTCAACTCTTTCAAATGCTGCGATACTGTTGCCTGTGCAATAGGCAAGTCATTGACCAAATCGCCGCAATAACAGGAACTTTGTTTATTGAGCAACCGGAGAATTGCTATTCTTGCCGGGTGACTTAACGCTTTGGCATATCGGGCAGCCATCACGTCCCGGTCTTCAAAATGCTGTGCTTTACTATATGCCATAATCACTTCTCATTTTTAATTCATCGCAAAATTACGATAAACGATTAAATCTACCAAACAATCGTGCGGTTTTTTGTCGTCGAATCTTTCTTTTTTTGTCCGTTTAGATGATATAACATTGAGTATCAGCACAAAATTAGCAATCATTTTTATGTCATCCACGGATTTTTCCACGGGTCATAGTCCGTCTGGAACGTAGCGAGCTGCCAGTCCGTCACGGGCTTATTGTCCTCCGCCACCTTTCGGGGAATCTGCGGATTCAACCGCAACCTCGCCGCATCCGCAAGCCACTTCATCGAATCCTCGTAATCCCGCATCCTGACCACGCTCACGTTGTTCGGAGCGATGAGTTTCGTCAGTTCGTACAACGCCAGCCGCACCATGTGTTTCTTCAAGTTGTAGTTGCGCGGATCATGCGGCGAGAGGTTCACTCCTCGCTGCGGCAGGTCGGCATTGACATCTGTTCCGGGATAAAACACACGTCCCTCGTACACCACATATTCGTGTTCCGAGAACTCATATTCATTATAGGCGGGATCGTAGTCCGCAATGGCTCCCCAGCAGTCGGATTCCATCGGCGTGACGTTATTGTCGAATCCGTCCATGCTCATCAAAGTATAGAACGCTCCCTCGAACTCTACCACGTCCCACAGAAGGTAGTTTATCGGCTGCCATAAGGTATATTCCGCCTCCAACCAGCCCTCGACCATCGGAATGCGGATTTCGCCGAATTTATACCCGTTCTCGACCATACAGACATATACTACATCGTTGTACAGTACGAGGTCATTCGGATAATAGGTGCCGAACTGCGAATAACGTTCGACGGTCGCCGTGTCCAAATTGACATCCACGTGCTCCTGCCAGTAGGTCTTCACCGCCGGCATTTTGTAGCCGCTCATGGAGCGGATAACCTCGCAAATCGTCCCCTCATGGTAGATATGCGCTCCCACGGGGAACGTAATCCGGCGGTCGTATTCCGCGATATATTTGCCCTTGCCGAGCTCCTGTTCGATTTCGTAATTCTCCGACAGGTACTCCACAATGCTCATCTCGGCCGACTCCTCCGCCTGGATAAACCGGTCGCTGTTCCCTCTGGTCATCTGCGAAAGGGCCTCTTGCGTGATGATGCCCAAATAGTCCTCGTTATTAAGAAATCTTCTGTACATGTATAGTATTTTTCTTTAATAGTTGAATCCTTCGTGAAGCATTGCCGTCGATACCACCTGGTAGTTTCCCGTATTGCCGTTTTTGTACTTGTGCCAGCTATCCCGCAGGTAGTAGCAGAGCAGGTAATCTAAGCAGTCGGACAGGTGGCCGTACTTCTCGTATTTTACACCGGTTTTAGGGTCGGTCACCTTCTGCTTGGACTTGGTGCCGTCCTCGTTTTTCGTCTGGTATATCAGGTCTTCCGTCAGTTTGCGGCAGCGCAGGTCGATGCGCAGCTCCCAGCCGTTATAACCGTCAAATAGTTCATTGACGAACTCGCACCGCGTAATCTGGGGAGGCTGTTTCTTGAGTAGCTTCACGCGGGGATGCAGCACTCCTTGTCCGAGCATTTCCGAGATGACCGTAAAGTTGTTGATACCGTCCTCGGACGCTGTGGAACGTTGCAATCCTGCCGGGTCGCCCGTTACGTCCACACCGCCTATCTGTTTATCCAAAAGCAGTTTCTTTTTTATTCGGCGGGCCAATGCCGGTGTGTTGTTCTCTTTGGCGGCAGCCGTGCCCAATACCTCTTCCAGAATGTAAACTTTCCGCGTGTCGTAGTCGATTTGGGCAAGCAGCACACTCATGTGCGGAGCCACATTGAAATCCCACACGGTAATCAGCGGCCGAGTCGGGTCGTACACCCGCTCTTTCAGCCCCGTGATCAAATGCACGGCTCCATCGAATCGGTTGTAGATAGCCATGTCGTTGGCCTCCACGAAGTCCCAATTGCCGTAAAGCAACCGCTCTTTCGTCGCCTGGTCGCTGATTTTATTCAAGGCGGCTTCGTAGGTCTGGCGGAAAGCAATGTCGGGATTGTCGAACACCGAGAACGGCACGTAGGCTTCGCCCTCACGGAGCGTCACCCGGTCGCCGTTGTCGTCCTGCACGAACCGTCCCCGTATCCAGTTGGTCGTGGGGTTTGTCGTGAGCAGCATTTTCGAGACCTTGAAGGTTTCGTGGGTCTTCCAGCGCAAACGCGAGAACAACACCTCGATGGCCTTCTGGCTGACCTCTGACACCTCGTCGCAGGCGGCAATCGTCGCCTCCATCGAACCGAACCGCTCGAAGTTGGGGTCGGACGGCTGATCGGCCAAATCGAGCATGATGATGACCGAATCGTTCCAGAACCGCAGCGTACCGGCCACATTGTTGATGTGGTAGTGTTCGTCTTCCACCAATCCCCACTGCTTGATGACCATGCGGATGGTGTTCCACGTCGATTCTTTCAGGCTTTTCAGCGTCTTTCGGGCCACTACGGCACGGATATCCGGGAAGCGGATGCAACTGCTCACAAGCCATACGCTGGATACGAACGACTTACCACCGCCCGCAGCTCCGCCGCCCAAAACCAACTGCGGAATGTTTTGGTTATTGCAACGCTTGCAGTAAGGTTTGTAACGTGGATTGTGGTTGGCGTCGTACCCGATAAGCATCTGTTCCACCTCGCCGCCGCACAACGGACATTCGGGCTGGAGCAGCTTCCAGAGTTCGTATTGCTTGGGCGACGGGCAAAAGTCGATTTTCAGACTTTCGGGAGCCTTCAGTTTCTTCAACGCCATGCTTCCACAATCTCGATTTCAATGTCAGAAGCCTTTGCAAGCAGGGCGTTCAGAGCGTCCGATGTCTTGCGCGATTCGGTGACCTTGCCCTTGACCGTATTTTTCCCCACGATGATACACCCGGCGGAATCCGCCTCCGTGTTACCGCTGTGAATCAGAATGCCTAAAAAATGCGGCACATTATGCAGGTACGGCAGCACCCGCTTGAACCGCGCACTGTATTCCATCGTCACCTTGTAGGTGCCGGCCGGAATCGCCGTGCGGGCATACACTTTCTCCTTGCAGCGGCACGAGCGTCCCGACGGCGTATCGGGGCACCGGGCAGGCAATTCACGGACTTTGTCTTCGATGGTATGGCAAAAGAAACGCCCGTCGATTGACAGGTCGCCGATGGTATAGTTTTCCGCCTTGTATTTGCGTCTGAGAAGCAGTTTCATTCTTTGATGCAGTTAGAGTTACATCAAAGAATAGCGGTACGGCAGCCGGAAACGGTTACAGCAAAACGACCCCGGCACTGATAGTACCGAGGTCGCTTCATAAATGAATCCTATAACCTTATTTCCTCCGACGTGGCTCCACAAAAACGACTTTCCGTACCCCTTCGGTTACGATATACTTTTTCAATGAAGGAGAGTAAAGCCGTTTCGATGAAATGTCCTTGGCAACGAAAGAACCGAAACCCGACCATTTCATAGACTCACCTGTCGCAAGGGTGCGCTTGGTTATCTCGACGGCCTTATCGAGCACCAAAGTTATTTTTTTCTGCGAAATAGGCAATTCGAGTTCCTGAGAAATGGTACGAATCAAGTCTTTTTTATTCATTGGAGATTCAGTAATCGGGATATATATCATATTTCGACAAACAGCTTACCTACCCGTCGCTTGTAGATATTCCGTTTTCTTTATTTCATAATTCGCATAGCTCTCCGCATATTTGTCTTTGCTCTGCTTGAACAGCATTTCTGCATCCAGCAAATCGCTCATGCTCGAAGTCCCGGCCTTGTAATAGTTCTCGTTCAGACGCAGATTTTCCGCAGCCTGATCGATAGATTTTTGGGCGATAAGTACCTGCTGATAAGCACTCTGCAAATCATTCTGCGTTTTCTGCATGCGGATTATGAGCTGCTCCCCGCCGTCGTTGAGTTTCGTCACCGCATTCCTATACCGGTATTTCTGCTTTTTGACGCTGTACGGGGCTTTCCATGAGATAGGAACCGACACGCTGACCATGCCTATGAATGAGTTCTGCGAAGGCCCCATGAAGTCCTGATACATATATCCGCCGCTGACAGAAACGGTGGGCAGGTATTCTCCCAAAGCCATCCGTTTTTGCAATCTGGCTGCATCCACATTCTTTTGCAGCAGGCGGTATTCGGGTGTTGTTTCGAGGACGTCGGTATGATTCACGAACAGCGCATCGGGAGAAACGGGTGCCGTGTCGAGCGATATTGCCACTTCCACTTTATCCGATTCCACTCCCATGTACTGCGCCAACAGCATCTTGCATACTTCCAAATTCTTCTCCACGTCGATGAACGCACTTTGCGTATCGTTCTTGCGGAGCTGTACTTGAAGCAGGTCGTTGCGCTTGCGGATACCGGCTTCAACGGCATGGTTCACGTCGCGGTTCATGTTATCCAACAACTCTCTGACACTTTCGAGTGTCCGCAGCTTCTCGGTCAGGACGACAATCTGCCAATAGTACCTGGCAACCGTCAGCTTCACTTCGTTTTGGGTCTGATGAAGTTGCAGTTCGCTTATTTCGACACCCAACTCGGCCAGCTTATGACCGTTCAGAATCTTTCCTCCGGCATAGATGGGAAGCGATGCCATCACACTGCCGTACATTCCCCCGTCCATCAGTTTCATGGTCTGGTCTCCCATTGCCATCTGCAACATGGCGTCATCGGCTTTCATGGCTCCGCCCATCAGTGAAACCGAAGGCAGAAAATTCGTGAAGGCTTCTTTCTTTTCCATCACTGCGACAGAACGGTCGTTCGTCGCCGTTTTTATTTTTGCGTTCTGCTCCAATGCCAGACGGCAGCACTCTTCAAGCGTGTAGGTCTGTGCCGTTCCCGTCAAGGGGAGCAGAATTAGCGAGATTAATAAGTATTTCATGTTCATTTTCTTTTTTCGTTAATCTTAACTTCGTTCAAAATGCTTCCGCTCGGCTGAAACGGAGCAAGCTCCTTTCCGCTCTCGCTTACCCGCAATTTTCCAATAAATGACCGGCAGCACGGTAACGACCAGTACGAGCGCACCCAGCCCGCCGAAAAGAATCGTGATACCCACGGGTTTCCACATGGCGGAACCCGCAGCGATCATCGGCACGACACCTACGGCAGTCGTTACCGTTGTCAAGAAAATGGGAACCATACGTCGCTTGCCCGCTTCGAACGCGGCTTCGCGTGCCGACAGCCCGTTTTTCATCCCTTCCTCGGCGTGCTCGAAAATGAGAATCTCGTTACGCATAATAAGCCCCATAAGCGTGATGAACCCGAAGATGGTCGTCAATCCCATCGTAGTGTCGGTAATAAAAAGTCCGAACATGGCTCCGGGGATGAACAGAATGACGGCCAACATGCAGACGAACGTCAGCTTGTATTTCTTGAAATTGAACAGCAGGAAGAAGAAAATGATAATCATAGCAATGAACAGACCCGCCCCGAGCTGCGGCAGACTCTCCTCGTCGTTTTCTATTTCTCCGCCTATCTCGGTCGTGACACCCTGCGGCAGGCGCATCTCTTCCTCTACGAACCGCTGCAAATCAGGGGCGAAGTCCTCCGCTGTCATGGTTCGTGGAAGTTCTGCCGTAACAGTCATGCAGCGCACTCCGTTACGGTGGACGATTTTCGCCTCGCTCCACTTGGGGGACACTCCGGCTACCTGTTGCAACTGCACCTTTGAGGGAGAGGTCATCGGTTGTAGGTAGATATGATCGAAGTCCTCGAATCCAGCATCGTCCCAGCGGTCATCTTTCAACACGACCGGCATTCCGTAATCCCCCTCCCACAGGGTCGTTACCGGACGGGCATCGATCTGCGACATCAGGCCGAGCGAGAGGGACTGGCGACTGATACCCAACTGCGCGGCGGCTATCTCGTCCGGCGTAACTTCCACGATCGGTTCCGGCTGTTCGAAGTCGGTGCGCACCCACATCAGGTCGGGATTGCGGCGCATGTAGTCCATAAGCTGCCCGGCGGCACAATGCAAAGAATCCAGTTCTTCCCCGTAAAAACGGAACTCCAATGCCTGAAACACTTGGGAATCCAACTGTTTGAACTTGACAAAAGCATTCGGGAAGGCTTCCGAAAGCCGTTCCGTGTATTCGTCCACGAGTTGCTCCGTGGCCTCGTTCGAGGTGGTGTTCACGATGAACTGCGCATAGTTCTTTCCGCCTTGCTTCGGGGTGTAGGAGGCTTGGAAGCGGGGCGATGCACAACCTTTGAACGAGGTGATGGCACGCACTCGTTCGTCCCTGCTCAACACGGCATAGACCGAATCGGCCACTTGGACTGTTTCGGCCAGTCCCGTTCCTTTCGGCAGGTAGATTTCTACGGCGAACTGGTCACGTTCCGAGCAGGACATCATGCGCCGTTTGACCTCACCGGCATAGAACACCGTGGAGAGCAGGACGGCGGCGGCCATGCCCAGCGTCAGCCACGCATGACGGAAGACCCAGCCGAGCAGCCGATCGTATATTTCCTGCACATGATCCGTGATGCTTTTATGACCTTCCCTATGGGTTTTCTTTTTAATCAGCGTTACTAATAGGATCGGAATGACTACCAGAGCCACGAACAGCGAGGTCATCAGGTTGATGGCGATGGTAATCGGGAAGTCATGTAGAAAATCGCCTTTCTGCCCCGTACAGGTAAGCAACAACGGGAAGAAGATGGCACTGATACAGGCCGTGGCCAGCAGCATAGGCATGAAATAGGTCGAGATGCTCCGGCAGGCGGCGTGCCAGCGGCTCATCCCCGTGTTCAGGTATTCCAGATATCCGTCGATGACGATGACTGAATCGTCCACGACCATACCGAGCACCACAATCAGGGCTGCCAGCGTAATCGTGTTGAGTGGGATACCGGCCAGATACATGATGCCCACCGAGATGAACGTCGTTACGGGAATGGCAGTGGAGGCGACCAGTGCCGAGCTCAACGGGAAGAGGATCATCATTGTGAGGATGATGACCGCCATCGAGATGAACAGGTCGCGCAGAAATGAATTGACGCTGGCACTAACCACACCGGCCTGATCGCTGATGGTGTGTATGCTCACGTCCTCCGGCAGTTCGGCGGCCTTGATCTCCGCCAGCATGGTTTCAACGTCCCGCCCGTATTGCACGATATTGTTTCCAGCCAGCATTTCCAGCGAGATGATGACGCAGCGATGCCCGTTGTATTCGATGAAACCGTCCGTCAGGTCGTACCCGCGCTCCACACGCGCCACATCCTTTACCCGGACTACCCGGTTGTCGGCGTCACTGTATATAATCAGTTCGGCGATTTCATCTTCGCCCCGCAAGGCGGGCGACACATGGACAGGCATGTCCTTCTGCCAGCCGCTCACGCTTCCGCTGACGGTGGTGATGCCCTGCGCGGACAAAGCATCGGCCAACTGCTGGCTGCCAATGCCGTATGCCGACAGCCGATTGTAATCGACGATGACGGAAATCCGCTCCTTCACGTTCCCCAGAATGCGCACATTCGAGACGGAAGGCAATGTCCGCAGGCGGTCGCCTATCAGGTCGCAATACTTTTCCAGTTGCCGGTAATCCCGGCTGTCGCTTTCGACGGCGACAAGCAGCGCGGACGTGTCGCCGAACTCGTCATTTACCACCACATCCGCCACACCTTGCGGCAAAGTGCTCTTGAACGAGTTCAACCCATGCTTGATCTTGCTCCATACTTCATCCTTGTTGTCCACGTCGTCATTCAGCTCCACCATGACGCTGCAAATCCCGTTCTGGCTCGTGCTGGTGGTTTTCGCACGCTTCACCTCCTTGAAGGTGAACAGGTAGCGTTCGAGCGGCCTTACGAGCTGCTCTTCCACCTCTTCGCTGGTGGCCCCCGGATAGACACCTACCACGACACCCGTCCGCAGGGTGAAATCGGGAAACTCCGCTTTCGGCATTTTATCCAGTCCATAAATTCCCAAGATAAACATCAGCCCCACGACCAGAAAGGTGAGGCGGTAGTTGCGCATCATCCACGCCACCCACCGGCTGTTCTTTTCCTTGCTCATAGCGCTGACACTTTACTTCCGTTACTCAATTTCTGCATCCCTTTCACGATGACGCTATCTCCGGCCTGCAAGCCCTCCGTGACGACGATACGCCCGCCATAGGCCATACCCGTCCGGATGTCCTTCCGCTTTGCCGTTCCGTTTTCCACGACCCAGACATAACGGGAATCGCCCGTGCCCGCCATGACAGCGGTAATGGGAACCGAGAGAGCCGGGGTGCCCGTCTGCCCGAACGTCACGTCGCAGACCATTCCCGGCAAGAGCCGGCCTCCGGGATTGTCCACGTGAATGCTGATGGGATATGTATGCGTCATGGGGTCGCTCTGTACGCTCTTCACGATACGTCCGCCCTTGAACGAAGCCCCGTCGAGAGCCGCGACGTACACGCCGCACTCCGTATCCGCGTGTATGCCACCGATCTCTTTCTCCGGAATGGATACATTCACTTTTACCTTGTTTATGTCGAGTACGGTCATCACGGGTTGAGCCGGCATGACCGTCTCTCCAGTCTGGGCGAACTTGCGGCCTATCACACCGCTGATGGGCGCGAGCAGACGGCTGTCAGCGAGGTTTTTCCGAGCAATGTCGTATGCCGACTGTGCCTGCGAAAGCCGGCTCTGCGTTTCGACCCATTGTATCTCGGGCAAGCTGTTGTTGTCGTGCAGAAATTTCATACGCTCATAGGCGTCCTGTGCCTGCGAAAACAATGCTTCGGCAGACTGTAACGCCTTTTGCAGTATCATCGGGTCTATCTCGACCAGCAGCTGACCTTTGTTTACCCGTTGCCCCTCATCGACGTAAATCCGTTTGATCGTACCGGCAGTGGGAAAACTGAGGGAAGAGGCGCTGTTGGCCTCGACCTGTCCTACATAGGGTTTTACCATGTAGTCGCTCACAGCGACTACCGTTTCCGTTTCGACCTTGACGGTCGGGGACTCTTTTCGCTCACTCTTACTGCCGCAGGCGCATAAGAGCACAGCTACCATTGAAATCAAAATCGACTGTTTTTTCATATCGCATCTATTTATGTCATTGAATTTTTTAGCAAAAATCCGCTTTTTAATCTGAGAGGAAGTTTTCGTTCTGGATACAAGAGTGGTAAAAATAGAACCATGGAGCAAAATAGGACACTCATAATACCTCGCAAGACACGAAGAATGGGTATATTTGCTGTTGAGATTCGACGTAATATGGAAATAAAGGATATATACTACATTGATGAGGATGTCGCACTGATGACTGATGTAAGTGATTTGTCAGAATACAACGGGGCGAAGATGGATTCCTACGTTTTTCTGGCTTGCCGGCAGGGACGGTTACAAATGGACATCAACGGGAAAAGCCATACGGTTCATGCGGAAACGAATATCACGTTTCTGCCCAACAGCTATATCGACAACATTCTGGTCGGCGTGGATGCAAGTATCGTCATGTTGAAACTATCCGTTAGGATCGTATCGGATCTGATGCGGGAACATATCGACCAATGGAACCGAATGATTTATATTTACAAGGCGTACACTATGCCGTCGGGAAAAGATTTGGAGGAGCAGATGCAGTATTACTATCGGCTTATTCTTTCAAAAATAACCGGCGCACCCCAGCCCTATCACAGGGAGATCATTCGCTCGATAATACATGCCATCCTGCTGGAGATGCTTTCCAATATGGAAGCGCACAACCTGCCGGAAGAAGCCGATGAATCTCAGACGAAAGTGCATTTCAACCGCTTTTTGGAGGTATTGTCAGATACGCCGGTCAAACATCGTCCGCTTAAATATTATGCCGACAAATTGTGTCTGACCCCCAAATACCTTTCAGTGATATGCAGGAAAGTCAGTCGGAAATCGGCCAGTTTATGGATTGAAGAATATACCAACGAAGATATCCGGTATCACTTGTTCAACACGAATTTGACAATCAAGGAAATCGCATTTAGACTGGGATTCGATAACCTTTCGTTTTTCGGGAAATACGTCAAACGGCATTTTGGACACTCTCCTTCTAAACTGAGACAGATGGCAAGAGGAATCAATTAACGTATTGATATACGATTTGATTTTTTTGGGGGGGGGCGTCAGGGCAATTGGCAAATTATAGTTTATTACTCTTTACTATTTGATGAAGTATCACTGACACCCGTATTTCACCTCGCAGTCGGTTGCCCTCAATGATTTCTATAAAACAATCGAATTTGTTTTAGTTTACGTGGTTCTACGAAAACGATTTTCCGCATACCCTTCGTCACGATATACTTCTTCAACATAGGCGAATAAAGCCTCATAATCGGTACTCGAATAATTAGATGGCTCATTTAACGAATATATACTCCGAATACCGTATTTCCGCATACGGATTGTCACTTGAAATGGTCTGATGAACGGCCTTTACCCGCCGCCAGAACCACCAGCCCTTATATTCCATCCACACCGCCTGGTGTAGCGTAACCGGCACCCGTATCTCACCCCGCAGCCGGTTGTCCTCGATGATTCCTGTAAGCTGGATGTGCGGCGTGATCATCTCCACCCTCTGGCGCAGAATCGGCACTGTATCCCGCACAACCACTGTGTCCCGTATCACGGCATCTATCGGTCCGGCTACCTCGACCTCATGCCGTGCCGCCGCTTCGAGGTGTTTGATTTTCACCCCGAGCCGCCTGATTTTCTCAGCATCCTCGGCACGCAGCCGCTTGTATTCGTCCACCCGCAACCGCAGCGCGTTCACATCCACCGCCATCGTCGTCGAATCCACCCGGATGCGCTTCATATCCGACAGCAACGCCTCGGTATTGCTCCGGTAGCGGTTGCGTTCCTCCTTGAGATAGCCGTTGCGCTGCCATAGAACTGCGACAGCCCCACCGAGCAACAGCACGGTGAGGCTCAGATACAGGGTACTCTTACGCATGGCAGACCGATTCGGCGGGGATGAACCACTCGTATTCCTCTTGGTACGGGTCTTTGAGAAACACCATATACCCCTTGCATCCGCGACGTTCGGGACCGGTGAGGTCTTCCGACACGACACCCGTTTTCCCGACCAGTTCCTCCAGCATCATCTCCGTAAGCTGGGACGATGCCACTATCTTCACTTTTGAATTTCTTGCAATCATAACGCTTTTTATTTGATGAATAGGATTTTGAATTCTTCTTCGCGTCGCCTCCGGATGGAGGGTACGGCTTTCCCTTTGTAGTGGCAGAATGCCGCATACTCGGAATAAATGTCCCGGTCTCCGGCTTCGAGCTTGCACACCAATCGGCTTTTCGGCCGTTTTTCGTACCCTAACAGCCGGTATTCACCCACATTGTAGGCCAACACGCCGAGCAACAGGGAGTCCGCTCCGAAACGGCGGAATACGGCGCATTTCTTTCTCAGGTCGGCACGCAATAATGAGTCCGCGAGTTTCTCGGTCATTGTCGGGAACGATTCGCCCGGCAGGAGTTTGTGCCCGTAACCGACATACGGGAGATGGCGGTGGTCGTGCATGCCTTCGTAATGTTTGATACAGGCCACGGCCGACTCGAAGCGTGCGTCTTGCGCCCGGATATGCCCGGCGGACAGGAGGAGCGCAACAGACAATATCCATCTGCTCATCGGTTGTGTTTTAAGAGTTCCTTGATGTCCTCCCGCATTTCCCGGATGTCAGTCTGCAAGGAGGTGAACTGGGTCATGGTGGCCTCGAAGACAGCCTTGTCGAGCTTGATGGCGTCGATGCGTTCGTACTGGTCCTGTACTTTCAGCTCCAGCGTCTGGCAGCGGCGTGTCAGTTCGTTGATATGCTCGGTGTTGCTGACATGCTGCACATAGAGGGTCACGACGAACGAGACGATGATGATAATCGTCCGAAAGTTGTCGCTGATGAAGTTTCTTACTTGTGTCATGATGGATTTTGTATTAAGATGGAAAAAGCATTCGTAATGGCCTCCATAAGCCGGGCGGCGACCTCGGAGTCCCGTAGCAGACCGTATAACAACAGCCCGAGGATAACGAGGATGTAAATCACCCGTTCCGCCGTGCGGCGGCTGAACTTCGGTCGGTTCCTATTTTCACTCATGGGGCGTGGATTGCGGTACGATGACGTTGAAGACTACGCCGCCCTCACCGCCGTCGATACGGAGTTTGGTTTCCTGCGAGCACTTGATGGGATAAAGCTCCATGAGGGCTTTGGCGGCATTGACGGCTACGGCACGCAACGGTGCCGGGGAAAGCGGCACGCCGAATTTGTCGGTGTACTCGGCCGAGGAGGTTTCGCTCATCACCGCTTTGAGTGTCTCGGCCACCTGCAACCGGGTGGCGATGGTCTCGACGTCGAACTGCACACTGTCAATCATCTCCCGAATACGGGCCGAGATATGCGGACGCCCCAGCAGCAGACGGCTGGCGATGGGTACGTTCTTGCCCTTGCCGAACACCTCCTCGTAACACTTGCGGTGGTTGCCGGCATAGAGCGGACCGCCGGAGACGTACAGCTCGCAGAACTTGTCTTCCTCTTCGGTCAGCGGCTTGTCCGCCAAAGGGACAGGCACCGCCGGCAGCACCTCGTTCGTCTTATCGCTATCTTTCTTTTTCATCACATTGTCGTTTGAAAAAGAATAGAGAATTACGGCTTCGGCGGTTGAATAAAATCCGCCTTTCTGGAGATAAGCTGCTCCATCAGTGTCTGGTAAAACACATCGGCCAGCGCGTCGGCACACGCTTCGGCATCTGCCAGCGAGTTGATGAGCCGCATGTTGAACATCACGTTCAGGTCATACCCCGTAATGGCGGCCATCAGCTCGTTGCCGTCGTAGTTCAGTATCCCGTAGGTCATGCGGTCTTCCACCCGGAACGTGACCCGTTCTATCTTGTCTCCTTTCTTCTCTTCCATAACTTCAGATTTTGAAATGGTTCCTCATCTTCGGTGTCCGCTGCTGCGAAATATCCGTATCCCCGTTCTGCCGCAGACGGCGGCTGCACAGAGCGGCCACTTCCCGTGTGGCCGTCACATCGGCATCGGCATCGTGGGCATCGTCCAGTTCGATGCCGAGACGTTCGGCCACCAGCTCCAGCTTGTAGGACGTGACCTGCGGATCGGCGGCTAAACAGAGCCGTGCCAGGTCGATGGTGTCTAAGTAATGAGGCTGGAAGTTCCCGTAAAAATCCGTCGTGCCGGCGAATACCTGCGCGAACTCTTTCTGTAACCCGGCATAAGCCATCATCTGTTGGAGAAAGCCCACGTCGAACGGGATGTTCTGCCCGATAAGCACGGGCTTGTAACGGACGCCCTTGCTCAGAGTATGCTTGCGGGCGAAGTCGATGACATCCGCCGCCACCTGTTTCAAGGGGACGCCCCGGGTCCGCAACAGGTCCATCGTGATGTCGGTGTAGTTCAGTGCGGCGGCCTCGTAGTCCATCGGTTCGGAGGCGCTCTCCTGTTCGATCTCCCGACGTGTCTTGAGCACTTTGCGCTTGGGTGCCCCGCCCAAAGACTGCCTGTCGTAAGGGGCGATGTAGTTCGCATAGCGTCCCAGCACCTCGAAGGTGTCGAGCCGCACGGCCTGCATGGCAATCTGCGTGCAGGCGCAGCGCGTGCAGTCCAGACCGCCGGTTTCGAAGTCGAGCACGACGGCCGTATAGATTCCTTGTTCTGTCTTGGGTGTTGCCATATTATCCGAGTAAGTTGGTTTTCATACGATATGAATGATAGTCGATTTGGTGCTTTGGAGGTTGTTTGTGCCGGAATAGTCGCTGTACTTGACCATCCCCGACACGATGACGATACGGTCTTTCAAGGCGGAGATTTTCTCCCGGTGAGCTTCGCAGGTCTCGCTCCAGCAGACCATCTCCGCCACGTCGTTATTCTGCTGGAGCGTCAGCTTGACGAACCGCTTGCGTTCACCGCTCGTCCGGTCTTTGTACGTGTGCTCGGACAGCTCCGTGACGGAGGCGCATACGGCGGCACGCCGTCCGTCGCTGGCCGGGTCGAGCACGTCGTGCAGGCTCAGGTAGGCGGCTTTGCCTTTCACGAGCGCACGGGCTTCGGATGCCTCGAAGATGCGGCGATAGTCCACCGAACCGATGCCCGACACGGCAATCTGCTGACGGCTCCAGAAGTAGTGCCGCCCGACCAGCTCCTCGGGGAAGTCTTTCTCCGAAAGCGTGAAGCCCAATTCTGCCGCAGCACGGGCAAGCAAGCCGTAACGCTCGGTCACCGTACCGATACCTTCCACCTTGTCGAAGCATCCGGCCAGAATCATGTTCCGCACATGTCGGGCATTGACCGGCACACGCACGGATTCTTCGGCATTGTCGGGGTCGTCCCAGTAAGCGTATTTCTTCAATTTGTACCGGAATATCCGGTGTATGAAGTGCTCGATGGAGGTGTAAGGACCGTTTTTCTCGCGCTCCTCGACGATGCAGGTAACGGCTTTGGCCCCGAGCTGTTTGATGCGGCCGAGCGACCAGAAGATTTCGTCCGTGCCGTAGTCGGTGAAGAATACCTGCCGGGAGGTGTTGATTTCGGGCGGCACGATGCGGGCTTTCGAGCAGAGCTCCATCTCGGACATCAGCAACGGGATTTCCTTGTCGTCGGCCCACTGCAATGCCACGGTGTAGAACGCTGTCGGATAGTTGGCTTTGAGGTAGGCTCCCACATAGCTGGTGACAGCATAAGCGGTGGCATGGCTGGCATTGAACAGGTAACCGCCGCCGGCCTCGATCATCTCCCAGATGTGTTCTGCGTCTTCTTTGGGGCACCCTTTGGCGGCAGCTCCCGTCATGAACTTCTCTTTCATGGCGCGGATGACGTCGATTTTCTTCTTGGAGATGAGTTTCAGCAGCCGCACGCCCTCGGCCAGCGAGAAACCGCCGACTTCACGCGCCATCTGGGCGAGCTGTTCCTGAAAGACCAGCACGCCATAGGTGTTTTTCAGGGCATCGTAGGTTCCCCATAGGTAAACGGGTGCCACCTCCTCACGGCGGCAGAGCAGGTATTTTTCCGCCGAACCCGAATCGAGCGTCGCCGGACGGTACAACGCTCCGGCGGCAATCAGGTCGCCGATGCACTGCGGCCGCATATCTTGCAGGAAGCGGGTCATGCCCGGCGAGGAGAACTGGAAGACGTTCTGCGTATAGCCCTCCGACAGGATGCGGAAGGTCTTCTCGTCGTCCAAGCCGCTGCGCACGATACCCTCGAAGGAGAGCCCCGCACCGTATTCCCGGTTGCAGATGTCGATGACCGCCTGTATTTTCGACAACTCCTTGATGCCGAGACAGTCGTTTTTCAGTAACCCGACCTCGTCGATGGAGTATCCGTCCAGCTCGGAGATGAGCAGGTCGTCCACTTTCTTGATGGGCGTGTAGTCGAAGCACTCCATCAGCTCGCCGTCCTGCTGCTTGGGCGTGATGATGATGGCCGAGGCATGGACGGAACCGGAACGCGGCTGACCCATGAGCGGACGGATGTCCTCGATGACTCTCGGGTACCGTAGGATGAAGTCCCGGACTTTCTTGTTGGTGGCGGCCAGTTTGAACAGGTCGGTCCAGGTCATGTTGTCGTCCCCGAAGATGGCCGTGATGTAGTTCACCACACTGACCGGCACACGGTGTACGCGGCTGACATCTTTCAGCACGGCTTTCATTTTGAGGGTCGTGAGCGTACCGGCGGAGAAGACCTGCTGCCGCCCGTCGGTGTTGTACCGATGCTCCAAATACTCCTTGACCTCCTGCCGGCGGTCGGACTGGAAGTCGATGTCCACGTCGGGAAGCTGACCGCCGGGGCCTTGCCGGTAGCCGTCGCCCGCAAAACTGTCCGCTATCGGTATGCGCTCCGGAAGTTGTTCCTGCTGGATGTGTACGATTTTCATAGGAGGTCGCCTTGCAGGTTGAACAACAGGTCGCGGTTGTCGAAAAGCACGTCGTCCGATTCCCGGAGCTGGTCGGCATAGACCGTGAGGCGGTTCCCGTCACGGACAATCACTAATTCGGCGTCCCGGTCGAGCCTCAGTGTCACGCCGTTGTCGAAACGGATGCGGACGGCACGGTCCGACAGCACGCGGTCGGTCAGGCGCGTTACCCGGTCGGGATAGAGCCCGGCACGCTCGGGCAGCAGGAAACGCTCGAAGAGCAGGTTGTACTGGATGGGGTCGATGAGCGTGATGCCTAACAGGTACAGCACGAGCGAACCGCCGGCGGAACCGCGCCCGCAGCCCACGAGAATGCCGCTTCGGCGTGCCCAGTTCACGGTGTCGTACTGTACGAGCATGTAGTCGATGTTGTCGGTCGATTCGAGGATATAGACCTCTTTCTCCAACCGCTTGCGGTACTCCTCCGCACGCTCACGGGGCACGAGCCGCCGGAAACCCTCCTCCAACAGTTGCCGGAACATGGCGTAACGGTCGCCGTAACGTTGCTGTTCCTCCGCCGTCATGTCGTAGCGGGGCATGTAGTTCCGCTCGGTCTGGTAACGGGCTTCGGCTCCCTCGGCGATCTCCACCGTGTGGCGGTACATACGCTCGAAGAGTGCGTCCGTGTCCCACCGTTCCCCGTCGAAGAGCGCACAGACGGCGGCATAGTGTTCGTCGATGTCTTTGAAGTATTGGTCGTCGCTCTGGGCATGGGCGGCACCCGTAGCGATTTTGTTGAGCACGATTTTCGTGCGGGCGTCGTCCTTGTCCGGATAGTAGCAGTCGGCGATGAGCACCGGCTCGACCAGGAAACTGTCGTTCTTCTCGTCATAGAAGGTATGGAAGAAATGGGCGGTCGCCTTCAGCACCTCGGCATCCAACCGCTCGGCTTTGTACTCCGACAGATCCACCTGGTAGAACACGTTGTCGAAGGTCTCCCGCAGGGCTTTCACCGCATGCAAGTTCTTTTCCATCCAGAGCGGCGAGAGTTTTCCGAATATCAGCACGTTTCCTTCGCCCCGGCGGAGCAGTTCGGGAAGTGGGACGGTCGCGTCTGCGGCATCCACCATGACGGCTTTCTGGATGCGCAGCAGGTTCCTGAGCCCGCGCTGGCTCTGGCAATAGATTTTCACCTCCACCTTTTCGCCTTCGTGAGCCAGCGTACAGGTGTATCCGATGACGGGACGGATGCCGGCCTTGTCGCAGGCTTTCTGCAATGCCAGCGTCGCCCCCATCGTATTCCGGTCGCAGATGCCGAGGGCGGTATGGCCCATCCACACGGCTTTCCGCACCCACAGCGACACGTCGCCCGAAGCGTTGAGCAGTTCGTAGGGCGTATGGACGCCTAAGTTCACGAACGGGGTTTTCCGCTTGCAGGGAACCTGCCGCCCCACGTATTTGAGGATGTTCAACCCGAAGCCCTCCCGAAGTGAGTAGTAGTACCAGTTGTCCCCGAACGGAAAGACGACGTATTCGATGCCCTCGGACAGCAGCACCTCCGGACGTTCCATCAGGTTGAATTCCACCTCCGCGCCTTTGACCCGGAAAATCGACTCCACCCCGGAAAGGTCCGCGAGGAACAGTTTGCCGAGACCTTCGATTTCGACCACTTCACGGTCTATGGGCCGGTAAGCGATGCGGTGCGCTTCCAGCCATTCATGTAATTCGTTCATGCTATTTCTGTTGTATTTTAGTGAGTTGATATTCAATGGGCGTTTTCAACCCGTAGGCGAAAACACGGTAAATCTCTTCCGCCGTAAGGTCTTCCCAGTCTTTCTCCGGATCGGGAATGTCCGCCACGAAGACCTCAAAATAGGCGGAGAGCTCCGAGGCGGTATGCTTGACGGCCTCCACGGCATCGCCGTCGTAGCCGATGACCACCGTGCGGACGCCTTTCGTCTGGAGTTTGTAGATTTGGGTACGGGATATTTTCTTTCCGAAGGTGGCGACGGCGACGATACGGCGGTTGTCGTACAGGTCTAATTTGCGGGTCAGGGCGACCACATCGAAGATGCCTTCGGTCAGGATGACCGTATCGGTCTCACCCTCCACGATGCCGTCGTAATGATAGAGCAGCTTCACGAAGTCGTTCTCGGTGGAGTTGCGCCAGCGCAGCATCTTGTACTCCCCGTTGCGTGCGGCACGACGATTATGGAAGTCAATTTCCTCCTTGCTCCACGTATGGCGCGCCACGTAACCCACCGTGTCGCCCGCGTCGATGATGGGAAAAATCACGTAGTCGTCCCAGCGGCGGTTCAGGCGGCAGGTGGTGCCCACCGGAAAGCGGTCGTAATCGTCGTAGGTAAATCCCCGGCTTTGCAGATAAGGATGGGTAAAGGTGCGTCGCCAGTATTCCGGAAGAGATACGATGCCCAACTCGTCATCGACCTCTTCTTCCGCATCCTCCAACGGGAACAGCACATTGGGAAGCGGTTCGTCGAAAGCCACCGTTTCTGTCGGCAACAGGTCCATCCGGCCGAGGCTTTCGAGCAACTTGCCCAAAGTCGTGGTCGAGCGTCCGCACGAGAAGCAATGCGCCATAAAAGGCTTCTTGCGCACCGTCTCCTTGCCGATATAGACCCCGAATTTCCCTTCCTTGCCGCAGAATGGACACCGCGCGATGAGGTTCTTCCCACCGCCGTCCGTCCGTGCCCCGAGTTCCGCCCGGAGTTCGGCCACCAGCAAGTCATATTCTTTCCCTGTGATATACATATAAAGAAATAGCCCGCCACAATTTGCAACGGGTTATGGAAAGAAGAATTTTTCACGCTCTCATGTCAGAATCGAATATTAAAATGGGTTAGCTCACGAAAAATAGCTACCTTTGAAACGTTTATAGAATATGCGTATGAAACAGGCTACTACCATAGAAGAACAAATAAAGCTCTTGAAAGAACGAGGCGTTGCGATAGAGAATGAAACCAAGGCGAAAGAGAACCTTTTGGATATAGGCTTCTACCGATTGGGATTTTACTCTTTCCCTTTTGAAAAGACATTCCCAAAATTGGATGACAGAGACCATCAGGTCAAAGAAGGAACCGGATTTCAGGATATTGTTTCGCTTTATTATTTCGATTATGATTTGAGAAATATTCTGCTCAACTACCTGAATAGGATTGAGGTAAATCTTCGTACCTACATCGTATATACCGTATCGAACTACTATAAGTCATCCCCGACGTGGTTTGCCGACCCGAATGTCGTCAACAAATCCTATGTCGATTCGTTTGAAGAGAAAGTCTATAAAACAATACGGGAAAATCCGGTCATCAAAAGGCATCACAAGAAATACATAAACGATCGTTTTGCCCCGGCTTGGAAAACGGTAGAGTTTATGACACTGGGGAATATTTGTTCGTTGTATCTCAATTTGAAAGACCGGCAAGTGCAGCAGAAGATTGCGGCACATTACGGTTGTGGCATCGGTGTATTCATCAACTACATCGAAACGATACGGATTATCCGGAATGCTTGTGCACACGGTAGCTGTCTGTACAATTTATCTCTTGCCAAAGCGATTAAATCCGGACCCGCAGGAGCGGTAACGGGAGATGAAAGGCACAACATTTGCGGGATTGTCAACGTTATAAGTTATATAATCGGGAAAATATCCGTAAACAGACAGCGGGATATGCTCGGGTTGCTGGATGGATTGTTAGCCAAGGACAGAGGTTCTAAAACGAACGCTATCATTTTTCAATGCACAGGTTTCCCGACAAAAAATTTGGAAAACGCAGAATAATACATTATATTTGCAGCATCTAATCAGTGCCCATATCGGCAGGTCACGATATCTGCACTATAAAAAAGATGCAAGAAGGCTCCTTCACGGGAGCCTTCTCTGTTTATATCTATTCCTCCATCTGTTGCAACGCTATCGACCGCTGCGGATCATAGAACACCTCGTTGTCGTAGTCTGTGGCGATTTTGATGGTGTCGCCCTTCCGGAAAAACCGGCTCTTGGCCACATGCAGGCGCATCAGGCACTCTTTCCGCTCGGCCGACGACTGGTTCAGGGAAATCAGGTGCGTACAAGGACGTGCCAGTCCCTTCGCCTCCGAACAGTTGTATTCGGTCAGCACGTTCCGCTCGTTGTTGAGCCAGTCCCGGTCTTCGATGGTGCTCTGGTAGGTCACTACCATCCACACATTTTCGTCCGCCGCCAGGTCTTTGAGATCGTTCGCTACGGCGATACGCTTGGAACGTTCATGCTCGGCTCCCCACTGGCGGCGCGTAGCGTCGGTCAGCAGGTCCATCGAGTCCACGATAACCACATCGGGCGAGTAACCGTTGATTTTACGGTATTCGGCAATGCCGTTCTTGATGTCCATCGTTGATATGCGGGCGGCAAAGCGCGGGAACGAACGCACCGTGATACTGCCGGCGTAGCTCATCACCAGTTCCTCGAAATGCTTGAACTCCCGGTCGGAAATCTTCCCCTGCTCGAAGTAGTAGGCATTGCGGGAAATCATCCCGCCCGAATAGGCGTCCAGCGCCTCCTGTTCGGAACCTTCCAACTGGTAGTGCAGCACATGCAGCCCATCGTCGATGTCGGCACGGATGCCGATGTGCTTGGCGAGGTGGGATTTGCCCACGCCCGTCGATGCCAGAAAACAAGTTAGTTGTCCCCGGAGGTTCCGGCCGCCGTTCAGAGCGTCGAGGTACGGGATGTAGAAGCGGCACACCTGCGGCAGGCGGTTCTCGCGGCTTTCGGCTTCGCGGCGGCGGTTGTGCTCGAAACGTTCCCGAAAGGTTTTCGCCACGTCCACGAATGCCGTGGTGCGGAGCGTAAACGACGAGAGCCATCCGGCATATTCGGCGAGCAGCGCCTCGGCCTTGTTCTGACGGTTCCGGTTGTAGAGCTTGCCGACCTCGGTATATACTTTCTGCAACCGCACGCCCTTGATGTAACCTTCGAGCAGGTCGGTCAGGGATTCCGTGTTGGTGTTCTCCTCCTCGTACTCGCGGAAGGTCTCCAACAACTCGATGGCATCGTAGTCGCCTTGGAATGTCTGCGAAAGCGTGGCATACGTCGGCGGGGACTTGTAGGTGCGGTAGTGGTTGGCGATGACCTCCTGAATTTTCTGGAAGCTGCGGTCCGGCAGGTACTCCTTGCACATGTTCTCCGCCACCACACCGCACAGGGTGTCGTAGCGTAGGGCGGCGGCATAGAGTTCGTAGAGGAACTCAGCCGATAAAGGATTGACAGGCGCGTTTTTCATGGGCGGCTCCTCCTTTCAGCTTCTTCGCGGCGCAAGCGGTAGAGTTCCGGATAACGGGCGACGGTACGCTTGCGGCAGAGCTCGGCGCGGGAGCATGTCCGGCAGGCGGCCGAAAACGGATTCCACAGCAAGGTCGAAATACCGCAGACGTAATAGCCCACAGGCGTGTTCACCACCCGTTGTTTGGTTGCCTCCTCGTATGCCGGATCGAGGAACTGCCACAGGGGATGTTCCCGCCGGTCTTTGAGCAGCAGCGGCAAGGCGGCGCGGCTGAGCCCGACCTGCTGAAGCCATCGGTCCTCGTGGTAACGGCGTACCGGCGTGGTGGCGGCAAAACGCTCCCGGGCTTTGGGCCCGAAGGAGTGCGACGGCATCCATCGGCACGACAGGTAGCTTCTGTCAAACTGACTGATGGCATGCACCTGGCAGATGCAGAAGTCCGCGATACGCTCGTCGGAGAGCTCCCCGCCGCTATGGGTGCGCAGGAGCTCCAAGCATGCCGCCACCGCCCGCCGTCCCGACTCTCCGCCGGGAAAGCGGAACGGGGCGTCGATGAGCCGGCGCACGAGCGTCTCGAACAGTGATACTGTCACACGGGTCTTATCGTTTCTCTCCATCGGGTGTAATGAGTTTGCGCATCTGCTGTTTCGCCAGGAAAATCCGGCTCTTCATCGTGTCGAGGCTCCGGCTTTTCATGTTGCCGTTGCGGTATGAAATCTCGACGATCTCTTCCAACTTGTACCCCGCCTGCTGAAGCAGCAGGGCTTCCCGGTAGATAGGTTTGAGCGAGTCGAGGGCGTTCAGGATGTCATCGTTGTAAAACTCCCGGTAGTTCTCCATCCTCATAGCGTTGCCGTGCGTGTCGTCTTCATCGCTCAGCGACGAGGCCAGCGAATAGACGTCCACGTTTTCCGAAACGGGCAGGCGCCCGTGACGGCGGTTCTGCTCCATGACGAACCGTTTGGTCACGATGTGTATCCAGTTGAGAATGCTCCGCTGGGGATCGTAGGTGGTGATGTACTTGAAAAAGTTCACTAATGCCTCGCTGTAATTGTCTGCAATGTTCTCCTGCAAGTAGGTGTAACGGATGCAGAGCCGGTACACCAGATTTTTGTTGGGCAGGATGTAGCGGTTGAACAGCTCGGTACGCAGTTCGATATTTTTTAACTCCTCTTCCGGGAGTGGCTTTCCCTGTTGCTCCATAGGCCGACGGATTGATGGTTCAATCTGAATCTCAATCTGTCAGCAACTCTATGTGCGTCAATTCTATAAATGTTTGTCATAACTTCTTAAATACGATATTTGCGGATATAGTAATGATAAAGATGGCAGGCGTCGGCGGCATTGTCATCGGGTGCATCGTAGCGGTATTTCTCACGACAGGAACGAATCATCTGCTCCTTGGTCGCCCGCCCGTCTCCGGTAGCGAATTTCTTCAGCGTGGTCGGGTTCACGAATTCGGGCTCCGGCAGGTCGAGTTCGTCGCAGACCTCCAGCAGGATGCCCCGCAGCTCCGCAAGGCGGCGCAGGTCGTAGAAGTGGCGGTTCACAGCCACGTCCTCGGCTACGATCCGACGGATGCCGTAACGGCGGATAAAGGCCATGAGCATGACGCGGAACGCGCCGTGCATCTTGTTGCCGTTGCGGCGTTTCGACTCGGCGAAGTTCCACGTCCCGCTCTCATGCTGGCTGTAATAGCCGGTCTTGGTCGCCACATCCAACGCCAAAACCTGTTCGCGGCCGATGTTATCCGATACGCGATTCTCCATGCTCCTTGACGATTACCAGTTTGTTGGGATAACCCTCCGCGACGTTCCCGTGCGATACAACGAGCACAGTCCCGCCGAGGGCGTTCAACGCCTCGAACATGGACGCCAGACCGGCTTCGTCCACCGCCTCCAGTATCTCGTCGAGAACGAGCAGGTCCAGACCCTTTTCGTCGTCGCAGTTGGCATTGACGAGCTTCTGCATGGCAAGGATTGTCGCCAGATTCACACGGGCGGCTTCACCTGCCGAGAACTTGCCGAACGAACCGCAGTCCACGCCGTCACGCAACAATGAAATGGAGATTTTCTCGCGCACCTTGCCGCTTTTGAGCACCGTGTAACCGTCGAAACGGATGCGGATGTCGCTGCCGATACCGACGAGGAACTCGTTGGTGATGCGGCTGAGGGCCTCGATTTTCGTGTTGGCCAAGTAGGTCTTGAACTGTACGAAACGCTCGCGCTGCACCTCCAATGCTCGCACTTTGTCGTCCACGTCGAACTTGCGGCGGGCGGTCTCCATCGAGCGTTGCTTTTCCTGTTTCAGCGTGGCGCGGAGCGACTGGGTCAGGTCGGTCGCGGCAGCTTCGTTTACCTCACGGATGGTCTCTTTCAGGGTGTCCACGGCGCACTCCGCCGAACGGATGTCCTCCTCGGCCTTGCGTTTCTCCCGACCGAGTGCGGCATTACGCTCGTCGATGAAGCCGAACACTTCGTCGAATACCTTGCGGCGGATGCCGTCGATCTCCTCCTGCATGGCGGTAATCCCGGCTTGGGTGCGCTTGCGGTTATGCTCCGCATCCTCGACGCTGCTTGTGGCACTGCGCACTGCACGCTCGTGTTCCGACAGCTTCTGTTCCCAATTCCGATGCTCGTTCTCCATGTCGCGACGTTCGGTGCGGATACGGTTCTGCTGCATCTCTACCTCTTCGGATTGTTTCTCCCCGGCTTCTATGCGACCATTCACCTCGGAGAGTTGCTGCTGACGAAGACGCAATTCTTTCGTTCCAGCTTCGATGTCGAATCCGGGATGAGCTACCAGAAACTCGTGCCCGCAAGCGGGACAGGTAATCGAACCCGCCAGTTTGTTGGCCAGCTCGTCGATACCTGCCGAGACGGTACGGCGCTTGCGGCGTAGTTCGTCCAGACGTCCAGCAAGGTCGCGCAACCGGCTATCTATCTCCTGCAACCGCGACTGATAACCCGCCGTCTGTTCCTCGTACTGCGAGCAGAAATTGGCGTAATCCTTTTTGAACTGTTCCCATGCCGCACGTTTCTCCGTCAGCTTCCCTTCGGCGTGCTTGACCGCAGCGTCGAGGTTGTCAAGAGAGGCACGGGCGATTTCCATATCCTCTTTTTTGAGCCGGAGGGTACGGTTCCAGTCGGTGCGGCGTGCGCCCGGGAAGAGCGGCATAAACGCTTCAATAACTTTCAGGCACTCTTCCAACGAGGTGTCCGAAGATTCCAACTCCTGCAATGCTTCGTCCGCCTGCCTGACTTTCTCCATCATTCCGTCGGTTTCGTCCGCCGACGCTTTCCGGGCACGTATCTGTTCCCGCTTGGCGGCGATGGACGCTTCGAGCTCCGCAATGCGTGTCGCACGGGTGCGCCCGCGCTCTTCACCCGCCGCCGTCTCGCGGTCGATCTGCTCCTGCAACATCTCGATACGCCCGTCGATACCTGCCAGTTCGAGGTTTATCCGCTGTTGCTCGCGTTCAAGAGGCTCGATGTCCTCCTCTACACGGGCAATGGCTTCATCGACGAGAATACCGTTCGAGAAGCGGTTGATGATCTCCTTTTTCTCCTTGTCCGAGGAGGACAGGAAGTCCTCGTAACGATATTTCGAGAGGATGAAGTTATTCAGCAGCTCATCCCGCGTGACACCCAATTTGTCGAGGATGTAGCGGTTGTAGGCATCGACCGAGGGCTGTACCGCCTCGTCCGTCTCCACTTTCTTACCGCCTCGTCGGAGCGTGCAGGCTACCGTCGATGTCCCTTTGCGGGGAATGCAGCGTGAAACGATGAGTTCCTCATTCGAGGCATCGTTTGCCAGATGCAGGTTGATACGGCACTCCTCGGCAGCATCGTTGATAATCTCCTCGGAGCGTATCTTGCGCAGCGGACTGCCCGTGATGCCGATGGCGATGCACTCCAGCAGGGCGGATTTCCCGGCACCGTTCGACTGCTGTGAGTCGTTGTCACGGTTGTCGCCGAAGATCAGCGTCGTAACGCCTTGCAGCAGATTGTATGATAAGCGGCGGAAAGCACACAGGTTTTCCGCCTCTATGGTTTTCAGTTTCCACATGGTCTGTTCTCGATTTTAGATAAGTATTCCAGTCCGACAGCCACCTCGTCGATCTGCTTCTCGCGGCAGAACTCCTCGTAGGTCTCGCGGATGCGGCGGCTGTCGAATTTCTCGAAGAGTGACGAGGACGAGGCTTCGAGCAGCTCTTCATCGTCGGCGACAAGCTCTACCTTAGTGGCTCCGGCTTCCAGGAGCGCGGCCTTGTTCACCGACTTCATGGCCGCCTGCGGGGCATGGACCCGCACCTTGACTTTGTAGCGGCCGTCGGCATCGATCTCCCTGAGCTCGTCCATGAGGTGCAGCCCCGTTCGCTCGGCCGACACGTCCAGCACTTTGTAGCGCGTGTTCACCTTGTTCTTGATGAACTCGTGCGTGCCGTCGGTGTAGATGACCGTGTAGCCTTTCTCCTCGTCCTCGCCGAAATTGTGCTGACGCGAAGAACCGATGTACTCGATTTGGGTTTTCGGGATAATGCACCGGTTGTGGTAATGGCCGACGAACACCTTGTCGAACGCCTCGAAAAGGTGTACGGGCAGTTCGTTGTCGGACGGCTGGGACAGAGCCCCGTTGATGCCTTCATGGATGTACAGGTAGTTCAACCGTTCGGGGTCGAGGCGCACCCGCTCTAATTTCTCCGGAAAGCTGCCGTTTTCCGGAAAGTAAGCGACCATGTGTAGGATGAACCGCTGCCCGTCGGGACAGGGCAAGGCGATGTAGTCGTCCGCGACCAGCACGTTGTCGTGTTGGTCGAAGATGTGGCAGTAGCCGCGCGGCGATTCCTGGTTTACCTTGTCGTGGTTGCCGTTGATCATCGTGACGCGCATACCGTACTCGGCAGCCAGCAGCAGGGCATCGTGAACGGCCAGCAGCACATCGAGGGTCTGGGCGGCACGGCTCAGAAAGAGGTCGCCGCCGAGGGCGATGTCCCGAATGTTCATCGTCCGGCAGATATCGAGGGCCTCCCGCCAGTTGGCCGTAAATTCGGGTATGTTATCTTTGGATACGTGTATGTCGTTCAGTAATAACAGACACGGATAGTTCTTTTCCTTTGGCATAAGCATGTGATGTAGGAAAGGGAAGCGCAGCACAAGGCTGCTCCTTCCCTGAAATGAATAACTCTATGTGTCTGTTTATCTGCGACGGCGACGGGGTTCCTCCTCGGCCGGCGGTTCGGGTGCTTCCTCCTCTTCGGAAGGGACGGGACCCTGCATCGCTTCCTCGATCATGTCCAGCAGGTCTTTGTTCGAGGTCGAACGGGTCACGCGGATCTGGAGACCTTCCTGCTCGATGTAGGCGCGGATAAGCCCGCGAAGCTCCTGCCCCTGCTCGGTGCGGTCGCCTAATCCCTGCTCCTGCAAGCTGTCGAACCGCTCGAACAGGTCGTCGAGGGTGGCGGCTCCGGCCGCCGGGTTGTCCTTGTTGTCTTTCGTGCGTTTGTCGAACGAGAAGGAACTGGTGTCCTCTTTCGGGAGGGCGGCCATGATGGTTTCGATGGCCTCCTTCATTTCGTCCGTCTCCATGATGACCATACCGTAACGGGCATCGCACTGCTTGAGGTACTCGACGGTCGCCTCGGCCTGATAGCGTGAGTAGCGGTAGATGATGTCGGGTATGCGGGGCGCGGAGAGCAGGGCCGAAAGCTCCTCCTTCGAGAGTACGTCGGTGTCGCTTTCGTTGTCGATGCTCACGAGGTATTCGGTCTTGCCGCCGTTCTTTTTCTTCTCGATTTCTACCGGATAGGCATCGTGTACCGAGCACACGGGACAGGGATGATTGGGGTTCTTGGCCAGTTTCTTCTGCCAAAGTTTGAATTTCCGCTCGTCGAGTTCTTTGAACTGGCTGTGCGAGAGCGTAAGAAGCTGGAGCCCTTTGGCCCGTTCGTCGAGGTCGAGGACGTAGAGCGCATGGCCGTAACTGTATTTGAGGCCGCCACCGAAGCTGCCGCCCCCGATTTTCTCGGCCAGTTTGTCGTCCCCCTGTGCCTTGGCCTCCGCCACGGCAGCCTTGCGGTAGATGTCGATCAGGTCCAGCGGATAACCGGCATCGGTAGCTCGCGGGACGGTCACGTACAGGTACGAGGCTTTGCCGCCCGTGGAAGGTTTCTCCAGTTCGAGCAGCAGTTGGTGGACGGGAAATTCGTAACCCGGACGGGCAAGGACGCCGTCGGTGGTCGGCGCGATAGGCAGCACGCGCAGGCGGTACACGCCCAACTTGTCCATGCGGAAGAACTCGGTGCGGGCGAATGCCTTGTTCTCTTCCTGCGCCCGCTGTTGCGCCTGGGCATAGGTCTCCTGCGAGGCAAGGAATAAATCCTCTACGGAAACCGGATTCTCTCTTTCAAGATTTTCGTCTTGCATAGTGTTGAAAGTGATAAAATTACTAATGCCGAAGAATCTAAAAGACGACGAGGGACGGGTTCGGATGCACCGCCTCTCTTCAGTTTAGAAACTGGATGGAAAGCCGGACGATACCGTTCCGTTTATCACTTTCCCTATGCGCCGCCCGAACGGGCGGATTCAATTGAATGTTTACAAAAATAGCCTCCTTTCACGAGCGGGCAAAATAAACGGTTGAATGTTTGCTGAAAAAGTGGATAACACACTGTTTTCAAACGATTTATTTTGTCCTGCAAATAATCGTTTCAGGGTTTTCCCGTCGTGGGGTTCTGCCACGGAAGGCGCAGGCGCTCCGCCGGATAGAGGCTCGACGTGTCCACCTTCGAGGCGTCCTCGACCATCTGGCGGCGGATGGCGGAGATGAGCTTCCGGTTACGGCAGATGAATTTCTCCAACTTGCGCCGCCGCATCTCGTCGTAGAAGGGTTTCTTCGCCGGGGTCATCACGGTAGCGCGGCGGCAATAGAGGCCGTCCCGTTCGTAGAGCTCCATGTAACGCCGGAACTTGGGCTTCCTGAGCGACGGGTCTTTGGAGGCCGAGCAGACGATACGGATCAGCGGCAAGGGCGGAGCCCGGTGCCTGCCCGCCGGCAACGACTGCATGATGAGCTGGAACACTTCGGGGACTTCGTATTTGAGGAAGAATCCCAATTTGGTCTCCTCGAAAAGGTAACGCTTATACGTTCCCTTCGGCCTTCCGGACTTTCCGGGACGTTTTGCGGGGTTCTGTTCCGCTTTGCGGGTGATCCTCGCGCCCCGGTGTTTCTTCGCTTGTGCCATGTGTTTCGGGTTTTACGGGTTCGACAGATGCCTGGGCGACGCTGTGCGTGCGGCGGCGTTTCTCGCTGATGGCGGCGCGGCTGTTCAGGTCGCGCTGGATGTTGAGCTTTTTCATGTTACGTCATGTATGAAAAGTGAATATTGATTTCCGTGTTGTACATGCCCCGTTCGTAGATACGGACGTAGCGGCTTCCGGCATCGATGGTGAAGGACGAACCCCGGTTGTATTTGTGGTCGTCGTTCCAGTGTGCCATCGTGGTGCGCAAGCCGTATTTGGGCGGCTCGACCTTGTTGGGAATGACGGCGATGATGCCGCCCTCGTTGCTGCCGTCACGCCGGGCAGTGTTGATACGTCCCTGTATGCAGACAATGCTGCCGATCTGGCGCACGAACAGTTTGCTGGTATCGGTTCCCGAACCGCTGTTCGACATCTGAAGCCAGCCGGTATCGAGCAGCTTGGGCTGGTAGTCGGCAGCGTAGGCAGCCCCGATATTTTTGCAGGCCAGCTTACGGGCATCGTCATCGGGGAATGCGAGGTCCGACAATTTCTTATCCCGCCGCACATAGTTGTCCGCAAGGTCTTTGCTGCCGGCGGCAGCCAACCTCTCCCGAAGCATCTGCTGGGCTTGGGCCGAACTTTTTCCTTGACGGACCAAAAAGGTGATGTAGTCATGGAACAGCTCGGCAAGACGGCCGAAACGGCTGTCCGCGTCTTTCTTGGAATAGACACCCAGATTTCCGGCGGCGGTCTGCCGCTCACCCTCGTCCAGACCGTCAAGCAGGCGGTCTGCCTTTTTCCGGAGTTCGGCGGCGACCTGCGTCGTGGTGACGTATCCTTCGCTCTGGGGCGTGTCCTCCCCGGCGAAGTTGCCGCTGGCAATGGCGCTCAGTTTGTCGTAGAGTTCTTGGGTGAAATCTTTGGTCGATAGTCCCTTGCCCTCGACGGCATCCACTTTTTTGTTCAGCCCGTCGGTCAGGGCCTGCTGCGTGGCGTAGGTCTTGGCGATGGAGATGCCGTTTACCTGTAAATCACCCTGCACATCGACGAAGTTTTTCGGGACGAGCAGAATACCTCCTGCCGTGTTGGCGATGGAAAAATGAGGGTGTTTGTCTTCGGTATAGCCCACAATGGCGGCTTCCGCTCCCGATAGGTCGCACCAGCGTATCACCCCGCCGAATGCGGCATCCGTCAGGGCATGGTCTGCGTCCGAGAGCGTGATGCCATGCGCCGAATCAACGGCCAGCACGGCATGTACCGCCACCCGTTTGTCGGCTCCGCAGACCTGCAACAGCGGCAGTGTGCATCGCTTGCCGTCGTACACCTCGAAGTTCCGGAAGTAGGCCGTGCCCTCATTGTAGCCGTCGTAGTTGATGCGGACGGCTCCTTTGTCGCTACGCTCGGCGATGTTTTTCAGTTGGTTCCCCGTGAAGAACAGCGAACCGGCACGTACCGTGTCGCTGCGCAGGTCGGACAAGGTGCAGAGCCGCTCCGTGAAAGTGGCGGTGACAATGCCTTTGCTTTCGATAATGACGCTGCCTTTAAGCAGGTCGAATACGACGGCGGCGACGGGAGCCGCATTCGTGCCGGCTTCGAGACGGGCGACGGAGGCTTCGGAAAAGTAACCCCGCAGAATCTTTTTGCTGCCTGTCGGGGAGACCAGCAACGAATGTTTGCTCTCGATGCCTTTCTCGACGGTCAGGGTGCCCGTCAGCAGGAGGTCTTTACGGACGGTCTGCCTGGCGAAGGGGCTGTCGGTCATCAGGGCGTAGCGGCCGAAGAATTTATCTGCCAACCGGGGTGCATAGTCGGCTGTCACCTCGATGAACTGCGGCAAGGCTCCCGTAACGGAATCGGCCGTATCGGGCACGGAACGGCCGCCCGAAGCCAGGTAGCAGGCACGGCCGCGTTTATTGACTTCGTTGGCGTAAGTGACCGACTCGTTGCTGTTTTTCTCGTAGATGTAGTACGGATACGAAGCGTCGGCACACCCCTCGAAACGGCGGATTTTACCGCCTAACCAGACGTATCCGGGGGTAATGACGGCGCCTTGGCACTGGCAGCCGGAGATGATGAAGTTGGAACAGCCGTCTAATAGGCTGCCGACGGCCAACACCATGTCCTGCAAGTTGATGATATCGTCGGCGTAGGTATAACGGCCGCCGGGTTCCGCGATGAATTCTTTCATGATTTCGTTTTATTGGGTTTGAGCTCTTCGCCGTCTATTTTAATCAGATAGGTCTTGCCTGCCGTGCGGTAGGTATTCACCGCGTAGGAAAGCATGTAAACGAACTCCTGCGTGGGGATGGTGATGGACGGCACGCACACCATGAAGCTGACTTTCGCAATGGCTTTCTCTTCGGCGAACAGATGGAACGGCCGGGGATTTTCATCGTCGCTATTCGTCGTGACCAGCTCGCCCTCGTACCATACCGTGAACGGCCGTCCGACCGTCGCGCCCTCGTGGTAGAGGTCCACGCCGAGCGGCGTGCTGTCAGTGATATAGATGGCGTCGGATGTGTCGCTAAAGTAACGGCGGAACCGGTAGTTCAGCCACCACTCGAACCACATCACCTGCGAGGTCATGCGCGCCTCGATCTGCCGCTCCCGTGCCCATGCGCAAAAACGGTCGTTCAGGCTTTGCAGCGGCCACACGAGGCTTTGGAGTAGAAGTATGTAACGTCGCCCCGACAAATAGTGCGGGGTCAGGCGGTTGATGAGTCTGTCGGTCGGCAGCCGGTATCTGTTATTGTCCATCGACGCTGAGTTTTAGGGCTTGTCGGAAATTGGGTATCTGCTCTTCGTCGCCCTTCCCGGAGGACTGGCGCAGGTATCCCGAAGCGGTATGCCGCATCCGGGCGATTCGTTCCATCGGCATTAAAGTACCTTCGCTATTGTGGCAGGCTAAAAAGACACCCTGCCGGGGCGTGGCCTCTTCGTCGATCCACACGTCAGTCACATGCTCGGCCGAGCGGATGGCTTCCATGACCTTGGAGACATAGACGACGGCATTGAACTCGATGTTCATCATGTACTCCTTCAGCTTCTCTTCGATGTTATCGAACACCTCCGCCTCGGAGATGGCACCGTCCCAGAAGACGGAAAGTCGGGGCACTAAGAGGTCGCCAGGCAGGGAGGTAACCTCAACGCGGGTGCCGGCGAACTTGATTTTGGCGAGATAGGCGCGAATCTGTACCAGTTCCTCTTCATCCACGGCGGACAGGTTGCCTTTGTCCCCTGTGGCGACTTTCAGGACTAATTTGCTGTCGAGGTTCACGTCGTCGCTGCTCTCGTCATACGACACTTGCGTGATGATACGCTTGCTTTCGTCCACGGAGGCGTACCCGAAAGCCAGACCGTCTTCGCGGACGGTCAGTTCGTCGCCTTTCTGGTACTGGAGCAAGGCACGGGCGTAGTAGTCCGGAGTGCCGTTGATACGCCGGTTGATGGTTTCGGAGATGTCGTAGGCGAAGACGTCGAGCAGGGTCTCGAAGCTGTGGATGACGGCGGCGACCGTCCATGTGATACCGTTCAGGATGGAGAGCTTCGAGTCGCTGGAAAACTCGTTCAGCTCCATACGCTTGTTGCGTTCACGGACGGCTTCGTCGTATATTTCTTTCAGGGTTCGGCTCATGTTCAAGGTTGATTGGGGGTGTAACGATAGCATTTTTCAGGGGTGCGGATGACCCAGGCACCGCCTTCGTTCCAGCTCTCCTCGTGGGTGAGCAGCCAAACGGCCTCCAGACCGGTGGCGGGAACACATGCTCCGGCCGCATCCCGTGCGGGTTCCGCGTATGTACCGGAGGGAACGACAGGCAGTGTGAGGTCGCAGTTGCGGCGGCCGTAATGATGGGTAACCAACCGGATCAGGTATTCATCGACGGCAGCACGACTTATGTCTGCATCCGTCAGATCGAGCGTCATCAGCTGCCGGCACTCCGCCAACGGCAGCAGTGTCCCGCAACTTAGGCGGCTGAGGTTCATCCGGAAGACACCGTCTAACAAAGGTACGAAGTCCAACGGGCATGAACCACCGCAAAGCGAGAACCGCTCGCAGCGAAGCGGCTCGGACAGACGGATACGGCGCGCACCGCTTGCGCTCAGATCGAGGTTCTGAAGGATAAAATCTCCGTAAAGGCGTACCTGCCGGGGCGAGACGACCCTGTTGTCGAAACGGTGCTCGATAAGCCGCACGGAGGAGCTCAACACTACGGGTTCCAACGGGGAGTTGTCGCCCCAGTCGATTTCGACACTGCCGTTTCCCGAAAGAGAGAAAGATGTGGAAATCTGCACGGCTTCCAGCGTAAACCACAGACGGCGCTTGCCTGACGGATATTTAGGATAGACGTTCCGTTCTCCGCCGGCCGGTACGATTTGTTCCCGACGGTATCGGGCGACCACATCCGCATTAATGACGAAACCGTCCGTGTAGAAGAGTTCGTCCCCGCTGCGGATTGTATCGGCCAAAGAGAGCGTGGGATTGCAGATCAGCAGGTCCACGATGCCCTCGATAGAACCGGTCAGGTGCAGGGCTACATCATACAGGTTCTGACCTTCGGTGACGGTATATTTACCCATGCTGTTCCTCCTTTTCTTCGGTTTCCAATAGCAGTTCTCCGGTAACGGAATCCATGTAGGCGTTGATGATGACCATATTGTCGCCCTTGAACTCGGCTTGCAGTCTGGCAGCGAGGTTGTTGTTCTCGAAGTTGCCGTGCAGGAAGTCGATCAGACCGACACCGGTGGTGGGATACTGGTACAGGTTTCCCGGAAAGGCTTTCAGCAGGAATACCTCGTTCTGGTATTTGGCGGCACCGATTTCCAGATCGGTGTCGTCGCCGGAATAGAGAAGCAGGCAACCGTCCCGAAGGACAAGGTGGTAACGGCCCTCTTCGTTGACGGTCTCGTATTCGGAGAGCCGTATGGCTCGCATCGCACCCTCGCTGTCCTGTAAATACACGGGAAACCAAGTGGTGTTGTCCGTGGAGTTGATAATATATTCGGGATGTCCCGTCCCGTTGTCCAAACGCAGGCGCACGAGCAGCTCCTTGTAGAGCGGCGTGTAAGGGATTTGCACATGGAAGCCCTGTTCGCCACGGCGACGCACGGCGAAGTCCGCTGGGAGAGTTATCTCCCCGCGAACTCGTTTTTCGTCCTGTTCTCCTGACAGACGAAACGGATAGAACACCTTGCCGGCCAGACCGGACGAGGTGTTTACCTCACCCAAAGAGGGATTCATCGTGATGTCCATGCGTGCCATAAACAAGTATTGAAAAGCCCCGGACACAGGTGCGCCGGGGCCGTGTGTTACGGATAGGGATTAAGCGGCATCGTAGATTTTTTCCACGACCATCCACATGTCGTCCGGCAGCTTCTCGTCCGAGATTTTCTCGCACGCCTGCTTCAGGTAGGCCAGTTCGTCGGTCGTGAAAGCGATGGACTGCGGCGTGTCTTTCTCGATGTCCCACTCGATGCGCCCGTTCTCTTGGTTCTCGTGCAGGCCGACCGCTTCGCGCTCCTCGGCGGAGATTTCGATTTTGCGCAAGATCTCTTTCTTGGTGTTGAACTCCTTGAATGTGCCGTCTTTGGGCAAGATGACCGGGATGTAGAGCCGGTCCTTGATGTTTAATTCCATATTGCTGATAATTGGTTTTCGTGTTATTCGGTTGCTGTCTCGGCGGTAACGGCGGACTGAATCATAGCCATAAAGTTCTCGAAGTCAGTCATCATGCCGGCAATGGACACTTCTTTGGGCAGAGAACAGAAGATTTGTCCGTTTTCGTAGGTGATGGTGCCGATAAAGACCGGAGGCGTGTCGCTGTCGGGGCGGCTTTCCGGGGTGTAAACAGTCGCCACCACCCGCTCCAATGCGTTGTCGGTGATGGTGAAGTCCAGATTGTAGAAGGCGCAGTCCGTGCGTTCCTGCGCCGTTTTTGTCGTCGTGATACGGATGATGTTCATATAGCAGGTTTTATGAAAGAATAGCATATTAAGGAACGGAATAGGTGACAATGCTCCAAAAAAGATCACAAATCCCAGTCCGCCGTACTGATTACCTGAAAATTGAACGAGCCGTCATTCCGGGAAGCGTCGTCCTGCGTGTAGATGTCAAAATAGTAGGAATAGATCGCTTTTACTGTCGGGTAAATCGGGGTGTTTTCCGCCGTGGAATAGATTCCGGTAGCCATGACGAGGTAACGGCTTGACAATCCCCACGAAGAGGGAAGATAGACGCGGTACATGCCTTTTCCCAATCGGCTGACGGATACGGATTTTGAACCGTCGAAACAGAAATAGCGAATAGATGCGCTGGAAGTTGTTCCGGTAACAATGCCTGTAACAAGAATTTGCTGAAACTTTCCGTACCGGCTGGTTGTCATCAGGTCCCGGCGGTTGAGTATAATCCATCCGAAAAAGGTCTTGTCGTCCCCATAACCGATCATCTCGATGACCTCTCGGGAAAATTTGAGCGTCGTTTTCGAGATGCCATCTTCGTAGAAATATTTCCCGCTCGGAGCCGTGATGCTCATCACTCCCGTGGAGACGGTCGAACCCCATTTGTAATTAACCAGACAAATCCGGCGGCCGGAGTTTTCCAGTGTCCATTGCAGGTTGATGTTTTCGTTCCAGCCTCCGGATTGCGTACACACCACATTGTCGTAATGCACAGGGTCGGTCTGTACATCACTGGTCGTGCCGCCGCCTACGACAATCCAGATAGAAGGGTCGTTCTGGACGAAGGCACTGCGGATGGTTCCCTGTATGGTTACGTCCTTGAATTGCCCACCTTGGGCGATGATGTTGCCGGCGGCATCCCACTTGAATTTGCCGTTGGCCACCTGTCCCGAGCCGTCCGTATTGAAAATGCTGCGCCCGGAGCCGAACGAGGCGGAACCGTCGTTGTTGAGTTTCCATCGTGTACCGTTGGTGATGGAGCCGTCGGCACCCAACGAGACGTTGTTTTTCCAAATACGGCTGTTGTCGAAAGCCCATCCCGCAATGCGGTTGTAAATCTCCTTGGCTCCCGATTTCGTGTAGTTGGCCGACAGACAGAAGTATTCCACGTTATCCCAGGTCATCATCTGAATGCCGAGAAAGCCGGTCTTGACCGTGCTGCCTGAAGCGGCGATCTGCCCGAAGACCACATGCCCGGCATTGTTGCTCTGATGCCAGGTCATTACGATGCCGAGTGGTTTGTAGGCACCGTTGTACCAATAGCCCGAACCGCTGGCCGCCGAGCGGATCTGAATCGGCATGGCTCCGACGGTGCCCACACTGCCGGCCGTGATGTTGTCCGCCCCGATGGTCCACCCGCCGATGGTGCCCCGGACGAAGGCGCACGTCAGACCGTTGATATAGTCCGTGTTGATGATGTTGGCCTTGATGCTGGCCGCGTCAAGCTTGGAAGAGTTGATGCTCCCCGCAGCAATGCGGTCGGCACTGAGCGTTCCCGTCCGAATACTGCCTGCGTCGATGGCGACGGCATTGACCTGCGCCGCAGTCAACGTGCCGGTATAGATGCCGTTGGCGTCTATGGTGGTTGTGTACCGCTCTGAGGTGGTGACATCGAACACAGTTGCGTATGCCACCTGCCATGTAACCGGTGCTTCGGTTGTGGCGGCTGCACCACCAGTTAGATAAAAGAAACAAGTTGTAGAAAAAGATGCGGTGCCGCATACTACTTTATAAATGTATTCGCACCAATCTCCCGTACCGGCGGTTGGCGTCAGCCATTTGCTGGTACCGCCCGTTCCAATGCTGTTTGTCGCCCAGGCAATTTGCCGTCCGGTCGGGATTTTGGCGATGATACGGATAATAAATATCTTTTTGTAGCCGGTCATAGTATGAAAAGTAAATCCGCCGAAACCAGGTGAAGCATTTCCGGTAGTTTTAATCTCCAGTATATAACCGCTATCATTGGGAGCCGATGCGCTGGTTCGGGTTACGGTCACCGTACCGTTACCTGCATTGTTATAGACATTGATGCTATTATTGCCGTTACGGAAAGTCGGATCACGATAGAGCATTTTGCCGAACGCCATCGCCCGTGCCAGTTCTTTGGCTGCATCTGACTTACTGGTGGCGTCAGCCGCCGCTGCATTGACAGCTTCCGTTTTCTTGGTATCCGCATACGTTTTGGCGGACGCCAATGCCGAATTTGCTGCATTGGTCCAGTTCAACGACACCGTCGCCGAAAAAGTCACCGCACCGGCTGCATTCCATGAGATATTCCCCGACGCGATGCTGCCGGAACCGTCGTTGTTGAGTTTCCACTTGCTGCCGTTCGTGATGGAGCCGTCCGCACCCAATGCGATGCTGTTTTTGTAGATACGGTTCGCATCGATGTTCCACCCGGCAATCTGGTTGGCCGAGCCGAAACGGGCAAGGCAGTTACCAGCAGCATCCGTGGCATAGAAACCGAAATCCGTATCGGAGTTGTAATAGATCTGCACTCGCTTGCCGCTTGTCGCTCCAGAGCTTGCCCCGTACACGACCACCCGTTTGTTGCCGCTGTCCAACAATATGTGGCTGTTGGATAACGTGGTTGCACCGATAGTCCAGCCGCCAATAGTTCCCCGAACGAAGGCACACGTCAGACCGTTGATGTATGCCGCATTGATGATATTTGACCGGATTTCCGCAGCATTCAGACGGGCAGTAGCAATGGTGCCTGCCGTAATTTGCGAGGCGTTGATATTGATGGCACTGACGGTGTTGGCGGATAACTTTCCCGTGAATATACCGTTTGCATCGATGTAGGTCAGCTTGTTTGACCAGCCCTCCGTATTGGCTTTCGAGGTAATGGCATCCGCCACGGCACGGGCATCCGTACCGGCTTTCTTGGCATCGGCAATGGAGACGTTCAACGTAGTGGTCAATGCAGAGATTTTACTATCCGCATCTTTGCCTGCCTGCGTGATGGCTTCGCTTTTTTTCGTGTCAGCATAACTTTTGGCCGAGTTCAAAGCTGCATCGGCCTTACTTTGAGCGGTAGCGGCAGCACTGTTAACGGCTTCGCTTTTCTTGGTATCGGCATAGCTCTTGGCACTACCTAATGCGGCATCCGCTTTACTCTGGGCAGTAGCAGCAGCGGCGTTAAGCGTTTCAGTCTTGGCTTGCTGGATGGCATTGGTCCAGTTCAGGCTGACACCCGCACCGAACGTGATTTTGCCGGTTGCAGCATCATAGCGGACAAACTGGTCGCCGTAACCGAGCTGGACGTTGCCGCCGTTATCCAAAAGAAAGGTTTTGTATCCGTTCCTGAATCCGCAGATCCCGTCGATGGCCTCGGTAGCAATACTGCCCGACGCAGTTTTCGTACTGAGGGCAAAACGGCCGATGGCAGTACCCGTAATGGTTCCGTCCGTGTTCTTCACACCGGCAAAGAGTTTCGGTGTGATGACGGTATGACTGCTGATGAGCGTTTTACCGGTATTCCATTCCCGTACCCAGTCCAGCAGATTAGCATCGGCACCGGCAGTGCCCGGTGCACCGGCTTTCGCTTTCGACCAGACGAACGACAGGCGGTAAACCGCCCCCGCAATGGTAACGGGAATATCCAAAGAACCGTGCTCGGCAAGGGTTGTCGTTCCGGAAGCAACCGTATAGGTTACGGTCTTCCGGCTGTTGTCCACTATTATGGAGGAAAAACCCGTCGGCTTGATAATCGCTCCGATGGTAAAGTCCTTGTATTCCGAATCGCCCAATATGACCTTGATGGTCGAGGTCAAGGTAACGGATGAGAGAATCTTTCCGGAATGGTCTGCGGGAAAGACATATTCCCCGAGCGATTGGCTGATCGTGTAGGAATCCTTCTGTATGTAAATCGTGGCTTGCCCACGTGCGATAAGTTGTCGGCTGCTCATACGTTTTGTTTGTATAAGAATAGCCGTATGCGTGGGCAATGAGTTTATAGACAAGATTGGTTATCTCATATTTCCTACATGAGCACTTCACAGTTGAATACCGCCTTGCGCCATACATCCTCACCGGTAATCCGCAGCGTGCGTCCCCGATGTTCCTCCGCATTCCAAAGGGCATCGCTCTCGGCATCGTCGCTCATACGGCTCCAGAGAAACTGTTCATCGGGAATCCGGTCTGTAATCTCTGTTCCCGCTTTGTAAAGGCGGGCACGGAGCGTCGTCTCGACCATGTGGTTGCGGAAAACGGTGCCCGAATCGGACTCTACATGCAGAGAATAGCTGTCACTGCCGTCGTATTGTTTGGAGACGGTATGGGTGGTGTGGTACGACGTGCCAGAGGAGCGGATGACGAAGCGGAGTGTCAGCACGTTCCGCCCTTCCCAGCCTGGAAAGTCCGGCGTGAGCGTGTAAACGGACGAGGTCCCTCCGGTGTCTTTCCACCCGCCGTCTGCGGCAAGGTATTCCCAATGGCAGGAATCCGCTGTCAGGTTCTGCGCCGTACCGGTCAGGAGGATTTCCGCCGGGTCGCAGAGATTGTCTGAAACGGCATCGGGATAATGAAACACCGTACCGCCCTCGACGGTGACGAAACGGGGTCTCATCTGTTCCTGCATCTCCTCGTCCAAATCCTCCCAGCGGATGGTGACATCCTGCAAGATGATGGTGTCTTTGTTCCAGCGGAAACGGCCGCCGGAGAAATATCCGCTGCCGTCGGGGTTGATGACGAACGAATCGTTGCCGGCACGGATGGAACCGTCCGGATCCAACCGCAGCAAAGGGTGCTGGATCGTACCGCCCACACCGCCCCGACAAAACCATGCCCCGTATTCGTCGGTCTCGTTCAGCGTGTCGTCCGTGGGTTGGTACAGCGTTGGAACACTCCCTTTTTCAAGCTGTGGGGAACTGAAAAACCAGACCGCCCGGTTCTCGGTGCGGAAATCGATGCAAAGGTCGCTACCGGGGACAGGCTCGATGTCGAAGGCCACATGTACCCGTTGCCAGGATTGAGGCATTATAAAGCTGGCAAGTACCTTTCCCCCGTGAAGAATATCGAACGAGGTCTCTTGTTTGGACGGGCAATAACACCAGAACGAAAGGCAGTAACGCTCGCCCGCGTGTTTTTCCGCCCATGCTTCTTTCTGGCAAAGCAAGGTCCCGCCGCTAACGGGAAGCAGGATATTTTTCCCAATACCGCTCGGAGAGTGGGACGAAAGGCGGACGACCGTCGTGGTGAAATTACCGTTCAGCGAGTCGATGATGCAGTTCTTGTGAATGCGTCCGGCGTAGAAAGTGCTGCCGAATCCTTCCTCGTCGCCGGCGGTCAGCGTACCGGCCACATGAACGTCCCGCGTAGCGTAGAGACGCTGGAAGTAAGCCCCGTAGCCTTGCAACATGCCGAACAACGGGTCGGCAATTCCCGTGATACGTCCGATACGGATTTTGGCGGCTTCGGAAAAGGAGGCAAGGTGTTCTGACAGGCAGACATTGAGGTCGCCGACCTCACACCAATCGCCCGGATTAAGATGTTTGGAAAGGTCGAAAGCCAACATGCGGGCATGTTCCGCAGGAAAGTCCACCGTAATCAGGCTCAACCGGTATTGCCACTCGGTCGTAACGTCCACGGTGTCCTGTCCGTCCGTTTCCGTCCCGTCGGCATACCCGAAGCGTAGCGGCACGGCGGACAACGCTTTGGAGGCACGGATACGGAAGGAAATGACTAAACGCTGGGGATGGGAAACGGACCGGGGAAACGGAATCTGCAAACTGCCTGAAGCTGCCGGCTGATCGGCAGAACGGGTGATTCGGATAATCCGGCTGGCCGGACCTTCCGAGGGAAGATAATGGTAGCTCCATGTCGCATTGTCACTGCAACCGAACGCGGCAAGCGATGCAGGGCGGAACAAGGAACGTTCCGTCCCCATGCCGTCGATGACATCCATGTACGGGGCTTCTTCGTCCGAGGCGGTCAGGTACATGGCACCACTGCGCCGCTCATCGGTCAGGCTTGTGAGGCGGACGAAATCCAGCAGCTCCCCGTCACGGGGCTCGTCGCCCTCGATGAGCGCACCGATGAAATACGGCGACGACGCCTTCTTCCCGTCAGGCAACAGCACGGAGTCCTCACCGGTGACCAGTACGACCATCAGACTGTAAAAGGTCTGTGCGCCGTCCACGTACTGGCGGCGCACGACGTCTCCGGTGTGCAACCCCTGCCGTTTCTTGGAACAGGGGTCGATGCGTATCTTGAATCGGGAATATTCGTTTAGGGCCATAGTCGGATTTACAGTTTCTCGACACTGTCCCCCGAACAGGTATCGGTAACCCACAAGGCTCCGTTGGTTGCCGAGGAACGCTGCACTTCCAGTTCGTAAACCCGCATCCGTTTCCGGACGGTCAGTTCGTCGAAGGTCGCCGAGATGCTTCCCGTCGTTCGGCTGCACAGGATCGCCCAACCGGTACCGGCCATGCCGGAGGTGAATCGCTCTGAGGAGAGACTGCCGTCGAAGTAGGCGTTGCCGCCATGACGGATGCCGTCCTTGACCTGTCTGAGGCAAATGTCGTCGGTAAAGAATAGCCCCTCTGCCGTAAGACGGGTGAAGCTCCCGTCAATACCGATGTGTCCCGTGACCTCGACGGGATTCAGGGCGACGATAAAGTCCCCGAATGTGCCGATGCGCAGGGAGTTTGAAGTACGGTTTAACGGAGCGTAACGGCTGGTGGAGGGTGCATGGAACAATAGCGTCGCAACCTGTTCGTATTGACCGCCGGGAGATTGGGTGTGGTTGCTGCGGGAAACGAAAGCCAGCATGTCGTCCTCTCCGGTCAGATAGCAGCCGCCCGTGCTCCCGAAACGCAGTCGCTTATGGATGACGATGCCTTCGTCCTCGCTGTCGGTGCGGTACGAGGAGAGCAAATCCCCGCCGTAGTTGTGCCGTACCCGGATGGAGTCGGGAAAGTACGCCGCGCCGTATGGGGAAAGCAGGACATGTTCGCCGTCGATGTCCGTGAGGTTCGACATCAATCGGATTTTAACCGTGCGGTCGCCGCCCATGAGCAGGTCGCCGTCGGCACCCTCCAACCGGATGTCGCTCGCTCCGGAACCTTTGAGTACGGTAACTCCGCTGATTCGCACGCCGCATCCGGATGAAAGGGTCAGGTCGCTCAAACAAGATACGGTCTCCCCGAGAACAGAGAAGAGCAGCTGCCCGCCGTCGCCCAATTCCACGCCCTGTAAGGCTCGCAACTTTCCGGAGAGTGTCGCCGCTCCCGTAACTTCGAGAGAACCGGCGACGGCAGCGTCGTGCATCGACCAGTCCACGGTGGAAAGGTTGGCGTTACCGCCGTGATAGACTTCCCGTCCATGAATGAGCAGACTGTCCGAAGTCAGGAGCACTCCGTTTTCTTTGGACTCGCCCAACAGGATACTTCCGGTCAGGGAAAGGGCGGCATCGGCGAAATCGACCCGTTTCCCGCTCAGGTATATCGTGCCGGTAGCCTGCTCGCAACGGAGCGGCTGCATACCGCCTACAAAGAGCTGATTGCCGCCGACATGTACGTCGCCTGTCAGGCGGATACCGTAGGTGTAACCGATGATGTTTCCTTCATCATCACTTTGTGGGGTGCGGTACGTTTCCAACAGACGACGGTTGTCGATGCCGGCGGTAAAGCCGTAGTCGGCGCATAAGGGTCCCTGCATGTCGCCACCGCTTTTAGGCAGATAGCCTGCCCAGCTACCCGTACCGCCGCCCTCTCCGGAAACGCTGGACGAAATCGCCTCGGCAAACCCATAAGCTGTGTTGTGCAGACGGATGGACGTGTCGTCACCTTCCTCTACACCGTAAGGATTGTTCTCGCTTTTGCGCTCCTGGGCGTTGAAAAAGGTCTGGTATAACTGGCGGTAGATACTGTAACACAGGCTCTGCGGATCCAGACCGCCGATGCCGGGATGAAGGGTGACGCTCATTTGGTATAGGAGGTTTTGGATAGGAACTTCTGAATCTTGGAGGTCAGCGAGAGAAAGTTGGGGAAGTTCAGCGGCTGCATGGTCCCCATAAGCGTAGGCGTCATGATTTTGCTGCACTCCGTCAGGAAGTCCAGCATGAGCTGAGCCAGCTCGTTCCCCAAAACAAGCGGCTCGGTGGCGTTCTCGTCGCCGAGCGTTACTTTGTTATCTGCTACGGCAACGGTCGTGGAATTTACCTTCTGCACGATTTTGTCGGCGGTCTGTTTGACTTCCGACTTATCGACGGTCTGAGCAATCTCTTCCGCACCCTGCACGACTGACGATTCTTTGCCACTGTCGTTCTTGACCATTGCCGTGATACCTTCGGCCGTGTAGCTGGTATGTGCTTCGTTTCCGGTCGGTTCCAGTTCGTCGTAGTCAGGCGAAGAGTCGCTGTCGGGGTCGAGAGCCTCGGTTTCCGTCATGCCGATACGGACTTCCGAATGTGCCTCCATGCGGATGGTCTCGGCATGGGAGTAATTGACGATATAGGCATGGCGGGTGGCGGCGTCCAGTACGATGGTCACCTCCGAAAAAAGGGTCGGCACGATGAGAAAACCACCCTCGTTGTTCCGGGCGGCAGCCAGCAACACGCCCTTGTGGATGATACCGCCCGCCGAGGCCGTTTCGTCGGGATATTCGCCCACGTCCACCGTACCGCCGTAGTCGGCGAACTCTTCATCGCCGGGATCGTCATGTATCTTGGCGACATAGCCGTGAATCATGCGGGCGGTACCCACGCCGCCCATGCCGCCCGGAGCCATTTCGATACGCTCGATACTGCGCCCCAATGCGATTTTGCGGATAGCCTCCTGTATCATCCGCCGGTTGTTGTCCTGCGTATACCTCATGTTCGGTTCTTCCATATCGCTGTTTTATAAAGAGTAGCCGAAGCCCGGATAAAGAGTTTATCCGATATAGCTAATGAAAACGACAACTTGTGAATTTCTTGATAATCTATATATTTCAAAAAAAAGTTGGCCGTGAGGGAAAAATAATTCGGAATCATAGAATGAGATTTGAAACACTTTTGTTACCTTTGTGACGTTGTAGTTCCTTGACGGTCTGAAGACCCGACAAGGATTAAAAGGGAATCCGGTGAGAATCCGGAACAGTACCTGCTGCTGTAAGTTCCAACAAAAGGTTGCCGCAACCTGCCACTGGTCGCAAGACTGGGAAGGCGTGGCAAACTGGGACAAGTCAGAAGACCTGCTGCAAACGCGATGAGATAACCGCCACGGGTATTTGGCGTTTGTTCAATTACAGCATAATAGGCTGTGGGCTTCCGGCTTCAAGGCTGACTCCCCGAAATTGATACAGGCACTGCATCCGTTTGATACGATTATCCATCGTGACAAACGGATTTTTTGTATATATATGTTTCACTAAAACTACTGAATATGAGAAACTTTTACAAAATCATGGCAATGACGACTGTAGCAGTCGCCGCCGCAGTGTTCACGGGATGTTCATCCGACGATGATTTCCTTTCTCCGTATGATGAGAGTGCGATTCAAACCCGCGCATCGTTTGCAACACAAGTTGTCAATTTCGATAATGCTACAAAAGATGAATTGGCGGGCCCCACTTCTTATGGAGCCAATTTGTACAATGGAGATGTTGTTGGTTGGTATGAGGCAAGTACCGGGTTCTATACCGAGTTCAATACAATAGACGGAGTTCAAAAATTTTATTGTGGAGGTATTGCTCCATCTAATTGGAACATTCGTTCTAATGGAACCACGCATTCTCAAGATTGGTGGTATTCTTATCAGAACCAGTGTAGTGTATACAATACGGCCGTAGCCGATGGGGCAAGTAATGCCGGATATAGCGGTTCCAATTTCGGTATCGTCTATGGTTATCAGGATCAGTACAATTCCACCTACATGGCAATGCCTGAATTTACTTTCCGTGATGATGATTTTAATCTGGTAAACAGGAATATCCAGTACATGTATGTTTGTAACAGTGCCTATACTTACGGAGTCATCATTCATGGGAACTACTGGGATGACGGAGAAGATGACGGTTGGACCGGTTCTGCACAGTCCCTCGTAACGAATAAAGGCTGGTTCAAAGTGTTGGCATACGGCTATAAAGCTGACGGAAGTGCAACCAACAACGGGAATCCCGTCGAGTTCTATCTGGCAGACTACCGGGAAAATTCGGTAACTGCAACCCCGGCCATAGAAAGATGGACGAAATGGGATTTGTCCGCGTTGGGTTCTGTCGCCAAAATCAAGTTCAACTTCGTAGGTTCGGATAACAGCCAGTACGGATTGAATACGCCCGCCTATCTTTGCATAGACGATATTACGTTCAATTAAATTTCATAGGGCTGTCTAAACTTGTCAGGCAGCTCCTTTCTACCATGATGAGAAAAATACTATGGCTGTTTTTATTGTGCGTACTTGCAGCGTGCAATAAAGACGATGAAATCACCGAAGAAAGGCCTCTCGCTCCCCGCATCCTTCTGGATAGCGAAACAGGCATCTATACGGTAAAAATCGGTCGTGAACTGATCCTATCTCCCGAAGTCGAAAACGCAGATAATGCCGTTTATATTTGGTATCTTGAAGATGAGATTATCGGTCGAGACAGGGAACTCGCGATGAAATGGGATGAAGTCGGTGAATACTATGTAACCTTTTGTGTGCGGACACCTGCCGGAAAGGCGGAAGAAGAGTTGAAAGTGGAGGTTCTGGAACTTACACCGCCTGTAATTTCATTGATCGTACCGTCCAAAGGCCTGAAAGTCGTTGCCGGAACGGATTACATTTTTACTCCGACGATACAACACGACGATCTGGAAGAATTCAAAATAAAATGGGAACGAAACGGAGACATCGTATCGACGGATAAAACCTACACGTTCCATGAAAAGGAGCTGGGCACCTATCCCGTTACCATCAAGGCGTCGAATATAGACGGTGAGACCACGCGAGAAATAATTGTCGAAGTCGTGGAAACACTGCCTTACACGGTTGTATTTCCATCACCGTCTTATTTTCAGACCTCTACTGACCGTTACACGTTTGTAGATCGGACGATTTATCTTACGCCCAATCTGGAATATTTCGACAATCCGATGTTCGAGTGGACAATTAACGATACACCTGCCGTCTGCACCGACAAAACCTATAAATTGACCCCAACAGAAACCGGAACATACAAAGTGACGGTCACTGTAACAGAAAAGGATGCCTCGCCGCAGACCCTCTCCAAAAACATCACCAGATCAGCGACAAGCATAACGGCAAGTGTGATGGTGTTTTGCGTTTCTGAAAAGGAAGGGGATTTACAGCGTCCGAAAAACGGCAACAGTTCCAAAGCCCAGAATAAAGTATACGAATGGATTCCAGCCCCGGGACAGTTCATCGGAGAAACAGGTATCGGGGGAATGACTGGAAATGAAACGACACTTGAAGCCGCTAATGCTTGGGCTGAACAGCGTTTATCCAATCGGAATTTCGTATCGCTTGGCGGATTCGGCGGCTATATCATCGTAGGATTCGACCATAGCATCGCCAAAACCGACAACGATTATGATTTTGCTATAGAAGGAAACGCCTTCAATAGTCAGAATGGAGGATCGAACGAACCAGGCATTGTCTGGGTAATGCAGGATATCAACCACAACGGATTGCCCGACGACGAGTGGTACGAATTGCGGGGCAGCGAAACGGGCAAAGAGGGCACGATTCAGGATTATGCCGTAACATATTATAAGCCGTCGGCGCCGAAAATGAACGTGGAGTGGACAGACTCGGAAGGCGGGAGCGGACATATCGATTATCTGCAACAATACCATCGTCAGGATTATTACTATCCTGCATGGATTCCTTCGGATACTTACACCTTGCGCGGCACCCGGCTGCCTGCTAAAAACAGGCAAGATCCCAATACGGGCTATTGGGCGAATGAAGCTTACGACTGGGGGTATGCGGATAATATGGGAAGCGACCGGTTGAAAGGCTACGACTCGGAAGACGGAAGCGGCCAACGCAACGGATTCAAAATATCCAATGCCATCTATCCCGACGGAAGTCCCGTCGATTTGAAATACGTCGATTTCATAAAGGTTCAGGTCGGGGTCAATGCCAAGAGCGGATGGCTCGGCGAAATTTCGACCGAAGTATTCGGTTTCCAGGATTATTCAATGTTAAATCAATAAAAAATGAAAAAATTAAGATTCTTTATACTGCTGCTTTCGGCTATAGTATTGCTGGGCAGCTGTTCGAAGGAGGATGCTGTGATTCCGGCGGATGCCGACGATAATTTTATTACGGCGTTATCGCTGTCCATCGATAATGACACGTATACCGCAACCATAGAAGGACAGGATATAACCGTGTCGGTTCCTTATACCGTCACGCTGACCGCCGCTATCGCTACCATCGAATACACCCCGAGTGCGACTATCGATCCCGATCCTGCCAAGGAGACCATCGACTGGAATCGAGAGCAGGTGTTCAGGGTCACTTCTTACAACGGAGCGACGAACGAATACACTTACAGGATTACCCGTGATGAAATCGAAGAAAAAGGCGATGTCGTCCTGAGGACGATGGCCGAAATCGAGGCGTTTCAGAAAAAAGGAACGTCGGTTATCGACGGAAACCTTACAATCGGCACGGACGACGGGGAAGACATTACATCCATTGAGAAGCTCTCCAATCTGAAATCCGTTTCGGGAAATATTATCCTGAAAAACAGCTTCAAAGCCACGGATTTGACTGGTCTGGAACAAGTAACGAAAATAGGCGGCTTGTCGGTCGGTACCGAGGAGACTCCATCCGCCGCTGTCCTGAACCACGTTTCTATGCCGAAACTGACTGAAGTTACCGGCAACATTTCGATTTGGAACAATAATTTGAAATGGATGGAACTGAAGACTATGACGAAAGCCGGAGGTATATCGCTTGCATCAGAACTCATTGAAAATATTGAATTGCCAGACTTGACAGAGGTCGAAAATGATTTTATCGTCGAAGGTTGCCTGAAACGGGAGTTCGAGGATGGCAGCACGTCGGGATACGATTCTCCGGCTATGAAAGGCAATCTGGAGGCTTTCTCGATTCCGAACCTTCAAAAAGTGGGAGGAACTTTGGGCGTGAACTTCATCGCACCGCTGAAAACGATCGCCCTTCCCAAACTGGAAGAGGTCGGAAACATTGATTGCGAGTATTTGCCTATGGCATTCGAAACCATCGGTCTTGAAGCTCTGCGCAACGTGGATGGAAATATGAAAATCTGCTCTGTCAAGGCCGTTGCGGTCATCGGCGGGTATATCACGTATAATGACGTCCTTACTTCCTTGGGCGATCTTTCCGGACTGGAAAAGGTCGGGGGTGTGCTGACGCTGACGAACTTCGGTGCTTTGACGGATATCTCGATGCCGTCTTTGAAACAATGCGGCGGAATTTGGCTCGAAGGCCTGTCCTCGGTAACAACCCTTGCTATTCCCGCTGTGCAATTTACAGCCCCGGCCGGGGAGTCGCTGGCAACAGTCCACATCGAAACTTGTCCTGTATTGGAAAAGTTATCCACTCCTGGTATTCTCAATGCCAAATTACAAATCGTCCTTAAACCGAATGTACCTGTTTTCGAGAATAAAACGACCATTTCCGAAGTCGAGCTCACTGCATCCGGCGCAGGATTAAATAATTTTACATTTACCAATTGGGAAAAAGTGGAAGGGAACTTTTCCTTGGTAATGAATGTGACAACTTACAGAAATGCAATCAGCTTGCCGGACTTGAAAGAGGTCGGTGGATACCTCAATATCTCATGGAAAAAGACTGCTCCGAATTTCCGACCTACCGTTTCCATGCCTAATCTGGAGTCTGTGGGAGGACAATTGTATGTGATGGCATTGGTAACAAGTTATGATTTCAGTTCCTTGAAAACTGTTTGTTGTGCGAATGATCCGGCTTATGCCAATAACTCGGAATCAACTCCTCCCATTGGTTCCATCAACATTCGAATTCAAACCGGTGGAGCCTCTTTCCCCGCATTGACACATGTCGGGGGCAAGGGATTGGCCGTTCAGGGCGGCAATTCACTCTCGTGTCCTGTGCTAACTAATATCGACGGTACACTTGTTTTGAATACATACAAAGGCAATAACGTAGAAATGCCGAAGTTAGGAAGACTTGGTGGATGTTATTTCTATAATTCGAGTTCTTTATCCGATTTTACATTTTTCGGAAAATTCATTGAAAATGGGAATATTTCGGAGGAGAACTGGACTGTGACGGGCTGCGCCTACAATCCCACTTGGCGGGATATGAAAGATGGCAAATACACGCCTGCCGAATAGGTATAACGAAACAATAAATTTTCGGCCGATCCTCGGTATGAATACCGTAAGGTACACATACCGGGGATTCACCATAATAATAACAATATGACCTGTCACAAACTGAAATACCTGCTGTGGAGCGTAGTTGCGTCACTGTTTCTGTCTTCCTGCATGAAATGGGACTACGGCGATGTGATGGAAGATTTCAACGCTTCCGGTTCGGGTCTGTTCATCACCAACGAAGGCAATTTCCAGTATGGCAATGCCTCTCTTTCCTACTACGACCCGGCGACCAAGCAGGTGCAGAACGAGGTGTTCTTCCGTGCCAACGGCATGAAGCTCGGCGACGTGGCGCAGTCGATGTGCATCCACGACGGCAAGGGCTGGGTGGTGGTGAACAACTCCCACGTCATCTTCGCCATCGACCTGAACACCTTCAAGGAGGTGGGACGCATCGAAAACCTGACCTCGCCGCGCTATATCCATTTTCTGAGCGACGAGAAAGCCTACGTCACCCAATTATGGGACAACCGCATTTTCATCGTCAACCCGAAAAAATACGAAATCACCGGCTACATCCAAGTGCCGGACATGACGATGGAGAGCGGCTCCACCGAGCAGATGGTGCAGTACGGCAAGTATGTTTACTGCAACTGCTGGTCGTACCAGAACCGCATCATCAAAATCGACACCGAGACGGATCAGGTGGTCGATGAACTGAAAGTCGGCATCCAGCCCACCTCACTCGTCATGGACAAATACAATAAGATGTGGACAGTTACGGATGGCGGCTATGAGGGCAGCCCTTACGGCTACGAAGCCCCGTCGCTCTACCGCATCGATGCCGAGACGTTCACCGTTGAGAAACAGTTCAAGTTCAAACTGGGCGACTGGCCGAGCGAAGTGCAGCTCAACGGCGAGCGGGACAAACTCTATTGGATCAACAAAGACATTTGGTGCATGGACGTAAGTGCCAGCCGCATTCCGGTACGCCCGTTTCTCGAATACAGCGGCACGATTTATTACGGGCTGACCGTAAACCCCGCCAACGGGGAAGTGTATGTAGCCGATGCCATCGACTACCAGCAGCAGGGCATCATCTACCGCTATTCGCCCGACGGAAAATTGATAGATGAATTTTATGTCGGGATTATTCCCGGCGCATTTTGCTGGAAATAATAACACCCAAAACGGAAACACATGACCTATACGAAATATATACTCTTGTCGATACTGCTCGTCTGTCCGTCCGTGCTATTTGCACAGGACATCACACGGCGCGTATATTTGATTGACGAGGTTACGGTATGGGGCAAACGCCCGATGAAGGAAATCGGCGTGCAGAAGACGAAGTTCGACTCGCTCGCGCTGAAAGAGAACATCGCCCTCTCTATGGCGGACATCCTGACGTTCAACTCATCGGTATTCGTCAAGAGCTACGGACGCGCCACGCTCTCCACCGTCGCCTTTCGCGGCACGTCGCCCTCGCACACGCAGGTGACGTGGAACGGCATGCGCATCAACAATCCCATGCTGGGGATGACCGACTTCTCCACCATACCGTCCTACTTCATCGACAATGCGTCGCTGCTTCACGGCACCTCGTCGGTGAACGAGACGGGCGGCGGCCTCGGCGGCCTTGTCAAACTCGGTACGGCACCGCAGGTCGGCAATGGCTTCCATGCCCAGTACGTGCAGGGCAT
>OLFY01000640.1_pt1 | contig 51234 bp, 54 predicted proteins | sample 1605611 | NCBI WGS metagenome assembly OLFY01 (sample SAMEA3888923, study PRJEB22519) | human gut metagenome | biome: human gut; feature: human-associated habitat; material: faeces | place: Denmark | collected 2011 | reverse complement strand
TCATTGCTTAAGACATTTTCAATCTTCTTTCATGCTTAGAATAAGCAACTTACAAAGGATTGCAACTTGACTGGTAACGATTTGGAAACGAGCGAAGCTCCGTTTCTTTCCTTGTTTTGCATTAAATTAAAAGAACGCCGACTTCAAATGCAAAGGTAACATTATTTTTTCTTGTACAAACTTTTATAGAAGATGAATTTCCTGTTTACGGAAGGATTCTTTTTTATTAAACTAAACTGTACAAGGACACTTGTATATGTTTAGCAGTTCATATATTGAAACTGATGGACACAAAACTTGGATAGCACATTTCTTGCAACGACATCTTTTATTTCTTGCAAGATACCACTGACAACTTTGTGAACCAATCCACTTGTTTATGATGTTAGGTAAATCCATATCTTGCAAAGATTCTATTTTTTCATTTAAACAACAAACTTCACCATTAAAATTGATAGTCAAATGACCAAAACAAGAAGGATTAATATAGTCTTTTACATAACATTCTTTTAGCGTATGGCATGATTGGAGAATTTCATCTTTAGTCATAATCATTTGTGACTGTAAAGTAATTGTCTTTGTATCCAAGAAGACCGGGCAGAGAATCACATCCTTTCCTATTTTTGATATTTTATCCACATCAGAAATCGATGTTATAATGTATTTATACAGCAATCTTTCTTCGTTAAAATGTAGTATATGAAACGGAGTGTGAGAATCTACCAACAACTCTATTATCAACGAGTCAAATTTATGTAGGATTTCTTGTATGTAATGAAAAGAATATGCTAAATAATGAATTCGGTAGATAACCTGTATATTTCTATCATTTGTAAATTCAAGAAACTTCTCTAACTTAGCATATGGTAATTCTCCTGACAATATGATTTTCTCCAAACAAAAAGAACGAAGTTGCATGGTAATCTTTTCCATGTCAATTTCTACACAATTAGTATCTGGATATTCTAATTGTTTGTACGAGAATGTGTTAAGATATGTGGATATTGTATTGTTCAGCAATAATGTAAGCGATGTCAGCATCATATTTGTATATGACGGGAGATTATAGCCTAAAGCCTTCTTTTCCTTCTGTAGTGAAGTTGCAATCCTTAATTTTCGTTCTGGGATGTATGGCATCAACTCATCATACTGGATGTAATATCCAAAGTGGTTGGAATCTATCTTTTGCAATAAGAACTTGGTGTCAATGTTCTCCTCAATATAGCCAAATCGGTTTAATCTATCTATATTATGGTTAGCCAATACAACGTCTTTCAGATATACACTCTTAAACATTATAGTGTCATATATGAGCAGTTCGCTTGATGTCGCCTTGATATAGCAATGTGGAAAAAATATATACAGCCTATTCATTTTATAATAATATTGTTTTCAAGAGTTTCTATTATATTCGGGTGAGATTCTATGTATGATACCGCCTCTGACAAGAGCTTTGCAAACTTATTCTTAGATGTAAATTCTTCGCACTTGCCATTACTATAACAAAAAGAACATTTTGTGCAACAAAACTGCATATAGCATTTCTTGCACAAGAATGAAAATTCTGTAATCCTTTTCATGAATCTACTTGCAATATCATTGCAATCAATACGGACACATCCATTGTTGTCTATAAATCCTAATGGTGAATCTCTGTTTACTTTCTCACATGGATGTATTTTTCCATCGTAACTTACGAACATTCGTTTTGAGAAAGGAATGCAGGTACCTGTTGGCAGTATCTTGTTGTCTGTATTGTCATCTATGGGTAAGTCTGCCTCTTTATTAAATGAATTATTCAATAGTCTTGTACTAAATAGCAATATTCGATTAAAAAGAGGATTTTGAGTGATTAAGCCATGCTCCAACGCAATATCTTCTGGAATTTCAAAAGTTTTGAGCATAGACAATATCCTATCTCCATTTTTTGCGTCCTTTGTAGGAGTATGAACTGGGCTAAAATTTGGTGTCGTATTTAATTGAGATTTAAACCATTCAACTATATGCCTGACATCACTTATATTGGTAAAAACGGCATTATATCGAAATGTTGCAAACCATTTTGGAAACATACTTCCAACATCCATTAAGTTCTTCATTACGATGTCGAACGATGGGAAGCCATTAGGAGTTTTTCGATAAGAGTCATGTTCTTTGTTTCCGTCAAGGCTTATCAACATTTTGAATTTATGATGTGACAAAAAGTCGGCATGCTTTGATAAAAGCATTGCATTTGTCGTCATCGTAAAAAATAGTGAACGATTTCGAAATTCAACACATTCGGCATATTCGACAATTTGACGAATGACTTCAAAGTTTAACAATGGCTCACCTCCATAAAAACTGATGGCGAAAGGCTCTTTGGGCGCATCTGTTTTTGGTTCGTGCTGAAAAAGAACAGCCAAATAGTCAATGATGCTCTTCGCTGTTTCAAATTTCAGATTTCCCAACACACCCCTTCTACTATCAAATGTATCATAGCCTTCGCTATAACAGCAATACTCGCATCTTAAGTTACAAAGTGTTGTCGTTTCGAATATGATTTGAGACAAATTTATCAATGCGTTTTGTATTGCATTGCCTGCTATGCAAGCATCTAATGGTGAGGTAAAATCATCGAGATAACCATATTCCTTTAATTGTCGAAGAGTCTCTGTATCTTTATTTTGATGCGATATTATATCGTACATATCTTTGGACAAAGGCACTATTGTCTTTGTTGAAGGACTATATAGATAATAATTACTATATTGAGTTTGAAAAGCAATGGATTCCATAAGAAGTGTAAAATAAGGAAAGCCAAAGTAAAAACAATGGCTCTCCTTCAATTAGTGATTTAATCAATGTTCCAACTTCCTGCAGAGGCAACGTCATCACACATGGTAATTTCGCCTTCTCTAATGAAGCACTCACAAGGACAATAGCAATTGCTAATGCGAACAACATTGCCTTTTTGTCCTGCAATTCTCAGTTTGTTTTTGAGCTGTTTGTTCTGTTCTTCTATAACAGACAATTTTAATACTCCCATCGTTTTTCTTTTTAAACCCCATTTCATTGTTCACAAGTCAATCGCAGGGGTATTGCGCTTCGACCTGTTTGTGTATTGTTGTTAGATATTCATCCATAGGAATGTAGATATTCTTATCGCCATAAAGAACATCGGTAAAAGTTTTTGGGAAGGCTGCATATCCGATAAAGGCTCCTCTTAGCATGTACCCGTACTCTTTATTTTCTACACCTTTATTTTGAACATATCGTTCTATTTGATCAAAGCCAAAGGGCTTAATAAAGAACGCCATCAAGGACTTCAGTACAACCAGATTGTTTGGTATGCTGAATGAAGAACATCGATTATGCTTGTATGCCCAAAACTCTCGAAGACAACTAAGTATTTGCTTGCCATTTTCTGTATTCGCATATTCTCGGCATTTGTATTTATTGGCTGATTCTATTATGAGGTTCAGTACCACATCGTCAGACAACACTCTTTTCTCACTTTTTAGAGCTTCATTAATTATAATGTCAAGAAACGCTTTCTCTTCGACAGAAGCGTTTATATCAATACTCACAACAGAGTTTCTTAACGATAGGCATGAATAATCAACTTGACCATTATTTTTGCATGATGTTTTTGCCTTACTGATAAGTTCATTCATAATATCGCTGACACGAACAAACAATGTTCCCAAAGTTGTGTCATACACATAAGCTCCTGTATCAATGTTAGTTATCTGTTTTTTTATATTACGGATGTCTTGTTTAATGGATTTGTACTCGCCATTATCTTCTTCGTATTTTTTGATTTTGTTCTTGAGATATTGTTTGCGCTCATATTCCAAAGTTCCCTTTTTGAAATATTCACGTGTTTTACCCATCTTGATACCATTATTACGTTCTTGACTCTTTATAGAGTTTAGCTCTTCAACCAAATTAGAAATGCCATCACGATATTCTATGTTGTAAAGTCTATTTTCTAATTCTTCTTTTTGAGCCATTAAATTCTCTATTCTGTCAGTACCGCTTATTTGCTTGTTTTTTGAGAGTTCATCCGCACGCGCCTTTGACAATTTTATGATTTCTGAGAATAGTTGAATGAGAATGTCAAATAAATTCGTTTTTGTCTTAATGATTCCGTTATATGCAGCCTTGGCTTTTTTTATAAGTGACATATATTCACTTTCATTCAAAACAGCACTTTCAGAAACCATTACTTGCGTATTTAATCCTGCAAATGAATTTTTCAAATCTCGCATTTGGCATGAAAGCCGTTGCTCATGAGGGTTCTCTGCAAATACCATTGCATGGGTGTATGCAATAATCATTCCCTTCAATCTATCATATACATTGTCCTGGACAATGTATTCATGACGCTGAAAAGAAAAGGAATTCGCAATTTTATCAGTAACCAAAGGCTTCTTTGTATTGCCAGTATTTATCACGAATTCAGATTTATATTTCTCAATACATTTTACTTCAAACAATATCTGTGATTCTGCGACAAAAGATTCAAGTAAATCATTCGAAGAGAACAGAAAAGCGACAGCACCCTTTTTGTAATAAATTGTTTTACTATATGTAAATAGGGTTTTACTTTTCTTGACTGGAGTTATATTTGATTTGTCCAGAATGTCCTCATTGACTTTTAATATGTAATCTCCATCTATTTTCTTTGTTGACAAGATAAGGTAGTTAACTCTTTCATTTGTACCATCTATATACCGGCTCAAATTATTGCCATATCCTCTTACTTGATAGAAAGAGAATGGAGATATACTTTCTGAAACAAACGATTCCAGTAAGTTCCATGAGTTTATGCTTATATAATAAAACATATTTCTAATTATTTTCTATTTCAACAACATATTCCTTCGATACATCTTTTAAAAATGATGTTTTCTTGCCTGTGTAGGAAATATAAAGATTACGTGAAGAACGAGTACATGCTACATAGAAAGCATTCCTTTTACAGGTATTCGCCTCATTAGCAAATGGAACAAAAACATTGTCGAATTCAGACCCTTTTGCTGCATAGTATGTCAGAATACATGGAAGGTCGTTATTTGAAAAATCCAAAGTGTTGATAGTCCTAAAAGGAACGACATTTCCAGTTCGATAATGCACTTGAGTATTTATCCCTCTTTGTGTCAAGAAATCGTTTACTTCACGCACGTCACTCTCGTCAGGAACCAAGATCGCCACATCGTCCAAATCTTCCATTTTTATCCTATTTAAGATGCCTTCTAACTCTTTCTCTTTGGAAGAGTATTTTGTGATAATGGGTTTTGGATAATTAGGATAGTCGCTATTGCCACCATCTTTCATGTTATTTGTCATCAAATCAACCTTGATATCTTGAATTTGTTGAGCTACTTTTGCAATGGTCTTTGGCAAGCGATAATTGTAGTCTAACGAGAAACGTTTATATCCCAAAATTTTAGCTATTTCATCAATGGAACTTCCATTGAAGTTCATTTGTTGTACAGAGTCCCCAAACAAAGAAAGACTTTTTCCTCTATGGGCTATCATTCTTGATTGATAGTCTGATACGTTGAAATCTTGCGCTTCATCGATGATGAGATAATCAATACGGTCTTCAGATTGTTTGTACATAGTTCCACTTGGAATCAGTTCAAATTTGTCAGTCTTTGTCACGCTAAAGCCTGATGTGTATGGAATTTCTTTAAACCAACTAACTCTTCGTCCAAAGGCTAAGTAGAACTTATAATCAACCCAATCTGCGAAGTCAATTCCATAGGTAGTCTTGTCCTTTTCTGTGCGTTCAAATTTTCTGATACTTAAATCATTTACCAAATAAAGTGTATTTCTATTTCCTTTCTCCCAATATACATCTCCAGTTAAATCAAAACCGCGGTGAGTCCAAGCCCATTCATATGCTATGCGTTCCTTGTCTAAACCAAGTGCCTGCATACCATATGCTATCATTCTTTTCAAAGCCACTGTAAAAATGACTATAGCATAGCTACCTTTGTTCTTTGCCTGTAAAGCTCGGTGGATAGCAAGATTTGTTTTTCCACTACCAGCCGCTCCTTGTACTATTATATCATCATCTATACTTTGTATGATGATTTTTCTTTGCGAATCATCCAAGTTTGAAATAAACCACTTTTCTAATCTCATAACTTAATCGATTAAGACTTTTCTTTTCCATTGATTTTTTCCTACATCTCTTGCCAAGAGACGGATATTATAGTGCAAAGTTAAGCAAAACAATGATTTTCAGGATATAGAACACTGAAAATCTTGCCTATTGCCATGCTTTTGTTTTGCGAGAGAATCCGAATGTTTTGCAAAAGTTATTCTGATAATAGCTAAACATGACTATATATCAATAAGATAAGATAATTCGTCCGTCTCTTGGCAAGCGTTGGACAGATTCGCTAAACATCTACCGCTTCACAGCAAATCCAATATCTTCTTATTGGCTTTATCCACTACAGTAGTATCCAACGATGCAAGGTAAATCTGTGTAGTATTCTCAGAATCATGCCCCATTCCCTCGCTGATAACAGAGACAGGGACATTACGGCTTTTGGCAATACTCGCCCACGAATGCCGTCCGACATACATAGTCAAGGATATAGGTAAATTCAGTTGTACCCCGATTTTCTTTAACAAATGGTTCACTCGGTGAAGTTCGTTGGCGTATTGCTTCCGATAATCTTCGTCCTGTTCTGTAATGATAGGCAAGAGGTATTCTGTTTCGTTTATCGGGTATTTATCAATAATCTCCTGCATACATCTTTCCCATTTGATGAACAACCGTTGTCCCGTCTTCCGTCTGCGATAGGAAAGAGTGCCATTCTGCAAGTCCTTCTTTCTCAGATAAGCCATGTCGATGAACGACATTCCTCTTGTATAGAAACAGAACAGGAACATGTCACGGGCATAGTCAAGATTGGGCATCAATGACAAGTCAAGCCCTTTGATACGCCTGATGTCATTGAGTGACAAGGCTCGCTTTATGGTTTTCTCCACTCCCGTATAGACGGATTTGAACGGATGCCGTTGTTCGGTCAATCCGTATTCCACTGCACGGTTATAGACCGCTTTCAGTATGCGCATATAAAACGATACGGTATTAGGCGTATTCCCCCTGCCTTTCAAATAAACCTCGTACTCTGCAAATAAATCTGCATTAAGTTGGTCAAACAAGACATCGCTGTCACTCATAAAACCGCTAAAACTTCTGAGTGCGGTTGTATAGGTTTCCGAGGTGCGTATCTTCCCTAAGCGTTTCAGTCTCGCTACCTGCTGGTTGATGTAAGCGTTAAAGGACAATTCTTGCCTGTTGTCATGAAAGCGCATAACTACATCATCCGTTACGAATGTGCCGGATTGGGATAACGTGTGTATAATCTTATTTAACCTCTCCTTGTCCCATTTGATGCGTGAACCGATTGAAAGCAGATAGTTGTTCCGCTCTTGTCCTGTTGATAGATGATGTAAGACAACCGTTTCGGAATGGCAGTCCCATTCCGAAACGAAAAGTTTATACTCGGTGTTAATCTGTCTGACCACACGGTTGTGGATGACCTGATAGTAGAGCGTACCCTCCCTGCCGTTCACGGTGGATGGGCGAAACTTAATCTTGACCGATGCCATATCAGTCGGATTTGGATTGGTAACACTTCTCCATCTCCCGTGAAAGCTCCACAATCTCCCGGCTCAACTTCACAAGGTCGATGGTACACTTCTCCAACCTGTAGAGCAATGCCATCGCCTTCTTCTCCGAGAAATGGCAGCGCAACTCCTTCACGACTTGGTTGTAGTTCGTGCCGATGGCACGGAACCGGGCGTGGAAGTCGGACAGCTTGGTGCAGTATTCCAGCATCGCCTTGTCCACCTTCAGCACCTTGAATTTCTGCCCGAAGAAGTGCGCCTTCAGAAAGACGGCTTTTGCGTACACCTGTGATTCCTCGTACATCGTGAGGAACTTGTTCCATTCATCATCGTCGAAGCGCACCATCACGCAGTGCGTCTTCGGGTTCAACTTGGGATTTCTCCCGTACTTGCTCTTCTTTTTCATGCTTCTTATTCTTTCAATTTTATGGTTTGTTCACTGTTTAATCTTTGATTAAAGAACCTCGAAATTATCCGACTGCGGAGGATAATTCTGCCCACGGCGGTGCAAGGGTTTTCAGTTACTCCGGAACATCCGAGTAACTGAAAACATACCTTGCTGTGTCTTTGAGGACACAAGAATCCTCCGTCTGTCGGATTGATTTGTTAGTACAATGACTCATTCGGAGTATCGGTTGAACCGATGGAGTGCGTCCACAAACTCAACCGGTTCAACCGCAATCCCGTCAGAGTTTGCGCCACTGCTCGATGTCATTCCGATAGGTATCAAGGTGCAAGCGGACAAGGTTTTCAATCAGTCCGGATGCACTCATGCCCTTCCCTCCGAGGTAGCGGACAACCCTGTCCAGTTCGTCACGCACCGTCTCACTGACGAACACGGGCTTACGGTTAATAATCTTGGGAACTTTGAGATAGGTAATGCGGTACTCCTCCAAAGACAGCCTGCGCTGCTTGCTGCTGATGCGCTTCTGCGGCATAGTCACTTCCCCGGTCACCGCACCTGACGGTTCATCCGCCATAGCGGTCTCCGCTTTTTCCATAACGGTCTTGTCAGGCTGTTCCAACTCCTCCGGCTCCAGACCGATACTCCTGTAGAAGTCGTCTATCGACTTGGAGGTGTAGGGTTCCCTGCGCCCCATCTTTTCCACGATTTCACGAGCCTGCTGCTCTGTAATGTTTGGTTCTTTTTTCATTGTAAAAACAAATTAATTAAGTTATTGAATGTGGTCTTGGTTAGAACCTCGACCGATTATCGGGAGCGAAGTAAGGTGCTTTAATACAGTCAGTCAAGTACTTGGATTTTCTTAGGCATTTTTGTGCGGTTTTGCTTTATGGAGACTGACAAATCGGTGTGGACTTCACCTATTTTCCGGATATGAATAGCTGCAAGGATAAAGATACGATTGGGGGGCAAATTTAAATTAAGCCCTTATTTGGGTTGTGGCTTCTTTATAAGACATTGGAATTAAGTCTGAACGGAAATCGTATTCCACCGACTTGCTCACAGATAACCGACAAGCTGTATTCAGGACAAAGACTGCCATATTGGCGCAACATGCTACCACTTTTTGAAAATCCATTGCATGGCAGCAGATAATGTATTCCTTTGCGGCAAAAGAAACAGTAACAATTAAAAGAAAGGCAATATGGAAATTGTATCAATCGAAAGAAAGACCTTTGAGGCGATGGTCGCCAAGTTCGACCGTTTCGTCAGCCGTATGAATGCCATCTGTCATCGGTACGAGGAAAAGAAAATGAGCGAATGGATGGATAATCAGGACGTGTGCCGTATACTCAACATCAGCCCTCGCACGTTACAGACGCTTCGGGATAACGGCACGCTGGCTTATTCACAGATAAACCACAAGACATATTACCGTCCCGAAGACGTGGAGCTCATTGTCTCCGTTGTGGAGGATAGAAGAAAGGAAGCGAAGTTCAAAGGAAAGGCTATATGAATTAAATATAATGACAATACCCAGTAAATCCAGAGTAATATGAATGAGTTGATTAACAAGGACAACAAGTGGATAATCCACTTTATGGGCAGTCTTGACCGACTGCTTGATAATGTAGAGTACCTGACCGCCAACTACCGCCCGACATTGGGCGGTGAGCGTTTCTTCACTGACAAGGAGGTATCGGCACGGCTGAAGGTGAGCCGCCGGACACTTCAGGACTACCGCAATGAAGGACGTATCGCTTATATCCAGTTGGGCGGTAAAATCCTCTACCGTGAATCCGACATTGAAAAGATGCTGAATGACGGCTACCGCTCCGCCTACCGACAGAAGATAACTTGATTTTTCTTGAAGGAGCGCAGTTTGCCGTATGCCCTGTATTACGGTAGCAATAGACTTTCGACAAAAAGAAAAAAGGAACGGCTTACAGACGAAGCGCAGTATAGACACTTCATCCGTAAGCTGTTCCTTTTCTGCTCTTATAATTACCCGTCAGTTGCTTATTTTTCGTTGTCGGATGCCTTTCAAACGTGTGGCAACGGAAACAAGTGGCTGGCGGGATGAACCTCAACTATACCATCGGTTGTTACTCCTGCCACAGGAAACAAACAACGTAACAGGTGTTTCTCTTTTGGTAGTGCTGATTTCATTTATTATAAACCGTCTGAACAAAGCACTTTCTTTACTGCATATCCTGAATGCAATGGCTATAACCATTTCAAGGTTGTAAACGTCATAACTGATACCATCCGGTTGCCTGATATATCGCATCGTATCGGCTTCATTCAGTTCATTGTTCTTATAGATTGCCCGTATTGCCTTGCGGACATTGCATGAGAACACCCCGAACAGGTCGGCAATCTCAAATTGCATCATCCATACGGGTGCGGTCGGCATAGTGACTGCACCCGTTTCACTGATTGTTATTATACCTCTGCTCATAATCCCTTTATTTTATGATGATTATTTGCTATTTCTTCTTTTCGCCAGCCGATATTTCCTTTCTTAGTTCCATTAGTTTGTCCATATCTTTGGAAATTTTATCATCGGTTATCCGTGCATATCCCTGTGTCGTCCTAATATTGGAGTGTCCCATCATCTTGGCAATACTCTCAATCGGTATGTCCGCCGAAATCAAAAATGTTCCGAAACTGTGCCGACTTTGGTGATAGGTCAAGTTTTCCTCTTTCCCTATGGTTATTCCCAACTCGTGAACCTCAAACCATAGGGCATCACGGTTGGGAAGAGGAAACACGGGCTTCTCGTCATCAGTCGTGTTGTACAGCGACAATATCCGCTCCGCTATGGGATGTAAGGGTATGAATGCCTCCACCTTTGTCTTTTTTCGGTTGATGCGGATGTACCGTCTGCCATCAGCGTTTGTTCCGATATGGTGGGGAAGAAGAAGTTTGATGTCCACATACGCCAGTCCCGTCAGGGTGGAAAATATGAAAGCCCGTCTTGCCAGTTCCATACGCTTGTCATACATCGGTGTGGAAAGTATCTTCTTAAACTCCTCACGGCTGATGTACCTGTGCCTTGCTTCCGGCTTTGTCTCATACTCCAAGTCCTCACAGGGATTTACACGGAGAATCTCCTTGTCTACGGCAAGATACAACAGGCGGTTCAGCCAACGCAGGCAATGGTTGGTCTGGGAAACCCCGAAGTTCTTGCATTTCTTCAAGTGGGCTTTATAGGACTTGCCGAAATCCTCCGTCACTTCTTCAAGGGAAATGTCCTTTTTACCGATGGACGTAAGAAAATCTGTCAGGTACTTCTGATAATACATTGAACTTCGATAGGAAGAAGTCGAGTCTATTTCTTCGGAATGCTTCTTCAACCGCTCACGTTCCCATTCACCCATCTGTAGAAGAGTGGTCGGATGGATGTTGTTCAAGGATATGTGGTTCTTCAAAATCTCGGCACTGACCACACCTTGCGATTTCAGTATCTCATTGTAGGCTTCCTCTGTCAGTCGTAAATATTCTCGTAAACGGTTATTTTCCCTTACGGATTTAATCTCGTTTTTCTTGCTGTTCCATTCTTCCGGTCGGCAATAAATCCCCGTACTGATGGCAGTCTGTTTGCCGTCAATGGTTATGCGGCAGAGTATGGCGGTCGTACCGTCAGCCTTTACTTTGCTGCGGTTAATGTAGGGTAAAAGTGAAAATGTGCTTCGCATATAGTTTTCTGTATTAAAGGATTAAAGAACTAATTGAAAATCTTTGGTGGCTTCTATGAACTTGTCCATGTCCTCGAAAAGTTTCTTCGGGCTGACACGGGCATAGATCTGTGTTGTGGAAATGTCGGAATGCCCCAGCATCCTACTGATGGTTTCTATCGGCACACCTGCTTCAAGCGTAATCAGCGAGGCGAAGCTGTGCCTCGCCTGATGATAGCACAAATCATCCTTGATGCCTGCCAGTGCCGCCAACGCTTTCATATGTCGTCTGAGATTTGACCAATGCAGCAAAGGGAACAGGGTGTCCCTATCCTCACTATGATATTTTTCAATCAGCGCAATCGCTTCCGGTAACAGTTTCACACTGGCACGAAGTTCGTTTTTCTTTCTTCGATACTTCAACCACAAAGCACCGTCCTCATCCGTATATAGGTTCTCGTGGGTAATCGAGACAACATCCGCATAACAGACCCCGGTGTAGCATCCGAAGAGAAACATATCCCTTGCCAGTATATGGGATTTGCGGTAAGCGGGTATTTCCACATCACGGATCTTCTCAAACGATTCACGACTCAATGCCCGTGGTGTCGTTTCCGTCTTCTTTGGTAAGGTAAAATGCTGGAAGTGGATTCTGTCGGCATATCCCTCCTTATACGCCAGACGGCATATTTTCTTCAGGATGGCAAGATGGTGGCGGACGGTATCAATCGCATAACCCTTATTACCGGTGGCAAATGCCTGATAGTCGTGGATGAACTGCTCTGTCAGTTGTCCAAATGCCAAATCTTTCACCTTGTACTTGGTCTTGATGAACTCCCCGATTGTCAGGCGCATATAGTGATAACCGGGATAAGTCCCTTTTGCCCTGTCTATGCCGATACGGGCTTTGAGGTCATCGCAGACAACATCCGTCATTCGCATGAGCGTCATTTGTGTTTCCATGCTGCCCTGAAAAAGGTCTTTCACATCGGTGGCATCGAAATCAATCTTGCGCTCCACAAGATTGTCGAATACCGTGTTTACCGCCAACAGTAACTTTTCAATCTTGGCATTGATCTCAACCGCCTCCTTGCTTTTGCCGTTCAGACGGCTTTCACGTGGATTCCATAATTCGGGAGTGCAGGACAGTTTGCATCCGAACTGTGCCATTGTCCTGTTTACCGTGATGCGTCCCATGATGGGAGCTTTTCCCGACTTGTCCGATCCGCTCTTTTTGAGGTAGAGCAACACCTTGAATTTTTCTACTTTCATACGCTTATATTTTTTAGTGCAAAATTACTTGCCATATAAGCGTTCCTTGATATGCAAAACGCTGTGTATGAGCGCAAACAAAACGGTGAGGTTTTCTTTTCATCGCTTTGTGTTACCTGTTTTTGTTTCGGTAACCGCCCGGCTAACGGTCTGGTAACTGAACAACCTCAATATTCCGTTGTCGTTTGCATTTTCTATATTTTGCAGAATACAGAAATATTGCTCATTTCAAGCGACTTACGTTTAATCTTCACCTATTCACTATTGCTTGCTTTGCCTTGTATATTCCATTGCTTCCGCCACACCTATGCAACGTTACAATTGGCTAACGGTACAGACATATATACCGTAAGCAAAATGTTAGGGCATACCAATGTAAAAACCACGCAAATCTACGCAAAAGTAATTGACAAGAAGAAAGATGAAGCTACAGAAGCTTTTAAGTTGGACATAGATGAATAGTGATTATCATTTGTAAGCACTTAGTATAGAAGACCACTTGTATCAATAAGTCCTTTATTGTACAGGTGGTTTTTAGTGCCTTTCATTTTCAACATTCTATGTAATGATGCTATTGTTTTGGCACTTTAACCTTTCGTGGAAACCAAACATTTATAACAATAAACAGATAAAAATGAAAAAAGACAGCCTTTTTTGGCTTCTCTCTTTTTGAAGAGAGCAAGCGTGTCCACAAACATGTGGAGTGTACAGAAGACTTCTACAGAGAACTGTATGAGTTGTTTGAGATCGCAAGAAGTTGGTATCTTCAAGCTGAAAAGAATCATATGAAGACAGAGTACTTCATAGAACTATTTGAGCGCAGTCACCAATATATTGACTGTGATTGTGCACGTTGTAAGAACTCGCGACAGATGGCAATTGGCATTATTGGTACTTTGTTTAGAGACTCTAAGTGTGTGTCAATAATCAAGAAAAAAGAAGATTATTCCAAGCAGGAACTTATTGAGTTGTTTCTTCAACATGTGGGTACTGGTCTGCCAATCCTTACCCGAAAGAAATCGTCCATCCTCACTTTGGGATGCCAATTGTCAGACAGACAGATGGATTTGTTGGTAGAACTTGTCCAAAGTCACGACATATTTGATTTTGCCGACAACAGTGATGTGCGTAGCGAGTTGTGTCGCCTATTCAAGTGCGACTTGGACGCATCTATCCGTGTAAAGAATGTACGTAATGTAGCCGTACTGTTTGACGCTATGGCTCAATACCATTTGATAAACAATAATTGGCAATATGTCATGGGAGAAGGTCGCTTCTTAACCAGTATCAAAAAGGATGGAACAGAGAAATTCATAACTTCAAGTTGTCTTTCCTCTTCTCTTTCAAGGATAAGAAGAAACGTTTCCATGACAGCAAGTCAATATGCCATCTGCAAATCCATCGAACAGATATTAAGAGAGGAATAAATCACAATAATTCTGCTAAATGAAAGTAAAAACGTGATAGTTTGGTTGATACTGCCTTACTATCACGTTACTTTTTCTATTTAGTGACAGTCTCCCCATAACTTTGCATCAAAAATCATAAAAAATAATTAGCATGGAAGAAAATAGTATAAGATTTGAAGATATTCCCAACGCTATAACGGGGGTACTGAAAAAGCTGTCATCATTAGAAGACAAGATTGATGGTATATATGAACTTGTTCAATCAGAAAAAGAAGAAACATGGTTTACGGTTGCTGAATTATGTGCTTATCTCCCAACACATCCGGTAGAGCATACCATATATTGCTGGACAAGCAATCGGGAAATACCGTTTCACAAGAGAGGCAAACGCATCATGTTCCTCAAATCTGAGATAGATGAATGGCTTCAAGGAACCAAGGGCAAATCGAAGAACGAGATTCAAAGAGAAGCAGAGGAATATGTACTATCTACACAAAGAAAGAATAGACGGCTAATATAACCGTGCTACTGTCTGTAAACAATTTAATTAAGGTACGTGACACATGAATGAAAGACATTTTAGACTCTATGAGCGAATTGTCGCAATAGAAGACAGTTTGGAGGCTTTGGGACCTATTGACAAACTAATAGAGCGAATCGAGGAATTGGAGAAGATGGTCAAGCAGACCAAAACCGTCTTGGGGTTTGACGAAGCATGTAAGTATATTGGTGTTTCTGAAAGCCTGCTATACAAACTTACAGCCGCAAAAGAAGTTCCACACTATAAGCCAAGGGGAAAAATGCTGTATTTTAATAGAGAAGAAATCGACAAGTGGCTGCTCCAAAACAAACAAGAGGTCATTGGAATGGTAACGAAAATAGAAATTGATAATCCGAAAGAATGAAAATGGAAGAAAATAACAAACATGTACAGCCTAACTCAAAAGAGGAAGGAGTACAGCGTCTCAATCGCATATTGAGCGAATCGTTGATAAAGGCAACAGATACTTATAAAACACCTCCTCAGATTATATGGGTTGATAATTCCAGCATAGCCACATTGGGCAACTTCAGTGCTTCTACTGGTAAGGCAAAGGCGAAAAAGACCTTCAACGTGTCTGCCTTGGTAGCCGCTTCCCTCGCCAACGGCAAGGTACTGAACTATCGCGCCAGTCTGCCAGAGGGGAAACGCAAGATACTGTATGTAGATACGGAGCAGAGCCGCTATCACTGCCATAATGTGCTGGAGCGCATCCTGAAGCTCGCTGGTCTACCTACAAGCATCGACAACGAGAACCTTGACTTTATCTGTCTGAGAGAGTACACGCCCTCCGTCAGGATAGAGGTCATAGACTATGCGCTTGCCCAAGACCAAAGCTATGGACTGGTCATCATCGACGGAATCAGAGACCTGCTTCTCGACATCAACAATGCGGGAGAATCGGTCGAGGTCATCAACAAGATGATGGAATGGTCATCAAAGTATGACCTGCACATCCATTGCGTATTGCATCAGAACAAGGGCGACAATAACGTGCGCGGGCATATCGGTACGGAGATGAACAACAAGGCAGAGACGGTGCTTGTCATCACCAAGAGCACCACCAATCCCGACATCAGCGAGGTGAAGGCGATGCACATCCGTGAGAAGGAGTTCAAGCCGTTTGCCTTTACAGTCAATGAGGAAGGGTTGCCAGAGATTGTCGAGCACACGCCGGAGAAGGAAGAAGGTGACAAGCAACCGTCAAGGTTTACTTACCAAGACTTGACATCCGAACAGCATAACGAGGCGCTGACGGCTGCATTCAAGGAGAAACCTATCAAAGGATTCGATCGCATGGTGGAGGAATTAACGCAAGCCTATGCAGACATTGGCTTTAAGCGTGGCAGAAGCGTCATCATCAAAATGCTGAAATACCTGATTAACGAGCAAAAGCTCATAGTGAAGCGGGATAATCATTACTATTTCGGATATACACCTGCCGAGATTGACCTGTTCCATGAAGAGGAATAAAAACAGTTCAGAAACCAGTTTAGTTTACGTCCGTACCTATATATAAGAAATAAGGCCAAAGTAAACCGAAATCGGAGGCTGAATTGGGAAGCGGAAAAGTAGTTTAGCAAATGGTTTAGTTTACGGGTGTGCCTATATAGGAGAAAGGGTAAAGTAAACTGTTTCCATGGACAAAGTAAAACCGAACAAATGAAAGTACAATGAATATTGAACAATCGAAGAAACTGAGCATTATAGACTTCTTAGACAAGGAGAATGTAACGCTGAAAAAGAAGAAGGGCAATGCCTACTGGTATCTGTCACCCTTCAGGGACGAGAAGACCGCATCGTTCAAGGTCAGCAAGAAGGAGAACCTGTGGTACGACTACGCCATTAAGGAGGGCGGTGACCTTGTGGAGCTGGTAAAGCGTATGTATAACAAACAATCCGTTTCCGATGCCCTTGCCTACCTTGCGTCCAAGAGTATTGCCACTGTGGATAAGGCAATCGAGACCGCTATCGCAGCCAAGGAATACACGACAACCAAGATGAACGATGTGAAGCTGCTCCCACTGAGCAACCATTCTCTGCTGTCCTATTTCAGTAGCCGACGGATAGACATCACCATTGGCAGGATGTATTGCAGGGAGATACACTACAAGGTTGAGCAAAAACATTACTATGGCATTGCCTTTGGCAATCTGAGTGAAGGACATGAGGTGCGCAATCCCTATTTCAAGGGCTGCATCGGGCATAAGGACATCACCCTGCTTGCCCATACGTTCAACGAGTGGCAAAACGGTTGTCTGGTCTTTGAGGGCTTCATGGACTTCCTTGCTTATATGACCCTCGTTAAACAGCAAGACCGATGGTTTGTCGTTGAAAGCCCTTGCGACTATATGATACTGAACTCAGTCGCCAACCTCAAACAGGCATTGCATTACCTAGACCGTTACACCCACATCCATTGCTTCCTCGACAACGACCAGGCAGGACGCAAGACGGTTGAGAGCATCAGCAATGTATTCGAGTACAGGGTGACGGACGAGTCCTTCAGATATGCCGACTACAAGGATGTCAACGACTATCTGATGAGGAAGAAACGAACGGCATCTGAATGACATTATAAAGACGAAAACACCATCATTTGATGCAAAAATGGCTCAAATGCATTGAAATTACATATCAAATCTGCACTTTTTCGCCCAAACATGCTTGATTCTCAATTATTATCCTTATTTTTGCATCGTTTTAATACATTATTAAAATGTAGCAGAATGGAATTGAAAAAAGAAATAAGGATATTGGGCAGACGCTTTGAGGTGGAACCTCGTGCCAAGGAAAGCCTGAAAGGCATCACGGTTGGCGAGAAACTCTCATACCGTTTCTATGATGGCACATACCAAGGCACGCCCCTGCTGTTCGTTGAGCCCAAGAAGGGCAATCCCTCTCCACGGACTTGCGCCATCACGGGCAAGCGGTTGACCGAAGCCCTGGGACTGCCTGCGGTGTTTATCCTTGCGCCCGGACCCACCTACGAGCGACACAGACTGGCAGACAAAGGAGTCTTCTTTGTCATGTCCGAGGAATATGCCCATCTGCCAGGCATCATAGCATTGGAGAAGACAAGCAACAGGAAGATTGCCGAAGTATTGACCCCTGTGGCGCAATACATACTACTCTATCACCTACAGGTGGGCAGTATTGAAGGAATGTCGCCAAGGGATATTGCACCGTTGCTTCCATATTCTTACGAAAGCGTCACGTTGGGTGTCACCTGTCTTGAAGATGTAGGACTGTGTCAAAAGATTCAGAACGGACAGCGCAGCAAGGTGGTACACTTCGAGTTGAAGGGCAAGGAACTGTGGGACAAGGCTCAGAACGTCTTGCTGTCACCTGTGGAGAACCGCATCTTTTGCGATGACATACGCTTGGATGCGGAATACCCCGTATGCGGCATCAATGCCCTGGCACATTATTCCATGCTTAATCGTGACCGGGAAGAGATGATAATGATGACAAGCAAGGAATATCGTGCCGTCAAGTCGGCTGATGTCATGGAGAATCCCAACATCTATGACGGCAACTATATCATAGAGGTATGGAAATACCCTGTTGTCAGCAAAATGGGCGACAAAAGCCAGTGGGTTGATCGCCTTTCCCTTGTCCTTTCGTTGAGAGATGATGATGATCCGAGAGTAGAAAAAGAAGTAGAACGAATAATCAGTGAACAGAAATGGAAGGATTAGTCAAGTTCCGTGAAGCATTTGCGGAATACTCAGAAAACTATGTGGTGATAGGCGGAGCAGCCTGTGACATCACCATGACCAATACCGTGGTGCGTCCACGCGCCACACACGACATCGACATGATAGTCATCGTAGAGAACATGACCGAGGCTTTCGCCAATCGCTTCTGGCAGTTTGTGCGGGAGGCTGGCTATCGACCTGAAAAGAGGAAACAGGAGGCTGGTGAGCCACCAAGGTATGAAATGTATCGTTTCCTTGATGGTAAAGACGGCTATCCCGAGATGATAGAACTGCTGTCACGCCACCCCGACGTGCTTGGAGAGCCAAAGGGATTTGTCATAGAACCTATCCCGACCGATGAAGATGTGTCGAGTCTTAGTGCCATCATCATGGACGATGATTACTATCACTTTACTATCGCACACAGCCAACTGACTGATGGCATACGCCATGCCAATTCCGCTGCCTTGATAGCACTGAAGGCAAGAGCCTACCTAAATCTCATGGCAGACAAGCGGGACGGCAAGCATGTGAACACCAAAGACATCAAGAAGCACCGTTCGGACATCCTGAAAAATGTGGTCATAATGACTGAGGACAACATTGAGGCTCCTGCTTCAATAGTGGCATGTATAAGGGAGTTTGTCGCCTCCATCAGAGCCGACTGGTCAACTCTCGCAGAACCATTGTCAAAGTCACTCGGTCAAGACGAGGCATTTGTGACCGGACTGTTAGATCAACTGGATGAATTGTTTATAGAAGCATGACCAATATGAAGATACAATACGCATCCGACCTGCATCTGGAGTTTGCCGACAATTGGCGGTATCTGAAAGCCCACCCCTTGGAGGTGACGGGCGACATACTGCTGCTTGCCGGCGACATCGGCTATCTCGGCGATGACAACTACTCCAAGCATCCCTTTTGGGACTGGGCATCGGAGAACTACAAGGAGGTGCATTGCTGCATGGGCAACCATGAGTTCTACAAATATTATGATGTGGCGACACTGCCCGACGGCTATCTCTTGGAGGTACGTCCCAATGTATTCAGCCACTACAACGGTATTGCGAGGATTGGCGACACCGACATCATCCTCTCCACCCTTTGGTCGAGGATTCCTTTGGAGGACGCTTACTTCACCGAGCAAGTGATAAGCGACTTCCGCCGTATATTATATAAAGGTGAGCTGATGACCCATGCCCAATTCAATGCTGAGCATGAACGTTGCCTCACCTTTATCAAGGATGCAGTGGCATATTCGCAAGCAGCCCATAAGATTGTTGTCACCCATCATGTACCATCGTTCCGTATGCTCCACCCAAAGTTTCAAGGCAGCAAGGCAAACGTGGCGTTCACCGTAGAGTTGGAGGACTATATCACCGATAGCGGCATAGACTATTGGATATACGGACATTCGCACACCAACATCGATGCCAGGATAGGCAACACCCAATGCTTGTCCAACCAGTTGGGCTATGTTTTCTCTAACGAACATCAGGACTTCTCCCATGGCAAGTACCTGACCATATAGCCATCCACATTTTTTTCATCCACCCTCTTTACAAGCTCTTCCCTATCGGAAGGGCTTTTTTTGTGCCTTTCGAGTTTGATTTTTGAGTATGATTGCGAGTGTAATCAAAATTAGAGTTAAGATTTGGCTCCGCGGAAAGTCATTTCGGTTTAAGATTGAAGAAAAGGTAGTTCCTTTGCATCGGCAATAAGCCAAACCATAGTAAAATCAAACTTGAAAATATGAAGTCATTTGTAATATTCGCCATTGTCGTGACCATAATCTATGTCATCTACTATACGGTCATCATCGTGCAGGATCTGTACGGAAAGCCCAAGGACGAGAAGTCACAGGGCGAGTCGTTTGATGTCAGTGACATGACCGACGAGGAAGAGTCGATAGCGGTCAGCGAGAGCGACGGTGGTTTCAGCGTAGGCGACAACCAATATGAGACAGCCTACGAGGAGAAGCAGCTTGCAGAGCCTACAGAGGAGGCAGCCGCCACTGCGGAAGAGAGCAAGCCTCATGTGCTTGAAAAGATACAAAGCGCAATCGAGAAGAAGATGGAGGAAGTGAATACCACCTATTCCGACCCCATGTATTCGGAAGAATTGAACAACACCATCATCGCCCGCGGTCTTCGTCACAATGGACGTGACATGGTCAAGGTGGAATCACTCAATAATGAGATATGATGTCAAAAACAAGAAGTGCATTTCTATCATTATATGCCGCTTTAACCCCAGCTCTGGCCAGTGCTAAGTGTGGCAACGTGGACTACAGCTGGGGAGCGGACGCACTTGCGAGTGCCCATGACTATGCCGTGACGATGATGCTCTATATCGTTTATCTGTGCTATGCAGTGGCGGGCATCGTGGTCATAGTCAGCGCCTTGCAGATATATATAAAGATGAATACGGGCGAAGAAGGAGTGAAGAAGAACATCATGATGCTGGTGGGAGCCTGCCTGTTCCTCATAGGAGCGACCATCGTCTTCCCCGCTTTCTTCGGTTATCAGATTTGAGATACAGGTGATACGAGATAAGATAACTCAAAGTGTAACAAATTAAAAGGTAAAAAGAATGTTTGAAAGGATTAACAAGAAGGTGAAGGGATTCTTCTCTTCACAGCGCATGAAAACGCTCGCCCTGATGTTGCTTGTCGGCACCACCGCAGCAATGGCACAGAACGCAGCCGGCGACTACTCGGCAGGAACGACCGCGCTTACCACAGTGACGGAGGAGATTGCCAAGTATGTACCTATCGTGGTGAAGCTCTGCTATGCCATTGCAGGTGTCGTTGCAATTGTCGGAGCCATAAGCGTTTACATCGCCATGAACAACGAGGAACAGGACGTGAAAAATATCTTAGTCCTCCAAAATTGGTTGGAAAGGATAAGAAAGGAAGTGACAAATAAAGTGCTTAGTATCAAGCGAATAAGCGAATTTTTGAATTTTCCGATTCTTGCTCAACCGACTCTTAAAAAGATATAATAAAATGATTTTTGTTTCTGATTTGTTTCTCATATATGGCTTGATTTTCATATCTTTGCACATGCTTTCAAGGGCATAATCACGATGCAGAAACGATATATCAGCATCCGAAAAGCCCAAACCTCGCAGACCCTCTGCAAAATTCATTTTCCCTTCTTTCGGGAGTAAATTACCAATAAAAAATATACAAGCATGGCAAGACCAAAGAAACAAGTCAAACTGAAGGAGCCGATTAAGATTCGTCTCAAATCCCTCGCAGATGGCAACAAGAGTATCTATCTTGACATCTACTGGAAGGGAGTCAGGAAGTATGAGTATCTGAAACTCTATATCATTCCTGAGGTCAATCCACTCTGCAAGGAGCAGAACAAGGAAACGATGGCACTCGCAGAACGTATCAAGGCAGAGCGCATCAAGGCTCTCCATGGTCACGGAGTGCAAGACTGGGAAACCGTCAAGCAGGGTTCACAACTCTTGACAGGATGGATCAAGAAGTATTGTGAAGGTGGAGTCAGCACCAAGAAGTCAACCCTCCATTGTCGTGTTGAAATGCTTCACACCGTGGAAAAGTATCTTGAAGAGTCCAATCAGACCTTCATCACCCTTGAAGAGGTCAATGCTGATTTCTGCCGTGGGTATGTGAAGTTCCTTCGCACCTTCCCAAACTCACACTGCAAGTACATTGAGCCAAGACCTATCAGCCAGAACACGGCAAGCCGTTACCTCGGCATGTTCTCGACTACTCTCAACAATGCCGTCCGTCAAGGTATCATCCGTAACAATCCTATGAAGGAACTGGATGCCAAGGAGCGCATTCAGCCAAAGGATGGAAAGAAGGAATACCTTACAATTGAGGAACTTAAAGCCCTCATGGCAACCGACAGTTACCGCCCAGAGGTCAAGCAAGCCTTCATCTTTGCTTGTTTCACTGGATTGCGACTCAGTGATATGTACAAACTTGCACCGATTCACATCTTCAAGACTCCTGACGGCAAGGGCGAGTACATTGATATGGAAATGCAGAAGACGGAGAAGCCTGTCATCATCCCACTCTCAGAAGAGGCAAAGCGTTGGTTACCAAAACCAAAGGGAATAACAACTCCCTTCTTTGATATACCAACTACTCAGACCGTCATAGGCAGAGCCCTTCGCAAATGGGCAGAGGCAGCAGGTGTAGAGAAGCACATCAGTTTCCACTGTTCACGTCACACCTTCGGCACAATGATGCTGACACTTGGCGCAGACCTGTTCACCACAAGCAAGTTGATGGGTCACACCAACATTCAGACCACTGAAATCTATGCGAAAATCGTAGATAAGAAGAAGGAGGAAGCCATCAACCTCATTGATGGAATGTTCAAATAAAGGAGGTGACTTGAAATCACCCCCTTTGATAAACCAGGGTGGTGTTTTACCCCAGTGGTATAACCAATTATAACAATTCATTGATATGACCATCACACTCAGACAAAAAGACCTTGAAAACGATAACAAGAGCCTGTATCTTGACATCTATGAGAATGGCAAGCGCAAGTTTGAGTTCCTTTCCCTCTACCTAATCCCCGAGATTAACCAAGAGACAAAGGAACGCAACGAGGCTACCTTGAAACGTGCGCAGGAGATTCGTGCCGAGCGCATCCTTCATCCCGAGACCATTCCCGAGAAAGGTCACTTGATGGTCGTACCCGACATTCCAGATGATGATTCTCTCGAGGTCATTGACTGGATCCAGACCTACATGGAGTGGATGGACGGCAATCCCGAATATTCCAAGAGGACTGTCGAGCAGACTCAATACCTTCAAGAACGCATGAAGGAGTTCCTGAAGGCAAAGCGCAGACCGCACATCACTCTGATGAAGTTTGATAAGACATGGTTCAAGGCATTCTTTCTTTGGCTGAAGAACGACTATGTTCCTCAGAAGTATGTGAGAGTCAAGGCAAAGCCATTGAGTAATGCCACTTTGCGAAACGTCCAACAACGCATTGTCGCAGTATTCAACAAGGCAGTCAAGACTGGCAAATTGAAAGCAAACCCCTTCTATCAGTTGGAGAAGGAAGACACTATCTCCAAGCCAAAGGCAGGTCACAAGCTGTACCTTACACCCGATGAACTCAAACTCTTCATGGCATCAGAAGAGACAAACGGAGTCAGGGAAACCCAGTTGGCATTTGGCTTCGCTTGCCTTACAGGACTACGCATCAGCGACATAAGGGCTTTGCGATGGTCAAACATCATGAGGAACGAGGCAACGAACACACTTGTAATCGTCCAGAAGAAGACCAAGGAACTCAATGCCGTCCCAATCTGCTCAACCGCAGAAGCATGGATGCCACCCAAGAAGGATGACAAGGTTTTCCACCTTCCTGCCCATGCCAATGTGGATGCAGCTCTCAAAAGAATAGCCAAGAAGGTAGGTATTACGAAGACAATCTCCTTCCATACCTCCCGACATACCTTTGGCACATTGATCCAAGCGGCTACTGGTGACATCGAGACCACCAAGAAACTCATGGGTCACAAGTCGCTCAAATCAACCGCAGTCTATGCAGACGTGCTGACTGAGGAAAAGGTCAAGGCTATCTCCAATACCAAGACGGTATTCAGGAGTCGCAAGCCACACACAGAGAACAAGAAGATTCCACGAACCAAGCGAACGGCAGCGACCAACACGCACCCTCGCAAGGTCATAGATATACAGGATAACGAATAACGGCTAACGAGCCGATTCAGGATAAAAACCAGTTTCATTTCATCAAAAGCAGTGCCCTGATTCAAGGTAGTGGTTTCCGCTACCTTTAGGGGGGTGCTATCTCAAAACCAAGCATTCAGGATAACGTAAACAATTAAATATCAAGATTATGAATAAGACTATTGACAACGAGACTATTCTTTTGAAGGTAGAGTCATTTGAGCATCGCATCGAGATTCTGGAGAATACTCTCAGCGCAGCCAAGGAGGTATTGACACTTGAAGAAGCAGCCCTTTTCATGGGTATATCAAAGAGCAGTCTCTACAAGATGACCCATCGTCATGAGCTTCCTTTCTTCCGTCCAAACGGCAAACTTATCTACTTTGAGAAGGCTGAACTTCTGAAGTGGATGCGTCAGAACCGAAGCATGTCTGAGGCTGAGACCAAGGAGGCAGCAGCCCAGAAGCTGAACGAACTCGCCAACCACTAATCAATGAGTATATGAATCAGGATTTCAACCAACAGCAGTACAACGACAAACTGGCTCAGGTAGCCAGCCTTGCCGTTACCTATGCCAAGGATGGCACAGGTTATCACAGTATGAAGGATGCCTTCAATGAACTGTGCGAGATTTCACATGCCAACAAGGGCATTGACCATGAGAACACTATCGGCAGACGAACCCTGCTTGTGCAGAGTGTCTGCATCAAGGCTATCCATGCGCTCACTCCGTACCAGAACGAGCGACTTGAACAGCAGCTGAAGGATATTGCTTCGGACTATCCAGAGCAACGACACATACGTTTCCGCAGATAGTTTCTTCTTTCCCTTTTGTCATATCATAGACATATCAATGAGAGTAACCGCTTACATACGTCAGAAAGATACATCGAAGAACGACCTCGACAGCCGTGCTTCGGTGTACTTCCGCGTCCGTGACAAAGGGCTTGATGTCAAGTGCGCAAGCGAACTTCAGATCAATCCCAATCACTGGAGCCAAGAACGACAGGGCTACAAGAGCCGTGTCAATCTTGTGGATGACGATACCAGAAACCTCTTTGACTCACAGGTCAAGGAGATTACAGGTATCATAACCAGGGAATACTATATCGGAGCAAACTCCGACTGGCTCAGACGACTGATATTTGCCTATCACCACCCCAATGCCTATTGCATGGGCAGTGGCATGGCGGTAAGCAAATCTTTTGTCATCTGGGCAGAGAGATACCTTCAGAACAAGCATTTTGCCAAGCATCAGGAGTGTAACACCCGATGCCTGATTGACAAGGTTACTCGCTTTGAGGATGAACACAAACACCCGATGAACATTGACAGCATGACTGCCGATGATCTTCGTGCGTTTGCGGATTTCCTGTCTTCTGACTATGACATATCAATGAATACCATCGTCACTAACATGACCATGTTACGAACCGTGTGCAACTGGGTTCGCAAGCAGGGAGTCACAAACAATGACCCCTTCTTTGGATATGACATGCCCAAGGCTCTCTATGGCACTCCATATTTCCTGACCATTCAGGAGCGTGACCAAGTTCTGGATGCAGACCTCACGGATGATGCAGAACTTGCTGAGTATCGTGATATGTTCGTGTTTCAGTGTATGGTCGGTTGCCGTCATAGTGATCTTGTGACCTTCACCCCCAAGAACATTATTGACGGTGTTCTGGAATATATCCCCATCAAGACCAAGGGCAAGTCTGGTGACGTTGTAAGGGTTCCTCTTATCCCCAAGGCTATGGCTATCCTTGATGGCCATGACCATGGTGATGATGAACCAATCTTCCCCCAGCATTATAACTTCAAGTTCAACGATGCTATCCGTAGAATCTTGAAGCGTGCCAAGGTAAATCGTGTTGTCACTGTGATTAACCCTAAGACACGACAGGAAGAGAAGAAGCCAATCTCAGATGTGGCTACATCTCATCTTGCACGAAGGACTTTTATCGGTAATCTTTACCGCATGGTCAAAGACCCTGATTTGGTTGCTTCTATGTCAGGTCATGCCAAAGGCAGCGTTGCTTTTGCCCGATACCGAGTCATTGATGATGACATGAAGAAATCCCTGGTTGAACTTATCCAGTGATGTCTTTCTTTTTGATGGCATATTCCTTTTCCCTCTATTAGGTTACATTTTTCAAATATCATAGACTATGGACGATAAAAAGTTACATCGTTGCTTCACCTTCTCAGAAGACCAGTTGAAGCATCTTCGAAGCAAGAAGTACAAGATTGACCGTATGGAATGCTTCATGTCGCTTGTGGATCTTGCCGAGCCAGTTCCAAAACTTGTGCAAATCAGCAAGACCAAGCAGGTAGAAATCTTGGCAGGTCAGGTTATGGTTGACAATACCCAACTTGCCAAACTCTGGGTTAAAGACCGCAAGACGGTTCCAAAGCTGTTGGATGCTATGGAGTCTGTGGGCATTTTCTCTTCTCAGGAAGTGGAAGATAACCGCATCTACACCCTTCATTGTCTCTCAGGTTGGTATGTGGATGCCAAGTTCGTGTCGAATGCCTTTGCCTTAAAGCGCAATAACGACAGTACGGCAATCATCCATGCGGAAGTTCCTGCCTCCAAGGTCATCATCACTGAGGATCCTGATGACAAGAAGAAGGACAAGGAAGGTTCCGCTTCGGGCAGTGACAAATCCAAGGACTCTGCCGAGGTCAACAATCCTCAGACAACTGGCAATGTGTCGCACCAATCACCACAATCTAATGATAGTGGCAATGTGGGTAAGTCTGGAGCAGATGGCAACAAGTCACCATCACCTCCTGAAAACAATTCCCCTCAGTCTGCTGACAGCCCTTCGTCCCAAGGTGAAGCCGATGGCAAGCAGAATGAAGGGAAGCAGCATGAGCAGACTCCACCACAACAGGGAGGACAGCAGTCAGGAGGTCAACCACAGCAGCCTAACGGCAATCAAAGACCGCCTTTCAACGGCTATCAGAAGCCTAACGGCTACTACCACCAGAACGGCAACAAATAGCCGTCTGAGGACTCAGGAATACGACCTGCACCGCCAAACCATCCCAAAGGACGTTTACCGATACAGGACGACACGGCAAGCCGAAACGACCTTCTAAGCCCTGACGGGAACTTAGCAGGTAAAAGGACCGATTTTTAAGAGGTACTTTTCGAGAAATCCTTTTGTACTACATTATTTGTGACCAAATTTATGCAGTCCTAAAAGTTTCTCGGGCTACTCGCAGGCTCGCAGACCTTTGTCCTTCTTTTTAACTGATTTATTATCATCCCTTTAATCATTTTCATAGTCATGGCTAAGAAAAAGAAGATTATCAAGAAGACACCCACAAGGGTGCATTCCTTCCGCTGTACCGATAAGGACTGGAAGGAACTGAAGAAACTCGCCAAGGAATGTGGTATCAGCATTGGCAAGTATCTCGTTGAGACTGGCTTGAAGCACCACCCACGTCAGCGACTCACTCCAGAGGAAAGCAAAGCCCTTAACTCTCTGACTGAGGCACGTACCGACTTGATAAAAGTCCGCAGCAAGTTGCACGATGCTTCACCCGAGGAAAAGCAGAAGATGTTCAGGTCTCCAAAGTTCATGAAGTGGTGGATTGAAGCCGTTGAACGACTCATCAAACACTGGTATAGCATAGAAGAGAACCTTACATCACCTGTACAGCCCAAAGTTCAAGAAGACAAATGATCATACTCGCTAAAGCCGTAGCCTATGGCGGCAATGCCGCAAGGTACGCAATGGAGAAGGAGGATGCAACCGTGGTCAAGGTAAACCACATGCCTGACTATCTCGATGCCACCGAAATCTGGTATCGGATGAAGCATCACTGCCAGTTGCATCAACAGGACAGGACTGTTGGGCGAAAGTTGGAACGCTTCATGACCACGTTTGTACTCTCCCCATCCAAGGAAGAGTCTGAGAACTACACCTTGGATGACTGGGCAAACCTCGCTGATGAAGGATTGGAAGCTTTGGATTCAGTCGGACTTTTACCCAAGGGTTTCAAGGAGAAGGTCAAGACCAATTTCCGCAATTCTATGAATGTCGCTGCCTTGCATCGGGATTCCAAGTCTGGAACCCTTCACCTGCATCTTGACTGTTGCCGTGTGGATAATGACGGCAAAACCAATGATGTTCACGATGTTCATATCAGGGCAATGAGGGCTGCGGAAATTATCAACGCAAGGCATGGTTGGGAACAACCTCAGGAGGTGCGTGATATGCGTAAGGACGAGATTGCGGAGTTTTGCGAATATACCCTTCAGAAGATGGATAGTTTTGACATTGACAAATACTTCAATCTGCTTCGCATGAAGGGCTATGAGGTCAAGCCCAAGTATGACAATACTAATGCCAAACTTGTGGGCTATACCATCGGCAAAAATGCCTCAGTATTCAAGGCTTCTGCCATCGGTCGAAGGTTCATGGTATCACAGCTTGAAGCCACATGGAAGAAGATGCATCCTAAGCCTACTCAGGTCAAGATGCGACCTGCTTCACCTTCCGTTTCACCGGCTCGCCCTGCTCGCCCTGTTGCTCTGACAACGAAACCTACCCAGTCCAATTCTAAGCCATTGCCAGTTGCAACCAAGACTGCTTTCAATGTCAATGTTGGCGGTGAAATGAAGAGAATCTATATTCCGAACACGGTCAAGGACATCTTCCTCAATGAGGTTCAGGTTCCTGACTCTGATATGAGTGCATCAAGGGAGGACATTTCTCATGTAGGTATGCTTCTCTTCCTTGATATGATTGATGCAGCAACAACCGTGTCCGAATCTTGTGGCGGTGGTGGTTCTTCTCCTTCCTCTGGTTGGGGCAAGGATGATGACGAAGACGAGCGTGAGCGGGCTCGCCGTTGCCTCCAGATGGCTCATGCCATGTGCAAGCCACCGCAGAAAAGACGTTCATTCCACCGTTAGACAAATCCTACATATCAATGAGAAGAACAAAACATGTAGAAGAACTCATCGAAGATGACGAGCAGAAGCCTGACTTCGATGACATGATGAACGAAGTCCAGGAAGAGATTGAAGAGCATGATGCCGAGGATGCTGTTGTCAGTCGTGCGCCTGAACTCAGGCAGTTGAGTGAGAACATTGACAAAGCGACCAACACTTGGATCAATGCAACTCTTCAACTGGAGTCTGCCATCCGTAAGTACAATTCAGCTCAGACTGCTCTTGGCAATGCCGTTGACACTATCAGTGGTAAGGTTGACACCATCAATACCCACATTGACAATGTTCTGAAGGATGCCCCAACCAAGTTGAAGGTTTCAGTCAGAGTCGATGATGTTGACTGGAAGAAGATTCAGGACATGTTCGACAAACAACATGAATGGATGACCACTCAGATGCAGAAGCATATCCGTGAGGTCAATCAAATGTTTTATGAAGAACGTAGAAGGGTTCAGGAAAGGTACAAGGAGTACGACGGAACCTACCTCGGACACTATGTGCAGTATTTCTTCTGGTTCTTCTTTGTCCTTGGACTCGTTATTTTCGGCTTGGCTATCTTCCTGATGCTCGACAGTCACTACCACTGGACGAAGTAATCTAATGTTTATACCCTCCAAAATCCCTACGAAACTTGGCATAGTCTAAGTTTGTAGGGATATTTTTTTTCTTGAAAACGTCATTTTCTTGAAAATGTGCACTATTGCCCGTTGTGGGAGCCAGATAGCATGAGTAACTTTGCACCGTCAAAATAAACGAGTGTAAACCTAATTGTTATAAAGTAAGCATTCCGTAAACCACGTATAGATGGTTATGGAATACTTTTTATATAGTCCGCTAAATGGGAATTTACAATTCTGATATACTTCAGATGTAGGTTGCCGTTTCTAAAGCAATATAAAGTTTGTTTAAACTATGGTTGGCATTGTTCAAGCCTTTGGCTTCATATCCATTTGTATCCAAAATGTCACCTGTTTCAAAAAAAGCATACAACTTCAAATTGTAGAAGTCGCACACAGATTGAACTCCAGCCAATTCCATTTCTACAGCGATGCACCCTTCTTCCATACGTTTGCGTACAAGTCCTTTTGTTTCTCTGATCATCGAATCTGTCGTCCATATATTACCTGTAATATATGGTACAGATAATTTGTCGAAAATTATGGAAAGTTCCTTGCTTGCGGCTATATCAATATAGTCGGATGGTGCTGCAAAATAATATGAACACCCGTCCCCTCTGTAACTTTGTGTCGGTATGATAAATCTACCTTGTGTGGTTGTACGGTCAAGACTGCCACAGGAACCGAACATAATGAACTTTGATGCTCCAGTTAGCCAGCTTGCAAGATGACATTGAGAGGATGCTACTGCTGAACCTATTCCTGACAGGTAGAAAGTTATCGTAACTCCTTTATAAGTTGTTTTATAGATATGCGTATCGCCATTGCAAGCCGGCATAGTTGCAATAATTTCAGATTCGTAGGAATCAAGTAAATGCCGATGAATCTCCTTCGAGAATATTATCAGGCATATATCTGCAAAATCTCCACGTCTGCCGTAGAAATCAAACAGATTGATCATTGGTTCTGTTTCAATATCATAACTATCAGTAATCATAGCATATTGAATCAGATGTGAGTTTTATATTGCTCCGGTATCTCAAGATTGAAAGTTCTGCATAATAACAGGACGTCGTGGACATCATTTTCATCGTATTCATATCCAAGATGGAACTGTACCTGTGCCTCCGGGTTTATGCATGTTACCTCAATATTCCCGATATTTCCTTTACCTGAGAAAGTTTCGCTTGGGAAAGTGTATCCGTCATATAGAATTCCATCTTCGACATATTCGAAACAATGCAGATCGATTATTCTTCCGTTGTCATCTTTCCAGACAGTATGGCTATCGGTCGTATAGTCCATTACAACTTCTCTGTATCCCTTCCAGGTAATCACGGATATGGCCTTACCATAGTCTTTCTTCTCTACGAACAGATCGATGTCGTTATGTATTCTTGTTTCTCTGCCTATAAGTGCATCGACACCCCAACCGCCGTCCAGAAACACCTTTACAGATGCTTCAGACAGCATTTCAAGAATCTCACATGCATCAAAATAAGTGACCATAAAATTGCAATTAAAATAAACTTTGGTGCAAAGTTAATAAAATTCCGTGAGACTAAAGAGACTTATACGTAGAAAGTTAAACATACAACTGTATTTTCGCAGAAAATACTATAAAATGCCACCTGAAAAGCCCACTTTTCGTGCACATTTTTCCAACTAAAGCCATTTTTTCAACCTGATTGCTGAAACGACAATAAGGTTCACAATACCTGATTTTGCACCTTCAGGAACGCAGCACAAAATGATAGAAAATGAAAATTTCCGTTCATTTCCGTGTTAAGATATGTTAAGCAGATGTTTTCATTTTGGGGTTTTTGAAATTTTTGTTTCCAGTTTGTTTCTTTTGGTACTTTTTGCTTTTTGGGAGTGTTGATATTCAGCACTTTACAATTCGGAAGCAGATTCTGAAAAAGAAGATCATGATGGTCGTCGGCGCATGTATTTTCCTCATTGCAGCAGCCCAGGCACTGCCTCTGTTCTTCGGCATTGGAGGTTAAACGCAGCGTGAGATTGTGAGTATGTAGAACGTTAAAACACTGACAGTTATGGCAGATACAAAGCAAGAGCGTTTTCCGGATTATCCCATTTTCAAGGGACTGCAACGTCCATTGGAGTTCTTCGGGTTGCAGGGACGCTACATCTACTGGGCGGCAGCCACCGCAGGAGGAGCCGTTGCGGGTTTCATCCTCGGCTACTGCATCTTCGGTTTCGTGGCAGGACTCGTGCTGCTAGTCCTCGCCGTAGCTGTCGGTGGCGTTCTCATCGTCATGAAGCAGCGCAAGGGCTTGCACAGCAAGAAGAGTGACAACGGCATATTCATCTATGCCTATTCAAAGAAAGTGTAAAACAAAAAAGAGAATCCATTATGTCCAAGTGGAAAGCTATCAATGATTGTAAGTGAATGGAGGTGGGGGCATCACGCATGAGGGTGCGCCCGCCTTTTTGCGATTAAAAAAGAAAAAGAACAATGACCCTATACATCATACTCATATTCTCAGCCATCTGCGTGGGCATGGCCATCAGTGTCAAGGCATTCGGCACGGGAGGGAAGCGCAAGCGCATCTTCCAGGACATCTACTTCTCCATCGAGGAAGTGGATGGCATCGGCGTGCTCTATACCAAGACGGGCGAATACTCCGCTGTTCTGAAGATGGAGAACCCTGTGCAGAAGTATTCCGCCAACATCGAGGCCTACTATGAGTTCACCCACCTCTTCGCCGCCCTTGCCCAGACCTTGGGCGAAGGCTATGCGCTGCACAAGCAGGACGTGTTTGTGAGGAAGGCATTCAAGGAAGAGAACGGTGGAAATCATGAGTTCCTGAGCGAGAGTTACTTCCGCTATTTCAACGGCAGACCCTTTACCGACAGCGTCTGCTACCTCACCATCACACAGGAGAACAAGAAGAGCCGTCTGATGTCGTTCGACAACAAGAAATGGCGTGACTTCTTGGTGAAGATACGCAAGGTGCACGACCAGCTGAGGGATGCCGGCGTGAAGTCCCGATTCCTCGGCAAAACGGAAGCCTGCGAGTATGTGGACCGTTTCTTCTCCATGAACTTCCGTGACAAGGTGGTGTCGATGACCAACTTCAAGGTCGATGACGAGACCATCGGCATGGGGGACCGTAGCTGCAAGGTGTATAGCCTTGTGGATGTGGATTATGCCAACTTGCCGTCGGTCATCCGTCCCTACGCAAATATCGAGGTGAACAACACCAGTATGCCCGTTGATCTCGTGAGCATCGTCGATAGCGTGCCCGGAGCCGACTGCGTGGTGTTCAACCAGATGGTGTTCGTGCCCAACCAGAAGCGTGAGCTTGCCCTACTCGACAAGAAGAAAAACCGCCATGCCTCCATGCCCAACCCCAGCAACCTGATGGCTGTAGAGGACATCAAGCGTGTGCAGGAGGTGATAGCCCGTGAGAGCAAGCAGCTCGTCTATACCCACTACAACCTCGTGGTGGCAGTGAGCGGCGACACCGACATACAGAAATGCACCAACCATCTCGAAAACTCCTTCTCGCGCATGGGCATCCACATCAGCAAGCGGGCCTACAACCAGTTGGAGCTGTTCGTCAACTCTTTCCCCGGCAACTGCTATGGCATGAATGCCGACTACGACCGATTCCTCACCCTCGGCGATGCCGCCACCTGTCTGATGTACAAGGAGCGCATCGTGCATAATGAGGACACCCCGCTGAAGATATACTATACCGACCGCCAAGGTGTGCCCGTAGCCATCGACATCACAGGAAAGGAGGGAAAGGAGAAGCTGACCGACAACTCGAACTTTTTTTGTTTGGGTCCTTCGGGCAGCGGCAAGTCGTTCCACATGAACAGCGTGGTGCGTCAGTTGTGGGAGCAGAACACCGACATCGTCATGGTCGATACGGGTAACTCGTATGAGGGACTCTGCGAGTATGTGGGCGGCAAGTACATCGCCTATACGGAGGACAAGCCCATCACCATGAACCCCTTCAACATCAGCAAGCGGGAGCTGAACATTGAGAAGATAGACTTCCTGAAGAACCTGATACTGCTGATATGGAAAGGCTCGGAGACGCAGATACCCGAACTGGAGTTCCGTGTCGTGGAGCAGTTGGTGACGGAGTATTACGATTTCTATTTCAACGGTGTGCAGCCCTATCCTTCCTCACAGAAGGAGACACTGAGAAAAAACCTCTCCACCATGGAGAAGCGGCGCGGCACGGAGCTGACGCAGATACACGACAAGGTGGAGAAACTCATCAAGGGACTGGAGGAACGGCGCATGGCATTGAGCGTGAAGACCCTCTCCTTCGACTCATTCTATGAGTTCGCCTGTGAGCGTCTCGACCAGATCTGCATCGAGAACAACATCACCACCATCGACTGCGACAACTTCGCCTATATGCTCCAAAACTTCTACCGTGGCGGCAAGTACGACAAGATTCTCAACGAGAACGTGGATAGCACCTTGTTCGACGAGACCTTCATCGTCTTCGAGGTGGATGCCATCAAGGAGAACAAGCAGCTCTTCCCCATCGTGACGCTCATCATCATGGACGTGTTCCTGCAGAAGATGCGCCTGAAGAAGAACCGCAAGTGCCTTGTCATCGAGGAGGCATGGAAAGCCATCGCCTCGCCGCTGATGGCCGAGTACATCAAGTACCTATACAAGACAGCCCGAAAGTTCTGGGCGAGCGTGGGCGTAGTGACACAGGAGATACAGGACATCATCGGCAGTCCCATCGTGAAGGAAGCCATCATCAACAACTCCGACGTGGTGATGCTGCTCGACCAAAGCAAATTTCGTGAGCGATTCGACGAGATCAAGGCGATATTAGGATTGACGGATGTGGATTGCAAGAAGATATTCACTGTCAACCGCTTGGATAACAAGGAGGGAAGAAGTTTCTTCCGTGAGGTGTTTATCCGACGTGGATCGACGAGCGGAGTGTATGGTGTGGAGGAGCCGCACGAGTGCTATATGACCTACACCACCGAGCGAGCTGAGAAGGAGGCATTGAAACTCTATAAGCATGAACTGAAGTGCAGACATCAGGAGGCTATCGAGCGGTATTGCAGAGATTGGGATGCCAGTGGCATCGGGAAGTCGTTGGCATTTGCGCAGAAGGTCAATGAGGCGGGGCATGTGCTCAATTTGACGGACGATGGAGCCACTCGCCGCTGACACGGCGAGCACGGGGGCTGATTGATGGAAACGGAAATCCCGGAATAGACGTAAAGCCCAGATGCCCGAAAGCAAAACTTTCGGGAACGGTGGCTGGGTAGTATTTACGATTAGTAGTAAATACGATTAGTAGTGAATACTACCAATAGTAAATACTACAAGTAGTAAAGTAGTGGAATAGTAGAAACTGAAAGTAGTAAAAACGTAAAGTAGTGAAGCAATGAGACGTTTATACCTTATTATAATATATATGTGTCTTACACTTGTCGTGGGAAGGGTTCATGCGCAGTATTACAGCGTGAACTACGACAAGCAGATCGTTGCCGCCATGGCTGCCGCATTCGGTGCTGGAGCTATGGCAGAGAGCTATTATAACGAGCAGGTGGGCGAAATCTTGAAGCACTACAATGCCGCAGAGGTTGCCACTGCCGGCATCTTCGCTGCCAAGTTCTTGGAGCGCAAGGCATTCACCGACCTCGGCATTTGGAGCAGTAGCACGGAGAACTACTATTACCGCCGCATCCACAATATGGTGGCGAACAAGATTATGCCCAAGATATGGACGGTGGCAGGAATGATGCTGAAAAGTCCGCAGACCGCCCTCTACTGGGGCAGTTACCTGATGAAGATATGCGCCGACACAAAGTCGCTGTGTATGCAGTTTGAGAGTGTCGTGACCAACAGTAGCTTGACCTTTGCCGACATTCAGTTCTTGGAAATCAACCAAGAGATAGCCGCCATCCTCAAACTCTCGGAGATAGGCAATGTAGATTGGCAGCAGCTGTTGGATGACATCGCCAGTGTGCCCGGCAACTTCACCGTGGAGAACCTCACCGCCGACATCGAGACGCTTTACAATATGGGAGCATCGTTGGCGACGGCAGGTATCAACGGGGCATCAGGCGCACTCTTGCAGCAGAGTGCCTTCAACGACCTTTTCAATGGCAAGGTGAGTAAAATCATCGACATCTATGACAACTACCATGACCTCTATGAACAGGCAGAGAACGGCATCGGCAGCACACTCCTTAGTCTGGTGGGTGGCGAGGACAACGTGGCAGCCCTCTTCGACCTCTCCAACTACAACATCACCTCGTGGATGACAGACTATCTGAGCGAGACGCAGGGCAACTACTATACACAGCGTTGGTACATTGCCCGACGAGACCAAGGCAGCGTAAGCCTCTGTGACTACTATCCGCCGACCGATGACAACAGTATTCTGAACGGTGACCATTGGTATCGTATCAACACCTCCGACCCCAACTTCTACCCTAACAGCACGCAGCGAGAGCAGATACTGGCCAACTCGGAGAACCATGCCGGATGGAGCCGCAGCCGTGTGCAGCAGCTCAACGCCCAGAGCGACGGCTTCACCTATACGATGAACTATTGGATGTCGTCGTACATCATCAGCCGTGGCGGCAAGCAGACCAAGAAGGCCTACGCCTACGAGATACACGTTACCAAGAGCTGGAACAACGTGGAAGAGGTGTATGAGGATGTCTTCGACTCCTACAGCATGGACTTGAATACCTTCAAGCGTCAGTTGCAGGCACGTCTCTCGGAGTATAACGACAACGAGGAGGGCTATGTCTATTACATCGGCAGTGACGCACGCCGTTACTATCAAGCCACCGATGCCGCCAAACTGAAGGGCGTGGAGAGCGTGACCATCAGCGTCACCTGTTCGGACGGTGTCACCCTCGGACAGGGCAGCACGCAGTACAAGTGCCGTGAGTGCGGCGGTTCGCTCAATGCCCACAGCAAGGAATGCGCCATGAGGACAAGCGTATCAGAAAATAATCTCGACCTATCGGAACTGGACGAGAAGGAACGTGAGGCGAATAGCAAGATAGCCCTGTTGGAGGCGCAGATAAGCCAGTTGGAGACAGAGAACAGGAACCTGCTCACGCAGATAGCCAATGCCTCTGTGGAGGAAGCCCCTGCCTTGCGGCAGCAACATAATGTCAACAAGACGAAGATAGACAACCTGAAGAAGGAATTGGCGACATGGCAGCAGCAGTTGGCAGACATACAGAATGCCAAGAGCGAGGCGGCTAACGACAATGCCACCTCCACCGATGACTACTACCGCATCCCTGCCATCATGCAGGATGTGAAGTCAGCCTACAATCTCACGTGGCAAGGTGCCGGTTCGTGGAACGGCTACACCTACGTCCGAACTGCCACCATGCCCAACATCAACGGCATTATCACCTTCAAGGCGACACTGTCCATTGCAAGGAAGCCCAAGTACTTCCTTGGCATCAAGATACACCGTGCGATACTGCAAATATCGTGGGAGCTGACCTCGGAATACACCGACACACAGGTGGTGGATGTGCTGACCCTTGACCCGAATGCCTCTGACGAGGAGAAGACGAGGCAGGTGAACAGCCGTATCTCGGAGATAGCCCAGGAGTTCCCGTCGTGCAGCATCACCACAGAATATGCCAAGAGCGAGGCAACCCAGACCGCCGACAATGACGATGTAATACACCTGCTCTGGTCGAGCGACCGTCTGGAGATAGCCCGTGAAGTAGATAGCCGTATCACCAAGATTTACGCCGACTTGGTATCATTAGAAAAAATGATGCACTACAAGCGCAGCATCATTGACGTGCTGAAGGACATTCTTCCTTCAATCGACGCAGACCAAGGTCGCAGAAGGACACTCATTGAAGAGTGCTACGAGCGATGGAGAGAGAATGCAGACCCTAACAGAGGGAATGGTGAAGATAACGAGAACGAAAACTGAGGGAGGAACGGAGAATGAGACATACCATCATCATAGCTCTCCTGCTGATTACCCTCTTCCCCAATACAGCCTTGGCGCAATGGGGATTCGATGCGGTATCGGTGGAAGCATACATCAACGACCACAAGAAGCAGCGCAGCCTCTTGCTGGCACGCAGCACTTTGGAGTACAGCAATCAACTGCTGCATGAATACAGCAGTGAAGAGGTGGGCAAATACAAGGAACTGAATGTGGATTTGGACAAATACACCCGGGCCTTCGACATCATCGATGTGATGTACCAGTCGTTGCGCACGGTGCTGAACGTGAAGAGCACCTACCAGACGGTGAGCGACCGCATCAGTGACTACAAGAACCTGTTGGAGGACTTCAATGATAAGGTCATCAAGCGGAAACACATCGAACTGGCTGACACGATGCTCATCAGCATCAACAAGAAAGCCATCGACAACATATACAACGAAGGAAGCCAACTCTACCATAGCGTCAACGACCTCGTGTTGTATGCCACAGGAGCGGCAGCCTGTTCAACTTCCGACCTGCTGATGGTGTTGGACAATATCAACAATTCGTTGGACCTGATAGAAAAACATCTGAACCAAGCCTACTTCCAGACATGGCGGTATGTGCAGCTGCGCATGGGCTATTGGAAGGAGAAGGTGTATCGGACGAGGACGAAGGAAGAGATACTGGAAGATGCCTTCAGCCGATGGAAAGTGGCAGGAAAACTTGACTATTGACGGATTGTAAACAAAAGAAGAACGGACATGAAGAAGACAATGATACTCATCATGGCGGTAGCAACCACCATCAAAGCCACAGCCCAGAGCGTGACCTACAACCACGACTCCTCCAAGCAGAACCAGATAACGGTGATGGAGACAGGTGGCGGTTCTCTCACCCCTGAGTTCTATTATTGGCTGTTACATAACAACTATAAGAAGACAGCGGCAGAGAAGAACAAGTTAGGTTTCCGCACTCTTGCCGGCATCAACCTCTACAACCAAGTAGATGATGCGGAGAAGATAGACTCTGCCCTCACCAAGCGTGCTGAGGTGGAAGCCTTGAACGTAGCCGACCGACAGATAGACCTCGCCTGGCTTGCCGAAAGCAGCAAGATCAACGGTCAGTTGGACAAGATGAAGGCGAACATAGACCATATCATCCCTACAGGAGGCACCATCAACGACAAGCGTCGGTGGGAGGAACTGTACAATATGTACCAGTGTGCCGTGAAAGCCACCAAGGATGCCTATATGCCCAATGCACAGAGAAAGCGGCAGTATCTTAGCATCTATGCCGACCTGACGACACAGAACGAGACACTACTGAAATACCTTGTGCAGCTCAACACCCAAAGCCAGACTACCGCCCTCTTGGCAGCCACCAACGACCGTGTAGTACATAAAGGCAGCATCATCAGCGATGCCAAGAGCCGTTGGCAGGAAAACATGAAGGGCGTGAGGAGCTCGACAGGCACTGACGGCGATGATGCCAACAGCGGTGAGGGTGAAGAAAGTGTGAACAGATAGAAATAAGGGAAGAGAAGAAATAATCACAAAACAGCATAGAGATATGAACGATATTCAGATTTTCAACAACGAGGAATTTGGAGCAGTCCGAACCACAGGAACACCAGAGCAACCCTTGTTCTGTTTGGCTGATGTGGCAAGAGTTCTTGGACTAAAAACCAGCAAGTTGGTACAACGACTTTCGGATGATGTACTTTCAAAGTACCCCATCTCGGATAGTCTTGGAAGAGAACAGGTTACAAACTTTATCAATGAAGACGGACTGTATGATGTCATCCTTGACAGTCGCAAACCCGAAGCCAAACGTTTCCGCAAGTGGGTGACATCGGAGGTGCTCCCCTCTATCCGCAAGCATGGTGCCTATATGACACAGCAGACCATCGAGAAGGCATTGGCAGAGCCAGACTTCCTGATACGGTTAGCAGTCAATCTGAAGGAAGAACGACAAAAGCGTCTGCTTGTCGAACAGGAGTGTGAACACCAAAGGACACGCATCGTTGAGTTGGGATCCAAGGTGGATGACCTGCAACAGGAGGTGACGGAGATGAAGGACAAGGTGAGTTACCTTGACATCATCCTTGCCACGAAGAGCAGTGTCCTGGTCACACAGATAGCACAGGACTATGGCGAGTCGTCCATCCGCTTCAACCGACGTCTGAAGGAGATGAACATCCAGTATCAGCGTGGCAAGCAGTGGATTCTGTATGCCGACTACAAGGACTGCGGTTATGTGACCAGCGAGACCTACCTCATTAAACACAAGGACGGTACGGAGGATGTGCGCATGAACACCAAATGGACACAGAAAGGTCGCCGCTTCCTCTATGAGAAACTGAAGAGCGTGGGAGTCATTCCTGTTATCGAAAGAACATAAAATAAAGAAATAGCTATGGAATCAATATCAAAAATACAGTTACGTCTCTATGCCGCCAAGAGGAAAAACGGCAAGTGGCAGTTGGAGATGTCAAGGATGCCGAAGCGAATCAGCGTTATCGGCAGGACACCCATCGTTGATGAGCATTATATGCCATCTGATTTAGAGGTAGTTTCAATGTCAAAGCTTCACAAATATGTCGGAAGTTACTACGGCAAGATTGTGAAGACCCTCAAAGAGGAAGGCATCATCACCAAGGAATATGGAATGTGGAAACTGCGTGAAGACCTTCAGGACAAGGGCATTGCGGTATATGTCACAGGCAGGATGCGCTGCTTCTACCACTTCTATCTGTCATGGACACCGAAAGGCATAGAGTTTATCAAAGAGATTATCAACAATAGAACCAGGCACTGATGGCAGACAACATACTCAGCGATTTCGGCATCAACATCCTCGAAGAGGAGATTGACGATGTGATATTCCAAACCAACGAGTTCCTGACCGATGCCACCTTCACAGGCTCACAAGGGCCGTTCTGGTGGATCCTCCAAATGTGTATGGCATTGGCGGCACTGTTCTCTATCATCGTGGCGGCAAGCATGGCCTACAAGATGATGGTGAAGAACGAACCGTTGGACGTGATGAAACTGTTCAAGCCCTTGGTGGTGAGCATCATCCTCTGTTGGTGGTACCCACCTGCTGACACAGGCATGACCAACAGCGGCAGCAGCTGGTGCGTATTGGATTTTCTATCCTATATTCCCAATTGCATCGGCAGTTACACCCACGACCTCTATGAGGCAGAGGCGACCCAAATTTCCGACAAGTTTGAGGAGGTGCAGCAGTTGGTATATGTCAGGGACTCGATGTACACTGACCTCCAGGCACAGGCAGACGTGGCGCATAAGGGCACATCAGACCCCAACCTGATAGAGGCGACGATGGAGCAGACGGGCGTGGACGAAGTGACCAACATGGAGAAGGATGCCAGCAAACTGTGGTTCACCTCACTGACGGCAGGGGCCGTGGTGGGCATCGACAAGATAGTGATGCTGATAGCCCTGATCGTGTTCCGCATCGGTTGGTGGGCGACGATATACTGTCAGCAGATATTGCTCGGAATGCTCACTATATTCGGTCCAATACAATGGGCATTTTCGTTGCTGCCCAAGTGGGAAGGAGCGTGGGCGAAGTGGCTAACCCGTTATTTGACAGTTCATTTCTACGGAGCCATGCTCTACTTCGTCGGTTTCTACGTCCTGTTGCTGTTTGATATTGTGCTCTGCATACAGGTAGAGAACCTGACGGCCATCACCGCCAGTGAGCAGACGATGGCAGCCTATCTGCAAAACTCGTTCTTCTCGGCAGGCTATCTGATGGCAGCGAGCATCGTGGCGTTGAAATGCCTGAACCTCGTGCCCGACCTTGCGGCATGGATGATACCAGAGGGCGACACCGCCTTCTCAACCCGAAACTTCGGCGAGGGCGTGGCACAACAAGCCAAGATGACGGCTACGGGAACCATGGCGACCGTGATGAGATAACATGTGAGTGTGCGGTGAGTCACCGCACCTCCTATTGAAACAAATAAAAGTAACCATCAAGAAAAATGAAAGCAAAAAATGAAATTGAGCGTTGGCTCAAAGATGAGAAATTCATGGCGTTTGCCAACAAGCGTGCAAAGGAAGAGTTTTTCAATTCCGAAAACAACTACATCGACCCACAGTATGAGGAGATGGCAGAAGGCTTTGAGGATAACGACGAGTATGTAGTGCCTATGGTAGATTACCTGAGTTATCGCTTGCATCGTGCCAAAATCTACAGAAATCGACGGAGACGTGAACGTGACATCTGGTGGGTGTGGATCCAACTGAAATACGAAGGCATCTACGTAGAGGCTTGCATCAAGTATTACGCCAAACTGGTGGAAGAAGTTGAGAAGGACATATACACCATCCTGCACCGTGAATATGTGAGAATGAAGAGAAATCAGACCTCAAACAAGCAGTAACGTATGGTAATCAAGAACTTAGAAAACAAAATCAAGCTGGTGGGCATCATCTGCTCTGCGTTCCTCATGGGCTGCATCATCATCTCGGTGTCGAGCATCTGGACGGCGCGCTGCATGGTGACGGACGCGCAGCAAAAGGTGTATGTATTGGACGGCAACGTGCCCATACTGGTGAACCGCACCACGATGGAGGAAACGCTGGATGTGGAGGCAAAGAGCCATATCGAGATGTTCCACCATTACTTCTTTACGCTTGCTCCCGATGACAAGTACATCCGCTATTCGATGGAGAAGGCGATGTATTTGGTCGATGAAACTGGTTTGGCGCAGTACAATACGCTGAAGGAAAAGGGCTTTTACAACAATATCATGGGTACGAGTGCCGTGTTCAGCATCTTTTGCGACAGCATCAAGTTCAACAAGGAGAAGATGGAGTTCACCTACTACGGTAGGCAAAGGATAGAGCGAAGGAGCAATATTCTGATGCGTGAATTGGTGACGGCGGGACAGGTGAAGCGCGTGCCGAGGACGGAGAACAATCCTCATGGACTGCTCATCACGAACTGGAGAACCTTGCTCAACAAGGATATTGAGCAGAAGTCGAAGTCAAACTTCTAATATCCTAGCGGTATGAGTGTAAAAGGAATCAGACGGATGCTTGTGGGCGAGGATATGCCCGACAAGAACGACCCCAAGTACAAGAAGCGGTATGAGAAGGAGGTGGCGGCAGGGCGCAAGTTTGCCAAGACCGCGAGGATAGACCGTGCGGCGGCTAAGGTGCAAGGCTTTGCCAATGCCCACAAGACGCTGTTTCTCGTCATCGTCTTCGGCTTTGTCGCCACGTGCTTCGGCATCAACATCTACAGGATGGTGCGGTATTACGGTCATCGGACGGAGGCTGCAAGTGCCATCGAGCGGCAGGAAGGGCGCATGAAGCAGATGATGAATGCAGCCCATTGCATCACTCCTCCCGTGACGCATCGAACCAACGAGGAGAATCGAGACAAGTCAGTAACATCAAAATCAGACAGCGATGAGAATAACAGATAAGATAAACTTCCGTCAGCCGAAGTACATGCTGCCAGCCATCGTGTACATCCCGTTGATTGCCACAGGCTATTTTGTCTTTGACATGTTCAATACGGAGGTGGCGGAAACGCAGGACAAGAACCTGCAGACCACCGAGTTTCTGAACCCCAACCTGCCCGGAGCGCAGATTAAGAATGGTGACGGCATTGGTGGCAAGTATGAGAACATGGCGAAGTCGTATGGTCGCATAGCAGACTATTCGGCTGTTGATAACATTGAGCGTGACAACGAAGAAGAGAAAGAAGCGTATGAATCCAAGTACACAGAAGAAGACCTTGCGGAACTCGTCCGTCAGGCAGAAGAGAAGGACGATGCAGCCGAAGTGGCCGATGCCAAGGCGCGAGAAGCGGAAGCACTCGAAGCACTCAACAAGGCACTCGCCGAAGCGAGGCTGAGAGGACAGGCGGCAGTTGCCCCCGTGGCCCAGGATACCACACAGGCTGGGCCTCCCAAGGAGCAGATTGAGGTGAAAGGTCAGATTGCCGAGGACAGCAAGGCGGTGAAGGCACTGGACGAGGAGGACAAGGCACAGGAGGTGGTGAAGAAGGTGAAGGTGACTTCGGACTATTTCAACACCCTGACGCAGAACGAGCATGAGCCAAAGCTCATCAAGGCCATCATTGACGAGGACGTGAAGGCTACGGACGGGTCGAGGGTGCGGCTGAGACTGTTGGACGATATTGAGATTGGTGAGACCGTGGTGAAGAAAGGGTCGTACCTCTATGCCACCATGAGCGGTTTCGGTTCGCAGCGAGTGAAGGGTAGCATCAACTCCATCCTTGTGGATGACGAGCTGATAAAGGTTTCGCTTTCGCTTTATGACACGGACGGACTGGAGGGACTGTATGTCCCCGGCAGCCAGTTCCGTGAGACCACGAAAGATGTGGCGAGCGGTGCTATGCAGAGCAACATGAACATCGACCAGAGTGGAGCGAACAACAGTTTCTCGCAATGGGGAATGCAAGCCGTGACCAATGCCTACCAGAAGACAAGCAATGCCATCAGCAAGGCTATCAAGAAGAACAAAGTGAAGCTGAAGTATGGGACGTTTGTTTACCTTGTAAATGGGAAAGAGAAAAGGAAATAGACACTGCCCGACAACGGAATTGTCGGGAACGGTGGCTCATAGAGTATAAACATCAAAAAATCAACTAATATGAATTGTTTTCAGAAAATGAATGTCTGTGCATTGCTTTCGCTGAGCGTGCTTTCAGCCAAGGCGCAGACCACCTACATGGAGATGGAGCAGCTGACGGTCAACGACCAAGTGACCACCGTCATCACCGCCTCCGAACCCATCCGCTTTGTCGATATATCCACAGACAAGGTGGTGGGCGACCAACCCATCAACAACACCATCCGCCTGAAGCCGAAGGACAACGTGTATGCCGACGGTGAGGTGTTGGCGATAGTGACAATCGTGACGGAACGCTACCGCACGCAGTATGCACTGCTCTATACCACGAGGATGCAGGAGGCAGTAACCGATAAGGAAATAGAATGCTCGGAGCGCAATGCCTACAACAATCCCGCTGTAAGCCTGTCCACTGCCGACATGACCAAGTATGCACGTCAGATATGGTCATCGTCTGCCAAATACCGCAACGTGGCGACGAAGATGCACCGCATGGTAATGCGCCTGAACAACATCTACAGCGTGGGCGAATATTTCTTCATCGACTTCTCCGTGGAGAACAAGACCAACATCCGCTTCGACATCGACGAGATGCGCATCAAACTATCGGACAAGAAGCAGAGCAAGGCTACCAATGCGCAGATAGTGGAACTGACCCCATCTCTTGTGTTGGACGATGCGAAGACCTTCAAGTATGGCTATCGCAACGTGATTGTGGTGAAGAAGATGACCTTCCCCAACGACAAGGTGCTGACCATCGAGCTGTCGGAAAAACAGATAAGTGGACGCACCATCTCGCTCAGCATCGACTATGAGGATGTGCTGTCTGCCGATTCGTTTAACCATATACTGTTGGAGGAGGAATAATGAGAATTAGGAATGAGGAATTAGGAGTGAGGAATTGGCTTGTGCATACCTTACTCGTTGTCATCTGTTTTATGGCAAGCATGACTCCGGCAATGGCGCAGCAGAATAGCGACCGCATATCCTTGGGGTTCGGATGCCTGTATGAGCGAGGACTGGACGTGACGCTGTCCTACGAGTATGAGACGAAGTACCACAATGCGTGGGAGTATTTTGCAAACGGATATATCAAGTGGAACGAGTGCGCATCGTGCGGTCATGTCTGTCCTGAGAGTTTTTGGAACAACTACCGCAGTTATGGTTTCGGCTTTGCCTATAAGCCCTGTGTGGCAAGAGGACGCAACCACCATGGCAACATGCGCATAGGAGCATCGGCAGGTAGCGATACTGACAGGTTCTTGGGTGGCATCCACCTCGGCTATGAGCAAAACTATACACTCAGACACGGCTGGAAGCTCTTCTGGCAGGTGAAGACCGATGTGATGATCAAGGGTGAAGACCTGTTCAGAACGGGTATTGTCCTGGGTGTGAAACTTCCTGTAAAATGACTATGCGTATGAAGAAACTGTTTTCAATCTTGGCAGTTGCGGCAACGGTGTTGCTGACTGCCTGTGACGAGCATCAGGACTTTCCCGACACAGCCATGAAGGTCACCCATATCTTGACCACTGACGGCAAGGTGATGCCCTACGAAACCTACGAGCAATCGTGCAAGCAAGCCATTGCAGTGGTGTTCAACGTCAATCAGAGGGAAGAAATGGAGGGAAACGGATATGCCGTCTATCTGTGGGACATCGCTCCCGAAGCCTTTGCTGACAGTATCGGTGTGGAACAGGACACATCCTGTGACCTCACCGCCTACGACGGCAACAAGAACACTTTTGCCCTTTATGGCACGACCGATGTGAAGTCGCCTTTGGCTGAGCGTGTCTTCGACATGTGGCGTTACGGGCAAAGTGCCTATATCCCCAGTGTGGCACAGATGCGTCTGCTCTATCATGCCAAGGACATCATCAACCCATACATCCTGAAATGCGGCGGCACACCTATCCCCGATGAGGATGATGACTGTTGGTATTGGACTTCAACGGAGGTAGAAGGACAAGCGACCGCCAAGGCATGGCTTTACTCACTGGGAAGCGGTGCCATACAGGAGACTCCCAAGTGGCAGCCGCATAAGGCGAGACCCATCATCACGATTATGGATTAGCCCATATACAGACATCGAGTATCACCCGTATCATCATCAAAGTACAACAATTAAAAAAGAAAAAGCATGAAAAAGAATTTGTTTCTAATGTTGGGACTTGGAGCCATGCTCCTCACGTCCTGTGACCAAGACATCGTCAATGAGATTTACCTGCCCGGTGGCGGAGGTTCTGTGGTCGTGACCGACAGCACATCAACCAAGCAGCTTCAGGTATTCACCAATCTGGAGATGCTGCAACCTGCCGTTTCCACACGAGCCGTTGACAACCAGTGGGAACTCAATGATATGATTGGCATCTCTTCCACAGGGATGATCAACAATATGAAGTTCACCCGAAGCGGCGGCACGAATCAGTTTGTGTCAGCCAACAAGGTGTTTTTCACGGACACAGACACTCACACCTTCAATGCCTACTATCCCTATACGGCAAATCCTACCAACGACCTCATAGAGTTCCAAGTGCCGGAGGCAGCTGTACAGAGTGAGCAGAAGGTCAATGATTTTCTGTTTGCCAGTGGAGCGGCATCATACGCCAATCCGAGCCTTACATTGAACTTCACCCATCAGATGGTGCGTGTCATCATCAAGGTCTATACCTCACCAGAATACGGTTTCACCACCAATGATTTTGCAGGAAGCCTACTCACGTTCGTCGGTTATTTTGACAGCGGTACTTTCAACATCAAGACCGGAAAGGTAGAATGCAGTGACGAGTCGGTGACGACCTATTATTTCGGCGACCCACAAAGTGACCACATGGAATATACGCTTTATGTTCCTGCACAGGTTATGCCAGACATGACATTGCAACTCAGCAATGGGGAGAACTTCGTATTCCTCACAAACGACACGTGGAAAGCGGGTCATTCCTACAGCTATTCATTGAAGCCTGTACGCAACACCTTGGAGGTCATATCTGCAACTATTTCTCCGTGGACAGTAGAGTCTGAGAAGACCATCAACGGCTACGAATAAAACTCATAAGAGGATTGGAGGGTGTCCACCGTGGCATCCTTCATCTTTTCTCATTATCACCCAACATCATCGTAAAGTAAATGGAAGAAAGCAAAGAGTTACAGGGTTTTTACAAGATATTCAGGGCGGTGATTTATGTCTCCATCCTGATGGAGTTCTTCGCCTACGCACTGGAGCCGGAGCAGTTGGACTTCTTGGGCGGCGTAGTGACGGATATCCACACTCGCATCAAGCGGTGGATGATTTACCATGACGGCAACCTCGTGTATAGCAAGGTGGCTACGTTCCTGCTGATATGTATCACCTGTGTGGGAACGCGCAACAAGAAGCATCTGGAGTTTGACGCTCGCAGGCAGGTGCTCTATCCGCTGCTGTCGGGAGTGCTGCTGATTGTGCAGTCCGTATGGCTGTTCGGTCATTCGATAATGCCCTGTTTCTATACCCTCCGTTTGAACACTTGGCTCTATATGCTCACTTCCATCGTCGGTGTCGTATTGGTGCATATCGCCCTCGACAATATCTCTAAGTTCCTGAAGGAAGGGCTGCTGAAAGACCGCTTCAACTTCGAGAATGAGAGCTTTGAGCAATGCAGGGAGTTGCAGGAGAACAAGTACAGCGTGAACATCCCTATGCGCTATTATTACAAGGGCAAGTTCCGCAAGGGATGGGTGAACATCGTCAATCCGTTCCGTGGCACATGGGTTGTGGGTACTCCTGGTTCTGGTAAGACCTTCTCCATCATCGAGCCGTTTATCAGGCAGCACAGCGAGAAGGGCTTTGCCATGGTGGTGTACGACTATAAGTTTCCCACTCTCGCCACCAAACTCTACTATCATTACTTGAAGAACAAGAATGCCAAGGACAGCAAGATGCCCCATGGCATGAAGTTCAACATCATCAACTTTGTGGATGTGGAGTATTCGCGCCGTGTGAACCCCATCCAGTTGAAGTACATCAACAACCTTGCCGCAGCGAGCGAGACCGCCGAGACCCTGCTTGAATCCCTGCAAAAAGGCAAGAAGGAAGGCGGCGGTGGCAGCGACCAGTTCTTCCAGACCTCTGCCGTCAACTTCCTTGCCGCCTGCATCTATTTCTTCTGCAACTACGGCAAGGAGCCCTACGACAAGGACGGAAAGATGCTGATTGCCGAGCGGCGTGAAGACCCAAAGACGAAAAGGCTGATACCCACAGGACGGGTGTTCGACCATTCGGGCGCGGAGGTGCAGCCCGCTTATTGGTTGGGCAAGTACAGCGACATGCCACATATCCTATCGTTCCTCAATGAGAGTTATCAGACCATCTTCGAGGTACTTCAGACCGACAACGAGGTAGCCCCCTTGCTTGGCCCGTTCCAGACTGCCTTTGCCAACAAAGCCATGGAGCAGTTGGAAGGTATGATTGGCACGCTACGTGTCTATACCTCCCGTCTCGCCACCAAGGAATCTTACTGGATATTCCACAAGGACGGCGATGACTTCGACCTGAAGGTCAGTGACCCGAAGAATCCAAGTTATCTGCTCATTGCCAACGACCCCGAGATGGAGAGCATCATCGGTGCACTGAATGCCTTGATTCTCAACCGCCTTATAACGAGGGTGAATACAGGACAGGGCAAGAACGTTCCTGTCAGCATCATCGTCGATGAGTTGCCGACCTTGTATTTCCACAAGATAGACCGACTGATAGGCACAGCCCGAAGCAACAAGGTGAGCGTGGCACTTGGCTTTCAGGAACTTCCGCAGTTGGAAGCCGATTATGGCAAGGTGGGTATGCAGAAAATCATCACCACCGTGGGCAATGTGGTGAGCGGTTCGGCAAGAGCCAAGGAAACCCTCGAATGGCTGTCGAGTGACATCTTCGGTAAAGTAGTGCAACTCAAAAAGGGCGTGACCATCGACCGTGACAAGACCTCCATCAACCTCAATGAGAATATGGACAGCCTGGTGCCTGCAAGCAAAATCTCCGATATGCCCACAGGTTGGATATGTGGACAGACCGCCCGTGACTTCGTAGTCACCAAGACCGGGATGAACGGAAGCATGAACATCCAGGAGAGCGAGGAGTTCAAGACATCCAAGTTCTACTGCAAGACCGACTTCGATATGACGGAAATAAAGAAGGAGGAATCGGAGTATGTCCCTCTCCCTAAGTTCTATAAGTTCAAGTCGAAAGAAGAGCGAGAGCGCATCCTCTACAAGAACTTCGTTCAGGTTGGGGAGGACGTGAAAGCCATGATTAAAGAGATTCAGCAGTTCCGCACTATGATGTAGTGATATTGATTAGAGTGCGGTGAGACATCGCACCTCCTATATAAAATAATGTAATGAGAAGATACATCATCGTACTATTGAGCATGTTGGCCATCTGTAGCGTGCCCTGTCAAAGCCAAACCATTGACAGGGCACTGTTTGAACGGATGGTAGCCATTACCAAACACTTCGAGGGTTGGCACGACCCAAAGACCACACCGGGCTATGTGGGCTATGGTCACCAGCTACAGAAGGGAGAGCGTTTCCCGAAAACACTGACACGTCAGCGTGCAGATTTGCTGTTACGGACAGACCTCCTCCGGCACCTGCGCCTATATGCCCGTTATGGCAGGGATGCTTATCTGCTTGCCACCCTCTCGTACCAGATTGGACCAGCCAAGTTGTTAGGCAATGGACGATACCCGAAAGCGTCCCTGCTCACCCGATTGGAACGTGGCGACAGGGACATCCTGCCACTCTATCTGAGCTATTGCAAATGGAGGGGAAAAGCAGTGGCATCCATTAGGAAACGGAGGTGGGTGGAATATCAGCTGTTGTATGCCGAGCGGTGAGGCACCATCCCTCCTATACCTGTTTGTCTGTCACTTATATTATATATAAAGGTAATAATTGCAATTTCAATGTTAAAGTCAGAGCATTATGGCATCCATCAAATTAAAGTTCAGAACATCATCTGTTCAAGAGAAAGAGGGTCGCCTGTATTATCAGGTGATACACAATCGTGTGGCACGTCAGATCCATACAGAGTACAGAATCTATTCCTCAGAGTGGGATGCGGACCATTCAAACATCATTTTGCCAACTTCCGTCACTCCACAACGTCAAGCCTATCTTCTTTCCTTGAAAGATACATTGGATGCTGACAGGAAGAAACTGCTGTTGGTCATTGCACGGTTGGACAAGGAAGGGCAGTCATATACAGCAGACACCGTCGTTGACAACTTCCATGAGGGAAAAGAATTACATGGCATTATCGGCTATACGCTGGAGTTGAACGAAAAACTGAGACGCATCGGCAAGAAGCGGATGGTAGCAAGGTACAAAACCACCCTCAACAGCCTCCAGCGTTACCTGAAAGGAGGCGATGTGCCATTGGAGGAAGTCGATGGGACAACGATACAAGGCTATGAACAGTGGCTGAAAGACAGCGGACTGTGCCGCAACACCACCTCTTTCTACATCCGCAACCTGCGCACCATCTACAATCATGCCGTAGATGACGGACTGGTCATCTCTTCCTCACCGTTCAAGCATGTATATACCGGCATCGACAAGACCGTCAAGCGGGCACTCCCCTTGGAAATCATCAAGCAACTGAAAGAGCTGGACTTGAGTCTGAACCCCCGTTTGGAGCTTGCAAGGGATATGTTCCTGTTCAGTTTCTATACCCGTGG
>OLFY01000635.1_pt1 | contig 51299 bp, 47 predicted proteins | sample 1605611 | NCBI WGS metagenome assembly OLFY01 (sample SAMEA3888923, study PRJEB22519) | human gut metagenome | biome: human gut; feature: human-associated habitat; material: faeces | place: Denmark | collected 2011 | reverse complement strand
GATAGTTGGCTGGAAACGGCCTGTGAAAATAGGTAGATGCCGGCTTCTCGTAAAAAGGCCCTGTTCATCCTAGTGATGAGCAGGGCGTTTTTGTTTATTATAGCGCTGCAGGGGCCGGGTCTGCCCGGCCTTCGGTTTTAAATTGCAATAACGGCGAAGTGGCCGGGTGGACTATATTTTGCGCCTGCGTTGTTGACAAATCAATAATAATACAGTATACTAACACGTATTGTTGAGTAATCACTGAAAGGTATGGGCAGATTGAAAGTAAAAACAAATTTTAAAAAGAAAGTTATGGCGGCGGTTACAGTCGTTGCTGTCGTATTGGCGGCGGTGCTGCTGGCGGTCAGCGTGTATCTGGTGAATTATGCCATTGGCCGCAGCGGCAGCGGCGGCGACCGTGATGTGGCGCTGGAAGTGGAAGCCTCGCCGGACAGCGTGGAGGCAGTCATTGCAGCGAATAAAGCGCAGTGTAAGGGAAAAATTGACGCTTTCACACAGGAAAATCCCGGGGAAAACCTGGCGATCACTTCCCAAGATGGACTAACGCTGCACGGTGTCTGCTACAACCATGCGGACGCAAACAGCCACCGCTGGGCCATTGTGCTGCACGGCTACCGCGGAGACTACACCGGGGCGCTGTGCCTGGCAGAACCTTACTATGAGGCTGGCTACCAGGTCATTGCACCGGATCTGCGCGCCTGCGGTGAAAGCGAAGGCAGCTATGTGGGCATGGGCTGGCTCGACCGCGAGGATATCTTGCAGTGGATCGACTATATCACGGTGCGCGACCCGCAGGCAGAAATCGTCATTCATGGCATTTCAATGGGCGCAGCCACCACGATGATGACTGCGGGTGAAACCACGCCCGACGCCGTGAAGGCGTTTGTCGAGGATTGCGGGTACACAAGCGTCTGGGATGTTTTTTCCAGCGAGCTGCAGCTGCGGTTCGGGTTGCCGGAATTTCCGATCCTGTACACGGCCAGCGCTGTGGCAAAGCTGCAGGCGGGGTACAGCTTTACCGAGGCCAGTGCGCTTCAGCAGGTGGCGCACTGCGAGAAGCCAATGCTTTTCATTCATGGTACGGCAGATGATTTTATCCCCTATGAGATGATGGATGCGCTTTACAGCGCGAAGCCCGGGGACAACAAAGCGGAGTTGACCGCAGAGGGCGCGGGGCACGGTGAGGCACTTTACGCGCTGGGTGGCACGTACTGGGATACCGTGTTTGCGTTCCTTGAACCCTATATGAACTGATGCAAAACGGCGCGGCCTGCGGGCTGCGCCGTTTTTGTGTTACCGTGCCGCGCCCCGGCGTACAATGCAGCAGAGGGAGGGAGTACAGATGGAATATATCGTCATAGAAAAATTCTTGCACCCAAATGAAACGGAACGCCGTGCGGCGCTGGCGCAGCTTCTGCGGCAGGCAGAAAATGCCCCCGCGTAAGGGGTGGGCGGCGGTATACTGCCGCCTGAGCAAGGAGGACGAGGACAAAGCCGCGGCGGAGTCCGAGAGTATCCGCAATCAGCGGGCACTACTGCTGGATTGGGCGGCGACGCACGGCTACCATGTTTACAAAGTCTACACCGATGAAGACTACTCAGGCATCGACCGGGCGCGGCCGGGGTTCAACGCCATGCTGAACGACGCGCGGCAGGGGAAATTTGAGGTCATCCTAGCCAAAACGCAGTCCCGCTTTACCCGCGATATGGAGCTAGTGGAGCGTTATCTGCACGGCCTGTTCCCCGAGTGGGGCGTGCGATTTATCGCCGTGCTGGATCATGTGGATACCTGCGACCCGGCCGGGAAAAAGGCGCGGCAGATCAACGGCCTTATCAACGAGTGGTATCTTGAAGACTTATCCGGCAATGTGCGGGCTGTGCTGGACCACAAGCGGCACAGCGGGTGCTACATCGCCAGCTTTGCGCTGTACGGCTACCGCAAGGACCCCGCCGACCACAACCGGCTGGTTATCGACCCGCCCGCAGCGGCGGTGGTGCGGCGTATCTTTGCCCTGTATGTGCAGGGGGCTGGCGCGGGAAAGATCGCGCAAACATTGAACGCCGAAGCCATCCCCCCGCCGTCCGTTTACCGCGCAGCGCAAAGCGGCCAACCCGCCGCAAAGCCAACACTGTGGAGCAAGGCAACTGTGCGGCGCATCCTGTCCAACAGCACCTATGTCGGCGACATGGAGCAAGGGCGCGTGCGCAAGCTGAACTACAAATCAAAAAAGGCCATCCGGCTGCCCCGCGACGAGTGGATCATCGTACCGGGCACTCACGAGGGCATCATCAGCCGACGGCGCTTTGCGGCCGTGCAAAAGCAGCTGGCAGCCCGCAGCCGTGCCGCACACGGAGAAACACAACACCCACTGGCGGGGCTTGTCCGGTGCGGTATGTGCGGCGGAAAGATGGAACTGACCGGCAGCGGCCCGCGCCGTTACTACCGCTGCTGCACAGCGGCCAAGAGCCGCGCGGCCTGTCCGGGGCAGCCATATCTGCCCATGCACGACTTAGAAAAGCTGGTGCAGTCCAAACTGCAAACCTATACACCCCAGCCGCTGACCTATGCCCTGGTGCACGCCCTGATACAAACGATTGTCGTCAGTCCGCCAGAAAACGACCGGCGCACGATAAAAATAATCTGGCGCTTTTAACGGCCGTGTAATACCGTACTGTGTGGAGGAAACGCCATCCCAGGTAGGGTAGACCTCACTGGACGCGACGTTGGCGATGTAGGACTGAAAATTGACCGTCACATTTCTGACGTTGGCGGATGGTTTCCCCAGATGCACCGTGATTTTTTTCGGCACGACGACCCGGGCCAGGACGTCGCCGGGTAAGAGTTCCTCCGGTGCCGGGCCGCTGCCGCCGTCCCCGGCAAACAGCGTGTGGGGCGGGATGGTGACGACATCAGGATCCGTCTCGCCGCCCGCTGTCCGTGCGGCGCTGGGGATGCCGCCGTTGGGCAAAAGCGACAGCCGGGCCACGGTCTGTTGGCCGTCAAAGACCTGCACGCCGTTCAGCACGACCGTTTGCCAGCCGTCCAGTACGGCCTCTACGCTGTAAATCGCGTAGGGGCGCACCGCTGAGTTGGCCTCGTCCAGACTGTACGCGGCGTCGGGGGCGGGCAGGTCGGCGGCTTCGGCAAAGCCGTCCGCGTCGGCCGTCAGGTGGGCGAGCGCCGCGCCGTTCTCGTCCAGCACGGTCAGGGCGACACCGGCCAGCGGGGCCGCCTGCCCCGCCGATGTGTAAATTTGGATACTGCCATTGGCCATAGCAAAACACCTCCTGTCCCACGCTATGCAGCGGCGCGAAAACGTGCTACAATAGGGGAAAAGGAGGCGGGCGCATGATTTATCTTTCCGGGTTTCGGTTCCCCGGCGCGGCGCAGGAGGCCAACTACATGGCGAACAGCTGGCGGGCAAAGCAGACCTGCTATGATTCCTACTATCCGTTCGGGCTGTTTGAGGGCCGCACGCTGCCGGAGCTGGATTTGCTGGAAATCACGATTTTGTACGGCGGCAACGGCAGCGGCAAGACGACACTGTTAAATGTGATGGCCGACGCATTGAGGCTGCATCGCCGGGCAGAGTACAACCGCACGCCGTTCTTTGACGATTACGTGCGCCTGTGTGAGCCGCGCACAATGCGCCCGGTGCCGGCAGGCAGCCTGATCTTGACGAGTGATGATGTGTTTGACTATATGTTGGACCTGCGGGCGCTGAATGACGGCGTAGATATGCGCCGCGAACAGATGTTTGCAGATTATAATTCGCTGCGGTGTGAAAAGTTCCAGATGCACGGTATGCAGGACTATGACCGGCTCAAGCAGGTCAGCGCAGCGCGGCGGTACAGCCAGTCCCAGATGGCCCGACGCACGCTGCCCGCCAATGTGCGCACCCGCTCCAACGGCGAAAGTGCGCTGGCAGTGTTCAGTGAGCGCATCCGCGAGAACGCGCTCTACCTGCTGGACGAGCCGGAAAACAGTCTTTCGCCCGCGCGGCAGTTGGAATTGGCACAGTTTTTGCATGATTCGGCGCGGTTTTATAACTGCCAATTTGTCATCGCGACCCACTCACCGTTTTTGCTGGCCATGCCCGGGGCGCGAGTGTATGATTTGGATGCCGAGCCTGTCACAACACGGAAGTGGACGGAATTGGAGAATGTAAGGGCAACATGGGAGTTTTTCCAGGCGCATAGGGATGAGTTTGCATAGAGCGTCTGGTGGAAAATTCAGCCAACAGCATTTGCCGCAACCACGCCGGAACCCACAATGCCGTCGCTGCCAAGGAGGGTGACGTGGTAGTAGGTCATCGGCAAATCGGACTGCTCCATCAGCTGTTTGACCTCCCGCAAAACCGTCTGCACATCCGTCTCCGTCGCCGCCGTCGGCCAGAAAATGGTGAGGGTAAGACAGGAGGGAACTTTGTCCAGAATCGCTTCATCCATCGGGGCATCAAGATAAATCACATCGCTGTAATGTTCCGTATGCGGGGCATAGCCGCTGCTGCTGTCCGCGTCTGGCTCTACGCAGAGTTCCACTTGGAGGGTGCCGTCCAAATCCGACCGGTCGCTCAGAGCGTCAAACGTCCGCTGGGCCTTGTCGGTCAACGCTTGTTCCATCCGCTGACGGGCGGTCACGCCGTTGGTCACAGCGTCGGTGGTGCCATAGTCATCCAGCCACAGCCACTTGCGCGTCTCCACTGTGAAATGGGTATCAGGGCTTTGGTCGGATTGCACCTCGACAGAATAATTGAAATAGTAGGAATACCAGCTGCCCTTCGGCGCGGTAAAGGTCTGGCCGGGAAAACGCTGCTCAGCATAGCGGATGGCCCGTTGCTGCGCCCACGCGCCGCTGATGGGGTCGCCGTTGACCGTGTAGGCAAACAGCGCAACAAGCAGCGCCGCCGCCAAAGCCAGTGCCAGCCAGCCGCGAACGCGCCGCCGCAGTCTGCACAGAATTCTTGCATCATCCGGGAGGATATCCGGGGCGGGGGAGGGCGTATCCCCGCATTCGGCCTGCCACACCGCGCGGCATTCGGGGCAGGCGGCCAGATGGGCACGCACGGCGGCTTCACTCTCGGGGGCGGCCACACCGTCCAGCACCAGCGGCAGCAAATCGCGGCAAATGCCGCAGGAAATTTTCTCGGGCGTCATTCGTATCCCTCCTTCGTCAAATCCGCACGCAGCCGGGCGCGGGTGCGGTGTTCAATCACTCGGGCGGAGTTTTCGGTAATGTCCAGCCGCGCGGCAATCTCGGCGTAGCTGTACCCTTGCGCCCGCAGCAGTACAATGTCCCGGGGGCGGTCGCCGTAGCCGTCCAGCAGTTCGCGCACGCGGTGCAGCAGGGCGCGGGTCTCAGTGTGGGTATGCAGGGTGTCATCGGCCAAGTATTGCGCGGTCACCAGTTCGTCGGTGCTGACGGTGGGGTGCTGCCGCCGCAGGCTTTCGCACCAGGCGTTTCGGGCAATCGTGAAGAGCCAGGTCTTGACGCCGCTTTCGCCACGGAACGTCACCGCGCCCTTCAGCGCCCGCAGGAATGTCTCGCTCAACAGGTCTTCCGCCGCGGCGGAGTCGCGGGTCAGGCGGCAGAGATAGCGGTACAGGTCGGCGCGGTAGAGGGCGTACAGTTCATCCAACTCGGGTATATTCATATGGTGCGCCCCCCTTTCTGCTCTTATATCATTAGAGTACACAAAGCGGCAAAATATTACAAGCCGCACAAAAATAAAAACGCCCGCAGGCGTGGTGGAAAACCACACCTGCGGGCGAAATGCTTATTTCAGGCAGCTGAAAAATCAAGCCTTGTTGGCAGAGCCGAACAGCTCGATCTTCTCGCGGACGGTAGCCTTGATGGCCTCGGCGCCGGGGGCGAGCAGCTTGCGGGGATCGAAGCCCTTGCCCTCGAGATCCTTGCCGGCCTCGATGTACTTGCGGGTAGCATCGGCAAAGCTCAGCTGGCACTCGGTGTTGACGTTGATCTTGGAGACGCCCAGGGAGATGGCCTTCTTGATCATCTCGTCAGGAATGCCCGTGCCGCCGTGCAGGACCAGAGGAATGTTGTCGGTGGCGTTGTGGATCTTGTCCAGCGCGACGAAATCCAGGCCCTTCCAGTTGGCGGGGTACTTGCCGTGGATGTTGCCGATACCGGCAGCCAGGAAATCGATGCCCAGGGATGCGATCTTGGCGCACTCAGCGGGGTCAGCAACCTCGCCCATACCGATGACGCCGTCCTCCTCGCCGCCGATGGAGCCGACCTCAGCCTCGATGGACAGGCCGTGGTCATGGGCCAGGGCGACCAGCTCGGTGGTCTTGGCGACGTTCTCGTCGATGGCGTAGTGGCTGCCGTCGAACATGATGGAGGTGAAGCCTGCGGCGACGCAGGCCTTAGCGCCCTCATAGGTGCCGTGGTCCAAATGCAGGGCAACGGGAACGGTGATGCCCAGGCTCTCGTCCATGGCCTTGACCATGGCGGCCACGGTCTTGAAACCGGTCATATATTTGCCAGCACCCTCAGAAACACCGAGGATGACGGGAGAGTTCATCTCCTGCGCGGTGAGCAGGATACTCTTGGTCCACTCCAGGTTATTGATGTTGAACTGACCGACTGCGTAATGACCATCGCGGGCCTTCAGCAGCATATTGGTAGCATTTACCAGCATAGAACATACCTCCACGTAAAACGTTATCAGTAGTGACGTACCGATGTCCGGTGCGCCATCAAGTCTATTATAACCCGACTTTGACAAAAAATCAACAGGTTTTTTCGCGGTGGAAGATGTACTTTTGTCACAACCGGAAAGAACGCACGGATTTTGTGCAGTTTTTGTAAATTTTGTAAGGAAAACCAGAGGTTTCGCCTTAAAAATCAGCGTTATTCCAGGTTGACAACCGGGTTTATCCGGGCTGTTATGTGGAAAATTTCTCCACTGTGATTGTTGAAAACTTGGTGGAAATGGTGGAAAAGCCCATCGTAAAGCAGATTTTTAACACTTTCCACAGAGTTTTCAACAGGTGGAAAACCCGGTTGGCTCTACGCTTTGTATAAACAGCGATGTTTCGACAAGGCGCAAAAACGATTTGCACTTTTGGTGTATTTCGGGCGGCAAAGTTGTAAAAATGCGCCCGGCGGGCCGCAAATGGCGCAAAAAAAGATGACAAAGCCCCCATGAGTGTGCTATACTGTTATCTGATTATAGAGCATAGTCGATAACTGTCGGCTTTTTACGATACAGATGGAGGACACTATGGAAAAATTCGCCCGCGACCGCGAACTGGCACCCGACCGTGCTGAACGCACCGACACCCTGGTATGGGGCAAAAATGCCGTGACTGAACTGCTGAAAAGCGGCGGCGCGGTGGACACGGTCTACCTGACTGACACGATGCCCCAGGCGGTGGCGGGCTATTACACCGCCCTGTCCAAGGAGAGCGGCGCGGTCGTCAAGCGCGTGCCCGCCAACAAATTGCAGAAGATGTGCGGCACGCCGGACCACCAGGGCGTGGCTGCCCGCGCAGCCGAGGTCGAGTACGCGAACTTGGACGATCTGTTCAAGGCCGCCGACGCGAAAGGCGAGCAGCCGTTTTTGGTGCTGTGTGACGGTGTCGAGGACCCGCACAACCTGGGTGCTATCGTGCGCTCGGCTTACCTGTGCGGTGCGCACGGCGTGGTCATCCCCAAGCGGGGCGGCGTCGGCGTGACAGGCACGGTCATGAAGGCCAGCGCCGGGGCTGCCGCGCGGCTGCCCATCGCCCGGGTGCCCAATCTGGCGCAGGCCATCCGCACGATCAAAGAGCATAATATCTTTGTCTACTGCGCAGACCTGGGCGGTGCCCCGCTGGCCAAGACCGATCTGTCCGGCCCTGTGGCGCTGGTTCTGGGCAGCGAGGGCGGCGGCCCCGGTGCCCTGACCCGCAAGCTGTGTGACGCTGCTGTGACGCTGGAAATGGCCCCCGGCCAGGCGACCGGCGTGGACAGCTACAACGTCAGCGTCGCCGCCGGCATCCTGTGCTATGATGTGATGCGCAGACGGATTGCGAAGAAGTAAAAACGAAGTTCATCCTTTTACAAAGAGGAATCACCATGCCAAGCAAACGTACCAATGATTCGGTTGACCGTATTCTGGAAGACCTGAATATACAGCAGGCGCAGGCCGGGCTGCGGGACAGTGTCACCGACCACCAGGTCGATGAGATTTTGCGCAGCGTCGGCATTTCCACCGCGCCTGCACAGCCGGTCCAGGGCGGCTTTGCCTTTGAGGCGGGCGACGACCTGGACGCTCTGCTGAACGACCCCGGCCCTGCGCCGAGCCAGGCCGCCCCGCAGCCAAGGCAGGCCGCCTCGGCCCCGCGCCCTGTGCAGCCTGCGCCCCAGCCGACGGCCCCGCAGACACGACCAGCCGCCCCGGCGACCCAGCCGCCCCGGCAGGACCTGCCGATGGCGGACACCGGCACGACGACCTTCAGCGGCGACACGACCGGCACCGGCATCATCAAGGGCTTTCTGGTCAAGATGGCCCCGGAGGGCAGCAACGCCGACAGCGACGCGCTGAACCTGGGCAAAAACCAGTTCCAGAAATTCTTCAAAAACTCTGTCGCGGTCGTGCCCGATGAAAAGGGCCGCCTGCGGGAGCCGGGCAAGAAAAAGCGCGGCCTCTTCGGTATGAAATACGCCGACGACACCGGGGAATTTGTGCCCATCAATGTCTCGTTAGGCGGCGGCAGCACTGCGCCCAAGCAGCCCACGCCCGAACCGCCCGCGCAGGAGGAATACTACCCCGACGAGGAACCCGCTCCCGCCCGCCAGCCCGCAGCCAAAAAGCACGGCTTTTTCGGCGGCCTGTTCGGCGGGGAAGGGGAGACCGAGGAACTGATGATCCCCGAGGAACGCGTGGAGGAACCGACGCTCTCCCGCCCGGCGGTGACGCGGCCCGCCCCGGCGGAGGATACCTCCACCCAGGAGGTCTGGCGCAGCAAGTACACCCGCCCGGCCCGCCGCGCCGCCGAGGAAACCGAAAGCCGAACGCTGGAGCGCATCCAGAGCACGGTGGGCTACGCCCAGCAGCACCCCGCGCCGCCGTCCAACAGCGGCGCGACCGGCACGATCTACCGCAAAAAGCGCAACACGGTCGAGTTTACCCCCGGCCAGAAGATACAGACGACCCCGCCGCCCCAGCCGATGCCGCAGCATGTCGGCGAACCGGTGGGTGAACCCATCGAGACGCCCCGCAATCAGCCTGCCCAGCCGCCGGTCTCCACCGGTTTCACGATGCAGATGGACGCGCTGGACGCCAAGCCGGTGGACAGCACCCAGGAATTCATGAGCGCTTACAACGCCGTGCGCCGTCCCCGCCCGGCTGCGCAGCCTGCCCCAGCGCCCCGGCCCGCCCCGCAGCCGAAGCAGCCGGAATCGGAAGAGGACGCCTACGACGACACCCTCGTCATCGGCGACCAGTCCCGAGAGGCCATCGAGGAGACCGGCGAACGGCTGCTGCCCCACCGCCAGCGCGACGATGTGGATACCCTTGTCGATACGCTGACCGGGCGCATCAAGCTGACCCCGGTTGCCCCGGCCCCGCAGCCCGCTCCTGCACAGCCTGCCCACACCGGGTTCACCCAGAACCTCGGCACGGTGCAGCCTGTCCCGGCACGGCCCGCGCAGGCCCACAGCGGCTACACGCAAGACCTGGCTGGCCCCGCCCCGGCAGAGCCGAACACCTCGGCTTTCGTCAGCGACATTGCAAATGCCATCAACAGCGAAAAAGAGGATGCGGCCCAGTACGCTGCCGCAGCGGCCCGGCTGACGGCCTCGCTGGCTGAGGACGCCGGTGCCACCCGCACCCGCACCCGCGCCCGCATCCCCACGGCAGCCGACGTGAAAAAGGCTGCCGCCCGCCTGACAGGCCCCGCCGCCGACGAGGGTGACGACAACACCGTCTCGCCGTTTGACACAGCGGAGATTCCTGTGCCCCACAGCCGTGAGTATGAGCGGGCCGAGGATGCCCCCGCCGTGCGTGCCGAGCTGGCAAAACGCCTGACCTGGGCCACGATCGGCTGTATCGCGGCAGGTGTGGCCGCAGCGGTCATGATCGTGCTGGCAGTGCTGCCTGCCCGGCCTGCCGCCCTGAACGATGCCACCGTCTACCCGGCGGTCATGCTCGTGCTGCTGCTGGCAGCCTGCGCCGCCAACTGGCAGACGTTTTTGAGCGGCTTCAAGGGCCTTGCCAAGATGCCCACGCCGGACAGCCTGGCCATTCTGCCCGCTCTCGGCGCGGCCATCCAGTGTATTGTGCTGCTGGCCACCGGCGGCTACACCGGCACGCTGCCGATGATGACCGGCCCGGCAGCGCTGGTGCTCTGCCTGAACGCTGTGGGCCGCCGCCTGAACGCGGTAACGGTCAGCGAGAACTTCCGGCTCGTCAGCGCCAAAGTCGAGCATTCCGTCGCCTACCGGCTCAAGGACGCCGGGGCGCTGAAAGCTGTCTCCCAGGGCCTGGCCGAGCCGCATCCCAGTGTGCTGGTCAGCCGTCCGACCCAAATTTTCCGCAGCTTTTTGACCAACAGTGCTGCCCACGGCACCAGTGATAAAAACCAGCAGCAGTTCGCCTGGGTGCTGGCGGCCTGCGGTGCGGCGGCGTTCCTTTTCACGGTTATTTCCACCAAGAACGCGGCCACGGCGGCCACGGCCATGGCGGGTGTGTTTTGCCTGGCGGCCCCGCTGGCCGGTACGCTGCTCTCGGCTCTGCCTGCCCGCATGATGCAGCGCAGCGCTGCCCAGGTGGGCGCGGTCATCCCCGGCTGGCGCGACATCCGCCAGCTGGGCCGCATCAATGTTATCCAGGTCACGGCGCGTGACCTTTTCCCGGCAGGGTGCGTCACGCTGGCGGGCATAAAGCCTGTCAAGCCCGAGCATATCGACACTGCCATCGTCTACGCAGCCTCTATCTTGTCCGAGGCCGGCCCCACCCTGCGGGACGTCTTTATGAATATGCTGGGGGAGAACCGCAGCCTGCTAGCCAAGGTCGACGACCGTGAGACGGTCTACGGCAAGGGCTATGTGGGCTGGGTCAACAAGCGCCGCGTCCTGGTGGGCAACCGCGCCCTGATGCAGGACTACGGCATCAAAATCCCCAGCCTGGAATATGAGCAGCACCATACTGTGAACCAGCGCCGGGTCATCTACCTGGCTGTATCTGGCAAGCTGTTTGCCATGTTCCAGGTAGCCTACCAGCGCGACCCCGACACCGCCGCCGTGCTGGAAACGCTGCACCACAACGGCCTGTCCCTGGTGGTGGACTGCGATGATTTCAACTGCGACGTCAAGCTGCTGGAGACTGCGTACAGCCTGCCCGCCGGTTCGGTCAAGGTGCTCTCCAGCGACGAACACCAGGCCATGGCCCCGGCGGTTGCCTGGCTGCCCGAGAGCGAGGGCAATATGCTCCATCTGGGCAGCTTCGCCAGCTTTGTCGGCGGGTTGGAGGCCGCCTCCGGCGCAGCCGAGGGCGAGCATAAGTCGGCCATCGTGCTGACGGTGAGTGTGCTGCTCAGCTGTGTGGTCGGCGTGTTGCTGACCCTGACCGGCGGCCTTGTCACGCTGCCGCTGCCCGGCATTGTGCTGTATCAGGCGGCGTGGTGTGTGCTGGCGCTGATCTTCCCGCTGCTGCAGCGCTACTAATGTAAAAAGAAAGGGGAAATCCCAATGTACCGTGCGCGCGAAAAACAGATGTCGATTTACGACTATCTGCCGCCCTACCATGGGGAGCTGTGCAACGCCAACCGTTGGGTGCAGCTGGCCGCCGCCATCGACTGGGATGGCTTTGAAAAGGCGTACAGCGAACTGTTTGCCCCCGGCGGCAAAGTGGCCCTGCCCGCCCGCGTGGCGCTGGGCTGCCGTATCATCCAGCTGCACTACGGTGTATCGGACCGCGAGGTCGTGGCGCTGGTGCAGGAAAGCCCCTATCTGCAATATTTTTTAGGGTTTGAAAATTTCACCGACGAGGTGCCGTTTTCTTCCCGCACGGTGGCGCGGTTCCGCGCCCGCATCCCCGATAAGGCTGTGCGCCCGGCAGTCCGCCTGCTGCGCAGCTTTCAGTGACCCATAATTTCATTATAGAGAGGTATTCATGGAATTGTTTGTAGACGCCCTTCTGGACGCCTTGGTCGATGGCGTAAAAATGCTGCCGTTTCTCTACTTGGCCTACCTGCTGATCGAATGGCTGGAACGCCACCACGGCGAGAGCATTGAAGGTGCCCTCGCAGGCGGCGGGCGCTGGGGGTTCATCCCCGGTGCGCTGCTGGGCTGTGTGCCGCAGTGCGGCTTCAGCGCGGTAGCCTCCAACCTGTACGCAAGCCGGGTCATCACCCCGGGCACGCTGCTGGCCGTGTTCATTGCCACCAGTGACGAAGCCATCCCCCTGCTGGCGGCTGAGCCGTCCCAGTGGGTGACCCTGGTGCTGCTGCTGGCCTGCAAGGTGGCCTTTGCCATCGTGGGCGGCTGGCTGCTGGATATCCCGCTGCGCCATATCCTGCCCCACTCGCTCTACGGCGGGTATGAGGGCCACGCCGACGACGTGGACTGCCACGAGGAACACGAGGAGACGAGCAGCATCTTTTTGGCGGCTCTGCGCCACACGCTGGAAATTTTTGTGTTCATCCTGCTGTTCAGCTTTATCATCAGCCTGCTGTTTGAGGGCTTTGGTGAGGAACCCATCACGGCGGCACTGTCCGGCATGGGCATCTTCCAGCCGATGCTGACGGCGCTGGTCGGCCTTGTGCCCAACTGCGCGGTCAGCGTGCTGCTGGCCCAGCTCTACGTGCAGGGGGCCATCAGCTTCGGCAGTCTGTTTGCGGGCCTGACCGCCGGCGCAGGCGTGGGCCTGGCCGTGCTGTGGCGGGTGAACCCCAGCTGGAAGCAGAACCTTTTCATGACCGGCCTGCTCTGGGCCATCGGCGCAGCTGTGGGTATGCTGCTGCAGATACTGCCGATATAAAATAACACCAAGCGTAGGGCGGCATGCCCTCATGCCGCCGCGCGGCGGGGTGAGGACACCCCGCCCTACATTCGCGTGAGAACGCACTTTAAAACTGTATACTATACAATTTGTATATTTATAAGGAGGCTTCCCTATGCAATACAGCATTGAAAACGACATCCTTCGCCTGACCGTGGATACCCACGGCGCGGAGCCTGTCAGCGTCATCCACAAGCCCACCGGGGCTGAACTGCTCTGGAGAGGCGACCCCGCCGTCTGGGGCCGCCATGCGCCCATTCTGTTCCCCTACACCGGTAAGCTGACCGGCGGCAAGATGATTGCTAAGGGCGTGGAGTATGCAGGCGGCCAGCACGGCTTTGCCCGGGATGTGGAGCACACGATGACCCACCACACCGAAGCCCTGCTGGAATTTGAGCTGCACGCCAACGCCGAAACGCTTCCCAAATGGCCCTACGCCTTTGTGCTGCGCTCCACCTTCACGCTGGAAGGGGAGACCGTCCACCACACCCTGACCGTCGAGAACCCGGTGGAGGAAGAACTGCGCTTCGGCATCGGCTACCACCCGGCGTTCGCCTTCCCCTTCGATGACCGCCATGTCACCGAGGACTACGAGATTCGCTTTGACGGCATCGAGTCGCCGCTCTGCGTCAGCGCCCAGCCCAACGGCCTTCTCAACGGCGAGAGCTATTATCTCGCCCGCAACGTCGAGGCCATCCCCCTGACGGACGATTTGTTTGACAACGACAGTCACGCTATGGTCAACCTGCGCAGCGGCCATGTCTCAGTCATCGAGAAGGACACCGGCCGCAGCGTCATCTGCGATGTGTCGGACTTCCCCTACACGCTGATTTGGTCTGCTGCCAAAAAGCCGCTGCACTTTATCTGCATCGAGCCTTGGCACAGTCTGCCCGGCGAGGAAAACGGTCCCCTCGAATGGGAGCAGCGCCCCTGCGCCGCATCCCTCAAGCGCGGTGAAAGCTGGTCCACCACCCTGTCCACGACGTTTGTGCGGTAAAAATTGGCAAAGATGAAAACACTGAAAAAATATCGCTGGCCCCTCACCGGTGCGCTGCTGGGGGCGCTGATCTTTTTGCTGCTGTACGGTGTGCGGGTGCTGGACCCCACCAGCGTTGACTGGATCTTGAACAACCCCAGCCCCGACCCCGCGCAGCACTACCTCGGGTGGGAGCTGTTCCGCCGCAGCCCGGTACATCTGCCGTATATCGGCGCGAACTACAACGCAGTCTATCCCTTCCGCACCAGCGTCCTGTTTACCGATTCGCTCCCGCTGGCGGCGCTGCTGTTTAAGCTGCTGGGCGGCATCCTGCCCACCCGGTTCCAGTATTTTGGCTGGTGGGGGCTGTTCTGCTACATGATGCAGGGCGGGCTGGCGCAGGCCGTCATTGCCCGCATCGCGGGCGTGCAGCCCACATTTGGCCGGGGCGACAAGAGCAAGGCCGCCATCGCCATCATCATGAGCCCCGGCCAGACCGCCAAACTGTGGGGCAGTGTGTTGGGTGCGGGGGTGCTTGTGCTCTTCCCGGCGCTGACGATGCGCACTTTCGCCCATGAGGCGCTGGCCGGAACCTGGCTTGTATTGCTGGCGCTCTACCTCTGGCTGCGCAGCGACGAACTCATGTCTGCGACCCGCCGCGCCTGTCTGCTCTGGGGGCTGATGGGTCTGCTCTGCGCGGGCATCCATCTGTATTACCTGCCCATGGTCGGGCTGGTGCTGGTAGGGTACGCGGTGCGCCGCGCCCTGCAAAAGCGCAGCCCGGCGGCGGTGCTGCTGCCCATTGCCGCATTCTGCGCGGCGGCACTGGCCGAGCTGTTCCTGCTCGGCGCGTTTGCCGTCAACTTTGCAGGCTACTCCAACGGATATTTAAGCGGCGCGGACTATCTCGGCCTGTTTGTGCCGTGGCTCGCGCCAAGCTGGGAGCAAAATGTCTACATGGGCCTCGGCGCAGTGCTGGCTGTTGTGCTGGCGATTTTTAGCGTGGTCTGCAATGCCCGCAAGGCGGAGAAGTTCTTCACCGCGCACCATGACTGGGTCGTGGCGGGTGTTGTCGTGCTTGTACTCGACCTGCTGGCTGCGGGCGGCAACGCCATCACTGTGGGCGGCAAGACGCTGTTCACCGTGCCCATTCCGCAGTTCTTGATGGATTTTTGGGCGATGTTTTCCTCCTGCGCGCGTCTGGCGTGGGTGGCGGGTCTGCTGCTGGCTGTCGCCGCCTGCGGCCTGGTGCTGCGCTTTTGGCAAAAGGGCGTTGTACCCGCTTTGATGCTGGCCGTCTGCGCTGTGGCGCAGGGCTGGGGCCAGCGCGGGGAACTGTTCAACCGCTGGACGGACTACCATTACTACGGCTTCCGCTATGAGAACAAAACCCTGCTGACCGACCCCGCGTGGGAGAACATCGCCGCGAGCGGCAGGTACAGCCATCTTGCGTTTGCCAGCTTCGACTTTGAACATGACGAGTTCTGGGATCTGGTCGACTTTGCCGCCGACCACGGCTGGACCTCCAATAGCTTCTACATGGCGCATATGGACGGCAACCTTGCGGCGGTCACGCTGCCGGGCGAGCTGAACGAGCTTTCCGCTGACACGCTCTATGCCTTCATCGATGAGGACGAGCTGGCGCGGAACAGTTACGACCTGCACTATTACCGGCTGGATGGCATCCTGATCGGCAGCGTCGAGCCCATCGATGGCCTGGAGGAAGAGCCTGCGCCCGAAGTGCCCGCCCACACGATGGATTTGACGAAGTCGGATGTTGACCCGCTCTTTCTGGCGGCGGACGGCATTGTTCTGGGCATGAACGGTGAGATGATGACCGAGGAGTGGACGCTGTTCCCCGGGCGCTACCGTGTGACGCTGACCGGCAGCGGCTTTGACCACAGCTACATCTACGCCCGGTACGGCCTTATCAACGAGGAAACCTACAAGCTCGATATCGACTTTACCGGCATTGACCCCAACGAAATGACCTTTGAGTTCACGGCCACCGAGATGCTCCACTACTGGCGTGTTGCTGTCCATACTCTGGACGATGCCAATGTCACCGTCAACAGTGTGACGGTAGAAAAAATCGTATAAAAAACTGCCTGCAAATGCGATTCCATTTGCAGGCAGTTTTTTATACGGTACTTACTTAAATACTTACTTAAAACGCAACCTTTTTGGCAACGTAGTCGCGCAGCTCGGAAATCGGCATACGGATCTGCTCCATCGTGTCGCGGTCGCGGACGGTCACGCAGCCGTCGGCCTCAACCTTGTCGTCGCCCACGGTCTGGAAATCGACGGTGATGCACAGCGGGGTGCCGATCTCGTCCTGGCGGCGGTAACGCTTGCCGATGGAACCGGCGTCGTCGTAGTCCACCATAAAGTCCTTAGCCAGCTCGTTGCGGATCTCCATCGCCTTGTCGCCCAGCTTTTTGGACAGGGGCAGCACGGCGCACTTGAACGGTGCCAGGTAGGGGTGCAGATGCAGCACGGTACGCACATCCTCCTTGCCCTTGGCATCGACAAGGTGCTGCTCATCGTAGGCCTCGCACAGGAAAGCCAGCGCCACGCGGTCACAGCCCAGAGACGGCTCGATAACATAGGGGATGTAATGCTCGTTCGTCTCGGGGTCAAAGTACTCGAGCGACTTGCCGGAGGCCTCCTGATGGCGGCTCAGGTCGTAGTTGGTGCGGTCGGCAATGCCCCACAGCTCGCCCCAGTCGGTGAACGGGAAGGCATACTCAATGTCGGTGGTGGCGCGGGAGTAGAAGGCCAGCTCGGCGGGCTCATGGTCGCGCAGGCGCAGGTTCTCTTCCTTGATCCCCAAGCTCAGCAGCCAGTTCTTGCAGTAGTCCTTCCAGTAGGCGAACCACTCCAGATCGGTGTTGGGCTTGCAGAAGAATTCGCACTCCATCTGCTCAAACTCGCGGGTACGGAAGGTGAAATTGCCCGGGGTGATCTCGTTGCGGAACGCCTTGCCCACCTGGCAGACGCCGAAGGGCAGCTTGCGGCGGGTGGTGCGCTGGATGTTCGCGAAGTTGACGAAGATGCCCTGCGCGGTCTCGGGGCGCAGATAGCAGGTGGAGGAGGAATCCTCGGTAACACCGATGGCGGTCTTGAACATCAGGTTGAATTTACGGATGGGGGTAAAGTCATGCTTGCCGCAGACGGGGCAGACGACCTCATCATGGCTGGCGATAAAAGCATCCATCTCATCAAAGGTCATGGCATCCACATCCACGCCCTTGCCCTGCTCACACTCGGAGATCAGCTTATCAGCGCGGTGACGGCTCTTGCAGGCGCGGCAGTCCAGCAACGGGTCCGAGAAGCTGGACACATGGCCGGTGGTGACCCAGGTCTGGGGGTTCATCAGGATGGCGGCGTCCAGGCCGACATTGTAGGGGCTTTCCTGCACGAACTTCTTCATCCATGCCTTTTTGACGTTGTTCTTGAACTCAACACCCAGCGGGCCGTAGTCCCAGCTGTTTGCCAGGCCGCCGTAAATTTCGCTGCCCGGATAGATGAACCCGCGGTTCTTGCACAGGTTCACGATCATGTCAAGGGTCTTTTCACTGTTCTTCATTACGTTACTCCTTCCGCATGGCTGGCTGCCACACAAAGCGATTATTCCCACCGCGCCGGATAAATTTGGTGCGATATAACCATTATAGCATACCATGCGGGCGGGAACAAGGCACTGCAGCAAAAATATGTCTGCGGGTGCGGCGTAGTTTATCGGACACACAAAAACCTTTTGCCGCGTCGGAAAGACTGCTGCAACTGCACCATCAACGTATTGCTGTAATTTATGGGTCTAAATTTGTGCCATTTACCCAAAAATTGCCCGGTCAGGCATCGAATTCAAAAAAAGTGTTTATTTTGTTGCAGAGAAATAGTATAATGTTTCCAGTAATATACGCCGCGTGCCCTGCCCGGCAGCGGATAAATTTTGAGGTGACCACTGTTATGGTTTTTAGTATGTATGACCCCAAGCTGCTGGAAGGCGTCCGCACGATCCATTTTATCGGCTGCGGCGGTTCCGGCACCTATCCGCTGATCCAGATCCTGCACAGCCGCGGCTACGCCATCACCGGCTCTGACGTCGAGGAGACCAAGAACACCGAGGCCGAGCGTGCCCTGGGCGTGCGCGTCTCCATTGGCCACGATGCCGCCAATGTCGGCAACGCTGATCTGGTCGTGTACAGCGCCGCCATCCACGACGACAACCCCGAGCTGCAGGCCGCCCGCGCCCGCGGCATCAAGGCCATTGAGCGCAGCGTTATGCTGGGCTACATCAGCCGCACCCATTCCCAGAGCATTGGCGTGGCCGGTACCCACGGCAAGACCACGACCACCGGCATGATCACCACCATGCTGGAACTGGCGGGCAAGGATCCCGCTGCGGTCATCGGCGGCAAGCTGCCCCTCATCGGCGGCTACGGCAAGGCCGGCAACGGCCAGAGCGTCGTCATTGAGGCCTGCGAGTACCACGAGACGTTTTTGCAGCTGACCTGCTCGGTGGGCGTCATCCTGAACATTGACAATGACCACCTTGAATATTACGGCACGATGGGTCAGCTCAAGCTCGCGTTCCAGAAGTTTGCGCTGCTGTCCCGCACGGTCGTCTTCAACATGGACGATAAAAACACGATGGACGTTGTCAACTCCATCGACCGCCCGGTGCTGAGCTTCGGCATCAAGGAGGAGGCCCGCTTCCGCGCCGTCAACATCGGCGAGTACAAGCCCGGCTTCTTCGAGTTCGACGTCCTCGAACTGGGTGAGCAGTTTGCCCACATCAAGCTGGGCGTGCCCGGCTACCACAACATTTACAATGCCCTGGCTATGTGCTGCTGTGTCCGCCCGCTGGGCCTCAAGCCTGAGGATGCCGTCCGCGCAGCCGAGCAGTTCCACGGCACGGGCCGCCGTTTTGAGGTCAAGGGCGAGTGCAACGGCGCGGTCATCGTCGATGACTACGCCCACCACCCCACCGAGTTGGCCGCCACGCTGGCGACTGCCAAGGAGATGGGCTATGACCGCGTGATCGCCGTGCACCAGCCCTTCACCTTCAGCCGTACCAAGATGCTGATGGACGAGTTCGCCAAGGTGTTGAGCGCTGCTGACCAGGTCGTGCTGCTGCCCATCATGGGCGGTCGAGAGAAGGATGACGGCACGGTCAAGAGTGAGGATCTGGCCGCCAAGCTGCCCGGCAGCGTTGTGGTCGATGGCCTGGAAGGCGCTGCAAACTGGGTCAAGCAGAACGCCAAGAAGGGCGACCTCGTCGTCTGCATGAGCTGCGGCGATCTGTACAAGGCCGCCGATATGATGGCAGGAAAATAAAATCTGATGACAGGCTGTCCGGCAGGGCAGCCTGTTTTTTGCAACAGAGTGCAGGGGTCGGGTATGCCCGCCCCGGCTGTGTAAGGCGAGCGGCTGTCTGTGGGAAAGCCGCGGGCCACACACATGCGGCCCTTACAACGCTGTGCCGCCGTAGGGCGGCATGCCCTCATGCCGCCGCCAACTTGCCAGTACCACCCACTTTATGCTACAATATCAGCAAACAAACATTATATAAAGGAGATCACCCCATGAACCAACACTTCCTCCAACTCTACGCTGATTTTATCGTCAAGGTGGGCGTCAATGTGCGCCCGCGCCAAAACTTTATCGTCCGCTGCCCGGTCACGATGCCCGACTTTGCCCATGCCTGCGTCCGCGCAGGATATGAGGCGGGCGCAAAAACCGTTGTTGTCCGCTGGGAGGACGACAAGCTCACCCGACTGAACATGGAAATGGCCGACGAAAAAGACTTGGCCGCTATGAAGCCCTATGAGCTGCGCAGCTACCTCGACTATGCCGAGGACCCGGACGGCTGCTGCACGCTGGCCATCCACGCCGAGGACCCCGAGGCGCTGACCGGTCTCGACGCGGGCAAGCTGAACCGCGTCAACCTGGCTCGCCGCAACTTCCTCAAGCCCTGGCAGGAGTACACGATGAACGACCGCGTGCAGTGGTGCGTGGCCGCTGTGCCCGCCCCGGGCTGGGCCGCCAAGGTATTTCCCGAACTGCCTATCGACGAGGCTGTTGAAAAGCTGTGGGCACTGATTTTTGACGTCTGCCGCGTCTCCACCGGCGACCCGGTCGCCGCATGGCAGGAGCACGTCGCCAAGACGAAGGCCCGCCGCGACCACATGAACGAGCTGGATCTCGACCGCATCCACATGACCAGCGCCAACGGCACCGACCTGACCGTCGGCCTGGCCGACGACGCCACCTGGGAGGGTGCATCCAGCAAGACAGAGGGCGGCATTGAGTTTATCGCCAACGTTCCCACCGAGGAAGTTTTCTGTGCGCCCCACCGTGAGCGCACCAACGGCATCGTCTACGGCACCAAGCCCTACGCCTACAACGGCCAGCTCATCGAAGGCTGGCACGTCACCTTCAAGGAGGGTGTCGTCGTCGAGCACGGCGCGGAGAAAAACGCCGACCTGCTGACCGAGCTGCTCTCCACCGATGAGAACTCCAACCGCATCGGCGAGATCGCCCTTGTACCCGCCTCCAGCCCCATCAACCGGAGCGGTGTGCTGTTCTTCAATACGCTGTTTGACGAGAACGCCGCCTGCCACATTGCCTTTGGCGCGGGTTATCCCACGAACATCAAGGGCGGCTCCGCCATGACCCGCGACGAACTGATGAAGAAGGGCCTGAACAACTCTGCCATTCATGAGGACGTCATGATCGGCGCACCCGACACCCGCGTCATCGGTATCACCAAGAGCGGGGAAAAAGTCACGATCTTTGAAAACGGCGAATGGGCATTCTAAACCGCGCCCCTGCGCCCATCGACGCAGACCGCCCGGCGGCTGCGGACTTTGTGCGGGTGCTGGCGACCTGGGCCGTCGGCGCGTTCCACATCTGGCAGCAGAGCTGGTACGGCGGCGCGGCCCCGGCACACTGGCTGCAGGCGGGCAGCGTCGGCGTGGACCTGCTGGTCATGCTGTCGGCGTTCTGCCTGTTCCTGCCCTGGGCCAACGCGGCTGTGAGGAACCAGCCTTTGCCGCGCATCCGCCCGGCGGAATTCTACCGCCGCCGCGCCCTGCGGCTGCTGCCCGCCTACTACGTCAGCCTGCTGTTCAGTCTGGTGCTGGCCGTGGCGCGGCGTGGGTGGAGCAAGGCGCTGGCGCTGGATCTGGCCGCCCACCTGGCGCTGACCCAGCAGTTCTACCGCCCGGCCTACCTGGCCTGCCAGCTCAACGGCGTGACCTGGACGCTGACGGTGTTTGCACTGTTTTATCTCGTGTTCCCGCTGCTGGCCCCGCTCTGCGCAAAATGGCCGCTGCCCACGCTGGCTGCGCTGGGACTGGTGCAGCTGGGGTACACGTGCTGGCTGCTGCCGCAGTACGGCAGCGGAGACTATTCTGCCCGGTTCAACCAGCTCCCGGCGTTCAGCGGGGTGCTGGCCGTGGGACTGGCGGCGGCATGGGTGTTTGCCAAATTCGCCCACGGCGGCTGGGCACAGCACGTTCTGCCCCGCGCGGGCTGCACGGCGCTGGGGTTGGCGGCGCTCATCTGGCTGGATGCCGAAATGCGCGCCCAGGCTGCGGCGGCAGAGTACCAGCAGTTCCAGCTGATAAACCGGATGCCGCTGGTCCTTGCGGCTGCGGCGGTGCTGGTGTGCTTTGGCCTGGGCCTGACCCTGCCCGGGGTGCTGCGCCGCGCCCTGCGTTGGCTGGCTGCGCTGACGTACAGCTTTTACCTGTGGCATCAGATGCTGACGGTCTTTTTAAAGTATGATCTGCATCTGCCCGCCTGGGCGGGGGACACACCGCCCAACCAGTTAGGGGACGCCGCCTGGATGCACCGGGCCGACCTGCTCTACTGGGCGGCCGCGCTGGCGGTCAGCATAGCGGCCTACTACGGCATCGAAAAGCCCGCGGTGCGGCGGTTTTCCAAAACTCCGCAAAAAATGTGCGCTCAAAAAGCCCGATAACAGGCAATTCCGCCCGGCGGGGGCTTGCATTTTGCGCGGGAGTATGGTATATTCATAGTGTTCGATGATGATTTTACTGAAAGTGGGCCGCAAGGTCCGCTTTCTTTTTATGATTGGAGCATTTTAATTATGGCAAAACCCGGTAAACCGCAGCAGGGCAGTGCGGTCAAGGTCGTGGAAGCCCTCGTCCGCCCGGTCGTGGAAGGTATGAACCTGCGTCTGTGGGACGTCCGCTTTGAAAAGGAAGGCCCGGACTGGTTCCTGCGCGTGCTGATCGACCGCGACGAGCCGCTGGACACCGACACCTGCGAGGCTGTCTCCCGCGCCATCGACCCGCTGCTGGACGAGGCGGACCCCATTGAACAGAGCTATTATCTCGAGGTCGGCAGCCCCGGCCTGGGCCGCCGCCTGACCCGCCCCGAGCATTACGAGCAGCTCAAGGGCCAGAAGTGCGCCGCGCACCTGATCCGCCCCGATGAGCAGGGCCGCCGCGATTACGCGGGCATTCTGCAGGGGCTGGACGCCGACGGCAACGTGACCCTGACCGATGGTGAAGAAAGCTGGACCTTCCCGGTCAAGAGCGCGGGCTATGTCAAGCTCTGCGATGATGAAGATTTGTTCTGAATGGCTTCCCCCAAGGGGGGAGCAGTCAGCGGCTTGACCGCTGACTGATGAGGGGCAGCTTTGCCGAAGTCGCCCCTCATCCGGCCCTGCGGGGCCACCTTCCCCCAAGGGGGAGGGCAGAGCATTTTAAATACTGTATTGCGTGTACTTGAAATATAATTGGGAGGAAACCATAAAATGGCTACTGCTAACAACGAATTCTTTGAGGCTCTTGCTGCGCTGGAAAAGGAACGCGGCCTGCCCGCGGACTACCTGATTGAAAAGATCAAGGCAGCCATCGTCATCGCGGTCAAGAAGGACTACGAGGTCGAGGACGACAACGTCGTTGTTGATATCGACCCTGAGCTGGGCGCTTTCCGCGCCAGCCTGCTGCGTGACATCGTGGAGGAGGTCGAGAACCCCCACACTCAGGTCAGCCTGGAAGATGCCCAGAAGATCCGCAAGAGTTACAAGGTCGGCCAGCGCATGGTCACCCCGCTGAAAACCAAGGAATTCGGCCGTATCGCTGCCCAGACCGCAAAGCACGTCATCCGTCAGGGCCTGCGCGAGGGCGAGCGCAACCTGCAGTGCAGCGAGATGCAGTCCCGTGCCCATGAGCTGATCGCCGCCACCGTCGTTTCCATCGACCCCGAGCGCGGCAACATCGTCCTCGACCTGGGCAAGGGCGGCAGCGCCGTTCTGCCCCGCAACGAGCAGGTCCCCGGCGAGACCTTCACCGAGGGCCAGACTGTGCAGGTCTACGTTGTGGATGTGCTGGCGACCGACCGCGGCCCCCGCGTGACCATCAGCCGCACCCATCCCGGCCTGGTCAAGCGTATGTTTGAGCTGGAAGTCCCCGAGATCTACGACGGCACCGTCGAAGTCAAGGCCATCGCCCGCGAGGCCGGTGCCCGCACCAAGCTGGCCGTCTGGAGCAAGAACCCCGACGTTGACCCGGTCGGCGCCTGCATCGGCGCCCGCGGTGCCCGCGTGGAGAAAATCGTCCAGGAACTGAACGGCGAGAAGATCGACGTCATCCGTTGGAGCGAGGATATCACCGAGTTCATCTCCGCTGCACTGTCCCCGGCCAAGGTTGTCAAGGTCGAGCTGCTGCCCGGCGAGACCAAGAGCTGCCGCGTGACCGTGCCCGATCACCAGCTGAGCCTTGCTATCGGCAACAAGGGCCAGAATGTGCGTCTGTGCGCCCATCTGACCGGCTACAATATTGATATCCGCCCCGAGTCCGGCTACTACGGCGAGGACGAAGAATAAATAAAAAGAGATAAGAGATAAAACATAATAAATAATAAAAAATGTGGAGTTTTTGCCCGCAGGGCAAAAACAAAATTTTGAGCGGTGCGCAGCGCCGCGGAACCCCATATTTCTTATCTTTTATCTATTATTTAGAAATGAGGTCTGCCAGTTGCAGCAGCAAAAGCAAAAAAAGATACCGGTGCGCCGGTGTGTGGGCTGTAATGCCCAGCGCCCCAAACGCGAATTGGTGCGCGTGGTGCGCAGCCCGGAAGGCGAGATCAGCATTGATCTGCGCGGCAAAGCACCGGGGCGCGGCGCGTATCTGTGCCCCTCGGCCGCCTGCCTTGCCAAAGCGCGCAAGGCCAAGCGGCTGGAACGCACGTTTGAGGTTCCCATCCCGGACGGCATCTACGACCGCCTGACCGAGGAAATACAATGTGCGGAACAAAGCGCAAAGGAGGCGGCGAGCGATGAATAACGATCAGCACCCGCTGCTGGGCGCGCTGGGGCTGTGCCGCAAGGCCGGTAAGCTGCTGCATGGGTATGACCGCGTACAGGAAAATGCACTGCGCGGCAAAGTGGCCCTGGTGCTGCTTACCTCCGACGCCAGCGAGCGCACGGTCAGCCATATGAAGGACGCCTGCGACGGCATCGTCGCCTGCGAGCAGATGCCCCTGACCAGCGCTGACCTGGCCATGCTTACCCCCAAACCCGCCGCCGTGTTCGGCGTTACCGACGAACACCTTGCACAACTGTGCGCAAAATACCTTTGATGAGGAGGACCACGATATATGGATTTTAAATACAAAATCGCTGATGTTGCCAAGGAGTTCGGCGTACCCGCTAAAAAGGTCATCGAAACCGTTTCCGGTGTGACCGGCACCGCCTACAAGACAGGCGGCACGTTTGAGGAAAAAGAACTCAACGTCCTGTTGGAGACCCTGACCCGCGAGAACGCTGAGACGAGCCTGGATGCCTACCTTGCCAGCGGCAAGGAGGAAGCAAAGCCCGCCCCGAAGGCGGAACCGAAGAAGCCTGAGGCCAAGAAGGCAGAGGAGAAGAAGCCCGCTGCCCAGCCCGCCAAGGCAGAGCAGCCCAAGGCTGAAGCCAAGCCCGAGCAGAAGCCCGAGCAGAAGAAGGATCGCAAGCCCGAAAAGCAGGCCGAGAAGCGCAATGAAAAGCGCGTCACCCTGCAGGAGCTGGCCGCCGATACCGGCATCAAGGAGCCTGTCAAGACCGAGCAGGTCCAGGTCAACCGCGCCCAGGTGTCCGTGGACACCCGCACCGTCGATGTGAACGTTGACAAGTTCAACGCCCGCTATGACGACCTGGCCGACAGCCGCAATATGCCCAGCAAGCGCAAGAACCAGCCCACCGGCAAAAAAGAAAAGTTCAATAACCGCAACAACCGCCGCGGCCAGCAGTTTGGCCGCCGCCGCGAGACCGAGGCTGAGCGCCTGCAGCGCATTCAGCTGGAAAAGGCCCGCAACGCGCAGCTGAAAATCTCCATCCCCGACGAGATCACCGTCGGCGAGCTGGCTACCCGCCTGAAGCAGAACGCTGCCAAGGTTGTTGCCAAGTTTATGCAGATGGGCGAGATGCACGCCATCTCTGACGTCGTCGATTTCGACACCGCCGCCTTGATCGCCGAGGAATTCCACGCCAAGGTCGAGCACGAGGTCCATGTCTCCATCGAGGAGCGCCTCTTCGTGCAGGAAGAGGACAACGCCGCAGACCTCGTCGAGCGTCCGCCGGTTGTCGTCGTCATGGGCCACGTTGACCACGGTAAAACCTCCATCCTGGACGCCATCCGCAAGACCAATGTCACCAAGGGTGAGGCCGGCGGTATCACCCAGGCCATCGGCGCCTACCAGGTCAAGAGCAATGACAGCGTCATCACCTTCCTGGACACCCCGGGCCACGAGGCCTTCACCTCGATGCGTGCCCGCGGCGCGAACATGACCGATATCGCGGTTCTGGTCGTCGCGGCCGATGACGGCATCATGCCCCAGACCATCGAGTCTATCAACCATGCCAAGGCCGCCAACGTCAAGCTGATCGTCGCCATCAACAAGATGGATAAGCCCACCGCCAACCCGGAGCGCGTCAAGGAGCAGCTGACCAAGTACGAGATCGTCCCCGAGGATTGGGGCGGCGATGTCGCCTGCATCCCCGTCTCTGCCGTCACCGGCATGGGCATCAGCGACCTGCTGGAGCGCATCGCCCTTGAGGCTGAGGTCATGGAGTTGAAAGCCAACCCGAGCCGCCGCGGCAAGGGCGCTGTTGTCGAGGCCCGTCTGGACAAGGGTCAGGGCCCCATCGCGACCCTGCTGGTCCAGAACGGTACCCTGCATAAGGGCGACTGCCTGATTGCCGGTACCGCCGTTGGCCGTGTGCGTACCATGCGCAACGATAAGGGCCAGGAAATCACCGAGGCCGGCCCCTCCACCCCCGTGGAGATCACCGGCCTGACCGAAGTGCCCGAGGCCGGTGAGCTGTTCGAGGCCGTTGAGGACGAGCGCCTGGCCCGTGAGCTGGCTGACAAGCGTACCGCCGAAGCCAAGGAAAAGCAGTTTGCTGCCTACACCAAGGTCACGCTGGATAACCTGTTTGACCAGATGGCTGCCAACGATATGAAGGAACTGCCCATCATCGTCAAGGCCGACGTCCAGGGCTCCGCCGAGGCCGTCAAGCAGAGCCTTGAGAAGATCTCCAATGATGAGGTCCGCGTCCGCGTTATCCATGCGGGTGTCGGTGCTATCTCCAAGTCCGATGTCTCTCTGGCCGATGCGTCCAACGCCATCATCATCGGCTTCAACGTCCGCCCCGACGCCGTTGCCAAGGCGGAAGCCGAGCAGACCGGCGTGGAGATGCGTATGTACCGCGTCATCTACGACGCCATCAACGATGTTTCCGACGCTATGAAGGGTATGCTGGCCCCGAAGGTCCGCGAAGTCGCCCTGGGCGAAGCACAGGTCCGCCAGGTCTACAAGATCTCCAGCGTCGGCACCGTTGCAGGCTGCCGCGTTACCGACGGCAAGATCACCCGCGATGCCCAACTGCGCCTGGTGCGTGACGGCATCGTCATCTGCGAGGATTCCATCGCCAGCCTGAAGCGCTTTAAGGACGACGCCAAGGAAGTGGCCGAGGGCTACGAGTGCGGCATCACGCTTGCCAAGTTCCAGGATATCAAGGAAGGCGACGTGTTCGAGTGCTTCAAGATGGAAGAGTACCGCGACTAATTGCAGAGGTAAACTAAATGCCAACCAAAAATCACGGCCGTATGGCCCAGGATATGAAGCGTGAGCTGATTGCGATTATCGGCGAGATGAAGGACCCCCGTGTGAACGGTGGTTTGCTGACCGTGACCCGCCTGGATGTGACCCCTGACCTCGACCAGGCCAAGGTCTACATCAGCGTTATGGGCCGCGAGGGCGGCCCCGAGCCGGTAGTCAAGGCGCTGAACAAGGCCTCCGGCCATGTCCGCACCGAGGTCAGCCGCCGTATGCACATCCGCAAGGCACCGCGCTTTGTATTTGTGAAAGATGAAGGCGCAGCCTATGCCGCGCACATCAACAAGCTGCTGGGTGAGCTGGACATCGAGTCCGACTCTGACGCAGAGTAAACCCTGCACCCGGTTAGAAAAGAGGAACCTATGACTCAGAATGTGGATCGCGAGACCGTTGTTTCGCGTCTGCTTGCTGCAGATGACATCTTGATCTTGTGTCATAAAAACCCGGATGGCGATACCATCGGCTCGGGCACGGCGCTCTGCCTTGCCCTGCAGCAGCTGGGCAAAAACGCCGCGGTGCTGTGCAGCGACCCCATCCCAGCCATGTACGACTATATGCCCATCACGGTGTTTGACGGCAGCTTTAGCCCTGCGTTCGTCGTGGCGGTGGATGTGGCCGGTATCCAGTTGTTTGGCGAGCGCAACAACATCCGGGATTACGCTGAGCACGTCAATCTGTGCATCGACCACCACGGCTCCAACAGCGGCTATGCCTATGAGACGCTGGTGGACGACCACGCGGCTGCCGCCGCCGAGCTGCTGACGACGCTCATCCCCGAGATGGGCGCGAAGATCACGCCGGAGATCGCCGCCTGCCTGTATACCGGCGTGGCGACCGACACCGGTTGCTTCCGGTTCAGCAACACGACGGCGGAGACCCACCGCGCGGCGGCGGCGCTCATCGAGGCCGGTGCCGATGTGGAAAAGCTCAACGAACGCCTGTTCGAGAGCCGCTCCCACGCGAGGGTCATTGCCGAGCGGATGGCAATGGAAAGCCTGGAATTTTACTACGACGACCGCTGTGCGCTCATCTGCCTGACCTGGGACCAGATCCAGGCCGCAGGCGTGGCCGGGGCCGAGCTGGAAGACTTGACCAGTCTGCCCCGCTCCATTGAGGGCGTCGAGGTCGGCCTGACCCTGCGCCAGCAGAAGGACGGCAGTTTTAAAATCAGCGTGCGCACCGGCCACGACACCAACGCTTGCAACATTGCACGGCGGCTGGGCGGCGGCGGCCACCCCCGCGCCGCAGGCTGTGAGATCAGCGGCAACCCGGACAACGCCAAGCATGCCATTCTCGAGGAAGTCAAAAAGGAACTGGACCGCGTCGACGCGGAGAAAGAAGCGCAATAAAGCCTTTTCCCCCCTAGGGGAAAGCCTTTTAAACCCTAACAACAGAAAAGGAACCCTGCTATGCAAACGCCAAACGGCATTCTGCCTATCGATAAGCCTGCAGGCTGGACCAGCTTTGATGTGCTGGCCAAGCTGCGCGGCGCGCTGGGCACACGCAAGCTGGGACATTCGGGCACACTGGACCCTATGGCCACCGGTGTGCTCGCGGTGTTTATCGGCAAGGCAACTTCTGCCGCCGACCGCCAGCTTGACCACGATAAAACCTATGAGGCAACCATCCGCCTGGGCCTGCGCACCGACACCGGCGACGTAACGGGCACCACGCTGGAAACCGCGCCGGTCACGGTGGGGGAGCGTGAGCTGCGCACCGTGCTGCCCCGATTCATGGGCGACAGAATGCAGCTGCCGCCGATGTACAGCGCGGTAAAAATCAACGGCCAGCCGCTGTATAAGGCTGCCCGCAAGGGCCAGACCGTGGAGCGCACGCCCCGCCCCATCACGATTTATAATATTGAATATCTCGGCAGCCCCGCGCCCGATGAATACACCATCCGCGTGGCCTGCTCCAAGGGCACCTACATCCGCGTCCTGGCCGAGGAAATCGGCGCAGCCCTCGGCGTGCCCGCCACGCTGGCCGCGCTGCGCCGCACCCAGGCGGGCGTGTTCAGCCTGGAACAGTGCCACACGCTGCCGGAAATCTTGGCCGCCGCCGAGAGCGGGGAACTTGAGACCAACGGCTGGGTGCTGCCAATTGAAACGGTGTTCGCCCCGCTTCCCGCCCTGCATGTCAATGAGGGCGGGAAGGCCCACCTGCTCAACGGCTGCCCCACGAGCCACTATAAGGCCGCCGATGGCCGTTATCGCACCTACGACGAATACGGTGCGTTCCTGGGTCTTGCCACCGTCGAGGGCGGTGTGCTGAAAGTCGAAAAACTATTTTGCGAAAGGGGATGACCGCCCAATGCAGATATACCAGAGCCTGACGCCCGTCCGCGCACCCCAGGGCAGCGCGGTGGCGCTGGGCTACTTTGACGGTGTCCACTGCGGTCACCGCGCCGTGCTGGGTGCGGCGGTTGACTGCGCCAAAGCCAACGGCCTGACCGCCGCAGCTTTCACGTTTGAACTGCCTGCGGGCAGCACGCTGAAAGGCGGGCGCATCCTGTCTCTGCGCCAGAAGCACGCCCGCGTGGCGGCCCTGGGCATCGAAGAATACCAGGAAGCCCCCTTTGACGAGTTCCGCGCCCTCTCGCCCGAGGATTTTGTCCAGACGGTTCTGGTGGAGTGCTTCAACGCCAAGGAGCTGTTCTGCGGCGATAACTTCACCTTCGGGGCCCGCGCGGCGGGCAATGTCGAACGGCTGCGGGAACTGTGCAAACCCTTGGGCATCGGCGTCCATATCGTGCCGATGGCCCAGTATCAGGGCCAGACTGTGTCCTCCACCCGCATCCGCGCGGCGCTGGAGGAAGGCCGCCTGGCCGACGCCAACGCCATGCTCGGCACGCCTTACGCCATTGATTGGCCGGTCGTCCACGGCAAGGGCATCGGCAGCGGCAAGCTGGGCACGCCGACGCTGAACCAGAACTATCCCGCTGCCGCATTGCAGCCCTGCGCGGGCGTCTACCTGACCCGCATTTTCCTCAATGGTACGTGGTGGCCGGCCGCAACCGGCATCGGCAAGCGCCCCACTGTGGATCAGAGCGCCGACGCCGCCGTGACCTGCGAGACCTTTGTGCCGGACTTCACCGGCAATGTCTACGGCCAGCAGCCGGTACTGGAATTTTACAAATATTTCTGCCCTGTGCGCAAGTTCAATTCCCTCATCGAGCTGGCGGCCCTCATCCACCACGCCGCCGACGAGAGTAAAGCATATTTTGCGGAATGAAAAAGAAAAGAGGAGACGCCGGACTATGAAAAACCTCTCCCGAAAAGAAACCTGCTGGGCCATCCTGCAGCAGGTGCCCACCTATCTGATTGCCGTTTTGAGCCTGTTGATCTGCGGCTTTCTGACGGTCGCGTCGCTGTTTTCCCTGGCAGTGATGCGGATGGACGAGATCCCCGTTCTGGGCGAGTTGCCGGAACAACTCGTGCTTGCCGGCCGTAACGTTTTGCACGTTGCCCCGGTAGTCGCGGTGCTCAGCATTCTGCTCCTGCTGCTGGCACGGCAGAACTTTACATGGAAACACGCCAAAATCGTCACCTGGGCGGCCGCCACCGTGCAGACAATCTTGGGCTTCTGGTGGAAAAGTTCGTTTGCCAGCAGCCCGGTCGCGGACCAGGGCACCTTCTGGAATGTGGCGGAATCCCTAGCCGGGCACCAGGCGCCCAGCGCGGAATTGCTGGACTACCTGCGCTACTGGCCGTTCCAGGCAGCTGTCGGCATGACCGGTGAGCCGTTCGCAAGGCTGTTTAACGGCAACTATGGTGCCTGGCAGGTCATGAACGCTTTCTGTGTCGGTGGCTGCGTGATGCTGCTCTCCTGCATCTGCGGGCGTATCACCAACTCGCCCCGCGCCAAAGCCTGCTGCGCGGTGCTGGTTGCGGGCTTCTTCCCACTCAATATGTACACGACCTTTGTGTACGGTACGCTGTCCGGCACCATGACGTCGTTGCTTGCTGTCTATGCAGTCATCCGCCAGTGTACGGCGAGGATAAAAAGTCCGAGCGCAAGTGGTGGGCTGTGGGCACAGTCGCCATTACGCTGGCTATTACATTGTACACAGGTATGCAGATTTTCCTCGTGGCGGTCACGCTGCTTTTGTTGGCGACCGGTATTTTCCACAAGGACCAGCGGCAGAAAATTCTGGGCGCTGTGCTGATGTTTGTGGTGGCATTCGGTTTCCAGCACGGCTGGCAGGCCCTGGCTATGCACCGCATGGGCCTGGGCAATGAACCGGGCTGCCCAATTTGGCCGCGCGTCGCCATGGGGGTGGATGCCAACACCGATGTGACGCCGGGCTTTTACAACTGCGTGAACGCGGGCCTGTACTACGCCAGCAATTTTGTACCCAGGGCCGCCAACGAGCGCGCGATGGATTATATTGTGCTCTGCCTGAACCAGCTTTGGGAGACCGGGCGCTTTGGCTCCTTCTTCTACGAAAAGACCGCAGACCAGTGGCTGGAACCCTGGTTCGGCGGCCTAACGATGAACAACCCCAGCATTTTTGAGGAACCCAAGTGGCTGGCAACGGCCATCACCAGCAAAACGCTGTTTGTGCCGGTGCACGCCTGGCTCAGTATGCTGATCTCAGTGGTCTATGTGTGGAGCACCGTAGGCGTTGTTGTGCTGCTGCGCAAGCATAAAACGCAGGTGTGGCAGCTCAGCTTGGCCGTCTGCCTGATCGGCGGCTTTGTGTTCCAGCTGGCCGCCGAGGCAAAGGCCCGGTACTGCCTGCCGTATTTCTTGTGCTGCTTCCCGCTGGCGGCGGCAGGTCTGGCTGCCGCAGCGCAAAAGCTGCCCTGCCAGAAACGCGCGGAAAACACTGCAAAATAATTGCGGAAAAAGCAGATTTGCACTTGTATTCCCCCAATGGTTGTGCTATACTACTAATGTTACCGCGGCCCGGTATGGGGCGTATGCCTCAACGGTTCCAACTACCCCTTACTGCGCCGACGGCCGATATATTTTTTAGAAAGAGGTATTTACCCATGAGCCAGAAATCCGCTATCGATAAGCAGCCCATCATCGCTAAGGCAGCCATCCACGAGGGTGACACCGGTTCCCCGGAGGTCCAGGTTGCTCTGCTGACCGCTCGTATCAACCACCTGACCGAGCACCTTAAGACCAACAAGCATGACAACCACAGCCGCCGCGGCCTGTTCAAGATGGTCGGCCGCCGCCGCAATCTGCTGGCCTATCTGCAGAAGAAGGACATCAACCGTTACCGTGCCCTGATCGCTGAGCTGGGTCTGCGTAAGTAATTTTCGCAAAAACGGGCAGGGTGCATTTGCACTCTGCCTGATTTTTTTATACGTGCGCAGTTTGCCGTAATTGTAGGGGCGGCGTCCTCGACCGCCCCGTGGGCGGATTCCATATCCGCCCGTGCCCGTTTCCGGCAATGCACACCTGAAACCCCACTGCACCTGTATTTTACAGCCGCCCCGCCGCCATTTTGTGCAGTAAATCGAGCACCCAAGCAACTGGCTTGGCTGCTGGCTTTATTGTACAGAATCGGGGCAGGGGAGCGCTGAAAGTAAAAATCTACTAAAGAAGGAGAATCCCTATGGCTTACGAATTCGCATCCAGACTGGAAACCTTCCCCAAGTACCGCAAGTTCGAGACGACCTTTGCGGGCCGCCCCTTTGTGGTCGAAACCGGCAAAATGTGTGGCCTGTCCAACGGCAGCGCGATGATCCGCTACGGCGAGACCTGCGTGCTGTGCAACGTTACGATGAGCGACAAGCCGCGCGACGGTGTTGACTTCTTCCCCCTGAGCGTCGAGTTTGAGGAAAAACTCTACGCCGCCGGCCGCATCCCCGGCAGCTTCATGCGCCGTGAGGGCCGCCCCGGCGAGCACGCCATCCTGTCCTCCCGCGTCGTTGACCGCCCCATCCGCCCGCTGTTCCCGAAGGATATGCGCAACGATGTCTGCGTGACGATGACCGTCATGAGCCTGGATCCCGACTGCTCTGCCGAAATCTCCGGCATGAATGGCGCGTCCCTGGCCATCGCTATGTCCGATATTCCGTGGGGCGGCCCCATCGCCGGCGTTTTCGTCGGCCTGGTGGACGGTGAAATCGTCCTGAACCCCACCAAGGAGCAGCGCGAGCACAGTGACCTGTCCTTGACCCTGGCCGCCAGCGAGGAAAAGATCGTCATGATTGAGGCCGGTGCCAACGAGGTCGACGAGGAGACCATGATGAAGGCCATCCGCGCCGGTCATGAGGAAATCAAGAAGATGCTCGCCTTCATCAACGGTATCGTCGCCGAGATCGGCAAGCCGAAGAAGAGCTTTACCCCTGTGGAGTTGGATCATGCCCTGCTGGCCGATGTCTATGCCAAGCATCTGGACGAAGTCAAGGCTGCCATGGACACCGACGACAAGAATGTCCGCGACGCCGCCCTGCTGCCCATCATGGATGCTATTGCCGCCGAGCACCCCGACCTGACCGCCGCCGACCTCGACCTCATCAGCTACAAGCTGCAGAAGAAGGTCGTTCGTACCTGGCTGCTTGAGGACGGCAAGCGCGTGGACGGCCGCGGCATCAATGAGATCCGCCCGCTGGCCGCCGAGGTTGGCCTGCTGCCCCGCGTCCACGGTTCCGGCATGTTCACCCGCGGCCAGACGCAGGTGCTGACCATCTGCACCCTCGGCTCCACCAAGGATGCCCAGCTGATGGATGACCTGTCCGATACGCCTTACAAGCGCTATATCCACCACTACAACTTCCCGCCGTACTCCGTCGGCGAGGCTCGCGCACCCCGTAGCCCCGGTCGCCGCGAGATCGGCCATGGCAACCTGGCCGAGCGTGCCCTGATCCCCGTACTGCCCGATCAGGCCGAGTTCCCCTACACCATCCGCTGCGTCTCCGAGGTTCTGTCCTCCAATGGCTCCACCTCCCAGGCTTCCATCTGCGGCTCTACGCTGGCCCTGATGGACGCCGGTGTGCCCATCAAGGCACCCGTTGCCGGTATCTCCTGCGGCCTTATCACCGATGGTGACCCGCTGCACGGCGGCCGCTGGATGACGATGCTCGACATTCAGGGCGTTGAGGACTTCCACGGCGATATGGACTTTAAGGTCGGCGGCACCCGCCGCGGCATCACCGCCATCCAGATGGACATCAAGGTGGACGGCCTGACCTATGAGATCGTTGAGGAAGCGCTGGAGAAGTGCCGCAAGGGCCGCCTGTACATCCTTGACCAGATCATCAAGCCGGTCATTGCCGAGCCGCGCGCCGAGCTGTCCAAGTATGCGCCCAAAATGTTCAGCATGATGATTCCGGTCGACAAGATCAAGGATGTCATCGGCAAGGGCGGCAAGGTCATCCAGGAAATGTGCGCCAACTTCAACTGCAAGATCGACATTGAGGAGGACGGCCATGTCTTTATCTCTGCTGTCGATCAGGACGATGCCAAGCGCGCTATTGCGACCATCAAGACCATTGTCGAGGATCCCGAGATCGGTGCCATCTACAAGGGCCGCGTGACCCGCCTGATGAACTTCGGTGCCTTTGTTGAGATTGCCCCCGGCAAGGAGGGTCTGGTTCACATCTCCAAGCTGGACGATCACCGCGTTGAGCATGTTGAGGATGTCGTTGCTGTCGGCGATCCCATCTTTGTCATGGTGACCGACATCGACCAGCAGGGCCGCATCAACCTGTCCCGCAAGGACGCCTTGGCAGCCATCGCCAAGAAGCGCGCCGAGGCTGCCCAGCAGTAAGTTACTTTTCTTGCAAGAAAAGTAACCAAAAGAACTCCAAACAAATAAGCCGTAAAAGGGAGGCTGCCCAGGTGGGCAGCCTCCCTTTTTGAATTTCTATTGTGCCGTAGGGGCCGGGCATGCCCGGCCCGCAGCCTCATGTCAGCACTTTTTCATGGGTTGCATTGTAGGGGAGGGATTCATCCACAAAAGAGGCTGCCGCACAAGGTCAAACCCCATGCTGCAGCCTCTCGCTATAACTCGTTCCCGGTGAAAAATATTAAAAGTTCTTTTGCTTACTTTTCTTTCAAGAAAAGTAAGACTTACTTCTCAATGACTTCCTTCGTGTCGCGGGCAATCATCAGCTCTTCGTTGGTCTCGATGATCAGCGTGCGGACACGGGCGCCCCAGGCAGTGACCTCAACGACATCTTCCTTCTGCTTGTGTGCATCGCGGTTCTTGTCGGTGTCGATGCGGATGCCCAGCCAATCCATGTGGTGGCAGATCTTGGCGCGGGAGTCGGCGTCATGCTCGCCGATGCCGCCGGTAAAGACGATGGCATCCACGCCGCCCATAGCGGCAATGTAGCTGCCGATGGTCTTTTTAATCTGGTAGTTCAGCATGTCGCTGGCCAGCTGTGCGCGCTTGTTGCCGTTCATGGCGGCCTCCTCGACATCGCGCTTGTCGCTGGACACGCCGGAAACACCCAGCAGGCCGGACTTCTTGTTCAGAATCTCGTCCAGCTCGTGGCCGGTGATTTCGAGGTTGTACTTCAGGTAGTTGACCACAGAGGGATCCAGGTCGCCGCAGCGGGTGCCCATCATCAGACCGGCCAGCGGGGTCATGCCCATCGAGGTGTCGATAACTTTACCCTGGTCGACAGCGGCGATGGAAGAACCGTTGCCCAGATGGCAGGTGATGAGCTTCAGGCGCTCAATAGGCTCCTCCAGGAACTCGGCAGCGCGGTGGCTGACGTACTTGTGGCTGGTGCCGTGGAAACCGTAGCGGCGGACACCGTACTTCTCATAGTACTCGTAGGGGATGGCGTACATGTAGGCCTTCGGGGGCATGGTGGAGTGGAACGCGGTGTCGAAAACAGCCACGTTCGGCTTGTCCTCGCCAAAGACCTTGTAGGAGGCCTCGATGCCCAGGATGGCGGCGGGGTTGTGCAGGGGGGCCAGGGGAGACAGGTCATGGATAGCCTTGACGACCTCGGGGGTGATCAGGCAGCTCTCCTTGAACTTCTCGCCGCCGTGGACCACGCGGTGGCCGATGGCGTCGATCTCGGAAACGCTCTCAATGACCTTGCCCTCGCCGGTGGTCATCTTCTTGACGACCTCGGTGAAAGCCTCGGTGTGGGTGGGGAAGATGGCGGGCGTGGTGGCCTTGTGGCCGTTGGCCTCATGGGTGATCATGCTGCTCTCCATGCCGATGCGCTCGCACAGACCTTTGCACAGGACCTTCTCGCCCTCCATGTCGATCAGCTGGTACTTCAGGCTGGAAGAACCGCAGTTGATAACCAGAACTTTCATGGAATATCCTCCTTAAAACTTGGCAGGGCAGATTTGCCCTTTCCTTATCCGTGATTTTATTATATAATGGTGAAAAAGAATTTTCAAGGGCAAGTTCTGCAAGATAGCACAATTTTTGCACAGTAACGGCAAAGTACTTTTTTAACAATCTATCGCCAAAGAATCAGGAGAAAATCGTTATGGATTTTACAGGCATTATCGCCGAATATGACCCCTTCCACAACGGCCACGCGGCCCAGATTGCGGCGGTGCGGGCGGCAGGTGCCCAGTGCATTGCTGTTTGCATGAGCAGCGGCGCGGTGCAGCGCGGCGGCGTGCCGATTCTGCCCGAGCGGGTGCGGGTGCAGGCAGCGCTGGCTGCCGGGGCGGATATCGTCATTGCCCTGCCTGCGCCCTACGCCTGCGCCACGGCGGAGCAGTTCGCCGCCGCGGGAGTGTGTCTGCTGGCCGCCCTCGGGTGTGACACACTGGCTTTTGGGGCCGAGACGCCCGACGCGGGGGCGCTGCTGGACGCGGCCAGGCTGCTGCAATGTGAAGAAATTGACGATGTGATACGCAAAAATCTTGCAACCGGCATGACCTACGCCGCCGCCCGGGCCGAGGCCGCCGACACCCTGCGTCCCGGCACAGGGACTTTGCTGCGCACCCCCAACAACATTTTGGGCATCGAATACTGCAAGGCAATTTTGGCGCAGCACGCGCCCCTCACGCCTTTTGCGCTGCCGCGGCTGGGCGCGGCCCACGGCGGTGGGGCAGGGGAGCATGCGGGCACACCGATGGCCAGCGCCAGTTTTTTGCGCAGCCTGCCCCAGCCTGATTGGGAACCCTTTGTGCCTGCCCGGGCGGCGGAACTCTACGGCAAAGCAGCCGCCGAGGGCCTTTTGCTGGACGGCGCAAAATTTGAGACGGCCATTTTAACGCTGCTGCGGATGCAGGATCCCGAAAATTTCGCGCAGGTGCGTGGAGTCAGTGAGGGGCTGGAAAACCGCCTGGCTGCCGCCGTGCGGGAGGCAAACAGCATGGACGACCTGTATACGAGACTAAAAACCAAGCGCTACCCACACGCGCGGCTGCGGCGGCTGGTGCTGGACGCGGCGCTGCAGCTCCCGGCAGAATTGCCAATGCCGCCCTACCTGCATGTGCTGGGTGCACGAAAAACAGCGCTGCCGCGTTTAAAACAGGCAACGCTCCCGGCAGGCACAGCTCTGGCCGACCTGGTGCGCAGCAGCGCCGAAGCTGAAAAAATCGGCAGACTACATAGCAAGGCAACGGATTTTTCGTCATTATGCAGAGAAAAAATTCAGCCTATGGGGCTTGCGTTTACTGCTAAGGTGGTGGTAATATAAATATCATATGGAGAAAAAATGCGCATAATACAAGATTGTTGCATTTTTAACGCGCAAAATCGGTACGAAATGAAGGAGTAAAACATGGCGCTGCACGTAATGGACGAAGCGAACCACTGCCTTGGCTGCAAGGTGCCCCGCTGTCAGCAGGGGTGTCCCATCCACACCAATATCCCGGAAGTCATCCGCCTTTTAAAAGCCAACAAGCTGGACGAAGCGGGCCGTATGCTGTTTGAAAACAACCCCCTGACCACCGTATGTTCGCTGGTCTGCAACCACGAGAACCAGTGCGAGGGGCACTGCGTGCGCGGCATCAAGGGTGCGCCCGTGCATTTCTCGGTCATCGAGAACTACATCTCGTCCACCTACGCCAGCCAGATGACCCAGGGCCCTGCGCCCTCCAACGGCAAAAAGGCCGCCATCATCGGTTCCGGCCCGGCGGGCCTGACCATTGCGGTCATCCTGGCACGCTATGGCTACGATGTTACGATCTTTGAGAGCCACGATAAAATTGGCGGCGTGCTGCGCTACGGCATCCCGGAGTTTCGTCTGCCGAAATCGGTGCTGGACGACTTCGAGTACCGCCACCTGCGCTTGAAGGGCATCAAGGTCCGCCCCAACACCGACGTGGGCAAGGCGCTGAAAATCGAGGACCTGTTCCGCGACGGCTACAAGGCCATCTTTATCGGCACCGGCGTCTGGCGGCCCAACACGCTGCACATCAAGGGCGAGAGCCTGGGCAACGTACACTACGCCATCAACTACCTGCAAAACCCCGATGTCTACCACCTGGGTGAACGGGCCATTGTTATCGGCGCGGGCAATGCGGCCATGGACGTGGCGCGCACCGCCATCCGCCACGGCACGCGGCATATCGAGTGCTTCTCGCTGTCCCGGCACATCACGGCCAGCGAGTACGAGGCCAGCTATGCCAAGCTCGAAGGCGTCAACTTTATCTTTAACAAAAAGCCGCTGGAAATCACCGATAAGGGCGTTGTCTTTATCGATCTGAGCGAGGCCGAGGACGGCACGCTGACCGAGATCCCCGGCACCGAGAAGCTCTACCCGGCGGACAGCGTTATTGTCTCCATCAGCCAGGGCCCCTGTACGACGATCACCGACAGCACCAAGGATCTGAAAACCAACACCCGCGGCCTGTTTGAAACGGATGAGGTCGGCCGCACCAGCATCCCCAGCATCTTCGCCAGCGGCGACGCCGTCAAGGGCGCGCGTACGGTGGTCGAGGCCGTGGCATACAGCAAGACTGTGGCTGAGGCCATGCACGAGTATATGCAGACCCTGCCCCCGGATCTGCCCGACGAGTACGCCAATGTACCTGTCGCGGAGTATGACGAGGGAAACTAACATAAAAAGGCTTCCCCCATGGGGCTTTATCGCATCCGCGCAAACTCCCTTGCATGCTTCACAAACTCCTTCGCCGCGGGGGACAGCGCCCCACGCGACAAACACGCTAATCCAATGCTGCGCTTGGCGGCAGGTTCCAGCTGCAAAACCTGGCAGCCCGCGCTGGCAGCACCCTCTTTAAACATCAGCTCGGGCATCAGGGCCAAGCCCTGCCCGCAGGCCACCATGGCGATCATGCTCTGGTCGTCCACGATATAGCATTGGCTCGACACGTGCAGATCGTTCTTTTTGAAATAACTCTGGATATCGGCGTCCACGTCGGACTGCTGGCTGACAAAAGGCTGACCGCGCAGTTCCTCGGCCCGCACCACGCCGGGGCGGCGGGGCTTGTAGTCCGGCGGTGCAATGCAGATCAGGCGGTCATCGTACAGCGGCTCAAAATCCAGGTCATGGGCGCTGGAATTGGAGAGAAATCCCAGTTCCACCGCGCCGGTTTTCAGCCAGCCGGTAATATCATCGTAGGATCCCTGGTAAATTTGCACGTCGATGCCCGGGAACGCAGCCCGGAAGCCTGGCACGATTTTGGGCAGCCAGGTTACGCAGGCCGAGTTGAACACCCCCAGCCGCAGCGCACCCTTGTGCATACCGTTGATCTGGGCAATGGACTGCTCCAGCGACTCGCTGCTGGCCAGCATTTGCTGGATGGCGGGCATCAGTTTTTCGGCGGCGGCGGTCAGGGTGACGCCGCTTTTGGTGCGGGTGAACAGCGGAAAGCCGCACTCGGCCTCCACGCCGGACACCGCGTGGCTGACGGCGGAAGGGGTGATGTGCATACGCTCCGCCGCGGCGGCAAAGGTGCCCAGCTGGGCGACAATGCTTAACAGCTGGCAGTCTGTCAGGGTCATGGTCTGCATCTCCTATGGTGAATAAAATTCATGTGATGTATGAAAAAGTTGAGCTTTACTTCATGCCTATAATGTACTATCATAAAGTCAGAAAGTCAATGCCTGCATCGCACAATGCAGGTTGAAAATGACTCCTCTCCCTCCAACCTCACCCCACCGGCCCGCACACCGGTGGGGCTTTTTTTATTTTGCGGATTGTGGTATGATACTAATAAAGCCTTCCCCCAAGGGGGAAGGTGCCCCGAAGGGGCGGATGAGGGGTGGCCTTCCCGCGGCAAACCGTGAATGGGTGGCTGCGGCAGACCGGCCCCTCATCAGGCCGTTTCACGGCCAGCTTCCCCCTAAGGGGGAAGCCTTTAACGTAAAGGTGGAAAATCACATGGCAAAATCACGTGGGGTGCGGGGCGCGGCGGGTTTCTGCGCGGTGGCATCCTTGGTATATCTTCTGGTGCGCAGCCTGCTGTATGCGCTGGTCAGCACCCTTATGGGGCTGGCGCACCCGGGGGCCAGTATGGCAAAACCCCTGGGCTTCAGCGAGGTCAGCCTGGCGCTGTTCCAGTTGATTATTGGGCTGGGGGCCATCGGTCTGACGCTGATTTTTATGATGAAACTGACCCGTCTGCGGTCCGACGACCTGCGCCTTACGCTGCCCGCACCGTGGAGCCCAGGCTTCTGTCTGCCGGTGTTCCTTGGCGTGGCAAACCTCGCCAACCTGGCAGGGGCGCTCATCAACCACATCACCGGCGGCGAGACAACGGCCCAGATGCTGCCCAGCGGCGGGCCGGAGCTGTTCATGTACTATCTGGCGCTCTGCGTCATGCCCGCTGTGGCCGAGGAACTACTGTTCCGCGGCGCGTTCCAGGGCTTGATGCGCCCCAGCGGCAGCGCGGCGGCCATCTTTGCCCCGGCACTTCTGTTTGGGCTGCTGCATCTGGATCTGGCGCAGGGGTTGACGGCTTTTGTCTGCGGCGTGTTCCTGGGCTGGCTGGCCGAGCGCTCGGGCAGCATTTTACCGGGGATGCTGCTGCATCTGGTGAACAACACACTGGCATTTTTGACGATGTATCTTCGGTATTATGCCCCGACGGAGGCATCCTTCGGCGTTGAGCTGTTCCTGCTGCTTTTCTTCCCGCTTTTCGGGCTGTGGATGATCTGGCACGCGCGAGGGCAGGGGTTCCGCTTTTCGGCGGGGCTGCGGCCCGGCGTGGATGTACTGGCGGTCTTTACCAGCCCGGCATACAGCGCAGTTGTGGTTTTCCTGGTGGTTTATGCGGTGATTTTTGTACATTGAGAGGAAACTATGTCTGATGAAGAACTGATGCAGGCCGCGCTGGACGAGGCAAAAATTGCTGCGTCCCTCGGCGAAGTGCCGGTGGGGGCGGTCATCGCCAAGGACGGCGAGATCATTGCCCGCGCCCACAACCTGAGGGAAAGCGGCAAAAACGCCACCTACCATGCCGAGCTTATGGCCATCGACGCAGCCTGCAAGGCACTGGGCGGCTGGCGGCTGTGGCAGTGTGAGCTGTTCGTGACGCTGGAACCCTGCCCGATGTGCAGCGGGGCCATCATAAACAGCCGCCTGAAGCGGGTCGTCTACGGCGCCCGCGACCCCAAGGCCGGCTGCTGCGGCGGCCTGACTGACCTGTTTGCCCTGCCCTTCAACCACCATCCGGTCATTGAATCGGGTTTGATGGAGGCAGAAGCGCAGGCCCTATTGCAGGAATTTTTTGTGATGCTGCGGGAAAAAAGGAAGAAAAAATAACCATGAACAAAAACGTACTCATCACCGGCGGCAGCCGGGGCATTGGCGCGGCGGCAGTGCTGGCGTTCGCCAAGGCCGGCTATAACGTCGCCTTTACCTACAACGCCCACCCCGACGCCGCCGACGCCGTGCACCGCCAGGCCGAAGCCCTCGCCCCCGGCGGGTGCTTCCTTGCCATCCGGGCCGACGCGGGCGACTCTATTCAGGTGCAAGCCGCCGTGGAGCAGGCACAGCGGGAACTAGGCAGCCTGCAGGTGCTCGTCTGCAACGCGGGCATCGCACAGGTCAAACTTTTCACCGACACCACCGACGAGGATTGGCGGAGGATGATGGCCGTTGACATGGACGGCGCGTTCTACGCTTGCCGTGCCGTGCTGCCCGGTATGATCCACCAGAAATATGGCCGCATCCTGCTGGTCAGCAGTATGTGGGGCCAGACCGGCGGCAGCTGCGAGGTCGCGTACAGCGCGGCCAAGGCGGGCCTCATCGGTCTGGGCAAGGCGCTGGCAAAAGAGGAAGGCCCCAGCGGCATCACGGTCAACGTCATTGCGCCGGGCGTCATTGACACCGACATGATGGCGGGCTTTACCGCAGAGGACCGCGCCGCTTTGGCCGAGGAAACCCCGGTGGAGCGCCTGGGCACAGCGGACGAGATTGCACGCACGATGGTCTTTCTGGCCGATGAGGCCAGCGGCTACATCACCGGCCAGGTGCTGGGTGTCAACGGAGGGCTGGTGATTTAATGCGCGCCGAATACCGCGAGGGAGAACGCTTTTCACACCTTGATTTTACAGAGGAAACCTTTTACGACTGCAACTTCTCCGACTGCACTTTCATCGACTGCACATTTGAAGACTGCAAGCTGGACCACAGTGTGCTGAGCGAGTGCCAGTTCATCCGCTGTACAATTACAGGACTGAAAACCACGATGTCCCGTGCAAAGTTTACAGAATTTCAAAACTGCACCCTCAACAATATCGACTGGCTGTCCCTGCAGGGAGACGGCTCGTTTGCCGACCCGATCGAAAAATTGCAGGACTGCCGCCTGAAATACAACACCTTTACCGAGATGAACCTTACAAAATTCAACTTTGCGGGCAACGAGATCCAACGCTCGATGTTTGCCAAGTGCAATCTCGTCAGCGCGGATTTCGAGAAATGCGACCTGTTGGACACCGAGTTTTACCAGTGCGATATGCGGAAGGCAAACTTCAAAGAGGCTGGCGGATATAAAGTCGATATCTTCGGCTGCAAGCTGCAGGATGCAAAATTTTCACTGCCGGAGGCAGTGTCGCTGCTGGGAGATTTGAGGATCAAATTGCTATGAAGAATATACGGATTGAAAAGCTGTCCGATTTGTATACAATTCGCCGCCTGACGGACGCCGATGTGTCGATGCTGTACGCATGGATGCTGCGCAATGACCAGTACTTCAGGTATTGCGGCGGCGGTACGCCTCGGCATTGACAAGGAAAACCCGCAGTCCAATCATTTCTGGCGCAAAAACGGCTTTGCTGTGTTACGGGAAGCAGCGCAGGAGCGCGGCATCGTCCTGCTTGCGGAACGGCGTCTGGCGTAAATGCCCTCTGGCTGCCGCCCTTGCAGCGGAAACAGGATACTACACACCCCACCCCCTCTTTGCATACTATACCGCAAAGGGGGGCTTTTTATGGCTGTATACCAGAACGGCATTGATGTGTCGCGCTACCAGGGCAATATCAACTGGGGCAGGGTGGCGGCGGCGGGCAAGCAGTTTGCCATGGTGCGCGTGGGGTCCAGCAACAGCGGCGGGCTGTATGTTGACCCGTATTTCTTGCAGAATGTCAACGGGGCCAAGGCGGCGGGCCTGCGGGTGGGGGCCTACTACTACACCTACGCCCGCCCCCGCGCCGCCGTCGCCAACGAGCTGACGACCTTTTTGAACGCCATGGAGGGGCTGCAATTAGAGTACCCGGTGTTTGTGGATGTCGAGGATTTCAGCCTGACCAGCCTGGGCTGCGCCGAGCTGACCAGCCTGGTGCAGTACGCCATGGATATCCTCTATCAGCGCAAATGGTACGCGGGATGGTATAGCTACGCGAACTACATCAATAGTTATCTGAACGCCGCCGCGCTGCGCCAATATCCGCTGTGGGTGGCGGATTACCGCTCGACCTTAGGCTACAACGGCAGCTACGCCATGTGGCAATATTCGGGCAGCGGCAGTGTGAACGGGATATCCGGCGCGTGCGACCTGAACCGTAGTTACAAGGACTTTTTACCCGAAATACAGGCCGGAGGCTACAATAATTATGGGGTCTCCGGCCCTTCTATGGAGACGGTGGCAGGCCAGCGGCTTGTGGTGTTCAATGCCCGGTGCGAGTATTTCTACACGGCCAATTTCAACGATGTAGTGGGCTATCTGCCGCTGGGCAACTACTGCGTCGTCAAGCAGAGCACCCGGAAATACAACGGCTATGATTGGGTCATCTTCCGCTTCCGGGGTACCGAGTATTGGACCGCTGTCATCGGCGACCGCAACCGGGTGGAACCGTGTAATTGTAACTGCAATTCATAAGAACAACTTGACAACAACGAATTGTTGTATTACACTGAGCTTGCAGGGGCGGATGCCCGCATCTGCCCCCTACAACCTGCCCGCAGAGAGTAAGTCGATTTGACAAACACTTCCAAACTGTGGTTTAATAAAAATATATGTGCAAAAACTACCACTGTTTCAATATAAATCAGGGGGAACCGCCGCATGGCAAAAAAACAACAGGAATACGGCAATGACAGTATCCGCCAGCTGAAGGGCGCTGACCGTGTGCGCAAGCGCCCGGCGGTCATCTTCGGCTCCGACGGTGTCGAGGGCTGCGCCCATTCCATTTTTGAAATTATCTCCAACTCTATTGATGAAGCCCGCGACGGCCACGGCAACCGCATCAACGTCACGCTCTTTCCGGATCATGTCGTCGAGGTCGAGGACTTCGGCCGCGGCATCCCGGTGGACTACAACAAGGCCGAGGAACGCTGGAACTGGGACCTCGTTTTCTGTGAGCTGTACGCCGGCGGCAAATACGCCGAGGGCAGCGGCAACTATGATTTCAGCCTGGGTCTGAACGGCCTGGGCCTGTGTGCCACGCAGTACGCCAGCGAGTGGATGACTGCCGATATCTACCGCGACGGTTTCCACTACCACCTCGACTTCCAAAAAGGCGAGAATGTGGGCGGTTTGCAGAAAGAACCGTTCAAGGGCAAGCGCACCGGCTCGGTCATCCGCTGGAAGCCCGACACTGAGGTCTTTACCGATATCGCTGTCCCGGCGGAATCCTTCAAAGATATGCTGCGCCGCCAGGCCGTCGTCAACGACGGTGTGACGCTGGTGTTCACCGACAAGTCCGGCACGGACGCCGAGAAGTTTGAGTATCTGTACGAGCACGGCATCACCGACTATGCCAACGAATTGGTAGGGGATAAGGCCTTGACGCCGGTATACTTCTGCAGCGGTGCTGCCACCGGCCGCGACCGCGCCGACCAGCCGGACTATCAGGTCAAGATGAACGTCGCGTTCGCATTCTCCAACACCGTGCAGTGTCTGGAATACTACCACAACTCCAGCTGGCTGGAGCACGGCGGCAGCCCCGACCGCGCTGTGCGCACGGCCTTCGTCAGCCAGATCAACGCCTGGCTGAAAAACAAGGGCCTGTATAAGAAAAACGAAAGTGCGATTACCTTCGCCGATGTGCAGGACTGCCTTGTGCTGGTGTCGTCCAGCTTCTCCACCCGCACGAGCTACGAGAACCAGACCAAGAAAGCCATCACAAACAAATTTGTGGCCCAGGCCATGACCGAGTTCCTCAAGCATCAGATCGAGGTCTACTTCATTGAGCACCCCGACGAGGCCGAAAAGGCCTGCAAGCAGGTTCTTATCAATAAGCAGAGCCGCGAACACGCCGAAAAGGCGCGCATCACCATCAAAAAGACGATGACCCAGCAGATGGACCTCGCCAACCGCGTGCAGAAGTTCGTCGACTGCCGCACCAAGGATGCCAGCCGCCGCGAGCTGTACATCGTGGAGGGCGATTCCGCTATGGGTGCGGTCAAGCAGAGCCGCGACTCGGAGTTCCAGGCCATCATGCCCATCCGCGGCAAGATCCTGAACTGCCTGAAAGCCGACTACGCTCGTATTTTCAAGTCGGAGATCATCACCGACCTGATCCGTGTCATGGGCTGCGGTGTTGAGCTGGGCGGCAGCCACAACAAAGACCTGGCCAGCTTCAACCTGGACAACCTGCGCTTTAATAAAGTCGTCATCTGTACCGATGCCGATGTCGACGGCTATCAGATCCGCACCCTAGTGCTGACGATGCTCTACCGCCTGACGCCGACCCTTATCAATAAGGGCTATGTCTATATCGCCGAGTCGCCGCTGTACGAGATCAACACGAAGAACAAGACCTACTTCGCCTACACCGAGCCGGAAAAGGCTGACATCCTGCGCCGTATCGAGAACGAAAAGTACACGATCCAGCGCTCGAAAGGTCTGGGCGAGAACGACCCCGAGATGATGTGGCTGACGACGATGAGCCCCGAGAGCCGCCGCCTTATCAAGGTATTGCCCACCGATGCCGAGCGCACCGCCGCGGTGTTTGACCTGCTGCTGGGTGACAACCTGCAGGGCCGTAAAGAGCATATCGCCGAGCACGGTTCGGAGTATTTGGACGATTTGGATGTAAGCTGATACGCGCCCGACAGAAGAACACCCCGTAGGGGCGCATTCCATATGCGCCCGCAAGGTGACTGCCGTCTGACGGGCGGATAATGGAATCCGCCCCTACGATTGCCGCGCGTGTAGGGGCGGGGTATGCCCCGCCCTCAGCCTTTCCGCAAACGCTCTGCTCCCGGCAGGGGCCGGACATATCCGGCCCCTGCCGGGCAGCTGTGAAATATAGGATTTTATCATATGGCAAGAAAAAAAGAAAAAAAGCTGACCCCGGCGCGCCCGCAGCTGGGCGATAACGTCGAGATTTTATCAGCGGGCGAGGTGCTGGAATCCGCCATCACCGACACGCTGGAAACCAACTATATGCCCTATGCGATGAGCGTTATCGTCTCCCGCGCGCTGCCGGAGATCGACGGCTTCAAGCCCGCCCACCGCAAGCTGCTCTACACGATGTACGAGATGGGCCTGCTGAAAGGCAACCGCACCAAGAGCGCCAACATCGTGGGCAGCACCATGCACCTGAACCCCCACGGCGACGCTGCGATTTACGACACGATGGTTCGCATGGGCCGCTCCAACGAGAGCCTGCTCGTACCGTTCGTCGACTCCAAGGGCAACTTCGGCAAGGCGTACAGCCGCGATATGGCCTACGCCGCCGCCCGTTACACCGAGGCAAAGCTCGAGCCGGTCTGCGACGAACTGTTCCGCGATATCGACAAGGATACCGTAGACTTTGTGCCCAATTACGACGGCACGACCACCGAACCGACGCTGCTGCCCGTCACATTCCCGACGATTCTCGCAAACAACACGCTGGGCATCGCCGTCGGTATGGCGTCCAATATCTGCTCCTTCAATCTGGAAGAACTCTGCAACGCGACGATCGCGCTGATGAAGGACCCCCAGGCCGATTTGCGGGAAATCATCCCCGCGCCGGATTTCGTCGGCGGCGGCACGATTCTCTACGATGCCGCCGAGATGCAGAACGTGCTGGAAAACGGCCGCGGCAGTGTCCGCGTCCGCGCCAAGTGGAGCTACGATAAAGAAAACAACTGCATCGACGTCACCCAGATCCCGCCCACAACGACCGTTGAGGCCATCATGGACAAGATCACCGAGCTGGTCAAGCTGGGCAAAATCCGCGAAATCAGCGATATGCGCGACGAGACTGACCTGAACGGTCTGAAACTGACCATCGACCTCAAGCGCGGCCAGGATCCCGACAAGCTGATGACCCGCCTGTATAAGGCCACGCCCTTGGAGGACAGTTTTGCCTGCAACTTCAATGTCCTGATTGCGGGCCAGCCCAAGGTGCTGGGGGTACGCAGCATTCTGAATGAGTGGATCGCTTTCCGCGCCGAGTGCGTGCGCCGCCGCACCTACTACGATTTGCAGGGCAAGCAGAAGCGCCTGCATCTGCTCAAAGGCTTGAAAGCTATCCTGCTGGATATCGATAAAGCAATTGAAATTGTGCGCAATACCGCAGAGGAAACCGAGGTCGTACCCAACTTGATGATTGGCTTTGGCATCGACGAGGTGCAGGCCGAGTACGTGGCCGAAATCAAGCTGCGCCACTTAAACCGCGAGTATATTTTGAAGCGCACTGAGGAAATTGAGGAACTGGAAAACGCCATTGCCGACCTCGAGGATATCCTCAAACGTCCGGCACGCATCAACAAAATTATCATGAAAGAGCTGGCCGACGTCGCCAAGAAGTACGGTAAGCCCCGCCGCTGCGAAATTATGTACGAAGTCCCCGCCGCCGAGAGCGAGGAGCCGGAGCAGCAGATTCCGGATTACCCGGTGCATCTGTTCTTCACGCGGGACGGTTACTTCAAGAAAATCACGCCGCAGAGCCTGCGTATGAGCGGTGAACAGAAGCTGAAAGACGGCGACGAGGTCCTGTTCACCTGCGAGAGCACGAACAGCGTGGAGCTGTTGTTCTTCACGAACCATCGTCAGGTTTACAAGTCCCACGCCTATGACTTCGGCGACAGCAAGGCGAGCGTTTTGGGCGATTACGTGGCCTCAGCCCTCGGCATGGAGGAGGGCGAAGTGCCGCTGTATATGGTGGTCACGCCCGACTACAAAGGCTGGATGCTCTTCTTCTACGACAACGGCAAGTGCGCCAAAGTGCCGCTTTCCAGCTATGAGACGAAGCAGAACCGGCGCAAGCTGCTGAAAGCGTACAGCGACAAGGCCGTGCTGGCTTTTATGCGCTATCTGCCCGAGGAAACCGAGCTGGCTATCTTCACCAGCAACAACCGCCTGCTGCTGGTGGGCAGTGCGCTGATTCCCGAGAAGGCGACCCGCGACACCGCCGGTGTCAATGTGGTGGCGCTCAAGAAAAACGCGAAGATTTCCCGCGTGACGCTGGCCGAGGGCCTGGAACTGAACGACGCCCCGCGCTACCGCGTGCGGACCCTGCCTGCCGCCGGTGCCATTTTGAAAGACGACGACAAAGCCGAGCAGCTGACACTGTAAGCGCGAAAGGCTTTCCCCCCAAGAGGGGAAAAAAGCGAGATTTTTTAGTTTCCTGTGAAATTTCCAAAATTGCTTGACATTGTGATTGCTTTGTGCTAAAATATTTCAGCAATCGTTCAGATGGCTGCTCCGTCCGCACAGGATGGCGGGCGCTGGTGGCCGCAATTCGGAGATTGTGATGAGCACATATATTGAGTATGGCTCCTTTTATCATAATCGAGAAAGAGGTGAAATAACCATGAAGCAGGGCATCCATCCGAACTATGTGGACTGCACCATCACTTGTGCCTGCGGCAACGTGATTCACACCCGTGACACCAAGCCGGAGATCCACGTCGAAGTTTGCAGCAAGTGCCATCCCTTCTACACCGGCAAGCAGAAGCTGGTCGATACCGGTGGCCGTGTCGAGCGTTTCAAGCGCCGCTTCGCCAAGTCTGGCAAGTAATTTCGTTTTTTGTACCCCGGATGTTTTTTCATCCGGGGTATTTTTTGCTATACAGCGAGGTTTCCTATGGCTGATTACAAGACCATCCGCGGCACATCCACCTTTGAATATGAGGAAAAGCGCAGTCGTTTTATCGCCACCGCCGCCTTTGCCGACACCGAGGAAAAGGCCCTGGCCGTGCTGAACGCCGTGCGTGCCGCCAACCGCACCGCAAGGCACAACGTTTACGCCTATGTGCTGCAAAACGGCCGCACGCGGTATTCCGACGACGGCGAACCCGCCAAGACCGCCGGTACGCCGGTGCTGGAAACCATCGGCCATGCGGGCGTGGCGGACGTTATTGTTGTGATAACGCGGTATTTCGGCGGCATCCTGCTGGGCACCGGCGGATTGGTGCGGGCCTACACCGCCGCCGCGTCGGGGGCTTTGCAGAATGCCGAGCTTGTCAGCATGCGGCTGGTGGTGGACTGCCGCCTGCGCGTGCCCTACGCCCAGTTTGAGCAGGCCCAGCGCATCATAGCGGCGGCAGAAACACGGCTGGACGAGCCGATTTTTGACGATGCCGTGACACTCTGCTGGCGTATGCCCGCAGGGCAGGAGGGTACACTCGTCACCGCCCTGACCGAGCTGACCCGCGGCGGCGCCGAGGTGGAGATCTCCGAGGCACAGTACGCGGCGTTTTGAATTGCGGCGCCCCCAGCGGGGTGAGGGTGCCCCGCCCGACGTCCTGCCCCCCCGCAGCCGTGAAAAAACTTCAAAAAAATTTCCACAAAAAAAGAGTGTTTCCCGCAGTTTTGTCGTATTTATAAATAGAAGCTGTAAAAAAGGGGGACATACCATGACGATCCGCGAAGAGACCGAAGCCATCGAGCGCCGAACCTTGAGCCGTTATGCAACGTTGAGCGAAAACAGCCTGGGCCGCCGCACGCCGTTGGAAGATGACCCCATCCGCCCCTGTTTCCAGCGCGACCGGGACCGCATTCTGCACTGCAAGGCGTTCCGCCGCCTAAAGCAAAAGACCCAGGTCTTTCTCTCACCGGAGGGCGACCACTACCGCACCCGCCTGACCCACACGCTGGAAGTCTCCCAGATCGCCCGCACGATCTCCCGCGCCCTGCGCCTGAACGAGGATTTGACCGAGGCCATCGCCCTAGGCCATGACCTGGGGCACACGCCCTTCGGCCACGCGGGGGAGCGGGCGCTGAACCGGCTGTGCCCGGGCGGCTTTACCCACTACCGCCAAAGCCTGCGGGTGGTGGATTACTTAGAGCGCGACGGCCAGGGCCTGAACCTGACCTGGGAGGTGCGCAATGGCATCGTGACCCACACGTCGGGCACGTGGGCCCGCACACCGGAGGGCTGTGTTGTGCGCCGCGCCGACCACATTGCATTTTTGAACCACGACATCGAGGACGCTATCACCGCCGGTGTGCTGGACGCCCGCCAGCTGCCGCCCGAAGCCACCGCCGTGCTGGGCGCGACGAAATCCCAGCGCATCACGACGATGATAACCGATCTGATCGCCCACAGCGGGGAAGGGCAGATCAATTTTTCGCCCGAGGTCGAGGCCGCCTACGCGATTTTGAAGGACTTCATGTACTCGACGGTCTACGTTGACAAGGAGGCCAAGCGCGAGGAAAAAAAGGTGGACAAGCTCATCAGCGAGCTGTACACCCGCCTGAGCGACGAACCGGCCCTGATGCCAAATTTTTATATGCAGATCGCCTACAACGAGGGCGTTGACCGCGCCGTGACCGACTACATCAGCGGCATGAGCGATGAGTTTGCCACCCGCCTGTTTGAGGAACTGTTCGTGCCGCAGAAATGGCACGTTTTGTAACCGCTGCGCCGTAGGGGCCGGGCATGCCCGGCCCTGCACAGATTGGCAGACGCAGCATTGTGGGAAAACCGCGGG
>OLFY01000623.1_pt1 | contig 52146 bp, 35 predicted proteins | sample 1605611 | NCBI WGS metagenome assembly OLFY01 (sample SAMEA3888923, study PRJEB22519) | human gut metagenome | biome: human gut; feature: human-associated habitat; material: faeces | place: Denmark | collected 2011 | reverse complement strand
AGAGATGTGGGACATATGCTGGAAGGTGCCTGCCGGATCGCGAATTCGTTGCGATATCGCATCATCGGATTTTCCACAATATTCAGTACATACCAATCGTGCCGGACTATGGAGTGAGCAGACCGGTGCAGACAAGGCCGTCCAGACCATATATATGGGTTCAGAAATGCCTTCGGCAATTGTGCTGCCGGTTCTTGCCTAATTGATGATCACAAGGAAGATGGTGCGATCATGTTGAAAGGAGAGTGCATGCCAAATTGGGAATAGCTGACTGACTTGGCTGAAAGCGGTGCCATGCCATCCGCTACGATCGGACGGCATGGCACCGCTTTATGAACAAAACACAGTGCCCCAGATAGGAATCGAACCTACGACACCTTCTTTAGGAGAGAAGTGCTCTATCCACTGAGCTACTGAGGCAACGAGTCACCATTGTACACACAATATGGACTCGACATGACGGGTAATCGGACCTGATTGTTCGGGCTCAAGCCGTTTGACGGACGTTCCGGTGGAACGTCCGTAGGTGAGGGGAGCGGCTGTGCCGCGACGGATGCTCAGGCCAGATTGTCTTGCGTGCCTGCGGTGTTGGCCGCGGTGGCCTGCTCTGCCTGCGCGGCGTCGAGCTTGGCTCGGACCTCGCCAAGCAGGCTCTGCGCGCGCTTGGCCAACGCCTCGCCGATCTCCCACTGCCGCATGGACTGGTCGAGGTTCAGGCCGCCCGCCTCCAACGCCTGCACGGCCTGGATGAGCTTGTCGCGCGCCTCCTCGTATGGCATCTGCGCGATTGCTTCACGTTCCTTGTCGGTCAGGCTGGATGCCGGTGCTGCTTCGTTGCTCATGTGCTACTCCTTCGTTACGGTTTTCACTTCAGACACGACGATGCCGTGCTTCAAGGTCATGGTCAGCTGGTCGCCCGTCTTCACCTTGTCCGCGTCGTCAAGCACATGCCCGTCGGCGCATTGCACCACCGCGTACCCGCGGTCAAGCGTGGATTGCGGACTCAGCGCGGTCAGCGACGCGTGCGCTTTCTCGATGGTCAGGCTCGCGTCGTCAAGAATACGGGTCAGACCGATCCGCATTCTTGTGCGTGCGTCATCAAGGAAACGCTGATGCGGTTCCAACATGGTGAGCGGGTGGGTGAGGCTTGGACGGTTCGCGTAGCCTTCGATAAGCCTGGTCTCGTTGGAGACGGTGGCGTCGATGCGCACGCGCATGCGGTCCAGGTTCACCTGAATCAGCTGCATCTGCTCATGCACGTCCGGCACGACCTTCTTCGCTGCGTCGGTCGGCGTGGAGGCCCTGAGGTCGGCCACCAAATCCAGCAGGGTCCAATCGTCCTCATGCCCGATGGCGGAAATCAGGGGAGTGTGGGCCGCCGCCGCGGCGCGCACCACGTTCTCATCGGAAAAGCCAATCAGATCTTCGAAAGCGCCGCCGCCACGCGCCACGATGATCACATCCACATCTGGATCGGCATCCAGCTGCCGGATGGCCGCCACCACGTCCGACGGGCACTGCTCGCCCTGCACGGGCACATGCGCCACCTTGAAGCCGACGACGGGCCAACGCAGACGCACGTTGGTGATGACGTCGCCTTCCGCACGTGCCTGCGGCGCGCAGATCAAGCCGATGCAATGCGGAAATTCCGGCAACGGCTTCTTGCGATCGGCGTCGAACAGACCTTCTCCCTTAAGCTTCTTGCGTAGCTCGTCGATCATGGCCTTCAGGCTGCCGCCCGCGCCGGCCGCGATGATCGCGTCGCCGCGCAACGACAGCGACGTGCGCTTCATCCACACGTTCGGCTTGCCGTGGATGATGACACGGTCGCCCTGCACAAACGGCGCCGCCGCCGCGGCGAACCGTCCGAAGCCGTTGACTTCCATAGCGATGTCCTGCTGGTCGTCGCGAAGCGTGATGTAGGCGCTTCCCTGACGACGCGTGTTGATCTGCGTGATCTGCCCGGCCACCCATACGGAGGGCCAACGTTCGACCGCCGTGTAGAACTTCTCGCTGAGCAGGCTCACCGGCCAAGGATTGTCGGCGGTGGTTTCCGACGCCAGACGGGGCAGCGGCTTCGACGTCCGCTGCGCCGTCGGTGGGTTGTAATCCGGGTTCCAAGTCATAAGTCAAGATTCCATCATCTTGCGGACAAATGGAACATATGTTCGAGTGTTGCGAATGCTCCGTGCGTGAAGATAGTACGGTGTGTGGGGCTGTGTCAAAACGACACTCCGAGATGAAATCGTTACTTTTGTCACACAAGGCAAAAAATGGCGAAATCTCGCCAAAAGTAGAATATATAGTTTCTCTAGCGGCGTGGTGACACTACATTTAGTGCCAACCTTGGCGTAGAGTGTGCATCTGTAGGTACGAACGGGCATGCGGACGAAGCATGAAACCTGGCCGGATGGGTCCGGCCCGGAAAGGAAATATACATGGAAACCCAGACTCTGGAAGGCGTTGCGACCAAAACCGAGAACGCGCCGGAAATGGTCAAGGTGCTTGTCGAGAAGCGCGACGGGCGTGTGGTCGATTTCGATCCGATCAACATCATCAGCGCGGTGAAATCGGCTTTCGCCGACCTCGACAAGAAAATCGGTCCTCAGGAGGAACGGCTGATTCGCGACATCGCCAATCAGGTCGAGGCCGAAATCAAGGACCGTTACAACGGTCCGGCGAAGATCGAGGACATCCAGAACCTCGTGGAGCATGGGCTCATCGAGGACCATCTGTACGACGTGGCCCGCACCTACACCAACTACCGTCTGAACAAGGACATCGAGCGCGCCAAGGCCACGGACATCAACGAGGCCGTGCGCCGCTTGGTGGACCGCGACGAGGCGCTGGTGCGCGAGAACGCCAACAAGGACTCCAACGTCTACTCCACCCAGCGTGACCTGCTGGCCGGCGCGGTGTCCAAGGCATCCGCCTTCTCCATGCTGCCGGACGCGGTGTCCAACGCCCACATGAAGGGCGACATCCACTTCCACGACGCCGATTACTCGCCGTTCACCGCGCAGTCCAACTGCTCGCTGCCGAACTACTGGGATATGCTCGCCAACGGCTTCACCCTCGGCAACGCGCCGATGGGTTCGCCGAACAGCATCTCCATCGCCGCCACGCAGATCACCCAGATCATGAAGGACGTGGCCTCCAGCCAGTACGGTGGCCAGACCGCCAACCGCGCCGACGAGCATTTCGCCGAATACGCCAAGAAGGACTACGACAAGTTCCTTGAGCAGGCCCACGAGATCATGCCCGACGATCTGCCGATCGAGATCGCCGAACGTCAGGTGCGCATGGCCAAGGCCGTCGAGCCGAAGCGCCTGCACTTCGAAAAGGATCGTCCGGCACTGCCGATGGACGAGCCGTTCGACAAGACGTCCGACCGTCTGCAGCAGCTGCGTGAGATCTGGGCGAAGATCCAGACCCGCAAGGCCATCTACGACGCCATGCAGACCATGGAATACCAGATCAACTCCAACCGTGTGTCCAACGGCCAGACCCCGTTCGTGACCGTCGGCTTCGGTCTCGGCACCGACTGGTTCGCGCGCGAAATCCAGCGCGCCATCTTCCTCAACCGCATCCGCGGCCTTGGTTCCGAGCATCACACCGCCATCTTCCCGAAGCTCGTCTTCACCATCAAGCACGGTGTGAACGCCGATCCGGGCGACCCGAACTACGACCTGAAGCAGTTGGCCCTCGAATGCGCCACCAAGCGCATGTACCCGGACGTCATCTTCTACGAGAACATCGTGAAGATCACCGGCTCCTTCAAAGCGCCGATGGGCTGCCGTTCCTTCCTGCAGGGCTGGATCGACCCGAAGACCGGCAAGGATGTCGAGGACGGCCGCATGAACCTCGGCGTGGTCACCGTGAACATTCCGCGCATCGCATTGGAATCCCACGGAGACAAGGACCGCTTCTGGAAGATCTTCGACGAGCGCATGACCGTCGCCCATCAGGCATTGCAGTTCCGCATCATGCGTTGCAAGCAGGCCACTCCGGTCAACGCCCCGACCCTGTTCCGCTTCGGCGCATTCGGCCGTCTCGGCGCCAACGACAGCGTTGATCAGCTGTTCCGCAACGAACGCGCCACCGTGTCCCTCGGCTACATCGGCCTGTATGAGGCGACCAGCGTGTTCTATGGCAAGGACTGGATGCGCGACCACGACTGGGATCCGGAAGGCAAGGAATTCGCCCTGTCCATCGTCAAGCGCATGAACGAGCTGTGCAAGGATTGGAGCACCGCGGAAGGCTACCACTACTCCGTGTACTCCACGCCGGCCGAATCGCTCACCGACCGCTTCAACCGCATGGACCGCGAGAAGTTCGGCGAAGTGGACGGCGTCACCGACCACGACTTCTACACCAACTCCTTCCACTACCCGGTGTGGCTGCAGCCCACGCCGATGGAGAAGCTCGACTACGAGAAGGACTTCCCGTACTACGCGTCCGGCGGCTTCATCAACTACTGCGAATTCCCGTGCCTGCAGGCCAATCCGAAGGCGCTCGAAGCGGTGTGGGACTACGCCTACACCATCGGCATCGGCTATCTCGGCACGAACACGCCAATCGACCGTTGCTACGAATGCGGTTTCGAAGGTGACTTCGAACCGACCGAAGAAGGCTTCAAGTGCCCCGAATGCGGCAACTCCGACCCGGACCGCTGCAACGTGACCAAGCGCACCTGCGGCTACCTCGGCAATCCGGTGCAGCGCCCGATGGTGCACGGCCGACACGAGGAAATCGCGCACCGCGTCAAGCACATGAGCGGCGAAACCGGCCATGTCACCCTTGACGACGGTTCCGAACGCGAATGGTTCGAGGAAGCCAAGTAATCAATCGCAATAATCGCAAAACAACAGGCAATTCAGGAGCAACGTATGGTAAGCAGCGCCGATCCCGCTGTGTCTCGCCGTGATTTCGCGGCCGGCGAAACCGGCCGCGGGCCGTTCATTCCGACAAACCGCGCCAGCAACCCGCGTGCCGGACAATGGACGAACGCGATGAGCCACAACATGATCGCCGACTACAAGCGGTTCCTCATGACCGACGGCGAGGGAATCCGCTGCTCGCTGTACGTCTCCGGCTGCCCATTCCACTGCGAAGGCTGCTACAACTCGTCGATCTGGGATTTCCGCGCCGGCCACGAATACAACGACCGGCTCGAAGCTCAGATCATGGCCGATCTGAGCCTGCCGTACGTGCAGGGCATCACCTTCCTCGGGGGCGAGCCGCTGCTCAACACCGGCGTGCTGCTGCCGCTTTCACGCAAGATCCGGGAGCGGTTCGGCCGCACCAAGGACATTTGGTGCTGGACGGGCTACACGTGGGAGGAGCTCATGCGCGAAGGCGAAAGCCCCGACAAGCGTGAACTGCTCGAACAGATCGATATCCTCGTGGATGGCCGGTATATCAAGGATCTGCACGATTCGCTGCTGCAGTTTCGCGGCAGCTCCAACCAGCGCATCATCGATGTGCCCAAGTCGTTGGAAAGCGGGCAGGTGGTGCTGTGGTCGAAACTACACGATCAGACGCGGTTCATTCCCGAAATCTACGGCAAGGACCGTGCTGCGGGGGAGGGGGCGGCTTCCTGAATGGTTTTGAACGGTTCGTGTACGAACGGTTGGAATTAGGCAAGCCGACTATATTCGTTGTCTAATTATGCGTCGTGTCGTGCACTTTATGCGATACCGTGCTGAATTAGGCAGGGGCACAGACTACCATTACATACTTGGATAACCGGGGCAGGGCGTTCGTGTTGGCACGGACGCAACCCGGCGGATGAGAACGATAGAGGTACAGTACATGGTCGAAGCAGCAGTTACCGCAGACAACACCTGCGATACGAAGCCGTTGCGCGTAGGTCTTGACATCGGTTCCACCACGGTGAAGGCCGTGGTGCTCGATCAGACCGATTCGCTCGACGCGGTGCTCTTCTCCGATTACCGTCGCCACCACGCCAACGTGCGTGCCACCGTGGCGGGCCTGCTGGAGGACATCCACAAAGAACTTGAGGCCCGTGGCCGCGGCGACGAGCCGATTCGTCTGGCCATCACCGGTTCCGGCGGCCTTGCCTTGGCCGATAATCTCCATGTGCCGTTCGTACAGGAGGTCATCGCCGAGACCCGCGCCATCGACGAGGAATATCCGCAAGCCGACGTCATTATCGAACTTGGCGGTGAGGACGCCAAGATCACATATCTGAAGCCGACTCCGGAACAGCGCATGAACGGTTCCTGCGCAGGCGGCACCGGCGCGTTCATCGACCAGATGGCCACCCTGCTCGACACCGACGCGGCGGGCCTCAACGACATGGCCAAGCATTACGAGACGCTCTATCCGATCTCCTCCCGTTGCGGCGTGTTCGCCAAAACCGATCTTCAGCCGCTCATCAACGACGGCGCGGCCAAGCCCGATCTGGCCGCATCCATCTTCACGGCGGTCGCCACGCAGACCATCGCAGGTCTGGCGTCCGGCCGACCAATCCACGGCACCGTCATCTTCCTGGGCGGTCCGCTGTTCTTCATGTCCGAACTGCGCGAGGCGTTCCACCGCGCGCTCGAAGACAAAGTCGACGAATTCATCGTGCCGACCGACGCGCACCTGTACGTGGCGTTCGGCTCCGCGCTGCTCGCCGGCGAACCGGACCAGCTTGAGGAGGGCCAGCATTTCGAAGCACGCACCTGCGCCGATATTCTGAAAAGCCTTGAAGACCTGAAGAATCTGCCGGCCAACACCCCCACCATGCCTCCGCTGTTCCCGACCGAAGCGGACCGTGAGGCGTTCAACAAGCGCCACCACCGCGAGCATGTGCACATCGGCACGCTGGAAGGCGCGCAAGGTCCGCACTTCCTCGGCATCGACGCCGGATCGACCACCATCAAAGCGACGCTCGTCAACGACGACCGCGAAATCGTATGGTCGTCGTACGCCACCAACGAAGGCAGCCCGCTGACGGCCGCTGTCAACATCGTCAAGCAGATTCAAAGCCAGCTGCCGGAAGGCGCGTGGATAGCACGCTCCTGCGCCACCGGATACGGCGAAGGCCTCATCACCACCGGCCTGCACCTGGACGAGGGCGTGGTGGAGACCATGGCGCACTATCGTGGCGCGGAAATGGTCTCGCCGGGCGTTACCGCCGTCATCGACATCGGCGGCCAGGACATGAAATACTTGGCGATTTCCGACGGCGTGATCGATTCGATCGCCGTCAACGAGGCATGCTCGTCCGGCTGCGGCTCGTTCCTGCAGACGTTCGCGCAGTCCATGGGACTGACGATTGAGGAATTCACGCAGGCCGCGCTCAACTCCACGCATCCGGTCGACCTGGGCTCGCGCTGCACCGTGTTCATGAACTCCTCCGTCAAGCAGGCGCAGAAGGAAGGCGCCTCGATGGAGGACATCGCGGCGGGCCTGTGCTATTCCGTGGTGCGCAACGCGCTGTATAAGGTGATCAAGCTGCGCGATTCCGGCGAGCTGGGCGACACCGTGGTGGTGCAGGGCGGTACATTCCTCAACGACGCCGTGCTGCGCGCCTTCGAGCTGCTCACCGAACGTGAGGTGACCCGACCGAACATCGCCGGCCTGATGGGCGCATACGGTGCCGCGCTGACCGCGCGCATGCATTACACCGACATCGCCGACGGACTCGACGATGGTGACGCGGACGCCGACGGAGGCAAGACCGTCGACATCGACGGCGTCACGCACACCGCATCCAGCATCGTGTCCGGCAGCGACCTCGACAACCTGTCCATGACCACCGAACGCGACGTGTGCAAGCTATGCCAGAACCACTGCAAGCTCACCATCACCACGTTCCAGGATGGCTCCCGCTACGTGACCGGCAACCGTTGCGAACGCGGCGGCGATTCCAAGAAGCAGCGTTCCGACAGGCCCAACCTGTACGACTACAAATACAAGCGTTGCTTCGCCTACCGTCGTCTGACCGACAAGAAGGCCACCCGCGGCGAAATCGGCATTCCACGCGTGCTCAACATGTACGAGAACTACCCGTTCTGGTTCACGCTGCTCACCTCGCTCGGCTTCAAGGTGATGATCTCCGGCCGCAGCTCGCACGAACTGTTCGAAACCGGCATCGAATCGATCGCCTCCGAAAACATCTGCTACCCGGCCAAACTTGTGCACGGCCACATCAAGTGGCTGCTCAACAAGGGCATCAAGACGATCTTCTACCCGTGCGTGAGCTATGAGGAGAACTTCGTTCCCAACACCGACAACCACTACAACTGCCCGGTCGTGGCCAACTATCCGGTGGTCATCGGCGCGAACATGCCCGAACTGCGCGAGGAAGGCGTGCGCTACATGCGCCCGTACTTCAACATGGCCAACCATGAGCTCATGGTGGACCGCATCGTCGAGGAATTCGCCTGGGCCAACGTGACCCGCGAGGAAGCCGAGACCGCGGTCAAGGCCGCCTACGCCGAAAACGAGGTGTTCAAGCACGACGTGCAGATGGAAGGCCTCAAGGCCCTCGCCTACATGAAGGAACACGACTGCAAGGGCATCGTGCTGGCCGGCCGCCCGTACCACGTCGACCCGGAAATCAACCACGGCATTCCGGAAACCATCTGCTCGCTGGGCATGGTGGTGCTGTCCGAAGACTCCATCTGCGAACTGCAGCCGGGGGAGAAGCTCAACCTGAGCGAATTCCTCGCCGAAGGCGAAGAGGATCCCCGCAAGAAGAACGCGAACGGCTTCCGCCACGTCGACGACCGCAAGGTCGCCAAGATGCCATTGCGCGTCACCAACCAGTGGGCCTACCATGCGCGTCTGTACGCGGCGGCCCATTTCGTGGCCTCCTATCCGGGACTCGAGCTCGTGCAGCTCAACTCCTTCGGCTGCGGCCTCGACGCCATCACCACCGACCAGGTGTCCGAGATCCTGGCGGACAAGGCCGACGTGTACACCATGCTGAAAATCGACGAGGTCTCCAACCTGGGCGCGGCGAAAATCCGTCTGCGCTCGCTCAAGGCCGCCGTCGAGGAGCGTGAACGCAACAAGAAGAACGACGGATTCCGCAAGACCGGCACCGAAGCGCCGACCCCCGGTCGCCAGGTCATGCTCGACACCGTCATGAAAGCCAATCCGAAACTCACCGAAGCCGTCACGGCCGCATCCAAGCGCGCGGCGGAAAACGGCAAGGGCGAATCGCAAGAAACCGCCAAAACGCAGACAAATGGCAAGGGCGCGTCCGCACACAACTCGGCGACCCTGTCCAAGTATGCGAACCGCATCCCGTTCGGCAAGAACATGAAGGACTACACCATCGTGGCCCCGCAGATGAGCCCGATCCACTTCTCTCTGGTGGAATCCGTCATCCGCTCCGGCGGCTACAAGTTCGACATCCTCAAGCATGCCAGCCGAGAGGACGTCGAAACCGGCCTGAAATACGTCAACAACGACGCCTGCTATCCGGCCATCATGGTCATCGGTCAGCTCGTGGACGCGATTCTGGAAGGCAAATACGATCCGGACCACACCGCGCTTGCGATCACGCAGACCGGCGGCATGTGCCGTGCCACCAACTACTTCGGCCTGATCCGCAAGGCGCTGGTGGACGCCGGTTATCCGCAGATCCCGGTGATCGCCATCTCCACGCAAGGCATCGAGGACAACCCCGGCTTCACCGCCACGCCGGCTTTGCTGCATCGTGCCATCAAGGCGCTGATCATCGGCGATCTGCTGATGAAGTGCCTGTACCGCGTGCGTCCGTATGAGGTGACGCCTGGCAGCGCGAACCAGCTGTACAAGACGTGGGACACCATCGTGCGCGAGGCGCTCGAACACCACGGTCGTTCCAAGACGGCGCGCAAGTTCATCGGCAAGGGTTACCTGCCGTATCCGACGCTCGTCAAGGAGATCGTCAAGTCGTTCGACGCGTTGCCGTTGAAGGACGAGCCGCGCAAGGTGCGCGTCGGCGTGGTCGGCGAGATTCTCGTCAAGTACCAGCCGGACGCCAACAACCATGTGGTGGACGTCATCGAATCGCAGGATTGCGAGGCCGTGGTGCCGGGCATCATGGAATTCATGACCACCCGACCGTACATTTCCGATTGGAACGAGCATTACCTCGGCATGGGCGGCAGCAAGCTCGGCTATGCGCTGATGCGCAAGGGCCTCGACCTGTATAACGCGCCGGTACGCGAGGCGGTCGATCTGGCTCACGGCAAGTTCTCGCAGGATCTGCCGATGCCTGAACTGGTCAAGAAGGCCGACGAGGTCACGTCCGTGGGCGTGCAGGCCGGCGAAGGCTGGCTGCTGACCGCCGAGATTCTGGAACTCATCGAATCGGGATGCCCGAACGTGGTGTGCGCGCAGCCGTTCGCCTGCCTGCCGAACCACGTGACAGGCCGAGGCATGTTCGGCAAGATCCGCCGACTGCATCCGGAAGCCAACATCGTGTCCATCGATTACGATCCGGGCGCTTCGGAAGCCAACCAGCTCAACCGCATCAAGCTGATGATCTCCGCTGCCAAGAAGGCGCACCGCGCAGCCGAAGAGGCGCGCAACAGCGAGAAGGCCGCTTGAATCGCCATTCTTATTTCCGTCGAACCGACGTTGGGAAACTTTCCGACGTCGGTTCGACGGTATCTGAGCCGCCAAATCGACGGCTGATTCGGCGATCGTAAAATCGATGGTCGTCGAATCGGCATTCAAATCGCCAGCCAAATCGATGGGGAATGATGGTCGGTTATCGATTTTCCGTATAGCGTAGCCTGCGTTGCGAATGGCGCTTTTCGTTAGGATGGCCACTATGACAACGCCAAAGATCACGTACGCGCACCTGCTGACCGAGCCGAATCCGAAGCATGTGGAAAGCCTTATCAAATTCTTCGAATCCGGCTGCCAACAGCGCGGCACCGGCGGTTTTGGCGTGGAAATCGAACACCTGCCGGTACATAACAGCGACGATACCGCGGTGACCTACTACGAAAGCAACGGCATTGAAGCGTTGCTCAACCGCATCCGCCCGTATTACGACGAAAACAAGGAATACTGGGAAAACGGGCGACTGGTCGGACTCGCCCGTGACGGCATCTCCGTATCTTTGGAACCGGGCGGACAGTTGGAAACGTCCATCGGCATCCTGCACAAGCCGGAGGAGCTCGCCACATTGTACGGCGCGTTCCGCCGCGAAGTCGACCCCATCCTCGAAGAACTTGGTTTCCGACTCGTCAACTATGGTTACCAACCGAAATCCAGTTACGCCGACATTCCCGTCAATCCGAAGGACCGATACAAGGCGATGACCGCCTACCTGGGACGTGTCGGACAGTTCGGTCCGTGCATGATGCGTTGCTCCGCTTCGACACAGGTCAGCATCGACTACGTTTCGGAACAGGACGCGATCGCCAAACTGCGGTTGGGCACGGTGGTCGGCCCGATTCTGGCATGGTTCTTCCGCAACACCCCGTATTTCGAAGGCAGGGAGAACCCGTATCCGCTGCTGCGCCAACGCATGTGGGATTATCTCGATTTCCAACGCACGAACGTCATCCCCGGCCTGTTCGACCCGCGTTTCGGTTGGGAGGATTACGCGGTGGACGTGCTGTCCACGCCGATGATGTTCGCCGACCTGACGCACACGCCCGAAGCGCTGGCGGTGCCCGGAACCGATCTGCACCATCCGGCGTTCTATGAGAACGCGAACGACGTGTACCCGGACCGCGAGCTCAACGCGTACGAGATCAACCATGTGATCTCCACGCACTTCAACGACGTGCGTTTGAAGAACTTCATCGAATTCCGCCACTGGGATTCGCTGCCGGTGGCCCGCGCCGAGCGGCTTACTGAAATCATCGGCTCGCTGTTCTACGATCCGACGAATCTCGACCGACTGGAAAGCTACTTCGACGGCATCCGCGAGGAGGACGTGTTCGAGGCCAAGGCGAACCTGCAGGCGCGCGGAAGCCAGGCCATCCCATACGGCAACTCGCTGGAATTCTGGCAGGAGTTCCTCGGCCTTGAGGGTGTGCTCGCCGACGAACCGGGCGACCCGAAGCATCCGGACGTCTTCCAGGCATAAGCTCCGTTTGCAGATAGCACGGTAAGGCTGCGGAAAGAAAGTTCACATATATTACGAAGTGGTCGACGCCATATGGAATGGTGCCGACCACTTCGCATATACGGTATCGTGAACCGCGAATCGGTCATACGATCCGTATACTGGATGACCGATCAGTCGGGAATATTGCCGCGCGATTTCTGATTGGCCCATGACTGGGACTGCACGAATGTGGCAGGATCGGCACCCACGCGATTCGCTGGATCGTGCAGTGCGCTGATGGACTGCATCTCCTCGTCGGTGAGTTCGAAACTGAACACATCCAGATTCTGCCGCATGCGCTCAGCGTGCGTGGACTTTGGAATGACGATGCGTCCGGACTGCACGTGCCAACGCAACACGACTTGCGCGGGAGTGACGTCATGCGCCTCGGCTGCCTGCTGAATCGGTTCGGCCTTCATATCAGAACCGTGCCCGAGCGGCGAATAGGCTTCTACGACGATGCCGTGTTCCTTGCAGAACTTCAGCGTTTCCGTCTGAGAGAAGCTCGGATGCACCTCCAACTGGTTGATGGCCGGCGTCTTGCCGGTTTCGTCGATGAGCCGCTGCAGATGCTCGGGAAGGAAATTCGAAACGCCGCCGGCCCGGATCGTTCCTTCCTGTTGGATTTCCAACAGCGCCTTCCAGGTTTCGACGTATTGGTCGACCGCGGGGAACGGCCAGTGAATGAGATACATGTCGAGATGGTCGAGTCCGAGATTATTCAGCGTCGTGTCAAGGGCCACACGCGCCGCATCATAGCCTTGATCGCAGTTGCGCAGCTTGGATGTGACGAACACTTTGCCGGTCATGCCGGTGGCTTTGAGCGCGTCACCGACTTCACGTTCGTTGTAATAGGCAGCGGCTGTGTCAATATGACGGTAGCCGATCTCCAATGCCTGTTCAACGGCCTGCTGTGTGGTCGAAGCGGAGATTTGGAAGACTCCGAATCCGACTTGCGGAATCGAAACGGAATCGGTGAGCGGAATGCTCGGGACATCAGGTGTTGCGGTGGTTCCAGTATGTTCCATAATCACTCCTTTGCTTGGAACGTACCTTATTAAAGAGGCAAAAATAATGGTTTGTAATAACGTTGAGCATCGGTCAGTCCCGGCAATCGATCACTGAGCCGCGATCCACCAATATGGGATCGACGAAGACATGCTGCGTGGGCTGGTCGGGATTTTGAATACGATTGACCAAAGTCCGGATGCATACCTCGGCAAGATCCTCGGCAGAAGAGCGCAATACAGTAAGAGGACGTGAGCTTGGAGTGGCGAATCCGTCAATGGAGATGATCGAAATGTCCTCCGGCACGTGCTTCCCGCGTTGCTCGAGCGCCTGTGAAATGGCGATGGCCAGGTAGTCGGAGTGCACGAGAACTGCGGTCACTCCGGAGGAAAAGATGGTATCGGCGATCTCTTTGACGCCGTGCATATCGTAGGGCATCATACCGGTCAGGACGAATGGGCAGTTTATCTTGTCGGTGGCGTCCACGATCTCCTGCCATCCGTCGCGAATGGCGTGGGAAGTGGGGGTTTCGCTGAAGGCGGCGCCGATTCGCGAATGGCCGTGCTGCAGAAAATGCACTGCGGCTTTGCGCACACCGTAACGATGATTGGTCCGGACCGAATCGGTATAGCAAGTGCCCAGAATCGGCTGGTCTCGTTCCACTGCGACTACGGGAATGGATGATCGCTCTATCCAATCCCAGGTTTGTTTCCCAAATTCAGGATGCGCGTTGGGCGCGGCGATGATTCCGCACACCGTCGGTTCATCGGCGAAGTCTTGCAGGATGTCCGCCTCGTGGACATCCTCTTCATATGCCGATTCCTTCACTATGAGGCGCATGCCATAGCGTGCCGCGGCTTCATGCATATGGTTGATGACGTTGGGCCAGAAAAAACTTGGTTCCGGAAGCATAACTCCGATGGAGGGCTGATCGGCCGGCAAGCTAATCGGGGATGGAATGGAATCGCTTTCCGCAGTGAAGGATTGCTGATCATTTGAATCGGTCGTCGAGCTTACCGACATCGCTCCGCCCCGCACTCGTTTCAGCAGTCCCGCTTTGGACAGCGAGGCCAGATCCCTGCGTATGGTGATATCCGAGGTATCGAGTTTTTGCGCGAGCTCCGGAATGGTCACGACATTGTGATTGGTGAGCAGATTGAGTATCTCATTCTGCCTCTCAGCCGGAAGAAGGTTCCGGTGCGCGGGGCGTTGGTGCTCATTCTTTGCCATATCTGCTCGTCTTTCATCTGATAATGATTTTTTCATGTTCGACCAATTCTGAGCATAATACAAAAATGTGTGTTGTTGGCTGAAAATCCGCATATCAGAGGCATATTTCATATTCTACGCGCAATAGTAGTGAACAAACATGATTGAAAATGATTAAATGTGATATTATGGATATGTCAATTTGAGCTTCGTTCGCAACGAAGCGAATACCGAATGAATTGCAAAGGAAGTGGTGATAGATGGCCTCTTTCGCTAAAGAATTCTGGACATCGACGTCGGGGGACTTATCCCAACGTCGTGATGTCGTGGATACTCCGGCATTTACGGATGATCCGGGCGATGCCACCAAGATTGTTATCGATACGGCTGACCGCAAGCAGCCATGGATCGGCGCGGGAGCGGCGATCACCGATGCTGCGGCATCGTTGATCTGGAATTCGATGGATGCGGATCAACGACATGCATTCCTCGATGACTGCTTCAACCCCGCCAAGGGCGGCTTCTCGGTGATTCGTATTCCTCTGGGATCCTGCGAGCCTGCCGCGCAACCCTATTACACATATGACGATGTTCCCTTTGGCGAGCATGACAATCTGCTGACCAAGTTCTCCCTTGGAGAAGGTGAGCCGGGTGCCCCTGACGCTACCAAGGATTTCAAGCACATCATTCCCGTTGTCCTGGAGATTCTGAAAATCAACCCTGCGGTTAAGATCATCGCGAGTCCATGGAGCGCTCCCGCATGGATGAAGAACACCGGACATCTGTGCCAAGGCGGCCGGTTGCGCTTCGGCGAGTGGACGGGCAACGGGTTCGATCCGATGCATGACTCCTTCGAAGGATGCTACGCTCGTTATTTCGTCAAATATGTCGAGGAAATGGGCAAGATCGGCATTCCGATCTGGGGCGTGACGGTGCAGAACGAACCATCCAACGCTCCGAAGTGGCCTGCGATGATGTGGACTCTCGAGGAGCAGGCCTCGTTCGCCGCCGACTTCCTGCGTCCGGCGTTCAATGAAAAGTTCCCGGAGATGAGGATTTTCATCAATGATGATTCCACCCACAATCTGAGATGGCCGGTCCGCGATTTGGTCACTCCCGAGCAGGCCGCTGCGGTGGACGGACTTACCGTGCATACTTACGAGGGGCCATATTCCAATTTCTTCAATGCATCCCGCTCGTATTCCCATTGGATGTTCGGCATGACCGAGCGCCGTTGCATGATTGAGGAAACTCCTGAGGATGCCGCTCACATCATGTCCGGCATCATCGGCAACTGGCTGGTCCGCAACGGCGAGAGCTTCATCGCATTGTGGAACCTTGCCCTTGATGAGCGTGGTCTGCCCAATCAGGTCGGTGCCACCGGACGCCGCGGCGTGGTGACTATCCAGCATGAGACCGGTGAGGTGATTCGCAACCTTGAGTACTTCATGCTCAGGGCGTTCGGACAGGATGTGGAACCCGGTTCCGTCGTGGTGCGTTCCTCCAACTACACGCCTGACGGTTGGTCCGGCGGCTTGGGCTCGGTGGCTTTCCTGGCGCCTAATGGGGACGTTGCGGCGCATATCTACAATCCGACTGGCGAACCCATCGAGGCGGCCGTGACCATTAACGGCGAGGGCGGCTCCTGGCAGAAGGTCACGGTGCCGGCCTGGGGCACGGTCACAGTCCACAAGGGATACGGCGATATCAATACGTCCTTGGTTCCCGATGATGACGAATTCGAGCTGAATCCCGCTCCGACTCATCTGCTGGGAGATGTCGCTCCCGGCAAGGTCAGGGTGTGGGGCTCTGATGAGTGATTGAACCACATGGGGGCCGCTTTTGGGCGGTCCCCATTTTTCATTGTTTATGAAAGGAGAGACGATGCATCTCTTGACGATTGTTTTGGTTGTCGCAGCATTGGCGGTCGGTGATCTCGTCATCGCCTATGTGCGTAGGCACAGGTAAGGCAACAGTAAGACCAACAAAAAATGGAGGGCGCCAGCCCTCCATTTTTTGTTATCGGTCTCTTATTACATTTCGCCCTTGAGTCGACGCTCTTCGAGGATCTTGGCGTTCTGCTTGGAAACCTTACCGGACAGCGGATAGAAGAACAGCAGGATGACGGCGATGAGGCCATTGCCGATCGCCGGTGCGAGCGTGGCCACGCCGTAGATGTTGTTCAGCGTCTCGGCGCTTTGCGTGATGGCCTGTCCCGAAGTGGCGGTCACATAGCCGGTGGCTGCCAGCACGACTGCCGGCAGAAGACCGGACAGCGCCTGGCCAATCTTGCGTGCGAACATATAGCCGGTGTACACGGTGCCATCCTCACGGGTGTGGGTCTTGACCTGGATGTCATCGATGATATCGGTGATGAAGCTCCAGACCATAAGGCCGAACACGCCGTTGCCGAACATGGCCAGAACGGACATGGCGACGAAGACATACGGATTGGTGATGTGCATCAGGAACATGATCACATAAACGACCGTGGTCACCACAAGCAGCGAACCGCAGACCTTCTTCTTGCCGAACTTGTCGCAGATCGATGGTACGAACGGCGCGGCGATGAGCACGGGCACGTTCTGGAAGGCGAGAATGGACAGGGCGGTGGTGTTGTTGAAGTAGTCCTTGTAGAGGTATGCGTTCACCGCGCCTGCGAACATCTGCGCGAAAATCAGCAGCAGGGCGGCCGCCATCAGGGCGATCATGGCGCGATTGGACAGCATGTACTTCACGGACTCGAGCAGGGGGACGTGTTCGTTGTCGCTCTTCTCCACGCGGATGCGCTCGACGGTTCCGCGCAGGGTGATCTCATAGCAGATCCACAGCAGGATCGCGAAAACGATGGCTACCCAGATGAGGGCTGGTCCATTGAGGACCTTCTTGCCGTTGACGGTCGTATACATGACCAGTGGAAGGATGAAGGTTACGATGATGCCACCTGCGGTCGAGCCGAAGCCACGTCCAGCGGCCATCTCGTCACGATGCTTGACGTCGGGCGTCGACACCGAGGCGAACGATCCGTACGGGGCGGATGTCGAGGAGTAGCAGGCGACGCCGAGGATGTAGATTACGGTGATGTATACGATGCGTAGCGTCATCGGCCAGCTGGAGACGAACGGCAGGAAGGTGAGGATGATGACCGCCATTAGCGGATAACGCAGTGTGCGGACGAACCAGTGGTAGCGGCCATCCTTGCGCAGCGGCGCGTTGTCGGCCCATACGCCGGTACCGAAATCGGTGAACGCTGAAATCAATTTGCCTACGAAAATGATCATGCCCGCGATGACGGGGTTGATGCCGAGCGCATCGGTCATGTAGATCAGCGCGTAATTGGTGACGAGCTGGAAATAGAATCCGTTGCCGATGTCTCCCATGGCATACGCCATAGGTTCGGTTTTCTTGAATGGCGGATCTTCCACGACCGATGTGGAAGGCGTCTCCGCAGTTGCTGCTGTCATGAGCACCCTTTCTGTATTCTTCATCTTATTGGTCGGAATCCCGTATGTGCTGAATTGAGCTTCAGTGATCAATGATTCCGACGGAAACAATATATCACAAATAATCACTTATAGATCAAAGATGATTAAAATTGCGCAAAATTGGGAATTATGCTATTTTTTGACATTGTTATATGGCATGACAGCCAACGTCAAAGGAGAGATATGACCAACGCAACATTTGAATATGGTGCTGAGTACTGGACCGCCACGTCCGGGGATCTGATTCAGCGAAGAGAGCGCATCAACACGCCACAAGTGGTTGATTCCGCTGCCGGTGCAACCGAGGTGGTCATCGATCCCACCGAGGAATACCAGCTGTGGGAGGGAGCGGGCGCGGCTATCACCGATTCGTCCGCATCCCTGTTCATGAATGCCATGACGGCGGAGCAGAGGCATGCGATTCTCGAGGAGATGTTCGATCCGCGGCAGGGTGGTTTCTCCTCGGTCCGCATCTCGATCGGCGCGTGTGATTTCTCCAGCCAGAAGTATTACACCTATGATGATTTGCCGGAAGGCGTTGCCGCGGATGCCGGTCTGGAGTATTTTTCGATCGGCGAAGGCGAGCCGGGGGCTCCCGATGCCACCAAAGACATGAAGAACGTGGTTCCGGTGCTGCAGGAGATCATATCGATCAATCCGGCAGTGAAGATCATGGCTTCGCCGTGGAGCGCTCCCGCCTGGATGAAGACGTCGAATCGTATTTCGGGAGCAGGAAGGCTGCGCCTCGGTGAATATGTCGGCAACGGATATCGCTACCAGGACACCATCGATTACGTATATGCACAGTATTTCGTGAAATTCATTGCAGCGTACGCAAAGCTCGGCATCCGCATCTCGTCGGTGACCATGCAGAACGAGCCATCTAACGGCTGTCCGTGGCCGATCACCGTATGGACGCCGGAGGAGCTCACCAAGTGGGGTCGGAATATCTGCGTCCGGCTTTCGATCGGAGCTTCCCCGATGTGGAGATCTACTTCGGCGATGATTCGCTGCGGTTCTGGCAGCGCCCGGCCTCGGAATACATGACTCCGGTGCAAGCGGCCTGCTTCGTGGGCGCGGCTTTCCACACCTACTCCGGTCTGCCGGTATGGGTGCACAATGGCACGCGCCAGTTCCCTGGTTGGAAGGCTGTGATGACCGAGCGCCGGTGCATGCTGGACGAGTCCGTGGACGAGGCGAGCCATGTGATGTTCGGGGAAATCGGCAACTGGCTGGTCCGCAACGGCGTTGGACTCATCAACCTGTGGAACATGGCGCTTGACGAACAAGGCTTCCCGAGCTACGCGGGGACTTCCGGACGTCGTGGCGTCATCACGATCGATTCGAAGACCGGCAAGGTCAAGCGCAACCTTGAATACTTCATGCTGCGCAATTATGGGCAGGATGTTCCGGTCGGATCCCGCCGCATCGGTTCGACCAATTACACGCCGGACGGACGGAAAGGCGGGCTTGGCTCCGTTGCGTTCGTGACCAAGCGGGGCGATTTGTCCGCGATCCTCTATAACCCGACGGACAAGCCGATCCTGGCTGCCGTGACGGTGAACGGCGAGGGCTCACGGTGGCAGCGGGTCGAGGTCCCGGCATATGGCACCGTCACCGTGCATAAGTCGGATCGCGCCATCAATAGGTCCGAGGTTCCGGCCGATGATGATTTTGAGATCACCTACACCCCGCATCCTGCGGACGATCACGATGAGACCTTGTTCTGACGAATAGAATTTGTTTTGGCGACTTGTCTAGGAGCGAGTCGCCAAAACATGATGCTGGGTGGTATTGGATTCGTGGATGGACTGAAGAGGCGCAGGATGGGAAAAACGCTGAAAGCGCGAGCTATGGCACTGGTGGCGATTGTGCTGGTCGCCGACCTTGCCGCATGTGGCGTGGCACCGGATACTTCCGAACAGGGTGAAACCGGTGGCATAACCATTTCATTGGCAGGCTGGACTTTCTCGACAAGACCGGAATTCAAAGTGCTTGCGAAAGCGTATGAGAAAGCCCATCCGTCGGTGCGCATCGATTTGAAAGAATATTCCGCCGACGACTACGACAAGCAGCTCATCGCAGATCTGTCGGCATCCAAATCGCCCGATGTCTTTCCGATAAAGAATCTGCGCATGTATTACACATACGCGGATTCGGGGAAGCTTGCGAAGTTGGACGATATGGCGGTTGGCCTCGCTAAGTCGAAAGACATGCGCGGCATCTCCGGCTATCGTGTGGATGGTTCGGTGTATGCGTTGCCGTATCGCCAGGATGTGTGGCTGCTGTTCTATAACAAAACGATGCTGAACAAGGCTGGAATCGATGTCCCGGATGGCAGCTGGACCTGGAAGGATTACGAATCGGCCGCGAAACGGCTGAAGAGCGCATTGCCCAAAGCCGGGTATAAGGATGCCTATCCGACGTACCATCACACCACATGGCAATCGGTCCCGCAGGGGTTCGCGCTTGCCCAGCAGGATCAAGGCGAAGCGAATAGCGTGTTTTTCGGCGGCGACTACAGATACCTCAAATCCGTTTACGCAATGATGCTGCGTATGCAGGATGAAGGATTGATGCTCTCGTACAATACCGTCTCTTCTTCGAAGACGACGTATCAATCGCAGTTCGGCATGCAGAAGGCCGCATTGCTTCCCATGGCCACTTGGTATATGGGCCCGCTTACGGATCAGCAGTCCAGTGGCGATGCGCAACGGTTCGAATGGGGCGTCACCGTTCTTCCGCAGCGCACGCATGACGATGTGAGCCATCCCAAGAGCTTCGGCGATCCAACGGGATTCGCGGTCTCCGGAGCGATTGGCGGCGCCAAATTGAAGGCGGCAAAGGATTTCGTGCGATGGGCATGCGGGGAAGAGGGCGCAAAGGTGCTTGCGGATACGGGCACACTTCCCGCGTATCTGTCCGACGATGTCGTCGATCGGTTCCTGGCCCGGAAAGGAATGCCCAAGGATGAGGAAAGCCGCCGCGCCATCACCGATTCGATGACCATCCCCGAGAATCCGGTGGGCGAGGCCACCCAGACCATCCAGGATGAATTGAATATTGCCCATACATCCATACTTTCGGAAACGAAAAACATGGATGATGCGTTGTCATCCGCCAGCAAGGCGATCGTCAACTCCGGTCTGCTTGACGAACGGTACAAGGAAGGTGCGTGAGAGGAATGGGTTCCGAATCGAAGTCGGCCGATATGCGTCATAATTCGAACGACGGTCGTTCCGAGTACAGCAAAGTGCAGCGCAACCGTAATATCAGGAACGGGCTTATATTCATCGCTCCCAATTTCATAGGGTTTTTCATCCTCATTCTGATACCGGTGCTCACGCTGTTCTACACATCATTCACCAAGTGGAGTGCGCTCGGTGAACCGGAATTCAACGGTCTGAAGAACTGGCGTCGCATGTTTACCGATGAGAGCTTCCTCACCGCCACCGGCAACACACTGTTATATGCCGCCGTGCACATTCCCCTGACGTTGGCATTGGCGTTCGCCTTGGCGGTATTGCTGAATTCGAAGATCAAAGGCCGGGCGTTTTCCGGACCGTCGCATTCTTCCCCTATATCACGGCGATTGTGGCGGTGGCTCAGGTATGGAGCATGATGTTCGACGCCAAGTCGGGCATCATCAACCAATTTCTGGGACTCTTCACGAATAATCCTCCCGGATGGCTGTCGGACACGCATTGGGCCATGGTGGCGGTCATCATCGTCGGCACCTGGCGTGAGGTGGGCTATTTTATGATTCTGCTGCTGGCGGGCTTGCAGACCATTCCTTCCGAACTGTATGAGGCTGCCGAGGTGGATGGGGCCAACGCGTGGCAGCAATTCTGGAAAATCACGGTACCGTGCATGCGCCCCACGCTGTTCTTCGTGACGGTGACGTTGACCATCACCAGCTTGAAAGTGCTCGATCTGACATTGGTCATGACCAATGGCGGTCCGGGAATCTCTACACTGGTACTGGCCCAATACATATACCGCATCGCGTTCGAGCGCGCGGATTTCGGCTATGCCTCGACGGTCTCGCTGATGCTGTTCTTCATCTGCCTGGCCGTGACCTTGCTGCAATTCTGGTACAACAATCGTAAGGAGCGCGCATGATGCCGCAGAAAATGAAGGGCGTGCGTGTCGATGCCGAAGGGTTCAACCATCGGCCCGTATCGGTGATGAGCGTGATCGCCAGATTCTCCGGGTACGCATTGATGCTGCTGGTCAGCGCCTTCATCGTGCTGCCTTTCGTATGGATGTTCCTCAGTTCGGTCAAAGACAACAATGAGATATTCGTGGTTCCCGTGCAATGGTTTCCGAAGACATGGCATTGGGAGCATTATCTGCAGATATGGTCCAAGGCCGACATGTGGCGCTGGCTGCTTAACACCCTGTTCTTCGCGGTGGTGGTGACGTTCCTCCAGGTGTTCACAGGTTCGTTCGCGGCATATGGATTCTCTAAAATCGATTTTCCCGGCAGAAACACGCTGTTCCTGATCTACGTGGCCACCATGGCGGTGCCATGGCAGACTTATATGATCCCGCAATTTAAAATGCTGTCGCTGGCTGGACTCAACGACACCCGTTGGTCGATCATCCTGCTGCAGGCATTCGGCGCATTCGGGGTGTTCATGATGAAGCAGTTCTACGACACCATTCCGAATGAGCTGTCGGAGGCGGCCAGACTTGACGGCATGAGCGAATTCGGTATCTACCTACGTATCATGCTGCCGCTGTCCGGACCGTCGATCGCGGCTCTGTCCATCATCACGTTCACCAACACGTGGAATGATTACATGGGCCCGCTGCTGTATCTGCGCTCGCCGGAACTGTACACCATCCAACTCGGTCTGAAAACGTTCATCAGCCAATATGATGCCGATTATGCGATGATCATGACCGGTTCGGTGCTGTCCGTGCTGCCGATCCTCATCGTGTTCCTGCTGGGGCAGAAGCAGTTCATCGAAGGCATCGCCACCTCCGGAATGAAAGGGTAGGACATGAGCGCTCGCACTTCACGCGACGCCGCCTCTTCTTCACGGTGGAAGGCGTTTTTCCCCATCGTGGATGCGGTGTATGTGATGCTCGCATTGTCGGTCTGCGTACTGATGGGATGCGCTTCTCTGCTGGTGGTCTGTTTTCTGCCGTTTCCCGTGGCGGAAACATGTCCATGGCTGTGCGTCGCGCTTGCGTTGTCCGCTCCCGGTATCGCCGCCGCGTTCGCGATATACCGAGACCACCCCGTTCTGCGTCCGTCGCACTTTGCCGGGATGGAATCTGGGGCGGAGAAGGCGTCCTCCTCATCCGGAGAAATCGTTCCTGAGTGGGCTGCGGCACCATATGTCGAGGCGGACTCAGGAGTGGCGGTGTTTCGCCCTTTCTTTGCCGCCTATGTGAAACTGTGGAAACGTTCGTTGGCGTTGGGCGCCGTGTCCGGGACGTTACTGTTCGTGCTGTCATATGATGCGCGCCTGCTGGCGCAGGTCAGCTGGGGAATATATGTGATGGTTCTGGCATGCGCGATCGGTGTGATCGCGTTGATGGCGTTGATGACGTCGCTGGAATTGGCGGTGGAGTTTCCGAAGGCGAAGTTTTCGGCGCTCTTGCGCAACGGCCTGCTGTTGGCGGTATTCAAGCTGCCCATCACATTGGGGCTCACCGTGGTCGTGGGAACATACATGTGGGGTGTGGCGCATTATCCGTTGCCGGTATTGGTGCTGATGACCGGACTGGTGGGATACCTGATATGGGTGGGGGCAAGATCGCAATCAAAGGAATTGCGCGGAGCCTGCGCGATCTGATCTGCATGCGGTCGGCTGAATTTTGCATACGACAACACGAAATAAACGATTGAAGGAGATTGTTGATGACTACGACGATATGGCCCACGGTAGTGGAAGTGCAATTGGGACGTGCGGCGGTGGAAACTGCTGCGCGAAACTGTAACGGTTTGACCTATAAAGGCTTTGGCGTGCTCTCGGGTAATGCCACATCCAGCTTGCTTCTTGATTACAAAGCGGAACAGCCTGCGGCATATTGGCGGATGGTGGAGACGCTCTTCGGCGGCGAACGGCCGCTGATGAACACCGTCAAAATCGAAATGGGCAATGACCGCAACAATTCGACCGGACCGAATATCGCGTCCATGCGTGACCGCGACGACTATCCGGCGGTCGCGAGCGAACCCGGCTTCCAACTCGCCTCCGACGCGCGCCGCTACAATCCGGATGCCAAAGTGAGCCTCCTGCGTTGGATGGCGCCGACCTGGGTGCATTCCAACGACGATGTGTACCGCTGGTACAAGAACACGATTCTGGCCGCATACCGCGAATACGGCATCATGGCGGATTCGGTCAACCCCGATGTCAACGAGCGCACCGCCGATCTGGATTGGGTGGCTGAATTCGCGCACCGCGTGCACACCGATGAGACCGGCTTCGAAGGCGATGGCGCGGACGATCCGAATGCCGGCTGGCATTCTGACAGGGAACGTGAACTGTTCCATCGCATCAAAATCATCACTTCGGATGAGGAAGTGACCGGCACATTCGCGGGCGAGGTGATCTCCAATCCCAAGTATCTGCAGGCGGTGGATGTCGCCAGCTATCATTACTCCGTCGAAGATGATCCCGAAGGCAGCTTCAAAAGACTCGCCGACGAATATGACAAAGAGGTGTGGAACTCCGAGGCGCAAGCCACATTCTCCAATTCCGCCGATCGCCCCAACAACACCAACGGCGATGGGCTGACGGACGAAGAGCGCGCATCGCTGCCGAAGGAAGTGCTCGACACAGGCGCGTTCGGCGCCCATGCCAGCACCGGCATCGGCGGCCCCGGCGGTCCGCTGGAAATGGCGAACACGTTGATCAAGGGATTCGTGGATTCCCGGCGGACGCACGCCATCTACCAGCCGGCGATCGGCGCATGCTATGAGCACATGGAATACGCGTCGAAGGAACTGCTTTCCATGCGTGACCCATGGAGCGGCTGGATATATTACGATGCCGGATGCGCTGTGCTGGAGCATTTCGCCAAATTCGCAAACCTCGGATGGGAGCCATGCGCCGGACGCCACGCCGGAGCCGACACGGAGCCTACGGTTTGGCGCGCGATTCCATCCGCCTCCCGATGCGAGGTCGGCGGCAACAATCCCGTCAGCGGCGCGAGGCATGGGGAGCCGAGCTACATGACGCTCGTCTCCCCGGATGGCAAGGACTTCAGCACTGTCATCGTCAATGACTCCGCGTTCTGCAAGACCTACCGCATTATGGTGGATGCGCGCCTTGAGGCGGCTGGCAAGCCGTTGGGCATATGGCGGACGAAAGCGCAGCGGGCCGGGGAAGGATACGGCGCCCAGTGGCGTCGCAAGGTCGGCAATGCCGATATGCGAAACGGCGCGTATGAGATTCATGTCGAGCCATGGTCTATCGTCACTGTCACCACATTGAACGATGTAGAGCCGTGCGAGATCCCGACGGTTCCCGAAAAGGCCAGGAAAGTGCTCGATGCCGATCCGGAACACGGCGTGCTGTACGCCGATGCGTTCGACGGCACCGGCGTGCCGCGGAACGTCACCGAATACATACGGGGAACATTGTCCGAACGCGACTATCTTGTATCCCGTGGCGGGGGCCATGGGGCGACCGCCCGCTATACGACCGATTCGAACGGCGCGTTCGAGATCGTTCCCGACATGCGGCGCGGCCACGCGCTGCGCCAGCAGATCGATGGGACGCATGCGGGCAATGCCTGGATAGAAGGAGACCCACGCACCACAATCGGCGACATGCGCTGGACGAATTACAAGGTATCGGTGGATGTGTGTTTCGAGGAATACCCCGGACGCGCCCCGTACGTGCTGGTTGGTGCCCGTGACATGGGCGGCGACAAGTTCACCACCGACATCTGCGCATACGATTTCAAGCTTCGTGCGGATGGCGTTTGGCTGCTCAGACGCTATGGCGATGAGAAGAAGCGTGGCCATTACGCCGATTTGAACAATGTGTTGGGCGAGCATGTCTTTCCTATGCAACCCGGTACTTGGTTCACACTGTCCTTGGCTGTTGCAGGTCCGGAGATTACGGTTTGGATTAATGGTCACAAACTTACTAGTTGGATGGATGATTGTCCACAGACTGCGGGACGCGTTGATTTGGGAAGCAGCTTCGACCATGTGCGATTCTCGAACCTGAAGGTGGAGCGCATTCCCGGATTCAGCCCATACTATTCGCAGCTGATCGATGACATGCACATATTGGATTGGGATGATGCGAAAACCCACGTTTTGCGGTATTCGGGAGCGTGGCGGCATCTCAACGGGCAAGGCATGTTCACCTACATGCGTTCGATATCCCGGACCAGCCAAATCGGAGCGTCGATGACCTGCGTGTTCGAGGGGACGGGCGTGGATGTGTTCGGCCCGTCTGACGGCGGCGTGCACGTTGACGTGTATGTGGATGGATCGTTGATACGAGGGAACGCGGCGCTGATGGCCAACGAAGGGTCCTTGCGTACGCAGTTGCGAGTGGATGGTCTGGAAGACGGCCGCCACGAAGTGACTATAAAACTGGCGAACGCGCGGGAGTGGAACGTCGACGCGGTTGGCATACTCGCATAGGTCCGTGTCGCATGTCGGCCGTGAATCGGACAACATGCGACATCCCTACCGAATGTCCATTCGGTAGACTGGGAATCATGGCAGATAAGGGGAAGAAGCGCATCCGCAAATCGCCGCAGGAGCGCAAACGCGAAATCATCGCGGCGGCGGGCAGGCTGATCGGCGAGAAGGGGTATTACGGTACGTCGCTCAAGGACATCGCCGACGCCATCGGCATGAGCCAGCCCGGACTGCTGCACTACATCGGCAACAAGGAGCGGTTGTTGTCGCTGCTGGTCACCGATAACTACGACCAGCAGGGCACGCCTGCAGACTTCGCCGAGTCGGGATTGCCCGGCAGCGATTCGGACGGAATGCTGTTTCCCGCATATCTGCGGTTTCTGGTCCGGTACAATGCGCAACGCCGCAGCCTGCTGCAGCTGTACATGGTTTTGGAAACCGAATCGTTCAACGCGGACCATCCACTGCACGAGTATTTCGAAAACCGACCGGATCTGACGTGGGAGCATTACTCAAAGTTCGCATGGAAACTGCCTCCGGAAGTCGGCGGATGGGATAATATGCGGCCGATCGTACGGCAATGCATCGAGGCGATGGATGGCATCCAGTTGCGGTGGACTCGCAAGCCGCCGATCGACCTGTACGACGAGTGGCTCGCCTTCGAACGGTTGATTTTCCCCTCTCCGGTATGGGACGGATACCGGTAAAAAGTAGCGGCTGGTCGTATATCTAATGTTTATTAGGTAAGACACGCCTTATTTCCAAGCCTCTTGACATATGTGCGGGCAGATAATATATTTCTTATATCTAATACTTGTTAGATAAAAATCTCGACCGTAGTCAGCGAAGACGTAAGGAACAAGAAAACCATGAGTCGCAACGAAGTGGACCACATCCTTTTTGGCGCAGCATACTATGACGAATACCTCATGATGAAAGGCATCGACCGCATCGATGAGGATATGAAAATGATGAAGGCTGCGGGGCTGAACGTCATCCGCATCGCCGAATCCACGTGGAGCACCTGCGAACCGCAACCGGGCGTATTCGACTTCACTTATGTGGACCGCGCGCTCGACGCAGCCAACCGCGCCGGCATCGACGTCATCGTCGGCACGCCGACCTACGCGGTGCCCAGCTGGCTCGTCAAACTCGACCCGAGCGTGCTCGCGGTCACGCCGAACGGACAGGGCAAGTATGGCGCGCGCCAGATCATGGACATCGTCAACGCCACCTACCGCTTCTACGGCGAACGTGTGATCCGCAAGCTCATCTCCCACGTCGCCGACCATCCGGCCGTCATCGGCTACCAGGTGGACAACGAGACGAAATACTACGATTCCGTCTCCGATGACATGCAGCGCCTGTTCGTCAAGTATCTGCGCGAGAAGTTCCACGGCGATCTGGACGAGCTCAACCACCACTTCGGCCTCGACTACTGGTCCAACCGCATCGACTCCTGGGAGGACTTCCCGGACGTGACCGCCACCATCAACGAGTCCCTGGGCGGCGAGTTCGACAAGTTCCGCCGCGACCAGGTGCGCGCCTTCCTGCAGTGGCAGGCCGACATCGTGCGCGAATACGCGCATGACGACCAGTTCATCACCCACAACTTCGACTTCGAATGGCGTGGCTACTCCTACGGCGTGCAGCCGGCCGTCGACCACTTCAAGGCCTCGACCGCCGTGGACATCACCGGCGTGGACATCTACCACCCGACTGAGGACGATTTGACCGGCAAGGAAATCGCCTTCGGCGGCGACATGACCCGCTCCACCAAGAACGGCAAAAACTACCTAGTGCTCGAAACGGAAGCGCAAGGGCAGCACGGTTGGGTACCATTCCCCGGCCAGCTACGTCTGCAGGCATACTCCCACCTCGCCTCCGGCGCCGACATGGTGGAATATTGGCACTGGCACTCCATCCACAATTCCTTTGAAACATATTGGAAGGGCCTGCTGAGCCACGACCTCGAACCGAATCCCACCTACCGCGAGGCGGGCGTGTTCGGCCGCGAGATCGCCAAACTGGAAGTGGGGGAGCGGCTCGTCCACCTGAAGAAGCACAACAAGGTGGCCATCATGGTCAGCAACGAATCGCTGACCGCGCTCGACTGGTTCCTCATCGAGGCCGGCTTCCCGTTCGGCGGCACCCTCAAGTACAACGACGTGGTGCGCAACATCTACGACGCGCTGTTCGAACTCAACGTGGAATGCGATTTCATCCCGTCCGACGCGCCGGCCGAACGCCTGGCCAAATACGAGATGATCGTGACCCCGGCACTGTACTGCACTCCGCAGGAAACAACCGACCGTCTGCGCGAATTCGTCTCCAGCGGCGGCCACCTTGTCTCCACCATGCGCTCCTTCGTAACCGACGACGAGGTGACCGTATGGCACGACCGCGCGCCGCACAACCTCACCGACGTGTTCGGCATGACCTACAACCAATTCACCCGCCCGAACGGCCACGTATCCGTGGAATTCGCCGGAACGCTCGCCAAAACCCCGGCAAGCGACGCGCAGGCGCTCATCGAACTGGTCACCCCATTCGACGGCACCGACGTGCTCGCCAGCTACGGCCACTACGCGTGGAAGGATTACGCCGCGGTGACCCGACATGGCTTCGGCAAGGGCGACGCCGAATGGATCGCCACCCTGCTCGACGCCGACACCATCCGAGCTGTTCTACGCGAAGCCGTGGAGCATGCGGGCATCGCCGATGCCGGCACCGCGCTCGCCGGACAGGTGACGGTGCGTCGCGGAACGAACGCTCGCGGCGAGCAGGTGACGTATCTGCTCAACTATTCCGCCGACGAAGTCACCATCGCCAGCCCGGTGTCGGGCGATGTGGTGGTCGCCCCGGTGGTAGTGGGTTCCGACGGCACCGTTGACGAATCCGCTACCGCGGCGGTCGCTTTGAAAGAAGGCGCGAAGATCGCAGCTGGCGACATGCTGACGATTGGCCGTTGGAACGTGGCCGTCATCGCCGGCTGAGCGGCAAAGCGGTGGTGGCAACGGTGACGGCGACGTGACGGCTCGACTGGGTCAGGGGATGAGCAGGTCGATGATGGCCTTCCATTCCCCGACAAAGTCGACGTCATGCGATCCGTTGAGCCAGCGCAGCTGCAGGCCTTCCATCGCGGACAGGACCTGCAGCGCGGTGCGCTCCGGATCGGCGACACCGTCGCGCTTGGCCGCGAACGTGTATTCCTTCAGCAGATTGATTTCGCGCTGTTCGAAATACTCGTGCACGGGATGGTCCTTGCTCAACGCCTCGCTTTCCAGCAGGGTGTAGAGACGGACCATCTCCGGACGGTCGGCGTTGGTCTCCACGGTTCCTGTGGAAATGGCCTTCAGGCCAAGATCGCAATGGTATGCGATGCCGTCGTCAAGGACTTCGCCGGTCACGCCCTGCACGCCAAGATGCTCGGCGATGGCGATCTGATTGGTCCGATCGGCGTATTTGAGGGTTTTCTCAAGCAGTTGTTCTTTGGATTTGAAGTAGTAAAGGAGGCCGGCTTCGGTGATGTTCTGGGCTTGCGCCACATCGCGGATGGTGAAGCCCCAGAAACCGAACTGGGAGATGAACGAGATGGTGGTTTCGAGAATCGCCTTTCTGCGGTCCTCGGCGCTCATTCGTTTCTTGGGTCTGTTCTCGGTGCGGCGACGCATGCAATCTCCTTTATCTTGTGCTTACTAAGGTACAGGACGAAGTGGGGAAGTGGGTGCAAAACCATTGGAACACGCCGAAAATGACAGAAAAATAGAAATGTAATATCATTTAACTAAGCAGCTACTAAGTAATAAAAAACAAGGCGGCTGTCCGATAATCAAACAGCGTGAATCGCCTTTATGAAAACCGGTGAGCGCGTCGGTGACGGACCGATTTGCGTTTTCGGGAAAGATGATTTACGCTATGGATACGTTAATTACCAAGTGGTAGTTAACGGAGGGGCGAAGCAGCCCCCTGACCTAAATCGAGATACACAACCACAAGCAAATTCACTACTGAAGCATGATTCAAAGGAGAGTTTCATGAGTGAGGCAATTGCAAGCAAGGAAGAGCGTCTGGCCGCGTACAACGCCAACGTCGCCGCCGCGGAGAAGGATCCGCGTCTATCGCCTGAGACCGGCAAACCGCTGGACAAGGTGACCATGTTCCGCTTCGGAGCCGGCTTCATCGTCTTCGGTCTCCTGTGGATGTCCGGCCTCGGCATCGTCTCCGCAGTGCTGCTGCCGATGCACTACAAGACCATCCCGGGCGTCAATCCGGACGCTTTGGTGGGCGTCGTCAACGCCTTCACCGCCGTCGCGTCTCTGGTCGCCAACCTGATGTTCGGCAACTTCTCCGATCGTTCCCGTTCCAGGTTCGGCCGTCGTACCCCGTGGATCCTCTTCGGAGCCGTGCTCGGTGGCGTCATGCTGTTCCTGACCGGCACCACGCATAACGCCGTGCTGTTGACGATCTTCTACTGCGGCTGCATGTTCGGTCTCAACTGCATGATCGCTCCGCTGGTGGCCATCCTGTCCGACCGCGTGCCGTCCGGCATCCGCGGAACCATGTCCGCCTTCTACGGCGCCGGCTCCACCATCGGCGCTCCAATCGGCACCATGCTGGGCGCCCTGTTCATCGAAAACCTGGTTCCGGGCTTCGCCGTCGCCGGCGTGCTCATGTTCCTCGGCGGTGTCGTCGCCGTGATCATCCTGCCGAAGGAGCAGTCCGCCGACTTCCTGCCGAAGGACGAAGGCTCCTTCAAGGACATCCTCGTCTCCTTCCGCCCGCCGAAGTTCTCCACCGCCCATGACTTCTACAAGGCTTTCGCCGGCCGCTTCTGCATGCTCATCAGCTACCAGATGATCAACGTCTACCAGCTGTACATCATCCAGAACTACATCGGCCAGTCCGTCAAGGAATCCGCCGTCACCGTGTCCGTCGTGTCCATGATCATGATGGTCATGTCCCTGGTTGGTTCCTTCATCTCCGGCCCGGTGTCCGATTTCATCGGTCGCCGTAAGGTTCCGGTCGTCGTGGCCTCCGTGCTCTTCGCCGTCGGCATCGCCATGCCGTGGCTGATTCCGTCTTCGCTGGGCATGTACCTGTTCGCCGGCATCGCAGGTCTCGGCTACGCCGTCTACTCCGCCGTCGACCAGGCCCTGCTCGTGGACGTCCTGCCGAACAAGGAAGAAGCCGGCAAGGATCTGGGCATCCTGAACATGGCCACCACCCTCGGCCAGATGTGCGGTCCGGTCATCATGTCCACCATCGTCGTGGCACTGGGCTACAACTTCGCGTTCCCGGTCGCCATCGCATTGGCCATCATCGGCTGTATCTTCATCATGGCCATCAAGAAGGTCAAGTAAGACAGCTGCTCCAAACCGGGGAGATGGTCGTTTTCGTAGACTGTCTCCCTCCGCGGGGCCAAATCGCCCCGCATCCCATCCATACCAAACATCAACGCATATTCGAATTATCAACGACGATACCAAGGAGCATCATGACCACCTGGATTGCAACGACGCAAGACGACAAGCTTGCCGACCGAACCTCCGACATCGAATCCACCAACGCCACCACCGCGGCCGACCTGCAGCTCGACGGCAACGAATACCAAGCCCTGCGCGGCTTCGGCGGCTGCTTCAACGAACTCGGCTGGCTGCCGCTGCAGAACGTCAGCGAAGCCGAACGCGACCAGATCATCAAGGAACTGTTCAGCCCCGACGAGATGAACTTCACCTTCAACCGCGCCCCCGTCGGAGCCAACGATTTCGCCGACCACTGGTACAGCTACGACGAGGCCGACGGCGACTACGAGATGGAACATTTCTCCGTCGAACACGACGAACAGACCCTGATCCCGTACATCCACCGCGCGCAGGAATGGCAGCCGAACATGCAACTGTTCTCCAGCCCGTGGAGCCCGCCGACGTGGATGAAGCGCCCGAAGGCCTACAACTACGGCCGTCTCGTGCAGACCCCGGAGAACCTCAGAGCCTATGCCAAATACTTCGTCAAGTACATCCGGGCCTACGCCGAGCACGGCATCACTGTGAACCAGCTGCACGTGCAGAACGAGGTGTTCGCCGACCAGAAGTTCCCGAGCGCCCTGTGGGATTCCGAAGCGCTCAAGGTGTTCATCCGCGACTACCTCGGACCGGCGTTCGACGAGGCCGGACTCGACACCGACATCTGGCTGGGCACCCTCAACGGCCCGGAGGACATGGCTTGGACCGGCGGCGGCTATGGCATGACGCTCAACAACTACAACCGCTTCGTCGACAACATCCTCTTCGACGACGGCGCGCGCAAGTACATCAAGGGCATCGCCTACCAGTGGGCCGGCCAGAACTGCATCGCCCGCACGCACGAATCATGGCCGGAGATCGAGCTGATCCAGTCGGAGTCCGAATGCGGCACCGGCGACAACAGCTGGGAGTACGCGGAGTACATCTTCCATCTGATTAACCACTACTTCCGCAACGGCGCCACCGCATACACCTACTGGAACATGATTCTTGACGACCAGGATTCCACATGGGGCTGGTGGCAGAACTCCCTGTTCACCATCACCGCCGACACGCATGAGGTGCGCCGCAATCCGGAATACTACGTGATGCGTCACTTCTCGCATTTCGTCAGGCCCGGCGCGAAGGTGCTCGGCACCACTGGCCATTTCAACTCGATGGCCATCGCCTTCCGCAATCCGGACGGCACGGTGGTGGTCGTGGCGCAGAACGCCCTCGACGAGGAGCGCCCGTTCGAATTCGCCGATCCCGATGCCGCCGAACGTGGTTTCAAGGTGACGCTTGCTCCGCGATCGTTCAACACTTTCGTGCTGGACTGAGCCGGAGTGATACGGCGTCGGCTCGCGCGTAATGCCGGTTTTCCCCTTTTTCTCGGCGATATGCCGATCACCGACGTCCTGCCCATGAGGTGCCCGCCGCGATGGATCCCCTCCATGCGCGGCGGGCACCTTTGTTTGTATTGGTGGTTTTTCTTATCCGAGCAGTCCTTCGCCGTGGGATGCCGACGAGATTGGGTTGCGTGTGGAACGGAAATGTATTACGATATAACTAAGTAGTTACTAAGTAATAGAAACTGCATGACGTACGAAGGAGTGCACATGAATCCCGACTACATCAAAGGCGTGGACCTCGGCAACTGGCTGGTGCTGGAGAAGTGGATGAATCCGGCGCTGTTCGACGGCACCACCGCGGACGACGAATACTACCTGCCGACGCAGCTCGACCCGGCCGTCTACGAGGCCCGCATCAAGACCCACCGCGCCGAATACATCAACGAACGCGACTCCGCCACCATCAAATCATGGGGGCTGAACTCCGTGCGCATCCCCGTGCCGTACTTCATCTTCGGCGACCGTGCACCGTTCATCGGCTGCATCGACGAACTCGACAAAGCCTTCAACTAGGCCGAAAAATACGGCCTGACCATCCTTATCGACCTGCACACCGCGCCGATGAGCCAGAACGGCTTCGACAACGGCGGCATCTCCGGCGTGTGCAAATGGGCGCAGCTGCCCGACGAAGTCGAATTCGTGCTGTCCGTGCTCGAACGCCTCGCCAAGCGGTACGGCCATCGCCAGGCGCTGATGGGCATCGAGATCATCAACGAGCCGAACACCACCACCTCCTGGCCGATGATGAATGTGACCGAACGCTACAAGGCGGTCGACCCGGAGCTCGCCGAAGGCACCGGCCCGATCGCCTTCGACTGGCTCAAGGACTTCTACGTCACCGCCTACCACCGTCTGCGCGACGCCGACAAGGGCGCGCTGCCGACGGACAAGGCCGTGGTGTTCCACGACGGCTTCGACATCGAGCAGTGGAAGGACTTCATGCGCGGGTCCGATGGCAGGCTTGCGCCGGAATTCGAGAACGTGGTCCTCGACACCCACCAGTACCTCATGACCGCCGAAATGATGGGCTGCCCGCAGACCGTGGAAGGCTACGACGACTTCGTGAGGAACACCTACGCGCCGATGATCGCCGAGATGAGCGAATACTTCCCGGTGATCGTGGGGGAGTGGTGCCTGTTCAACTCCGTCGGCTGCGGCGTGGACACCCACGGCGGCCAAAGCGTGCTCAACGGCGAGGAAGGCGCGCAGGCCGAGACCCTGACCGCCGAACAGAAGCGCTCGCTGTACCAGGGCGTGGCCGAATCCCAGCTCGCCGCATGGAGCAAGGGCAGCGGCTTCTACTACTGGAACTACAAGCTGCTCACCGACACCATGGTCGGCGTCGCCGTCACCGACGCCGCGTTGCATGAGAAGACTGCCGACTTCGACTTCTTCGACTACGAGGCGGACGAGACGAAGCCGGTCGACTGATCCCGCCCATCCGGCCACGATCATTCCGAAACCCCAATCCGGCCGTGGTCCGATTCCAACCGGCCGCGTGGCTGATTGCGGGACGCATACAATGGGCCAAGGAACGTTGCGAACGGTGCGTTCCTTGGCCCATTGGGCTGAAATAGGGGTTTGGTTTGGGCTGTTTGGTTTTTGAATAGGCGGAAACGGCAAGCCGGGCGAAACCCCGCACAGAAAGGCGGTGAGACGCATGGTGCTGGGCATCGACGAGCGAATCAACGGCGTGAACCTCGGCAACTGGCTGGTGCTGGAGAAATGGATGGATCCGGAACCATTCGTCCGCACTGCCGAAGATGACGAAATCTGGATGCACCGCACACACGGCGCCCTCTGGTCCGAACGGAATCTCGCCGAGGAACTGCGTCGGCACCGCGACGCCTACATCACCCTGGAGGATTTTCGCGTCATCGCCGACCATGGGCTCAATCTCGTGCGCATTCCCATACCATATTTCATCTTCGGCGACTGGCCCGGACATCCGGGCTGCATCGCATACCTCGACCGCGCGTTCCGTTGGGCGCGGGAGACGGGACTGAAGATCATGATCGACCTGCATACCGTGCCCGGCTCGCAGAATGGTTTCGACAACGGCGGTCTGACGGGCGTGTGCAAATGGGCGCAGAATCCGGACTTGGTGGAATACGCGCTGAATGTGCTGGAACGATTGGCCCGCCGATATCGTGACGAGCCGACTCTACACAGCATCGAAGTGCTCAACGAACCGGTGAGCTGGTCGGTGTTCCATGGCACGTCGAATACGGCGAAGGACGTCCGCGAGGCCTCCGGCAGCACGCATGTCCCACTACGGTTTCTGAAGCGCTTCTACCGTGACGCCTACACCCGGCTGCGCGCCATACTGCGCCCGGAAACCCTGATCGTATTCCATGACGGCTTCCGACTGCTCCGCTGGGGCGACTGGTTCCGTCGCGCCGGCATGCGCAACGTCATGCTCGACACCCACCAATATCTCATCGCCATGGAGGAACCGTTGTTCGCGGGACCGGCACGCCGACTGTACCTGCAATCGCGGCACCTGCCATGGCTGTACCGAATGCTGGTGGGTGCGCGCGAAATCGCCATCCGTTCGGCGGCCCGCCATATCCCTGTACTTGTGGGCGAGTGGTGCGTGGAGAACCGGTGGGCCCTGCACGGCCGAAACCGAGCGGACGCATACCGTCAAGTATCGCGATTGCAACGCGCGGCATGGGATGCGTCGGCGGGGCAGGTCTATTGGAGCTACCAGCTTGCACGCTCCGCGAAACCGGGCAGTGGTGAGGGAAAACCGCCGCGAGATCCGCGCAACGGCGGCAATCTCGAGGCATGGGACCTGACCCGCGTATGGCGTCACGGATGGATGCGGTCAGATACACCCCACGATGACATGTCATCGGCGCCGTCAATCAACGACAATCGACGCAAAGGGCATTAGACTCGGAGTCATGGCAGAGGAAGAGACTTCGAAACGTACCCGCAAATCGCCGCAGGAGCGTCGTGCGGAAGTGCTGGATGCGGCGGGGCAGCTCATCAGCGAACGCGGATTCAACGGCATTTCCATCCAGGACGTGGCCGATCGCGTCGGCATCTCCAAACAGGGGGTATTGCGTTACGTCGGCAGCAAAGACAACATGCTGGCGATGGTATTCAACGAATACTACGGGCAAACCGGCACTCCGGAGGACTTCTTCTCATCGGGCATGCCGGGCAGCGACCCATCCGCGCCGCATTTCCCCGCATACCTGCGCTACCTGGTGAAACACAACTCGCGCCGGCGCATGATGGTGCAGCTGTTCACCGTGCTGTCGGCCGAATCCCTGAACCCGGACCATCCGCTGCATGATGAATTCATGGAACGAATGGACAACATCTGGGCACATTATTCCCGTTATCCATGGTTGGTTCCGCCGCAACTCGGCTCATGGGAGGAAAGCATGCGGCCGGTGGTGCGCAAGGCCATGGAAATCATGGATGGCATCCAGCTGTGGTGGCTGCGTGAGCCGGAAGTCGATTTGTGCGGCGAGTGGGCAGAAATGGAGAACATGCTGTTTCCCGCACCATTGTGGGACTCCTATCGCTGATTCCCGCCGATGATCCGCATATGATGATCCGCATATGAATTTGGGGGGCAGTTTGATGGCTGCCCCCAAAAAGTCTCCGGTAGTGGCCGACTATCGATGATGATCGCCGACCGCTACCAAGCTGGAACCATTCACGCCACGGTGAACGTGGTCCGCTTGAGATCCTTGCGACGGCTCGAATGGCCGATCAGCACCTCGAACTCACCCGGCTCCACGATGCGGTTGGCATCCGGATCGACGATGGTGCAATCCGCGACCGGAATATCGAACCCGACGGTCTTGGACTCACCCGGCTCAAGCTCCACGCGCTGGAACGCTTTGAGCTCGCGGTCCGTCCAACTGTACGAGGTCACGATGTCGCCGATGTAGGCCTGCACGACTTCGGTGCCCTTGCGCTCGCCGGTGTTGGTGAGGGTGATTTCGGCGTGCACGGTGTCGTCGGTGGTGAACGTGCCGGAGGTGGGGGCGTTGGTGATCGTCGGCTCGCCATATGCGAAGGTCGTGTAGCCCAGACCCTCGCCGAACGCGAATGCCGGATCCTGCGTGAGATCGGCGTACCGGTTGCCATGCTGGCCACGGATCTGGTTGTAGTAGACAGGCAGCTGTCCGGCATGGCGCGGGAAGGTGATCGGCAGACGTCCGCTCGGCTCGGTCTTGCCGAGGATGATCTCCGCGATGGCTTGGCCGCCCTTCATGCCCGGATTCGGCGCCCACATGAACGCGCTGACGCCATCGGCCGTGGATTCGTCCACGATCACGCCATTCGTGCCGATCACGCATGCCGGCATCACCTGCGGCTTGGAGCTCATCAGCACCACGACCAGCGGCTTGCCGGTCTCGCGGGCCACGTTGGCAAGCGCTTCGAGCATGGCGTTCTGCCCGCCGAGCAGTTCCAGCGTGGCGGTGGAGCAGGTCTCGCCGACCAGCTGCACCACATCGCCCACAACGGCGACAACAAGGTCGGAACGGCGTGCGTTGTCCACCGCCTCATCCAGCAGTTGCTGGTCGAACTTGGCGGAGACGGCGAGTTTCGGACGAGGCTGGCCATCCGGATAGAACTCGCCTTCCGGATCGTCCACCAGGTCGATGATGTTCGTGCCGCGCGAATACGCAACTTCGCATCCTTCGGGCGCAAGCTGCTTGAACCCGTCAAGGATGGTGGTGATCATGCCGCGCGGCTGGCCTTCCGGCATCCAATTGACCTGGCCGGAATTGCCGGCCCAATCGCCCAGCTGTTCCTGGGCGTCGTCGGCCAGCGGGCCTACGACGGCGATGCGCTTGCCCGGAGCGGCCGAGAACGGCAGTGCGCCATTGTTCTTGAGCAACGCCACGGATTCGCGTGCGATTTGCAGGTTGAGCTCTTGATGGGCTTTGGAGCCGATGACCGTTTTGATGCGCTCCTCGTCCGGCAGACGCGGATCTTCGAACAGACCCAGGCGGAACTTGAGTGCGAGAATGCGGGACACGGCTTCGTCGATCAGCGACTCGTCAAGCAATCCGGTGCGTACCGCTTCGATCGCACCTTCGTAGAACTTCGGCGTGGTCATGATCAGGTCGTTGCCGGCCTTGACCGCATCCGCGGCGGCGTGCACGTAGTCGGCCTTGACCTTCTGCTCCCACACGGAACGGCCGACGTTGTCCCAGTCGGTGATCAGCGTGCCCTGGTAGTGCCAGTCGCCGCGCAGCTTGTCGGACAGCAGCCACTTGTTGAAGGTGACCGGTACGCCGTCGATGGATTCGTAGCCGAGCATGAACGTGCCGCAACCCTCCTTCGCCACGCGTTCGAACGGCGGCAGGAACCACGATTCCAGCTTGCGGTGGGACAGGTCCGCTTCGGAAGCGTCGCGGCCGCCCTGCGTTTCGGAATAGCCGGCGAAATGTTTGGCGCAGGCCAGGATCGCGTCTTTGGCGAGCGGCTCGCCGGCCTTGGCTCCGCCCTGATATCCCTTGACGATGGACGAAGCCATTTCACCGATCAGATACGGATCCTCGCCGAACGTCTCGTCCACGCGTCCCCAACGGGTGTCGCGTGCGATGCACAGCACGGGGGAGAACGTCCAATGCACTCCGGTGGTGGAGACCTCTTCGGCGGTGGCGCGGCCTGCGGCCTGAACCTTGGCCGTGTCGAAGCTTGTTGCCATGCCGAGCTGGGATGGGAAGATGGTGGAGCCGGGCCAGAAGGAATAGCCGTGGATGCAGTCGTCGCCGATGATCAGCGGAATGCCGAGACGGGTCTTCGTGTTCACGGTTTCGACCGCGCGGGGCAGGTCCGCGGGGGAGGTGTGCAGAATCGAGCCGACGTGCTTGTTGACGATCAGGTTGTCCAGATCGCCGCTGCGAGCATCAAGCTGCATCATCTGGCCGACCTTCTCTTCGAGGGTCATGCGTCCGAGCAAATCGGTGATGCGCTCTTCGGCAGGCAGGTTGGGATTCTTGTATGGCAGGTCGGTGGTGTTGGTCATGGATTGCTCACTTTCCTCGTTGAAGCGGTGTCCTTTAATTACCACTTGGTAGTTTACTATGATTTAGGTGATTTCACAAATCGACGCAGCGCATGTCGCGCATATTGCGGGCATCGCTTGTATGGCCGGTTTTGCAATGATTCGTCGGGGTGCCGCATCGGTTCCGCGCGTATATGCGGTCGGGTGGTGCCTAGGACCTGGCGACTGCCGACAAGGTCCGGTTTTTCCGTAGGTGGTTTTCAGACTCCGTAGGTGATTGGGGTCGGATGGTCACTGAAGGAACGGCTCAAATACGGCCGTTTCTCATCGCCGATGCCGCAGGTGACCGCCTACGGAACGGCAGAGCCACCTACGGAACGATGCCAGCTACGGGGTTTGCCATGGCGAAGGGCCGTTCCTTTTCGAAAAACCGGTGGAGAGATTGAAACCCTCGGAAAGGAACGGCCCTTGCGCGCCTGTGAATGCGTGGTCCTACGATCCGCCGGCGGCTACTTCACCTTCTTGATGAACAGAATCACCACGGCACCGATCGTTACGGCCGCGATGGCGATCGGGAATACTAAGAAGTAGCCGCCGGTGGCCACCACGATGGAGGAGACGACAATCGGCGCGATAACCTGTCCGAGTGTGTTGGCGAGGTTCAGGATGCCGAGAGCCTTGCCGGCCTCGTTCGGCTTCGGTAGCACGTCGACGTTCAGCGCCTGATCGACCACCATGTAGATGCCGTATCCGAGGCCCATGAGCGCCGCGTAGACGAACATGGAGAACTGGGACTTGAGCACCCACGGCACGGCGATGCCGATGGCGATGATGGTGGAGGAGACGAACACCGGTAGCTTGCGCTTGCCGATCCTGTCGGAGATCGGGCCGGAGACCAGGGGTACGACGAGGGGGACGACCATGGTGATCACGGCCATGGTGGACACGGTGGAGGCCGCGGCCTTGGCGTCCTGTCCGATGTACTTCATGCATACATACAGCTGGTAGCCGACGATCATGTTGTAACCGAAGATGAGCATCAGACGTCCGACGAGCGCCAGATAGAAATCGCGCGCGCCCTTGGTCGGCGGGCGGAACTGCATGGCGATCTGCCTGATGTCGAATCTCTCGGCGTCGGCCGTGGCCGCGGACAGTTCGCGCGGGAGCAGGAGCACGGTGCCGATGCCGCACAGGCACCAGCAGATGGTGTCGATCATGAAGCCGGTCTTCGGAGCATCGATGAAGGCGGAGCCGATGATGGTGCCCATGGACTGGCCGACGATCTGGCCCGCGCCGTAGAATGCGGACATGGAGCCGCGGTATTTCTGCGGAACGCGGTCGGACAGGATCGCCACGCATGGCGCGATCATGCAGTTCAGGCCGATCTGCAGCAGTGACCAGGAGGCGACGATGGTCGGCAGCGTCGGGGAGATGGAGGTCAGGTAGAATCCGATGCCGGCGATCGGTCCGCCGATGATGATCCATGGCGTGCGCTTGCCGAAACGGCTGTGGGAGGCGTCGGACAGCGAGCCGAAGATGACGTTGGAGATCAGGGCGAAGATGATGCCGATGGAGTTCATCGTGCCGAGGATCGTTTCGCCCTGACCGATGCCGAGCGTGTTGAAGCGGGCTGGGAGCGGCACGGTGGATCCGATGGTGCCGGACATCATGAAGACGATGCAGAAGAAGATGAAGCCCGCGCCGAAGCGTCCAAGATTCAGTTTGCTTACCGGTTTGCCGGTGTCGGGAGTGAGTTCCTCGGCGGTTCGTCCCTCGGCTGGAGCGTCTTCTTCGGGGCGATCGCCGTGATGATCCCGTTCGGCTACTGGTTCACCTTCGCGAATACGCATGAGATCGCGTCCATGAAACCGGGCGATGGCGTGGATGGGCGCGCCGGCAGAATTCCCGTCGGCGACCATTTCAAGGCGCTTGCGCGCAACAAGTACTGGTGGCTCACGCTGGGGCTCAACTTCGCGCTGTGGACCTACAACGGCATCGCCAACGGCATGGCCGCCTACATCGCCAAGTACGTGCTCGGCAACTCCAATCTGATCGCCGTGATCGGTCTGGCGACAGTGATCCCCATGGTCATCGGCCTGCCGTTCGCCGGACCGCTCGTGGCCCGGTTCGGCAAACGCAACGCCTCGATGGCCGGCCTGGTGCTCGTCGCCGTCGGCAGTCTGCTGGTGTTCGTCGATCCGAGCAACCTGTGGGTGTTCTTCGTCTCCATCATCGTGCGCATGGTCGGCATCATCCCGATGAACGCCGCGCTCAACGCCATGAGCGGCGACGTGGTGGAATATGGCGAATGGCGCAGCGGCGTGCGGTCCGATGGCATCGTGTTCAGCTCGTCCAGCTTCTCCATGAAGGTGGCCATGGGCGTTTCCTCGGCCGCCATCGCGTGGATACTCGGTGCCAGCGGATATGACGGCTCGCTCGCCGTGCGGTCCGATGCCACCGTCTCCGCCATGGTCAACACCTTCGTGTGGGTGCCGGTCGCCATGGTCGTGGTTATGGCCGCGCTGCTCTTCTTCTACGACCTCGACAAGCGCGTCGACCGGGTGGGCGGGGAGCTCGCCGCCCGTCGCGTGTAGCGCAAAGGCCATTGGGATTTCCGTGGAGTCCGGGCATGCATCCAGTGGGTGCGCGCCCGGACTTGTTGGCGTCGGGTTGTGAAAACATGCCTTGAAGACTGATGGGCCAAGGCTGCGATCCCGTTGTCCGGAGCACCCATATACTTACCTTTAGTAATGACTATTAGTAACGAATAGGGTGCCATGGTGGAATCGCGAAGCGGGCAACGACAACTGTCCCTGGACGACGTGCGTGATCTGATCGACGTGTGCTGGATGGCGAAACGCATCACCGAAGCGTTGCCGGAACTGCCGAAAAACATGAAGCCTCGTCACGTGCATGTCATCGACGCCATCTGGAATCTCAATCATTGTGCCGGATCCCCGGCTCCCGCCGCACGGGTCAGCGGCATCAGCGCCTTTCTGGGAGTAACCGCACCAAGCATCACGAAGCTTGTCAACGAACTGGTGGTCAAAGGCCTTGTGGTCAAGCACGCATCCGAAGCCGACGGCCGTGCAGTGACGTTGAGCCTGACCGAAGCCGCCGAGGAAATCCGCGAACTGTACGTGCACCAGTTCCATGAGCATCTGCGTGGCGTGCTGTCCGGCATCAGCCCGCAGGACGTCGCCACCACGGTCGCCACGCTGCAGGCTATGCATCGGCTGATGGACACGGACCGGGGAGGGGAATGGACCACGAAGGTGGCCGACGCCTGGCCGGCACGTGTCGAAACGTTGATGGCGGGCGGCGATCCTCGATCTCATACGGCGGAGAAACGGTAGGCCGGAGGGCCATCGAGCCATGCGGCAAACGATGCGGTCACCCATGACGAAAAGGAAGGAGTCGCAGATCATGACGGAACGCGAACAGCGGCGGGAACAGCCGGCAAAGGCGATGCGGGAGGGGCCACAGCCAAGCAGATATATGAGCGAGGGCAGACTCACCATCGTGGTGGTGGCGCTTGCCATCCTCACTTTCCTCGGCATCCTATCCGAAACGTCGCTCAACATCGCCTACTCCACGCTGATGGGGGAGTTCTCCATCTCCGCCGACGTGGTGCAATGGCTCACCACCGGCTATTTGCTGCTCCTGTCCATAGCCATCCCCACCTCACCGTTCATGGTGCGCACATTCCCCACCAAGGGGCTGTTCGTCACCGCCGTGGCGCTGTTCTCGGCAGGTACGGTGGTCGGCGCGCTCGCCGTGAACTTTCCGATGTTGCTCGCGGCGCGGCTCATCATGGCGTTGGGCACCGGCGTCTCGCTGCCATTGCTGACCACCATCATCCTCGAGAAAGCGCCGTTCAACCGACGCGGCATGATGCTTGGCCTGGTCAGTCTGGTGAGCTGCGCGGCCCCGGCCATCGGCCCGGTGTTCGGCGGGCTCGTCATGGAATTCCTCAACTGGCATTGGATCTTCTACACGATGATCCCGTTCCTGCTCATCTCGCTCGTGCTGGGATGCGCTACCGTCCCCGACATCCGCCACGGCGGGAAGGGGCATCTGTCGGTGCCGTCGCTGGTATTGGTGGCGGCCGGTCTGGCCGGCATCATCGTGGCGGCGAGCTTCTTCGCGCAGTGGAACGGCGACTGGCGCTTCTGGACGGTGCTTGTCGGCGCGATCGTGGTGCTGGGTGTGTTCGCCGCCGTGCAGCTGAAGATGGAGCATCCGCTGGTCGAGGTGCGCACGTTCGCATTCCCCGGATTCACATTGGGCATGCTGATTCTGCTGATGTCGTCCGGTGGCGTGCTCGGTGTGAACTTCCTGCTGCCGATTCTATTGCAGCGCGGACTCGGCCACACCAGCATGATCGCCGCCCTGATTCTGCTGCCGGGAGCCGTGGTCGGCGCGATTTCCGCGCCGTTGATCGGAGGTGCGCTGAAAGCGCATTTTCCGCCGAAATTCATCGCCTGTGGTTTTGTCGGCGTGGCCATCATGGATATTGTGATGATGCTCGGCGGCGCGCATGAATGGGCCGTCGCGATCGCCTACGCGCTGTTCATGGCCGCATCCGGATTCGTGCTCGTGCCTGACCAGACGCATGCGCTGAACCAGCTGCCGGCCGCGATGAACGCCGACGGCTCCGCGGTGATGAACACCGTGCAGCAGCTCGCCGGCGCCATCGGCACCGCGGTCGCGTCCACGCTGATCGCCGAATTCTCCGCAGTGAACCGTGTCGCGGGCATGAAGTCCGCGGCCGCCTACGTCGCCGGGTTTTCCACCAGCATGTGGGTGTTCTTCGGCATGGCCGTGACGGGTGAGATCCTGGCCCTGCTCATGTTCCGCTTCTCGAAGCGCGCCGCATAGCTGGTCATGCGCGGTGGAAGGCTTCACTTCTGTCGTTTTTCGATAGCTTTGATAATTTTGATATCGACAATGCCAAACATATTCGCAAGCGGTTGCTGGATGCATATGTCATTCGTCAGACCGGTTGCGGCGAAGTTGATTTCGCGGTTCCGCTCTTGCGTGAATACTTACCGTAAGCAGATGTGAAAATCTAGTTCAGGCGAGTGGCCTGTTGATGATGACCCCAAAGTAGTCCTCAATACCGGTGCAACAGGCGGGGTTCCTGTTCCTCATTGATGAGGTCTCGATGAGCATTCGCGCGCGACGCTCAGCAGACTGGCGATGGCGGCACAGGTGGCCTCCACGTTGCGTTTTGTTCCGGTGAGCAGTTCCGGCAGAGCGGCTGGGCCGGGTGCGATGCCGAACGTCGCGACGATGCCGGCTTCGTTGAGCGCGGCGGTGACGTTCGGATCGCGCGTCACTTTTCCTCCGATGGCGATAACCGGTTTTCCTTGCGATTTCGCCAGTCGCGCGATGCCGCTCGGTACCTTGCCGTACGGCGTCTGCCCGTCGATCGACCCTTCGCCGGTGATGACGACATCGGCCCACGCGCACGCCTCGCGTGCATGCAGCAAATCGAGCACCAACTCGATGCCGGGGCGCATGGTCGCGTTGAACAGGCCCAGCATGCCGCCGCCGGTGCCGCCCGCCGCGCCCGCGCCCGGCTTATCTGTTATTTTGCGACCGTTCAGTGCCGTGATGGCGTCGGCGAGCCTGCCCAAACCGCAGTCGAGCAATGCGGCTTGTTCCGGATTCGCGCCTTTCTGCGGCGCGAACACGGCGGCGGCGCCGTCCGTCCCGGTCAGAGGATTGGTGACGTCGCATGCCAATACGATCGGGATGTTTCGCACGTCGTCGGGAACCTCGGTGTCGTCGATGCGGGCAAGCCGGGGGAGTGCGCCGCCGCCAAGCGGCAACTCGCAATCGTCCGCATCGAGGAAACGATGGCCGAGCGCTCGGGCCAGGCCAGTGCCGCCGTCGGTGGTGGCGCTGCCGCCCAATCCAAGTACGATGCGTTCCGCTCCGGCGTCGATCGCGGCGCGAATCAGCTCGCCGGTGCCGAAAGTGGACGCCGCCAACGGATCGCGGTCGGCGGGGGAGATGCGCTCGATGCCGCTCGCCGCAGCCAACTCGACCACCGCGGTGCGAGGATTCTCTCCATCGTGAGATGTTCCGAAACCGCCCTCGCCAAGGAATCCATATCGTGTGATGATCGGCCGGCCCAGCGCGTCATGCGCGTGCTCCGATCGCAATTCGCCGCCGGTTGCCTGGACCAGCGCGTCGGTCAATCCCTCGCCGCCATCGGACAACGGCATCATGCGGCATTCGGCGCCGGGATCGCCGGCCGCCACGCCCCGGCGCATCGACTCAGCCACGGCCTGCGCGGAAGCGGCTTCCTTGAACGAATCCGGTGCCAACAGATATTTCATGGTCAGCGGTAGCCCTCCCACTGTGGCAGGGGGAAGAGCACGTCCTCGCAACTCGCCCACATTTCGTTCAAATCGCGCCCCGGAACCCGCAGCCAACGCAGCTGCACGCCGTCCATCATCGCGAATCCGGAACGCAGCACCTGCTCGGCGTCAACGCCTTCCGGCACATGCCAGCGGATGTTCGCGGCCACTTCCACGATGTGTTCCTCGCGTTCGGCGAAATAATCATGCGCCGGATGGTCGGGATTGAGCGCCTCGGCGCTCAGCGTGGAGAACATGTGCACCAATTCGGGACGTTTGGCGTTGACTGCCACCGTCCTGCGCCACATTTCGGCGATAAGCGGACGCTCGTCGCGCACCATGCCGGCGGTGACGTCCTCGGTCTCACGGTCGTACATTTCGTCGAGCACCGCGTGCAGCAGCCCTTCCTTGCTGCCGACGTAATGCAGCACGCCCGGTTTGGTGAGGTTCACCATGGTGGCGATGCGCTGCAGCGACGTGCCGTAGTAGCCGAGCGTGCCGAAACATTCGACCGCCGCGTTGAGAATCGCGCTTCTGCGGTCGACTTCGTCGTTGGCCATAATGTGCTCCCGTCGTTGCTGGAGGTTATTGGAATATGCAATTCACTTTACGGTCGGTCGGTTTCTTTTCCAAAGATGATTAGCGTGTTGAGGATTGTTTTTTGATAAAGTACCTACCAATCGGTAGGTAGGGAATTCGGGGTTGAAGTCCCGCCGCGAAACAATCGCGAGACGGCCGAGAAAATAGCCGAAAGGCGCCAGAAACACAGAAGACATACGAAAGAGGCAGCTCATGAGCGACACCGCTTATCCTTCCGTCAACGACCTAACCCTCGAAGAGAAGGCGTTCCTCACCTCCGGCGGCGACGCCTGGCATCTGCAGGGTGTGGAATCCAAAGGCATTCCCGGCTACATGATCACCGACGGTCCGCACGGACTGCGCAAATCCCTGGCATCCAGCACCGGCGAAACCGACCTGAACGACTCCGTGCCCGCCACCTGCTTCCCTCCGGCGGCCGGCCTGTCCAGCTCCTGGAACCCGGAACTCATCCACAAGGTCGGCGAGGCCATGGCGGAGGAATGCATCCAGGAGAAGGTCGCCGTCATCCTCGGTCCCGGCGTCAACATCAAGCGCAATCCGCTCGGCGGCCGCTGCTTCGAATATTGGTCCGAAGACCCGTATCTGGCCGGCCATGAGGCAGTCGGCATCGTCGCCGGCGTGCAGTCCAAGGGCGTGGGCACCTCGCTCAAGCACTTCGCCGCCAACAACCAGGAGACCGACCGTCTGCGCGTATCCGCCAACATCTCCCAGCGGGCGCTGCGCGAGATCTACTTCCCGGCCTTCGAGCACATCGTCAAAACCGCCCAGCCATGGACCATCATGTGCTCCTACAACCGCATCAACGGCGTGCATTCCGCACAAAACCGCTGGCTGCTCACCGACGTGCTCCGCGACGAATGGGGGTATGAAGGCATCGTCATGAGCGATTGGGGCGCCGACCACGACCGCGTCGCCTCCCTCAACGCCGGCCTCAACCTTGAAATGCCGCCGAGCTACACGGACGACCAGATCGTCTACGCCGCACGTGACGGCCGCATCCAGCCCGAACAGCTCGACCGCATGGCCCAAGGCATGGTCGACCTCGTGAACAAGACGCGCTCCGCCATGAGCATCGACGATTACCATTTCGACGTGGACGCCCACGACGAGGTGGCCCATCAGGCCGCCATCGAATCCATGGTGCTGCTCAAAAACGACGACGACATCCTGCCGGTCGCTGCAAACGCGAAAATCGCCGTCATCGGCGAATTCGCCCGCACTCCGCGCTACCAGGGCGGCGGTTCGTCCCACATCACCCCGACCAAGATGACCAGCTTCCTCGACACCCTCGCCGCGCGGGGCGTCGACGTCGCGTTCGCACCGGGCTTCACCCTCGACCTCGAACCGGCCGATCGCACGCTCGAAGCCGAAGCCGTCGAAACCGCCAAAAACGCCGACGTCGTCCTCATGTTCCTCGGCCTTCCGGAAGCCGCCGAATCCGAAGGCTTCGACCGTGAAACCCTCGACATTCCAGCCAAGCAGGTCGAACTGCTCAAAGCCGTCGCCGCCGAAAACAAGAACATCGTCGTGGTGCTGTCCAACGGATCCGTCGTCTCCGTGGCACCATGGGCGGGCAACGCCAAGGGCATCCTCGAATCCTGGCTGCTTGGCCAGGCGGGCGGTCCGGCGCTCGCCGACGTGATCTTCGGCAAGGTCAGCCCGTCCGGCAAGCTGGCACAGACCATTCCGATGAACATCAACGACGATCCGAGCATGATCAACTGGCCGGGTGAGGAGGGGCACGTCGACTATGGTGAAGGCGTGTTCGTCGGCTACCGCTACTACGACACGTACGACAAGGCCGTCGACTACCCGTTCGGCTTCGGCCTGAGCTACGCGACCTTTGCGATCGACGGCGTGAACGTCGCCAAGACCGGCGCCAACACCGCACACGTCACCGCGACCGTCACCAACACGTCCGACGTGGACGCCGCCGAAACCGTGCAGGTCTACGTGGCTCCAGGCAAGGCCGCCGTGGCCCGCCCGAAGCATGAGCTCAAGGGCTTCCGAAAGGTGTTCCTCAAGGCCGGCGAATCGGCTGAGATCACCTTCGATCTGGACGAGCGCGCCTTCGCCTACTGGTCCGAGAAGTTCAACGACTGGCATGTCGAAGCCGGCGAATACACCGTCGAAGTCGGCACGTCCAGCCGCGACATCGCCGCCGTGGCCGTCGGCACGCTCGACGGCGACGGCAAGGCCCTGCCGCTCGACGAATGGTCCACGTTCGGCGAATGGGCCGACGATCCGGTCGGCTCCAAAATCGTCGCATCCGTGTATGCGGAAGGCGAGGCCGGCAATCTGCCGCAGCTGCCCGACAACGACATGATGCGCATGTTCCTCAAGTCCATGCCGATCAACTCCATGCCGATGCTGATGAGCGACGGCGGCAAGGCCATCACCGCCTTCATGCTCGACGAATACGCCAAAATCGCCGAAACCGCCGAATAAGACGGATTGACGTAAACAAGACGTAAGCAAAAGGAGTTTCAAGGATTTAGACCGAGGATGTGGCCCGCGAATGAACCGGTGCGGACCACATCCTCGGCTTTTTCATACTTGGTTTCGGCTTGTTCCGAGCTTATTTTTGGCTATTTTTAAGCGATTTTGCGATTACAATATTGCGCTCGGTGTGCTGCGATCCGGTTCCGTCACACACGACACGCTGAATGTTGCGTATGCAACTGTTGTATGTACAACGTGTTATCTTATGTTCCGTGAACGATATACAGAACGATGGAACGGCTTCGGTGAACCCCGCGTTCACCGAAGCGTGGGACCGAGGCGCATGCAAGCCGCCGAGCGTCGCCATCCGATCGCTGCACAACGTCATCAACCGGTATCTTGCGGTGACGCGTCCTATGGAAGTGGAGAGTCTGAGCGGTGGCAACATCGACATCATCACCTTCCTCGCACGCCATTCGGAACGGGAGATCTTCCCGCAGGATGTGGAACGCCGCTTCGGCATCACCCGGTCGACGTCGAGCAGAGTGCTCGCATTGATGGAACGCAAAGGGCTTATCGTGCGCGAATCCGTGCCGAGGGACGCGCGGTTGAAGAAAATCGTGCTCACTGACAAATCGCGCGATATAGCCGAGGCGCTGCGAGCCAACGCCGTCGCCATGGAAGGCATTCTTCTTCAGGGTTTGAGCGATGACGAGATCCGCGAATTCATGCACGTGCTCGACGTGATGCAAACCAATCTGGTCTCCACCGGGCTGATCGGCGACGAAAGCCGCTACTCCAGCCTGGCATTGTGCGAGGCGGAATCGCGGGAACGGCAATCGCGGGAATGCGAATCGCAACCAACTGTACGGAAAACATCACAGGAAGACGAAACAGGAAAGGAAGAGTAAGTGAGCGGAACAAACGTGACAACGGCTGCGGTGCAATCGCAGCCAAAACAAAAGCGGCATCTCGTACGCACGCTTGGCAAATCGCTGCGTGAATATAGGAAGCCCAGCATTCTCACCCCGATATTTGTGGTGGTCGAAGGTGTTCTGGAAATCCTCATCCCCACGGTGATGGCGTCGTTGATTGATGAAGGCATCACCGGCAAAAGCATGCCCGCCATCGTCAAATTCGGTCTGATTCTTCTGGCGTGCTCGCTATGTTCGCTCGCGGCTGGCTTCCTTGCCGGTAAGTTCGCCGCGATCGCCGGCGCTGGATTCGCCAAGAACCTGCGTCATGACGAATTCGAGAAGGTGCAGGGCTTCAGCTTCACCAATATTGACAAGTTCTCCACCGGCTCGATCATCACCAGGCTCACCACCGATGTGACCAACCTGCAGAACGCCTATTCCATGATCATTCGTCTGGGTGTGCGAGCCCCGATCATGATGATCGTGGCGTGGATCTTCTCGTTCCGCATCAGCCCGTCCATTTCCTTGGTGTTCCTGGCGTGCATCCCTGTTCTCGCCTTCGGTCTGTGCGGTCTGGCGGTGTACGTGCACCCGGTGTTCGAGCGCGTGTTCCACACCTACGACAAGCTCAACAACGTGGTCGACGAGAACCTTCAAGGCATCCGCGTGGTCAAGTCCTACACCCGCGAATCGCATGAAATCGCCAAATTCGGCCGCATCTCCCAGCGCATCTACAAGGACTTCAGCAAGGCCGACCGTGTGATGAGCTTCAACAACCCGCTCATGATGGTCTGCGTATACGTCTCGATGATTCTCATCGCATGGATGGGCGCCAAGCAGATCGTGGCCTCGGGCAATAATGCCGCGCTGGGGCTCACCACCGGCGACCTGACCGCACTGGTCACCTACGCCATGCAGATCCTCATGGCCATGATGATGCTGTCCATGGTCTTCGTCATGTGCATCATTTCCCAGGCGTCCGCGGAACGTATCTGCCAGGTGCTCAACGAGGAAAGCACGGTGACCAACCCGGCCAACCCCATCAAGGAAGTGGCCGACGGGTCCATCGAATTCGACAACGTCGACTTCCGCTACTCTGATAACTCCGAAAAGCCGGTGCTCGACAATATCAACCTGAAGATCCGTTCCGGCATGACCGTCGGCGTCGTCGGCGGCACCGGTTCGGCGAAGTCCAGCCTGGTGCAGCTCGTGCCGCGCCTGTACGACGTGACCTCCGGCTCGCTCAAGGTCGGCGGCGTCGACGTGCGCGACTACGACATGGAAGTACTGCGCGACCAGGTCGCCATGGTATTGCAGAAGAACGTCCTGTTCTCCGGCACTATCGCCGACAATCTGCGCTGGGGCAACCCGAACGCCACCGACGAGGAGATCCGCCACGCCTGCCAGCTCGCGCAGGCCGACGGCTTCATCCAGGAGTTCCCGGACAAGTACGACACGTACATCGAACAGGGCGGCACCAACGTCTCCGGCGGTCAGCGCCAGCGCCTGTGCATCGCTCGCGCGCTCCTGAAGAAGCCGAAGATCCTGATCCTCGACGACTCCACCTCGGCCGTTGACACCAAGACCGACAAGCTGATCCGCACCGCATTCCATGACGAGATCCCCGACACCACGAAGATCATCATCGCCCAGCGCATCGCGTCCGTGCAGGAATCCGACATGATCCTCGTCATGGAGGAAGGCCGCATCACCGCATCCGGTACCCATGAGGAACTGCTGAAGACCTGCGACGAATACCGCTCCATCTACGAGTCGCAGACCAAGAACCAGGCCCAGCCTGAGGAACTGAAGTGAAAGGAGGAACGGAAATGACTAAGAACAACGCTGAAAAAACCATGCAGACCAAGCCGGGTAACAAGCCAGGCGCAAAACCGCCGATGCAGAAAGCCGCGCCGGGAACCACCAAGCGCATCTTCGGCTACATCTTCCAATACAAGTGGCATGTCGTGGCGATCGTACTGTGTATTCTGGTCGGCGCGGCCGCCCAAGCCGGATCCGCACTGTTCCTGCAGTCGCTGATCGACAACTACATCCTGCCGCTGGTCGGCGTGAAGAACCCCGACTGGAGCCCGCTGCTACGCGCCCTGACACTCATGGGCTGCCTGTACGCCGCCGGCACCTTCTGCAGCTGGCTATGGCAGTGGCTCATCGTCACCGTCGAACAAGGCACCCTGAAGAAGATCCGCGACGACATGTTCGCCCACCAGCAGACGCTGCCGATTCGCTACTTCGACACCAACGAGCACGGCGACATCATGAGCCGTTACACCAACGACACCGACACCCTGCGCCAGGCCATCAGCCAGTCCTTCCCGCAGATGTTCTCCTCCGCGATCTCCGCGCTCGCGGCCCTCGTCTCCATGCTGTGGCTGTCGGTGCCGGTCACGATCTTCGTACTCGTGTTCGCCGCGATCCTGTTCGTGGCCGTGCGCGCCATCGTCTCCCGCTCCGGCCGCTACTTCGTCAAGCAGCAGATCGAAATCGGC
>OLFY01000622.1_pt1 | contig 52178 bp, 46 predicted proteins | sample 1605611 | NCBI WGS metagenome assembly OLFY01 (sample SAMEA3888923, study PRJEB22519) | human gut metagenome | biome: human gut; feature: human-associated habitat; material: faeces | place: Denmark | collected 2011 | reverse complement strand
GGGGGTAAAAATACTTTCAATAGGAAGGTTTTGCAAGCAGAAGAATTTTGACGAGATACCAGAAATTTGTAGAAGATTGATTGAAGAAATGACAAGATTATTATCTGTAGGTCGCTTCTCTGAAGCAAAGAACTATGACAACGTGCCCGACATTTGCCGACGTATGGTGAAAGAGGGTGTTGACGTTAAGTGGTTTATTATCGGTTTCGGTGGTGACGAACAACTTATAAGAAGAAAGATAGAGGAGGCTGGTATGCAAGAGCATGTCATCATCCTCGGCAAGCGTAGTAATCCCTACCCATACATCAAGGCATGCGATATATATGTGCAGCCATCGCGCTATGAAGGCAAAAGCGTTACGGTTCGTGAGGCTCAAATGCTTTGCAAGCCTGTAGTAGTGACCAACTATCCTACCGCATCAAGCCAAATAAAGAATGGTATAGATGGCGTAATTGTTCCGATGGACAATGAAGGCTGCGCCAAAGGTTTAGCAGAAGTTATTTCAAATAAAGCATTACAGCAACGTCTTATAGAATATCTCAAATGTCACGATTATGGCAACGAAAAAGAGGTGGAGAAAATATACCGCATAGCAGAGGAGGCAATACAATGAGACAGCGAGACACCTCGCTCGACTTAATACGCATCATAGCTTGCACTATGGTTGTGCTTATGCACTCTCCGATGCCGACAGAAAATGCAAATGGACTATTGCTCTCGTCTTTGAGTTATTTCACTGCGCCGTGTATCGGATTGTTTTTCATGGTTAGTGGGGCTTTGCTTTTACCCCCCCCCAAAAAACATCAGAAAGCATGAGGCAATGCCATTCTTAAAAAAACGGCTTAAGCGAGTTCTATTGCCTACCTTGGTTTGGGCACTGCTATATATAATAGTAAAGTTGTACGACGACAATTTAACTACTGCGGAATTTTTGAAAAGCGTTCTTTCCATACCGTTTTCTGCACAAGGACATGGCGTACTTTGGTTTATGTATACATTGTTGGGGCTTTATCTTATAACGCCGATACTTCATGCATGGTTGCAAAATGCTAAAGAACGTGAGATAAGGTTCTATCTATCGCTATGGCTAATAGCCATGTGTTATCCAATTTTGAAAATATTCGTAGATATAAACGACACTCCAACAGGCATCCTTTACTATTTTTCGGGATATATAGGCTATTATGTGTTGGGATATTGGATGCTGCATTATGAGAATATTTTGAATTTTAAGGTATCGGGGGGGCTGATGTGTGTTAGTTTGGCAGCTCCGATGTTTGTGAAGCTCATGCATTGGACAGTTGATTTCTATACGGTGTTTTGGTATCTCTCGGTATTTGTTGTTGCACAATGCGTGTTTTGGTGGAAAGTGATGAAAAGTGTACAATTCGTGTTGTTACTGTCTGACAGAACAAAAAGTTTACTGACATTGTTTTCAAACTTATCATTTGGCATATACCTTTCACATATAATCATAATGCGACATATCGTATGGGAAATGCCATTTGTCGTACATATTCAATCGCAATTGCTTCAAACGATTATTGTGGCATTCTTGACTTTGGTGCTTTCGTTTGGCGTGTCATTGGCTTTTAGCGTTACACCATTAGGAAATGCCGTTGTGGGGTGGCGTAAAAAGTGATTTCTTTAATATATAATACTGCTTATCCACACTTATTTATGATACCCAAAGTTATTCATTACTGCTGGTTCGGTCGCAATCCATTGCCCGAGTCGGCAAAGAAGTGTATTGCAAGTTGGCACAAATATCTGCCCGACTATGAAATAAAAGAATGGAATGAGGACAATTTTGATGTCAACATCATTCCGTATACCAAAGAGGCATACGAAACCAAGAAGTATGCCTTCGTAAGCGACTATGCCCGCTTCTGGATTCTGTATCATCATGGCGGTGTATACTTTGATACAGATGTTGAGGTTATAAAATCAATGGATGATATCATTGAGAAGGGAGCGTTCTTCGGAATGGAAGTATTAGACAAAAAGAAAGGTATAATAGCGGTTGCACCTGGTCTTGGAATGGCTTCAGAGGCGAAACACCCGCTATATAAACGTATGCTTGATGGATATGTGAATCTGAACTTCATTCTTGAGAATGGAGAGAAAAATCCATTCTCAATGATACCAATGCTCACTGGATTCCTTTCTAATGACGGACTAAAAGTAGACTCGACAATACAGAAAGTTGATGAGGTTACGATTTATCCCCCAGATTTCTTTAATCCATGGGACGACTTGTTGGGGATATTGAACAAAACAGCTAATACACGCACAATACATTGGTATAGCAAGACATGGATGAAGCAAGAATCAATAGTTGTTGTATGGGCAAAGAGAATTGTGAGAAGAGTTCTTCGTTTTATTAAAAGGTAATATTATTTATGGAAATAGCACAATTATATTATCCTATATATTTATTGCTTGTTACTTTGTTTTCTATACAAGTATACGGAAAATACAATAAACGAATCAACCCTATATTAGGAATGCAAAAACGAGGCTTAGATGGAGAATGTCTCATTCTAATGTTCTTTATGATACTATTTATAGGACTTCGTCCCGTTAGTGGAAGGTACTTTGGTGATATGACCAACTATGTTGCATCTTATCACGCTTTATATGAAAATGTTCCTTTCGTGTTTGATTCATCAGCAGAGAATGTATTATGGGATAACTGGTGGGCTTTATGGGGAAGTATGTGTTTAGGAACAGAAACTTTTTTCCTGTTGTCAGCTGCAGTTTATTTTGTTTGCACATACATAGCATGTCGTAAATGGTTTCCTAATGATACGTTTATTGCGTATTTGTTTTTTCTTGCCGCTTTCTCCACCTTTTCTTATACAACGAACGGATGTAAAGCAGGAAATGCTGCTGCATTGTTCTTAGTGGCAATGGCTTATCGAGATAAACTGTATGTATGCATACCTTTCCTCTTACTCTCTTTAGGTATTCATCATTCCATGAAACTGCCAATTGTTGCTTTTATCCTTGCGAGTCTTTATAAGAATCCTAAAATGTATATAACTGTTTGGGCTATTTGTCTTCTACTTTCTATGGCACATATTACATGGTTTCAAGCGCTTTTTGCTCAAATAAGTGCAGATAATGGTGATGCATCTGGTGCAAACTATCTATTAGGTTCAGATGCTAATGGTTGGGGAGGAAAATCAGGTTTTAGATATGATTTTGTTCTGTATTCGGCAATGCCAATTTGGGTTGGTTATTATGCATTATATAAGAAAAAAATAAAATCAGCAAGTTATAATTTTGTATTAAACACATACACTGTACTAAATTCTGTATGGATGCTCTGTATGTATGCAGAGTTTACAAATCGAATAGCTTATTTAAGTTGGTTTATGTATCCATTCGTGTTGATCTATCCTCTGGTATGTGAAAACTGGGGAGTACAAAAATACAGAACTCTTTCAAAGATAATGTTACTTCATTTAGGATTTACTTTGTTTATGCAGATTATATATTATTAAATGTTTGTCTCAAATGAAACTTCTTACAATATTTACTCCCACCTACAATCGCAAGCATACGATTGGTAGGACATATGATAGTCTTTTGCGTCAGACAAGCAAAGATTTTAATTGGTTGATTATTGATGACGGTTCAAGTGATGGCACCAAGGAATGGGTAGAATCATTGGGACAAGGAACATGGGTGATGAGTTACGCATACGATTGGATGGGACGTAAGACATCTTCTAACAGTGATAATGTACACTTTGTAGTGGATGTGCCTACACCTGATGGTCATAGTCTACATATCGACTATATTCGTAAACCGAATGGTGGTCTATATACCGGCTATAATGTTGCCTATGACTTTATTCAGACTGAACTTTGTGTCTGTATTGACTCAGACGATTTTGCTCCAGATGATGCCGTAGAGAAGATAAGTAGGCTATGGAAGGAAAATGGTTCTGACAAATACTGTGGTATTATAGGGTTAGATTTTTATTTAGATGGTTCACCAATTGGTGGTTACTTACCACAAAGAATGACAGAATGTTATCGTTCAGATCTTTTTATAAAAAACATACATCAAGGGGATAGTAAGGAAGTAATGCGCACAGAATTAATGCGTAGTGTAGCTCCACAAATAGGATTTGAGGGAGAGAAGAATTTCAATCCTGCTTATATGTTAGCTCAAGTATGGGATAAGCTTCCTCTTTTGATTATTAATGAAAATTTGTGTTTTGTAGATTACCAATTAGGGGCAGATAGTATGTCACAAGGCATATTTAAACAATATTTAAATAGTCCTAGAAGTTATGCAAAGATGCGTATTATGCATTTGAAATTGCAACGATATAATTATTCACTAAAATTTAAGGAAGCTGCTCATTATATATCGTCTTGTATTATTTCAAAAGATAAGAATTGGTTAAGAAATTCACCAATGAAGTTAACAACAATACTTGCCATTCCACTTGGCTTACTCTTCTATGCTATAATTAAAATCAAAAATAGATAATATGATACGTGTATTACATATACTTCACTCCATGAATAGAGGTGGTGCAGAGAATGCTTTAATGAATTACTATCGTCATGTTGATCGTAATTGTATTCAATTTGATTTTCTTTTAACAGATCAGTCAAAATGTCAATTTGAAGACGAAATATTATCGTTAGGAGGACGTGTGTTTAGAGTACCTCTTCTGACTATAGCAAATCCCTTTCCTTATATTAAAGGTGTTAAAAAATTTCTAGGAGAGCATCCTGAATATAAAATAGTACATTCGCACACTTCTTCAAAAAGCTTTTTCCCTTTGTTTTTAGCGAAGAAACAAGGCGTTCCCGTTCGCATAAGCCATTCCCACAGTTCAATGGCTGAGGGTGGAATAAATGGAATGATACGTAAAATGTTGAGGCCTTTTTTAAAATTAGTGGCTACAGATTGGGTTACTTGTGGAGAGCAAGCAGGAGAATATCTTTATGGTAAAAAGGCTCAAAAAGAAGGAAAAGTAAAGTTATTTAGAAATGTTATTGAAGCTGAACGTTTTCATTTCTCGAAGGAAAAAAGAGAACAAATGCGAGATTTTCTTGGAATAGATAATGATGTGTTTGTTATAGGACATACAGCCCGTTTTGATCCAGTAAAGAACCATAAATTTGACGTAGACATATTAGTAGAAATAAAAAAAATACATCCAAATTGTAAACTATTAGAACTTGGTCTTGGTGTAAAAGAAGGTATTTTAGAATACGCAAAACAAAAAGGAGTTGATGAAGATATTATTTTTGCTGGCGTAGTTAATAATGTTTTCGATTATGAACAGGCAATGGATGTATTTATACTTCCTTCATTTAACGAGGGCCTGCCTTTGTCAATTGTAGAAGCTCAAGTTTCAGGCTTGCCTTGTTTCACAACCGAAGGTACTGTATCAAAGGAGTGTAGTGTGACAAATCTTGTAAGTTACATACCACTTGAAGTAGGGGCTAAGGTATGGGCCAAACAAATTTGGGAATCAAGAAATGTAGAAAGAATAGATAGATTTGTTGAAATTGCATCAGCAGGTTACGATGCTCAAACTTCAGCAAAAAAACTTCAAGATTTTTATATGAAAAAAATATTGAAATAAAGATTTATGCTTTCAACAAAAGACTTATATATGAAGGCTTGTATGCAGTCTAAGGAGCTGCATGCAATGACCGACGAGGAGCGTTCTCGTTTGCAAGAGCATCTTCGTAAGATGTATTTGGAGATAGAAAAGGTGTGCGACCGTCATGACCTGCGTATGTGTACGGGATATGGGACGGTGCTTGGAGCAATCCGACACAAAGGTTTTATACCTTGGGATGATGATATGGACTTGCTGATGCCTCGTGAGGATTACGACAAACTGATAAATCTTTATGCTGATGAATTGCCAGAAAATCTGAAGATTTATGCTCCGAATAGCAAGAATGGACCTATTACCCGCTTTGCGAAGGTTGTAGATATAAATACAAGATTTTTGGGACCAGGAGCAAAGGATGATGTGAGTCATGGAATTTTTATTGATATATTCCCGTTGGAAGGAACTTCAAGTAATAACGCTGTTATTTGGTTGAAACATAAAGTGTCGTGCTTCCTAATGCTTGTCGCTTCGAGTGTTATGGAATATGAAGACTCTAATTGCGATGATTTATATGAAAGGTTGATGTGTTTTACTCCAGAAGGAAAAAGAACGTATAAAATTAGATGGACTATAGGAAAAATATTTAGTTTTCTTAGTTCGAAAAAATGGTTCAACATTGTTGAGAATTATACTAAATGTTCGAAAGTAAAGGCTGGATATTCCGTACCTATAGGAGGAGCGAACATAAAATATTTTAAACCTATATCATCTACCCTTTATTTTCCTGCCAAAAAGGTACAATTTGATGATATAGAAGTGTATGTACCTAATCAGCCAGTACGTCATTGTGAACTTGAATATGGTGATTGGAAATGGATTCCACCAGTAGAAGACAGATGGCAGCATTTTCTCAAGGAAATACGTTTTTAATCTAATTTACAATAAATAGTAGAAATGAAGAAAATAGTTCTCGTTTTGTTAGTTACGGCAATAACCATTACTTCTTTTGCACAGGAACAGTCGACATCAATAATTGCAAATGAACAACATTCTGTCAATAATTGGGGAGCAAAACTCAAATCGTCAAATTTCCATCTTGGTCTTGACCTCCAGACCAAATATATGTGGCGAGGCATGGAAATGATGGCAGAAGAGTCGTCGCCAGTTGTGTTTCCAGGTATAAATTATCAATGGAATGGACTTTATGCATATGCTATGGGTGGATATGCAGTTAATGGTAAGTATGCCGAAGTGGACTTGGGAGTAAGTTATACTTGGAAGGGTTTGACATTAGGCTTAAGCGATTATTATTATCCTACTGTTAATGGTAAGGATGATGAATATTTTGGCGGTAAACATAACGGTCATTGGTTGGAGGCATGCATAACGTATGCTCCGGAAAAAGTTCCACTTTGGATTACTGTCAGCAACTTCTTTGCTGGTGATGATGATGCGTATGACGATGACTCGGGAAATAAGAAGCAGGCTTATTCTACATATATGGAAGTAGGTACTTATTACGATTTCCTTGACAATAATCGTCTTTCTTTAGCTGTAGGTATGACACCAAACAAGTCATGCTATACAAACTATCAGAAGAAGTTTGCAGTATGCAACCTTGATTTGAAATATACCTACAATGTGCAGTTTAAGAATGGTTGGACTCTACCTTTGAGCGCAGAATACATCTATAATCCGTCATTCGATAAATCATACGTTAACTTCATAGCAAATTTTGCATTCTAAGATAATGAATAAACGAAATGCCATTATTATGGCAGCAGGCACGTCTTCGAGATTTGTGCCACTATCTGCCGAACGTCCCAAGGGATTAGTTGAAGTGAAGGGCGAGGTCTTAATAGAACGCCAGATACGTCAGTTGAAAGAAGCTGGCATTGCTGATATTACCTTAGTTTTAGGCTATAAGGCAGAAATGTTTGCCTATCTCCGCGACAAGTATGACGTAGACATTGTGCTTAATGAAGATTTTGCACGTTACAATAATACCTCTTCGCTGATTCGTGTGATAGACAAGTTGGACAATACTTTTGTTTGCAGTTCGGACAATTATTTCCCTGGAAATGTATTCATGAATGATTCGGACGACAGCTATTATTCTGCCCTTTATGCTGAGGGAGAGACAAATGAGTATTGCCTTACGACCGATGCCGATGATTATATCACGGATGTAAGGGTTGGCGGACGTGATGCATGGTATATGGTAGGACATGTGCTTTTCAATCGTGAGTTTTCTGAGGCTTTCAGAAATATTATGACTGAGGAGTATAAGAACGATACAACCAAACATGGATATTGGGAGGATTTGTATATCCGTTATATCGACCAATTGCCCAAGATGAAAATCAACCGCTATAAAGAAGGTGAAATCCAAGAATTTGACAGTCTTGACGAGTTGCGCTTGTTTGACGATAGCTATATAGCGGATACTCGTTCGACTGTTGTAAAGTCAATATGCAGAACTCTTAACCTCCAAGAGTCGGATGTATATGGCTTTAAGAACATCAAGCATGTTGGAGATTACCTGCATTTTCAGTTTAAGGTTGGTGACACCATTTATGAGTATAACGACAAGACCGAAATAAGGATAGAAAAGATATGAAGACAGCTATAATTCTTGCAGCACGACGAGAGAAAGAGTCTGAGATACCTTATCCTCTCAAAGCATTTGCTCCTGATCTTTGTCTTTTGGATCGTACCATAGGAATATTACGTGATTTGCATTTTAGTAATATCCTTATTGTTGTAGGATACAAGGCAGAAATGTTCAGAAAATATGAAGCGGATGATGTAACGCTAATAGTGAACAAAGACTATGAGTTTACGGCTTCTATGGGGTCTTTGGCTTTAGCCAAGGACTACGTTAAAGAAGATTTCCTGCTCATAGAAAGCGATACGTTCTATGAACGCCGACTTCTTGAACAATTGGCTGCACGAACTGAAGGGAACTGTCTTTCTATGACTGAAGAAAGCGGTTCTGGTGATGAATGCTTTATGGAAACAAAGAATGGCTTTGTTACAAAAATCACCAAAGACCGCCATCGTGTTTGTCATTTTGAGGGCGAGATGATAGGTGTAAGCCGTATCACATTAGACACATTTGAAATGCTGGTGAACGCATGGGAACATGCCAGTAATCCATACCTCAACTATGAGTATCTGCTGATGGACGTGACCGAACCGCTCGACCGTCCTGTCATTGTGCTTAAAAACTTGATTTGGGGTGATGTGGATTGCGAGGAAGACTTTAAGAAACTACATAATGTCATCTATCCACGTCTTCGCAGACGGGAGAATCCGTTTGACTATGACAACCTGATAATGCACTTGCACAATATCTTCCCTGACAAGGATGTTAGTACGGCTGAAATTATACAGATAGGTGGAATGAGCAACAAGAACTTCCGTGTGAATTTTGAAGACAAGAGCTACGTGCTTCGTGTGCCGGGAAACGGATCGGAGGGTATGGTAGAACGCACGAATGAGGAGTTCAATGCTATCGAGGCATGTAAGATGGGGGTGAATCCTAAGATTCGTTATTTCAACGCAAAGACAGGTATTAAGTTGGCTGACTTCGTAGAAAATGCTGAGACACTTAATGCAGCAACTATCCAACGTCATGACAACATGAAGAAGATAGCCAAAATCTATCAGACTATTCACGGTTCGCACATACGCTTGAAGAATGAGTTCAACATCTTTCAAGAGATTGAAAAATATGATCAGTTAATACAGAAGGCTGATGCTAAAATGTATGATGGTTGGGAAGATGTCCGTCCGCAAGTAATGGCTCTTGAAGGTTATCTGAATGAGCTGGGCGTTGAATTGTGTCCTTGTCATAATGATGCCCTATATGAGAATTTCATCAAGGCAACGGATGGAACAATCTATCTCATAGATTGGGAGTATTCAGGAATGAACGACCCTATGGCTGATTTTGCAGCACTCTTTATTGAAGCCGACTTCACAAAGGAAAATCAAGACTATATACTGGATAAGTATTTTAATGGAAATATACCCGTAAATGTTTTTCAAAAGATTCTCTGCTATATGATTCTATGGGATTATCTGTGGGCACAATGGACAGTAATAAAAGAGGCTAAGGGCGATGATTTTGGAACATACGGACGAGACCGTTACGAAAGAGCAATTATGAATTTAAAGAAAATCAGAAAATAAATGGAAATACAAAAGAGAAAAAAAGATTGGACTACGATGTTGATTCCTTTTGCTATTGTAATAGCATTGATGGTGGTATTTATGATTGTGCCTGAGAAATCCAAGTCTGTAGTTGATACTATGCGTGGATTTTTTGGTGATACTATTGGAATTTACTATCCGGTACTTGCCATAGGAAGTGTTATTTGTGCGCTTTATGTTGCTATGAATTCCAAGTATGGAAGCATAAAGTTGGGTAATGTAGACAAACCTGCATATAGTAATTTCAAGTGGGGTACAATGATTTTCACATCAACGATGGCAGCCGACATTATGTTCTACTCGCTCATAGAATGGGCGCTGTATGGAGCAGAACCACATTTGGTAGAAATGGGTTCTATGACTATGTGGGCTCCAACATACACCTTATTCCATTGGGGACCATTGGCTTGGGGGTTCTATGTTATACTTGCTGTATGTTTCGGTTTCATGATGCACGTTCGTAAACGTGAACGCCAGCGCTTCTCGGAAGCTTGCCGTCCGTTGCTTGGTGATAATGTTGACGGCTTTTGGGGTAAAGTGATTGACGTCACTGCTATCTTTGCTGTAGTATGTGCAACAGCAACAACATTTTCATTAGCAACACCTCTTTTAACAAAAGCAATGGGTGTGGTGTTTGGTTTTGAGGTTAATACAGCCATTACTATTTGTGTGCTTCTACTCATTTGCTCTATCTACACCATTACAGTTTTATATGGTGTGAGAGGAATTAGCAGACTTGCAGGAATCTGTTCTTATCTATTCTTTGGTGTTCTTTTCTATTTCCTTATATTGGGAGGTGAAACTCGTTTTATTATAGAAACAGGCTTTCAGTCAATCGGAAACTTAGCTCAAAACTTCATAGGTCTATCCACCTATATGGATCCTCTTCGAGAAAATGGTTTTGCTCAGAACTGGACTGTTTACTATTGGGCTTATTGGCTTGTTTGGTGTGTAGCTACTCCTTTCTTCATAGCTCTTATTTCTAAAGGACGTACTATCCGTAATACTGTTTTCGGCTCGTTCGGCTGGGGACTTGCTGGTACCTATATGTCGTTTATTATTCTTGGTAACTATGGACTTGCTCAACAAATGAAACATAGGCTTGATGTAACGGGCTATATAGGTAAAGGTGGTGAGATGTATGATGCTATCCTGATGATTTTTAATACGCTACCTCTTCCTTCCGTAGCATTGATGCTGCTTGTTATTACTATGATTGCCTTTTATAGCACAACGCTTGATGGCATTACTTATGTAGCATCTTCATATAGCTATAAGAAAATATCAGCAGAAGAAGAACCTGCCCGAAAGATTCGAGGTTTCTGGGCTCTTCTCTTAATATTCCTTCCTGTAGGTCTTCTCTTTGCACAAAACTCTTTGTATAGTCTTCAAGGCGTAACTATCATAGCAGCATTCCCCGTTGGTATTTTGCTTATCATGATAGTTGTTAGTTTTTTCAAGGATTGCAGGAAATGGATGAAAGAATGTTAAAGCAGTCTTAATACAATGACACGCAACAAAAACAAGATTATTCGTGCCGTTACCGTTCCGCAATCCTTAGGCTTTTGCCGTGAAGTGATGATTAAGATGCGGGCGATGGGGTATGACATGGTGGCTGTGACGTCGCCTGGACCTGAGCTTGATGAGCTTAGGGGTAAGGATGGATTCCATTGTGTGGAGGTGCCGATGGAGAGACATATCTCTATAGTGAATGACTTGAAGTCGCTTATCAAGATGATTAATGTGTTCCGTAAGGAGAAACCGCAGGTGGTGCATTCTATGACTCCTAAGGCAGGTATGATATGTATGGTGGCTGCATGGCTGACTCGTGTGCCAGTGCGTATTCATACATTTACTGGTCTTGTGTGGCCTACTGCTACTGGACTGAAGCGAAAGATATTGATGATGACCGATTGGCTTACTTGTGCTTGTGCTACACATGTAATTCCTGAGGGACAGGGAGTGCTCAATGACCTAAAGAACGGTGGCATAACGAAGAAACCTATGAATGTATTGGGTTATGGTAATGTGAGGGGTGTTGATATGGAGCGGTTCTCACCTGATAGGTTCTCTGTCAAGAAGGATGCTGGGGTATTTACATTCGTGTTTGTAGGTCGCATAGTGGGTGACAAGGGTATCAATGAACTGGTTGAGGCTTTCGTAAAGCTGCATGACAAGCATAATAATACAAGACTTGTGTTGGTGGGCAAATATGAGCATGAGCTTGATCCTGTGAGTGGCAAGACTCGTAAGCTTATAGACACTAATGATGGTATTGAAGCCTGTGGAGCAAAGTATGGCGATGACTTGCTGCAGATGTATGTGAATGCCGATTGCTTTGTGATGCCAAGTTATAGAGAGGGTTTCCCTAATACTGTGCTTGAGGCTGGTGCTATGGGTCTGCCTTCTATTGTGACAGATATTAATGGTAGCCGTGAGATCATCGAGAACGAGAAGAACGGTTTGATAGTTCCGTCGAAGAATGCAAATGCTCTGTATGATGCTATGGAGCGTATGCTGACGGATGACAAGGGTCGTGGAGTAATGAAGAGCAATGCACGACAGATAATAGAATCACGCTTCGAAAAGAACTTTGTGCAGAAGTGCCAGATTGAGTTCTATGAAAGAATTTTGAATGTTGAGTGTTGAATTTTGAATGTTGAGTGGTTGCCTACGGCAATGTTGAGTTTTGAATGTTGAGTTATTCGCTGCTACGCATGCGATGATGAATTGTTCAATTGTGAATTTAAGGAATTAATGAAAGACATTCATACGTTATTAAAGCTGCTTCGTTTTGCATCTTTCCAAGATTATGTTTTGCCAGACACTCTGTTGTCAGACAATATTGATTGGCGTGCTGTATATGCCTTAGCTTTGCATCAGGGCATTTCTGCCATTGTGCTTGATGGCATAGGTAGGTTGCCAAAGGAAATTCGTCCTTCCAAGCCAATATTGCTACAATGGATAGGACAGGCAACGATGATGGAGCAGATGTATGCAAAGCATAGAGGGATCATTTCTTCTTTGGCAAGTGTATTTGCAAAAGATGGCATACGTATGTTGTTGCTGAAGGGATATGGATGCAGTCTTTGTTATAAGAAGCCAGAGCATCGTCCTACGGGCGATATTGATGTTTATCTGTTTGGAAGGCAAGATGAGGCAGATATTTTGGTTGAGAAGCAGCTTGGCATAAAAGTACATAGGGAATATCACAAGCACTCTACGTTTAATTATGGTGGGGTGGAGGTGGAGAATCATGCCAAGTTTATTGATGATGTGTCGCATAAGAGCAACATCAGGTTCGAAAGTATTCTGATGTCGGTATTGGATAAGGAGGAGTGTTTGCCGAGCCCGATAGACAACGTGCTGCTTCCTTCGCCTACATTCAACGCCTTGTTTCTTTTGCGCCATACTGGTGAGCATTTCGCTTCGAACGAGATAACGCTTAGGCACGTGCTTGATGTAGGCACGTTCTTCCGGCAATATCACTCGCATATAGACTGGCCGTTGGTATTCAAGGTGTATAAGGAAGAACGTATGCTGCGGTTCTTCAATGCCATTGTCACTATTTGTGTGGAATATATTGGCATTGACGCAGCTTGCTTTGCTTCTGACGACAAACTGTATACATATCAATCGGACACTTCTCTTGCTGACCGCATCCTTTCTGATATATTCGAGAAGAAGGACACCCTACCAATGTCAACCGCTGGCATTAACACTATAGGCAAGAAACTGAAGTATGCAATAGACAAGAGCCACCGTTGGTGGCGCAACCGTTGGAAATACAAACTTGTATATAACGAAAACCTTGTGGAGTCGTTCTGGTGGTTGGCAAGGAATAGGATAAAATAGAATATGCAAATATTAACATCATATTTTTCTCAAACCGTTACAGACAGCCATCTGTCTACAGCAGTTACGATATTGACAATATCTTTGCATATATAGGTTCTCGAAATTTGGGAACATCATTTTTCTTTGTCATTATAGCTGCAATATACTTCGGATGTGCCTATTGGGGGATAAGACGTTTGTTTCCACGAGACACGGCAATTGCATATCTTACTTTTCTTGGTGCCTTTTCCACATTCAGCTACGCAACAAATGGAATAAAGGCCGGAGCTGCAGCATCATTATTCATACTCGCTTTATCATATTACCGGAAATGGATAATTTGCGTGCCTTTGCTTATAATAACATTGGGCTTTCATCATAGCATGATAATGCCTATTGCTGCATTTATATTGGCAATGCTTTTAAAAAATCCCAAGCATTTTTTCTGGATCTGGCTATTCTGCTTAATTTGCGCGATAACTCACGTATATTTCTTCCAACAACTATTTGCAGGTTTAGCAGATGATAAAGCTGCAAGTTATCTTTATTCAACAGATACAGATTGGGGTGGTAAAAGTGGCTTTCGTATAGATTTCGTACTTTACTCTGCCATGCCAGTATTTGTTGGCTATTACGCTATTTATAAGTATAAAATAAAATCCAAAGTTTATGACCTGTTGCTTAAGATATATCTTACAGCCAATGGTATTTGGATGTTATGTATGTATGCAGAATTTACTAATCGCATTGCCTACTTATCATGGGCAATATATCCTTTGGTTTTAATATTTCCTATTTTAGAAATCGGCTGGGGCAATCGCCATTATAAGACTGTTGCAAACGTTTTTATTGCACATTTGGCATTTACTCTATTCATGGAGATACTGTATTACTAATCAGAGAAAGCTATAATGACCAACTATAGAATTTCTGTACTTATGGGCATATACAACTGTGCCCCAACCCTTCAAGAGGCGTTAGATTCGCTTTACGCCCAAACCTTTCAAAACTTTAAAATTATTCTATGTGATGACGGCAGCAATGATGATACGCTCGCAATTGCAGAGCGTAATGCCAATGAACATCCCGGAAAAGTTACAGTGATAAAAAACGAGAGGAACATGGGGCTAAACCACACTCTCAACCATTGCTTATAATATGCCGATACGGAATATTGCGCACGTATGGACGGCGATGACATATCTATGCCCGAGAGATTTGAAAAGGAAATACAATTCCTGAATAAACACCCAGAATATGCTGTTGTTAGCGCACCAATGATTTATTTCGATGAAAAAGGTGACTTTCGCAAAGGAAAAGGTAATGGAGAGGTTAAAACTAAAGATTTTGTATTAGGAACCCCTATTTGCCATGCGCCTTCTATGTCGCGCACCTCTGTTTTAAAAGCTGTTGGAGGATACTCCGTGAGTAGAAAGCTACTCAGAGTAGAGGACTACCACCTTTGGTTTAAGGTATTTGCCGCAGGACACAAGCTCTTTATGCTTGACGAATGTTTGTATAAGATGCGCGATGATCGGAATGCCATAGCACGCCGTGATTGGCTCACTCGGTGCAATGAGGCGTATGTGAAACATATCGGATACAAAATGATAGGTTTACCATGGTGGTATCAAATCTACAGCTTAGTTCCTATCCTTAAATATTTTGTCCCCAAATAGCTTTACAGCCACTTCCACAAAAATTGACAACATCCCCCCCCCAAAAAAACTCTCAAAAATGAAAAAGAAGAAAATAGCATTTGTAGTGGCTATACCAGGCACAGCCGAATCCTTTCTTACAAACCATTTAGAGGTACTCACAAAAAAATATGAGGTGTCATTGATAGCAAATTTTCCTGATAATTATTACAATGCACATTTCAGTGAAATGAATATACGCTACATCAATGCGCCAATTGTGCTAAAATAAATATCATAAAAGACTTTACAGCCCTCTTTAAATTGCTCAAAATATTTAAGATAGAGAATTATGACCCTATTCACTCTATCACGCCAAAGGCCGGATTATTGTGCTCTATCGCATCATGGCTGGCAGGAATAAAAGTACGAATTTACATCTACACTGGACAAGTATGGGCTACACGAAGCGGGATGATGCGCTACATACTAAAAATGATGGACAAAACAATATCCTTACTTGACACACATATACTTGTTGATGGAGAAGGGCAAAGACAATTTCTTATTAAGGAAGGAGTAATAAGGGCAAAGAACAGCCAAGTGCTTGCCCATGGCTCAATTTGTGGCGTAAAGTTGGAAAATTTCTGTATTTCAGAACAGACGCATATGAATGAGCGCAAAAAATTTGGCTTTAAGAATGATGATGTGGTGTTTGTTTTTCTTGGCAGACTGAATCATGACAAGGGAATCGGTGAAATTTACGAAGCATTCAATAGGCTTGTCGCAGAATGTTCCAAAGCAAAATTGTTGTTCTACGGCAGTGACGAAGAAGAATTTGGTAAGAAAGTATCGAACTATCCTAATATAAAGAGAGGCTGGAATTTTTTTTACCCAGGGCTAACGAAAACTCCTTACAATGCTCTTCAAAGTGGCGATGTCTTTGTGCTACCCACATGGCGTGAAGGATTTGGCATGAGTGTGATAGAGGCGCAAGCTCTTGGTCTTCCCGTCATTACATCTGATGCTTATGGTGTGTGTGATGCGAGTGTGCCTAATGAGACAGGACTCCGTTGCAAGGTGAACGACCCTGAAAGTCTTTATACTTGTATGAAAGTGTACTATCAGCATCCGGAAATGCGCAAGAGACATGGGATGGCTGGCAGAAAAAGAGTAGAGAAATACTTTGACCACAATATCGTTACAAATGCTTGGGTTGAATTCTACAACAACTTATTTACGACTAAATGATAAAAGATATGCATATTGACAGCAATGCGTTGGATATGTTAAACGAATGCGTTATTATCGTGAACGATATGCCTGTCCATCAGCATAAGGACACTGCGGAGACTGTGATTTTGTTGTGGGACCGTTAGATGAAATAATCTATGAACTTACCGTTTCGTCTAACGATAAAGAGACATCATGAAATGCAGCGCGTCCACCTCTGCCATACCGAAACCAAGTATTGGTATCAGATAGCTAATGATATTCACAAAATGGTAGATGCGTATATAGATGTCTATAAATCAATCGCTCCCCAAAAACAAAGCGACTTGTAACACAAAACAATTACACATAAACTTTACGCAATAATCAAACAAATCCTCTTTTCCCTATAAAACCCTAATAGCTCTGCCTAAAAGGAAGTTTTACTCTTCCCGGGTGTGGGGGCGGCGGGGGAAGGTGTCGCGCTTATAGCCTACGTCGTCAAGCATTTTCCACAGAGTTTCTTTCAGGTCGTCTCCGGGAGCGAGACCGAGCTTTTTGCGGATGTTTGAACGGGTCGTGGTGATGTTCGACTCGTTTTTCTGCAAAATGCTGCATATTTCCCCCAATTTCCTTTCCTGCATAACCAATCGACAAACCTCTCTCTCCGAAGGCGTGAGTGTAGGAAAAGCCTTACCAATGGCATTTTCATTGAATTTTTTGGAAAAAAAATAGCGTTTCATGTTGTACATAACGTTTTTCTGTGCTTTTTTGCCAAGAATATCAAACACCGCGCCGATTTTGTCATCGGTCATCTCCTGTTCGGCAAGTTTTACGTAAGCCTTAACTTGCTCACGGCGGAGATTGAATACCGCAAAGAGTTCTTCGTCTTCCTTTTTCAAATCCAGATTCTCTTTTTGTATTTTCCAGGTGCTCCACACTAAACTGCTGCCAAGGCATCCGAGCAATAAAAAGGTTACCACAAGAATTGCGGCAAGGATTTCAAACCACCGATCGTGGGTTATTAATGCGCACACGGTATATACCAACAGCGAAAGAAGACTCAAAACCAACGGGTCATGCCGCTGACAGGCAATAATGGATAGGGCTACATTCAAAACCATCAGGGTTATGTTTCCCATGAGCAGTGTTTTGTGAAACCCCGTAAGCAGTTCCACATTGTTTGCCGATATATATATCATTTGCAAGGATATTGCGTAATGAATTGTATATATGACAATTCGAAGGGCATTTGAGAGTTTGAACCACTTCTTTATATATCCCACAAAAGAAATGGTTGCCACAATCTGGAGCAAGCTCAACAATATTATGAAAAACAGGCGTGATGTGGCTATGGCTTTAGGCAGAAAAAGCACCGAAATCAATGTTATCTGGAGCGTGTAGTATATGAGCGAAAGCAACTGCTGACGTCCGAGAAAAGATTCCTCCCGATAAATGAATCGCGATACGAAATTCTTTTTTTCAAGGGGTTCGTGAGGTGAAAACATTGTGTAAATTAATTGTTTTGGCTCTTATTGATGTTTTTTGACGTGTAAATTTAAGGAAGATATTTGACATTGACTACTTTTGACTGTATGAAAATTTGGTATTGTAGCATTTCGTTTATACCTTTGCAGTGATTCAAAAAGACAATCGGCAGGTTTGAAAAACTCCGATTGCGAATCAGCAAAAACTGCTTAGACTGATTTTCACATTTTCAACTCTTATTTATTATGTTCAGCCCCCACGAGTGAATCGCCGGGGCTGTTTTTGTTTTATGCTCCAAAGAAAAACGGGATGAAAAGCCTGCATTTTCCGCGATGCAGGATAAAACGGCAAAAACATACAGTAAAACACCGAAAAGTGTTCGTGAATTTTGGCAGGAATCTATAAGTTGTCGGCATCCGCATTGCTTTCCGGCATCCGGAAAAGGCGGGAAAAACCAACACGAGCTATCAGGAAACAAAATGGAAAACTGTAAAAGCCGAAAAACTTAATAATTGAATCAAAGTATTTGGCGAGTGCCACAAAAAATTCTGCCAAACGGCTGACACTTCCGCGTTTTAGGGATTATTACATGGAGAAGAAGAAAAGATTTACCCTAACGTGAAGGAAAATCAAGACATATTGCTCTTGCGATACTCCGAAGGCGTAACGCCGAAACGCTTTTTGAACGCTTTGCTCATGGCAGGCAAATCCATATAGCCCGTATTTATGGCTATTTCGCTTATTTTCCGCGAAGTATTGGCTATCTGATCGGCACAGCGAAGCAATTTCTTTTCACATACCCAAGACGCGAAACTCGTACCAAGCTCCCTGTAAATATAGGAGCTCATGTCGTCGCGCCCCAACATTTATAGCATCGGCTATTTCGTCAATATTCGTGTTGCTCTTGTATATGGGATTATCGTTTTCCTGCTCCAACAGTTGGTTTATCTTCTCGCTTATTTCCCTGTAAACAGCACGGTTCCCCACTTCATCACGCATTGCCTTGAGATAGCGTCCGTAAGTGTAGTTGGAACGCAGCACCATTGCGCCGAGCAATACATTACATATAATATGCGGAAGGATGTACGTGTAAAAGTAAGTGGTCAAAGAGGCAGAAAACACCACAACATACAACAGAATATTTATTGTTTCCGCATCGTTCCCGGGACGCGACTTATATTCACTCGGTTCGAATTTTCTGTGTCGCAGGTTGCTCACGAACGACTCCACCAAGACTGCGAGCATTAGCAAACAGACCGCCAGCATTATGGTCAAGAAATAAATTCTGCCATAAACAATGAAATGATTGTCGGCATCAAATAGTCCTTCGAGTGAGAAAATGGGTTCGTAAAGCCCGAGAATACGGCACAGAAGGCTCAATACCAGGAACATGAACCCATATTGTATGATTAAGAGCCATATAAACACGTTGCGATAGTAATCCTTGCCGAAATGAGCCGTCGCCATCATCATGAACACGGAAAACACGAAATACAAGGTGCACACCGGCAAAGAGCTATATACCTCCACACCCTGCGGATACACTATGGTGGCAGAGAGCAATACGTTAACGATGAGGAGAATATAGAAACATATAAACAGTTTGCGGCGCACCTGGAACGGACCATCCTCCAAACCATTTCCCAGCCTGATGAACTTTACGGTTACAGCCGTAAGAAGTATCACGAGCAGTATGTCAGTTACGTAGAAAAGCGTTGTCATTATTCTCTTTTTATCGCTTTGCGAATATAAAAAAATTTATTAATACAAGCAAATCCGTAACTCGACAAAAAGCTTCGGCATATAGAAAAAAACATAAGGCACATATTTTAAAATAAGTGCCTTATGTTTCAAAATATATGCCTTGTATTTTTCGCCATTCCAAACACCTGTAAAACAAGAACTCGTACTGATGTTAAAAAACGTCAAACAATACAGACAAATCGGGAACATTCTACCTCGGAAAACCGCAAGACGCATAAATATACACATACAGAACGTACAAAAAAACGTGTCCGGGGAACTTTGTTTCGTTTCCCCGGACACGTCTTCCATCAATGAGAGTTCAAGTAAGAGATAAGATCAATCCCCAAAGTTTCCTTTGTTCTGAAAGCCGACATCGTTTCTCCACTCCACCGACTCACACGTACCATTATCGTCAAAGGATTGATCATAATCGAAACGGCGTGAATCGGCATGGTCAGGTTGCCCGGATATCGGGCTTGCCGAAAAAGCATGCGCGTTTTCTATCTTGATTACTTCTACTTGCGGTTTTATATATACATTTTTCATTATCTTCAAATATTAAGAATTATTTTACAGCCACCTTGTTCTTGTTCACGAGATATATTCCGGCCGGCAGGTTCACGGTCTGCGTGTCGCCCGCAATCATGTCGAGACGCTCCACAACCATTCCGCTCATGTCGTAAACCACCACGGTTGCATTTTTCAAGGCATGAATTTCAATGCATCCTGCACCCGGAGCAACCTCTACGCCTGTTTCTGCGGCTTTAGCGGTTTCAATTCCGGTTACATCGCCGAAGTTTTCGCCGAATGTCACACTGAACGCTCTCGCCGACGTATTTCCAACATATTCATATACGGCGCGGAACGGATAGCAATAGAGATAATCACCACTTATGTTCTTTGAATTTAGGAACATGTTCTTAGCGAAGTAGAAATAGTTGCCTGCAGTTTTTTCGAGTTTCAAACCTGCATACGAAGCCTTGGGAGTGAATGTGAACGCATTGCCGTCAAGTTTTCCTGTAGAAGTGTCGCCGGTGTAAAGACCACCTGTCTTTGTAGCCTCGATATTCGAGCCGTACTGCTTAATAACGAATGACATTTCGGTTTGGTCGGTTCCGTTTTCCACTTTCACCATATACGGCACATCTGCCTCGGTTTTTCCGGTTGACGAAGTGTAAGCCACGAAATGCACATCCGACTTATAGTTCATTGGATTGCCGTCGGGCGCAGAAGTACTGATGAAATTGTCTTTCTGCATTGTCCAAACCGAAAGCGAAGTTCCGTCAGCGTTCGTGTGAAAACCTTTGTCGTCAATGCTGATAGTGAAAGGCAGCATGACAGTAGCCGTAGCCACCTTGCCATTCTCATCGGTTGTAATCTTACGAGCATATTCCACATACTGTTCTGCAGGAACTGTAATGCCATACGGCGCAAAGAACGGCTGTTTGTCAGTAATTTTCATATTATTGCCGGAATAGAACACCGAACCGTCCTGAAGTCTGGAAGCATAATTGTAAGTTCCCGCGTTAACGCCCTTGGGCAGATAGACAAGAGTATTGGGAGAAAGACCGTCGCGCAAATTTTCGAAAGTAACTTTGTCTGTTGCCACAACATTATTCAACCCACTCAAATCAACATAAAGAACCTGATTAGGCGCAACTTTATTTTCGGTCATAGATTGTTCAAGGCTGCTCCAGATTTGCTCCGTGGACAGACTACCAGGCACTTCTTCGCCCTGATCATTGACCGTGGTTACTTTTGCTCCATACATCGCGACGGTCTCATCCCCATCATAGCATGTGGAATCATATATTTTTGTAAGCTCAACCTTTGGTTCATAAGCTCCCCGGGAAAGCTCCACGCTCATCTTGTAATAAGCAAAATATCTGTGCTCTATTCCCGTTGTGGGAGCTATATTGTAACGAGGCTCATCGGCAACAAACAGATAAGCAGTGCCTTTTTCGCCCACTGAAAGCTCGAAAGTTTTGAATTCTCCGGCACCGGGTTTGGTCTGAGCCTTATATGCTTCGATTGAGAACGGATATTCTTCAAGCTGGCGCACGTCGCCGGAAGTACTTGTGTTGTTAAGTTCGTCAATATTACTGAAACGGAAAGGAACTGTTCCCGCCAAAGTTGTGGAAACCTTGGTATCGTAAGCCGCATTCGGATCATAGCCTTCGTAAAGTTTCGTGCCTTTGCCGCTTGTCCAGTATTCCGAGTTCACAAAATTGTATCGCGACGTACCGTTTCCCTCGCCGTTATAATATGTATTGTCTGCGTAGTTGCTCTTAAGGTTCTCGAACAAGAAAGAACACTCTGTTCCCTCGCCGTCCGGCACATAGAACTTAAATTCTCCGCCTCTGACTTCAAAGTTGTTCACGTCCAGAGTTTGTTTTACGCTTTGTCCGCCGGATTTTTCCTTACATACTACGTCCAGGCTGCTGACATAAGGATTAAGATATTCCATTGTCAGCTCCACTTGTACTATAGCTTTGGTATTTTCTTGGAGACCTTCTACAGCAAACTTCACTGCGTCGTTGTTTAGGTTGTTAATCTCCACCGTTTGTTCGCCGCTCGAAGCATTTACAGCCACAGTTTTCACCACATTGTCCTTGTCCGTTCCGAAAACCTTCAATGTGTAATCGCTGCCTGTCCAAACTTTTTCATAAGATGCGGCAGAAGATGTAACATTATCCTCAAGCTCCGCACTCATATCGGAAGACATTGTTACATAACCGTCATACTTATAAATATCACCATTATATTTTGCAAGAATCTTTCCATTTTCTATATCGAAAGTAACATTTCCTGGCTTATCTGATATTTTTAAGCTATAGTCCCAAATTACATTTCTTTTCATATCGAGATATTTATTTCCACATCTCAAATGTTCTTTCTCATATACCCACTCCGTAGGAGTTGTTGTAAACTTCAAATCAGTATTAAGGTAATAAGTAGTTCCGTTTTTATTGGCAACAATCGAGAAAAAGCTCTTGCTTGCGTTGCTTCTAATAACTTTCAATTTCGCGCCGGTGATACGATAGCCGACGGGAAGGACAGTTTTTCCGTCTTGAAGCGTTACGTTCATTGGAGATTCGGCATAGTATGTATCATTTCCCAAAGCGAACCAATTTTGTCCGTTTACGCTGAGCGAAGAAATGTTTTTCATCGAAGCATAATCCCCGGCAACTCCGTTTTGTACGGCATCGTCTTGATAAAGCAGGTTATACGCCACAACGTCTTTGACGTTTTGGTAATTGTAACTGTAGTATGTTTTGTTATTTTTGGTATTCTTCTTAATCTCTCCCAAATCCAATTTATGTATAAAGAATGGAGTTTGGCAGAAACTGACATTTCCCAATGCATTTGAAGGAGACATTGTTTCGCTAAAGCTGTCGGTAGTGAAAAATATCTCGAAAGATTTGATTGTTACACCATAAAAACCATACGAAGAGCGTTCGAGCAAGAAATACAAATGATTTCCCATATCCCCGGCTCCTTTTGATTGACGTTCTATGGTATATTCCTTATTGTCTCCCGCGTTTATTCTTGCAATAGCTTTATAACTGCTCTTGCTGAACTGATCGTTTGTTTCATAAAAAACTTTGTTCATGGACACAAAATCAAAATTGGCATAACTTTTTCCGTCCATGTTGTTTTGCAAAGTAATACTATAGCCCGTGAATCTATAGCCTTTAGGCAGAGTTACCGCCATGTAAGAATCATAAGGCTGTCCTCCCATAAGAATCAAACCTTCACTATTTTGAGAGACGTTAAGATTGGCAGCAGGAATCTTCAAATCTCCTGCAGCAGTAAGATCCGCATTATCGGCAACCGTTATAGTAAGCGGAAGCTGGTCATGTTTCCAAAAAGAGTTCCAACCTTTTTCAAATCCGACCTCTTGGCTGCTTGTTAATGCCGCAATTAATTTACCCGTTTGCGGCGAAACGAAAACATTTTGAGCGTTCGCGCCGCTAAACACCGATAGGAAGCCGATAGCTGCAAGCATCAACCTCCCTTTCCTAAATAATTTTGTTTTCATGTTTAGTTTGTTTATTTTGCACTTGTAGACTAATCATATTTGACTTGTGGACCGGCGCAGAATGCATCTGCACTTTGTTTTTTGTTTCATTCAGCCTGTGTTCCTCCGAACACGGTTGCAAAATTGAAGATTTCAAAACTTGTTATGCTTGTTAAATGTGGATTTGTTGTTGTCATATTCCGAAAAAATTTTATTGCGCTTTTTTGCCCCTAATGTCTCAAACAATAATTTTCCACATTGTCATTTGAGCAAAAAGACTTGGTAACTACACTATAAATCAAATTGTTTTACTATTTTTGTACACACTGATACAAACTTATATGCGCTTATAATTGCCCGCATAACAAACAAAAGAAATAAATGAAATATAGCTTGCGTTTCTCGATCCGAAACTTTTTTTTGCGCGAAATATCATTCTTGGGAAGACAACGTTTCATGACGTTGCTTTTCTACGAAGCGGTGCTGACAGTAGGGTTAAGTTTCAAACTTTTCGGGCTTACCGGAATAACGGAACCGTGGTTTTTCACCATAAATGCGCTATTCCTCGGAGTGGTTTTGATATTGTTCCTATTATATATATTGCGTGCCATACCGCTCAAGGCATGTTTATATGCCACCACCATTGTTTCGCACGCATTCCTGTCGTTGGAAACAATCATCTTCATAAGCGACGGTTCGGATGCCACAGACCACCTTGCGCTTGCCAACATTGTTTTGCTTTCGCTCAACAGTCTCTACTCCACAATGGCATATCTGAAATGGAATTCCTATCTGCAGGGCTTCCTTACCGTTGCCACATGCGCCATTTCCATGTGTCAGATTAACAGTCCCTCACTGCGCGAATATCTGCTGCTGATTATCATTACTTTTGTCATGTCGTTCTTTTGCAGCGAAAGGCTTGTTGCAAACACCACTCTCTTGAACAGCGAAAACGTCAAGTTCAAACGCGAAGAGCAAGAACTTCATTTCTTGTTCAGAATGAAACGCGAACAAATGCGTTCGTACATTTTCCTTGGAAAAAAGACATATCCGTCACCGGTTGTGGAAAAGCTGGTGAACGATTTGGATCCTGAGACGGCGAGAAACCTCATTATAAACATGCACGCCTATACCACCGAAGCCAAATCGGTTCTACGAAGACTGAGAAAGAATCTGCCGGAACTCACGCCCTCGGAGCGCGACATTTGCCTCCTTATTATTCAGGGCAAAAAGCAGGGCGAAATATGCAGGTTGCTCAACAAAAGCAAGAGCAACATAAACACGCAGCGCGTGAACATACGCAAAAAACTAATGCTCAAACCAAAAGAAAACCTATACGAATCCCTGAAACGAGCAGTGGAATCACATCGCAAACAAACGCAATTTTAAGCGCATCACATGCCAATAAAACAGCCCGGTTTTTGACCCGTAAAAAAACATATGCCTTATAACAAAAAATACAAGGCACTTGTTTTAAAATAAGTGCCTTGTATTTTAAAATATATGGCTTGTATTTTTCGCCTTTCCAAATCACTGAAAACCAGCGACGAAGAAAAGAGGCTCGGAATGGGGTAAAATCCGCACGCCGAGCCTTCTTTTTTTCAAGATTCGCAGCCCTCTGTTCGGGGCAATGTCTTACTTTGTTTCGTTGTCATAGGCTTCGGGCAACCACACACGGTATCTTTCTCCGTGTGTCCATGAATTGCCCGCCGAAGCGAAGTCGCAAAAATCAACTTCCACGGGTTTGCCGTAATCAATATAGTCGACACCGAGAATGACAGGCACCTTGAAACTCATCCACGCCCATCCGGGAGCCGTGGAAGGCTTTACGTCTACAATGCCGTTCTTGTTGGGAATGTTTACAACCTCATCCACATCGCCACTCTTGAACCTGCTGTCGCGTGCAAGCACAATGGGACCGCGCACAACGGCATCGCAATCGTTTTGTTTGACCAGGCGCGCAGGCATGTCAAACTTGATTTTCACAACATCGCCGTTATTCCATTTGCGATTAAGGCTCAGGTATCCCTTTTCGGCAGTTCCCGCCACCTTTTCTCCGTTAACGCTCACAGCAGTTGCCTTGCCCCACTCGGGAATACGCAGACGCACGGTGAAATCAGAAGAAGTTTTGAGGCTTATTTTGATTTCCATTTCGTCAGTACGGGGATAATCGCCGCTTTGGGCAATGCCCACATCGCCAACTTTGCCGCCGAGCGAAACAGTAGCCTGCGACGGCATATAGAAATTGACATCCAGCACTCCGCTGCCTACATTATATATAGTCTGCGGTATTGCGGCAAAGCCGCGAGGTCCGTTGGCGTTGCAGCAGTTGATGTGCAAACCGCACTGTTCCTCACCAATCGTACGTTCTCCCTCAAGCGGAGTATATTTGTCTATCTGCGAAGCATCAACTTTGAGCGATGCGAAAAGAGCATTGTATATGCACTGTTCCATAAGGTCGGCATAACGTGCGTCGCCGCTTATCTGCAACATTCTGCGCAAGAGGTTTATCCACGTAACCGTTACACAGGTTTCGTTCTCGTATATCGCGGGGCGGGTTTGCACCTTCCTGCCGCCATACCAGCACTCCCTGGCACTTCCGGAGCCGGTGATATTGATTTCCTGCGCCACAATCATGTCTACAACCTTTGTAACTCCGTCGAGAAGCTTTTTGTCGTTGTTCACACGATACAAATCGAGCATGCCTTGAAGACACGACATCATTTCATAGGCTTTTTGTCCGTTGGAATAGTTATACCACGAACCCTCGTGAGGGAAACGGTTAGCCAACGGTATGTTCTGCAAAGTCTTTGCAAGGATTTGCGGACCTTTTGAAGACTCTATTTCGGCAGCAATATCCTCAGACAATTTCAGATATTTCTTGTTGCCGGTGATGTTGTACAACTTAACCACGGCGTTAAGTATTGATGCGCTCGGCATGCCGCGATAGTTACCCGTTTCAACAAGCAGGAGATTTTTTTCTTTCAGTTGCGCGGTGAGGAAATCCAATTGTCGGCACGCCGCCGTTACCGCTTTTTTGTCCTTGGATATGTCATACCACGAAAGAAGTCCGAGGATAACGTACTTACGTCCCCAGATGTCCCACTCTTTAAGCTGACTGTCAGGAGCATAATTGCCTATGTATCCGCTTTTCTCCTGAAGTTTCATTATATCTTCCGCCGATTTCTTGATGCGTTGATACAAATTCTCGTCATGAGTGTATTCGTACAGTCCGCAAGCTCCTATGGTCCATTTTCCCCAGAATTCCGACTGCCAGACATGGGTTTCCTTTTTCGTGGCAAAGACATTGACAAGAGTTTCAACGTCCTCTGTCATGATTCTTTGGGAAATAACCTTGTCGATAATCATTCCGGGATGTCCCGTAATCTTAATGTTTTTGACAACGGGCGTTTTCGGAGATGCCGCACGGGCACCGGCTCCAACGGCAAACGCAAAGGCAGCCGCCAAAATCAGTTTTGTTTTCATTTCTCGGTAATATGTTTTGTTTGTTAATGCGAAATAAATTTAATATGCCTCGCGGTATTTCGATTCGTCCCCGTCTTCAAGCATTTTAAGATAGGAAGCATAGCGCGAAGGAGCAATGCGCCCCTCTTCCAAAGCCTTCTTAACCGCACAGCCCGGCTCGCCGGTATGCGTGCAATTGCCAAAGCGGCAATCACGTCCTATCAGGAACAGTTCGCGAAAGTAATGGCTCACTTCTTCACGGCGCATGTTGAATGTGCCAAAGCCTTTGATTCCCGGCACATCTATCACCGCGCCCCCCTGTTGCAGGAAATACATTCTGCTGTCGGTTGTGGTGTGCATTCCCGTGAGATGGCTTTCGGAAATCTCCGATGTGCGTGCCCCCGCACCGGGAATAAGAGCATTTACAAGCGTTGATTTTCCCGTTCCTGAGTTTCCCGCAATGAGCGTAACCTTATTCTTAAGTATTTCGAGCACATTGGCGGGCGCGCCGGTGAGAGCGGAGAATTTCACATTGCGGTATCCTACGTTTTCATACAAATCCGCAAGCTCATTCATCCGTTCCGTTTCCGCCGGGGTGTATATGTCGGTTTTGCTGAAAGCCACAACCACTTCCACACCATAGGCTTCGGCAGAAGCAATAAAGCGGTCAATGAAAGTGGTGAGCGTTTCGGGACGCGCAACAGTAACAAAAAGCAAAACCATGTCAATGTTCGCCGCGAGAATCTGGCTCTGCTTTGAAAGATTGGTGGCTTTCCTTATTATATAGTTCTTTCTGTCGCCGAGCGCAACAATCATTCCTCCGCCTTCGGGCGACACCGTAATTTCCACATTGTCTCCCACAGCCACGGGGTTTGTTGTGCGTATGCCCTTGAGGCGGAAGTTTCCGCGCACGGTGCATTCCACATCTCCCCCATCGGTTGTGCGGACAAGACAGGAGCTTCCTGCAGTACGGATAACCGTTCCCTGCATAAATCAGACGGTCATTATTTCCTTGTTCTTGATTGCAAGAAGTTCGTCAACCTGTTTTATGAATTTGTCGTGCAGTTTCTGCAAAGTTTGCTCGGCATCTTTTTCGTTATCTTCGCTTACTCCGTCCTTTATTGACTTTTTAAGTTTGTCGATAGTCTCACGGCGCACATTGCGAATGCTTACTTTGGCAGTTTCTCCTTCCCTGTTGCACTGCTTTGCAAGCTCTTTGCGGCGTTCTTCCGTGAGAGGCGGAATGGTAAGTCGGATTATTTCGCCGTTATTATCGGGCATGATTCCCACGTTAGAGTCTATAATGGCTTTTTCAATGGGACGCATCATGCTTTTGTCCCACGGTTTTATGGCAATGGTGCGTGCATCGGGCGTGGTAATTGCCGAAACCTGATTTAGAGGCATCATGGTGCCGTAGCTTTCCACTCTTACCTCGTCAAGGATTTCCACATTTGCCTTTCCGGCGCGTATTCGCGCCAAAGTTTCCTCAAGATGCTTTACAGCCTGGGACATTTTTTTCTCGCTGTCGTTGAGACATTGCTTCACATCAAACATTGTTGTAGGATTTTTCTATTTAACTTATTTGCAAACTTACGGAAAGTTTTTCAATTATGCGCGAATATTCCCGGTTTAGTCCCTTTTTGCGGGCATTATCCCATATGTGCGGTGCGTAATCAGTCATCAACCTTCACAACTCTGCCGCCATCGGAATTTTCTGCTATTTCCACTTTTACAGTGTCCTCGGGAAGCAGCGGTTCTATGAGTTCGGGCCACTCTATAAAGTTCAATCCGCCGCCGTAAAAGTAATCTTCGTAGCCAAGGTCGTAAACTTCTTCTATTTTCTTTATGCGATAGAAATCGAAATGGAATATACTTTCCCCGAGAATGTCGCTTCTGTATTCGTTTACTATGGCAAACGAGGGCGAAGTAACTTCTTCTTCCACTCCGAGCTTATGACACACGGCACGTATGAATGTAGTTTTTCCGGCTCCCATTTTGCCGTAAAAAGCAAAGATGCGCCGGTTTCCCATGTTGTTCACAAATTGTTCAGCAGCCGTGTCAATGCTGTTCAAATCTGGTATTCCAATTTCCATTTCGTTTTCCTTTTATATATTGTATGGCAACAGTTTCAGCGACGCTTTGAACGAAGTGTTACGAAAGGCACTATCATTTCTTCCATTGAAATTCCGCCGTGTTGAAATGTGTTGCTGTAATATCTTGCGTAGTGATTGAAGTCGTTGGGATAGGCAAAAAACTTATTACCCGTGGCAAAAATGTAAGAAGTAGAGAGATTGGGCGACGGGAGTCCTGCATCTGCGGGACGGCGTATGTCGAAAACCTCCTTGGCATTGTATTTCAGATTCTTTCCGAGCTTGTAACGCAGATTGGTGTTCACTTCTCTGTCGCCAATAACCTTTAGCGGCTGTCCCACGCGAATACTTCCGTGATCGGTGGTAACTACAACGGTGAAACCTTTGTCGGCAAGTTTTTTGAAAAGCTCTTTCATTGCGCTGTGCCTGAACCACGAGAGAGTTATACTGCGATACGCCGCTTCGTCTGCCGCAAGTTCTCTCACTGTTTTCTGTTCGGTGCGCGCGTGCGACAGGATGTCTATGAAGTTTACCACCAAAACGTTCAAATCGTTCCTTTCGAGTTGCGAAAATTGCGCGAGCAAACGGTCGGCAGCCTGCGAATCGTTGACTTTGCTATACGAGAAACTGTTTTTGCGACGGAATCTCGCAAGTTGCGTGGCAATAAGTTCGTTTTCTTTCAGGTTCTTTCCCTCATTTTCACTCTCGTCAACCCAAAGTCCCGGGAAAATTTCTTCAATCTGCAGCGGCATAAGCCCTGCAAAAATAGCGTTTCGCGCATATTGGGTGGCTGTGGGAAGAATGCTAAAGTAAAGTTCCTCGTCCGAAGAGAATATCCCCGCTATTTCGCGGTAAAGCATTCTCCACTGGTCGTATCGCAGATTGTCGAAAACTATCATGAACACCTTTTCACCCTTGTCCAAAAGCGGAAAGACCCTTTTGCGAAACAGGTCGTTGCTCATCATTGGTCGTCTGTCGGGGTTTCCCATCCACGACATATAGTTTTTTCTCACAAACTTGGCAAAAGCCACATCGGCTTCCTCTTTCTGCATTTTCAGCACCTCATCCATGGCTCCGCCGGTGTCTTGAAGTTCAAGTTCCCAATACACAAGTTTGCGATACACTTCCATCCATTCGTCGGGAGACATGGAATCGTTTATCTGTGCACTGATTTTGCCAAATTCCTGACGGTATCCGGTGAGCGTTACCTCGTCAACAATCTCACGTTTGTGGATGTTTTTTTTCAACGCAAGGAGAATCTGATTCGGATTAACCGGTTTTATGAGATAATCCGCTATTTTCTGCCCCACCGCCTGGTCCATGATGTTTTCCTCCTCGCTTTTCGTAACCATAACAACCGGCGTGGCAGGAAAAGCCTCCTTGATGCGCGTAAGCACTTCAAGACCGCTAAGTCCGGGCATGTTTTCGTCGAGCATTATAAGGTCATACCCGCCGTTTTCGCACATTTCCAACGCGTCAACGCCGTTAGTTGCCGTGTCAACATCGTATCCCTTGTTTTCGAGAAAGATTATATGGGCGCGCAGAAGGTCTATCTCATCATCAACCCACAGAAGTTTTCCGTTTTGCATCCGATAATTTTTTCTGTCTGCGAATATAACTATTTTTGGCGGTTATTCGCGTTGCAGGCAAGTTAATTTTGACAAATGCGGAATCTCTGTTCGTTTCCGCGCAGTGCATTTCGCATGCCGCATGCCGGTTTCCGGTCTTCCGGAGAGCGTTTTTACGAAGCTGAAAACGCCAGTTTTTCGTCCTTTGTAAGTGTTTGAGAAACAACCCATTTGAAAAGGGCAAAAATACAAGCCATATATTTTAAAATACAAGGCACTTATTTTAAAATAAGTGCCTTGTATTTTTTACAACATGCCTTATGTTTTTCAGGGCATGCCTTAAATGTTTTTTCATTCCCGCAAATCTGCATTTTCAAGCCCCTGCCGAGAGTCGCAAAAAAACTTATTCGTTTTCTTTTCTGCGTTGCAGGCACAGCGTCATTTCCTGCGCGGCTCGCGCCGAGGCACCGGAGCCGCCCAATATGCGTATCACGTCCTCGTAACCTCGGAGAACCCGGCTGCGGCAACTGCCTCCGGGGGCTATTTTCACCAATGCCTCACGCACATTGTCCGTTGTCATGCCGTCGGCAACAAGTTCCTTAACTATCTCGTCCCCCGCAATGAGGTTTACGAGGGATATGAACCTGACTTTGAGCAATATTTTTCGCAAGAAAGACACTATTCCGCCCATGGGAATGTAGTAGCAAACCACCTGAGGCACTCTGAGCAAAGCCGTTTCAAGAGTGGCCGTACCGGAAGTTACGAGTGCGCACGAAGCAAACTGAAGCAAGCCGTAGGTTTTGCCGGAAACAATTCTGACATCGCCGTTTTCCATCATCCCCGACGGGATGTTACGCATATATATATTGTCGTCTATATTCGGAGCTCCCGCCACAACAAGTTGAAATTCTTTTTCCGTGAACGGTTGCGCCGCAAGAATCATTCGCCGCAGGTTATAGTTTATTTCCTGTTTGCGGCTGCCGGCAAGAATGGCTATTATCTTTTTTTTCGGGTCTAGTCCATTAGACATCGTGAAGTCGTTGCGCGAATCGGCATAGTGCACCCGCATGAAATCTTCCACCTCGTCGACCGTGGGATTGCCCACGTAGTGGATGTCAACACCGCGTTGTTTGAAAAAAACACCTTCGAACGGAAGAATGGAAAAAATCTCGTCAACGTATGCACGCAAAAGTTTTATGCGATTCTCCTTCCACGCCCACACTTTCGGGGCGATGTAATAATAAACAGGTATGGAAGTCTTGGTCTTTACATATTTGGCAATGGCGAGATTGAACCCGGGATAGTCCACAAGAATCACCACATCGGGACGAACCTTCATTATTTCCTTCTTACACCTTGCCATAGCTCTGAGAATGGTTCCCGCATGCATCACGACACTCACCACACCCATGTAAGCTATATCGCGATAATAACGAAGCATCTTGGCTCCCGCCGCTTCCATAAGTTCTCCGCCGTAAGCATAGAAACGTGCATCGCTGTCGTGTTCGCGCAGCGCGTTTATGAGGTTGGCGGCATGAAGATCTCCGCTTGCCTCTCCGGCTATAACAAAATATTTCATTGTTCTATGCCCCAGTTTTTAACTTCTTCGGCAAGCCGGTGCGAAGTAACGTCGAGAGTTGTGGGAGTAACCGCCACATATCCTTCGGCAAGTGCACGACTGTCGGTGTCTTTTGCTCCCGGGTCGGTGTCGGTATAGTTTCCTGTTAGGAAATAAAACGTTCCGCGTCCTTCCACATCGCATCTTTCAAATTCGTTAATCCAACGACAATGCCCCATGCGGCATATCCTTACACCGTTGAAGCTTGAAAGCGCAGGGAAATTAACATTCAAACACGTGAGCGGGGGCATGGAATTTTCAAGAGCAGCCTTAACCACGCTCTCGACATAGGGTTTCAAGGGCATGAGATTGGCTTGCGGATTATGATTACAGGAAGAAAACGCCACACTCTTAATGCCGTGCAAAGCTCCTTCGATTGCCGCACCGAGAGTTCCCGAATAATGAACATTTATAGAAGCGTTGTCGCCGTGATTTATGCCGCTGACCACCAAATCCGGCTCGCGCGGAACAATGTCATGGAGAGCAAGCTTGACACAATCCACGGGAGTTCCCGAACACGAGTAAACTTTCAAACCATCTTCCATGCGCACGGGCGAGAAAGTAATGGGCACCGTGGAAGTAATGGAACCTGCCGCACCGGAACGCGGACCGTCGGGAGCAACTACTATTATATCCGCCAGAGGTCGAAGCCAGTATATCAGAAGATTTATGCCCGGGGCAAGATAACCGTCATCGTTCGACAATAAAATGAGTCGGGATTGCTGTTTCATATATTCACTATTTTCTTTTATGCAAATATACGGAAAAATCACCTAACAACACGGCAACCGCAAAGCTTTGAGCACAAAGGCGCAACGTTGTTTTTTACATATTTAGCATATCAAAGGGTTGGGAAATGAGGGATTTTTTCTATTTTTGCATAATCTCAGCCTAATGGGCAGAACGGATTTATATGGGAAAAATAATAGCATTAGCAAATCAGAAAGGCGGTGTGGGAAAAACAACCACGGCAATGAACCTTGCCGCTTCACTTGCCACTTTGGAGAAGTCGGTTCTTTTGGTTGACGCAGATCCTCAGGCAAACGCCTCCTCGGGTCTGGGCGTGGACGTAAGAAAAGTGGACTGCTCCATATACGAGTGTATCGTTGGAGGACATGATGTGCACGAAGCGATATATACTACCGACATTGACGGACTGGACATACTGCCTTCCCACATTGACCTTGTGGGAGCCGAAGTTGAAATGCTCAACTTTGACGAACGGGAAAAACTAATTAAAAAGACTCTCGACCCTCTGCGCCCGGAATACGATTACATTCTGATAGACTGCAGCCCGTCGCTGGGACTTATAACCGTAAACTCTCTCGTTGCATCGGACAGCGTAATAATTCCCGTGCAATGCGAATATTTTGCACTTGAAGGAATAAGCAAATTGCTTAATACCATAAAGATAATAAAAAAGAAATTGAACCCGGGGCTGGAAATTGAAGGATTCCTGCTGACCATGTATGACTCGCGTTTGAGGTTGGCGAACCAGATAAACGATGAAGTGCGTCGCCATTTTCAGGAATTGGTATTCAAGACAGTTATTCAGCGAAACGTGAAACTAAGCGAAGCCCCGAGCCACGGCGTGCCGGCAATTCTATACGACGCAACATCCATAGGAGCAAAAAGCTATCTTGAGCTGGCGCGCGACGTAATAGAAAAAGACAGAAAATAATAACGGCTGTCTGAATTTACAAACGAAATATTTATGGCAGTACAAAAGAAATATCAGGCGTTGGGGCGCGGACTTGACGCGCTTATAGCCACAGGAGAAGTTAAGACTTCGGGAAGTTCGTCAATAGGCGAAATATCCGTAAGTCTGATAGTTCCGAATCCCAACCAGCCAAGACGCGACTTCAGCGACAAGTCTCTTGACGAACTTGCCGACTCGATAAAAGAATTGGGAATAGTGCAGCCCATTACTTTAAGAAACATGGGCGACGGCTCGTATCAGATAATAGCCGGAGAACGCAGATGGAGAGCTGCACAAAGAGCAGGACTTAAAACAGTACCTGCATATATTCGCACCGCCGATGACGAGAAAACCATGCAAATGGCATTGGTGGAGAATATTCAGCGCGAAGACCTCAATCCAATAGAAATTGCGTTGGCATATCAGGGACTTATTGAACAATACGGGCTGAAGCAGGAAGAACTTTCGGCAAAAGTTGGCAAAAAACGTGCAACCGTTACCAATTATCTCAGATTGCTGAAACTTCCGGCGCAGGTGCAAATGGCATTAAAGAATAAAGAAATCGACCAAGGACACGCCCGCGCCTTATTGGGACTGCCAAGTGCAGCGACACAACTGAAAGTTTTCGAGGAAATAAAGAACCAGGGACTGTCGGTAAGGAAGGTGGAAGAAATGGTGAACCGCCTTAACAGCGGAGAAGACGTTAACAACTCGGGGAAAAGAATACGCGCACGTCGCGACAAAGATAATTCCGACGAATATAACGCGCTTCAAAAACATCTTTCCGATCACTTCGGAACCAAAGTCAAAATGACTTGTTCGCCCGAAGGCAAAGGCAAAATAACCATACCGTTCCGCAACCAAGAGGAAATGGAACGCATAATAGCCATGCTCGACAAAGGTAAGTGAAAACCGTTGCCCATAAGAATGTGCACTTGGCACTTTGCATTTCGCGAGCTATTTTGCCGGCAGTAATAGTTTTGCTTTCGGCATTAAGGGGTACGTGTGTCTCGGCATCAACCATCATGATTGCAGACAGCATCTTGCCCAAAACAATAACAGATACGGCAACAACAAAAGACATTAACGAAACCGTAAGCAAGGTAAGCGAAGATTCCGCAAAGATTGTTGGAAAAGTGGACTCGGTTATGAAAATGGCGGTAAAGCAAAAACTACCCAAGCCAAAGTTTGTTCCCGACCCGAAACGCGCTCTCTGGCTTGCATTGGTTATTCCTGGAGCCGGACAGATTTACAACAGAAAGTATTGGAAGCTTCCCATATTCTACGGAGGATTTTTGGGATGCACCTATGCGCTTATGTGGAATCAGCAAATGTATAAGGATTATTCGCAAGCGTACATAGACATAATGGACGACGATCCGAATACAAAAAGTTATATGAACATGCTTCCGCCTAACTATGATATAACGGGTATGGAAGATCGATTCAAAACAATATTCAAGAATAAGAAAGACCGATACCGAAGATGGAGAGACTATGCTGCTTTTTCGTTTGTCGGTGTTTATCTTCTTTCTGTCATTGATGCTTATGTTGACGCGCAACTTTCGGCTTTCGATATTTCAAAAGATTTAAGTCTTAACGTCAAACCTACGGTTATACAAGTGCACAGCACAAAAAGTTCAACAGCTGTAGGAATAGGTTGCGGGCTAAACTTCTAAATACAGATTATGAATAAAATATATATAATAGCACTGATGTTTCTTGCCACAATAACGGCAAAAGCACAAAACGATATCACCGTACACGATGACCAAACGGGAAAAGACGAAGAAATTGGCATTCCCGAAGCAATGACTCTTGATATAGACACGCTGTTAAGGCAATGGAATGCTTCGCAATACCTTGAAGCCGACACTAACTGCAACATGCAGGACGTTAACCCGGTTTTCTCCGACAGCATTTACGTTGACCGCCTGTCAAGAATTCCCACAATAATGGAAATGCCCTATAATAATATTGTAAGAAAGTTCATAGACCAATACACAGGCAGGCTCAGACATTCCGTTTCCTATATGTTGGGAGCCACAAACTTTTACATTCCTATTTTCGAAGAAGCTCTTGCACTTTACAACCTTCCTTTGGAACTTAAATACCTTCCCGTTATAGAAAGCGCGCTTGATCCTACCGCAGTAAGCCGCAAGGGAGCCACGGGACTATGGCAGTTTATGTTGTCCACAGCAAAACGCTACGACTTGAAGATTAACAGTCTTGTTGATGAACGCCGCGACCCCATAAAAGCTTCTTTTGCCGCCGCGCAATATCTTAATGATCTTTACAAGGTTTACGGTGATTGGAATCTTGTAATTGCCGCTTATAATTGCGGACCGACTTCTCTCAACAAAGCCATTCACCGTGCCGGAGGAAGCAAAGACTATTGGACCATTTACCCTTATCTTCCCAAAGAAACCCGTGGATACGTTCCCGCTTTCATTGCTGCCAATTACGTCATGAATTATTACTGCGAGCACAACATTTGTCCCATGCGCGCAAGACTTATTGACGGTAACGACACTGTGGTAGTGAACAAAGATTTGCATCTGGAACAGGTTGCCTCGGTTTGCGGCGTGGAAATGGAAAAGATTAAAGCTTTCAATCCCCAATACAAAACTTCGCTTGTTCCTGGAAATTCTTACGACTGCATTTTGCGTCTGCCTTCCGAAGCTGCATTAAAGTTCATTGATCTCGGCGATTCGGTTTACAGCTACCGTAGCAGCGAACTTCTCACCAAACGTAAGACAGTAGAAATAGACGAAGCCGAATTGGAGAAGCAGCAAAACTCTGCAAGACGTTCCTATTCTTCTTCACGACGCAGAAGTTCACGCAGTTCGCGCAGAAGCAAAAGCGTTACTATCAAAAACGGACAGACTCTATCCGAAATTGCAGAAAAATACGGCACAAGCGTGAGCAAACTGCGCAGACTCAACGGAATTAAAGGCTCAAACATAAGAGCAGGAAAGAAGATTAGAGTAAAATAATCACTCACCATGAGCGTAACACCCGCAACACCCGACCCTATTAAAGACGAGCAAATGATAAATGACGCATTCCGTCATTTGCTCGACACTTATCTTGCCTCAAACCACAGAAAGAAAACCGAGGTAATTACGAAAGCTTTCAACTTTGCCAAGAAAGCACACAGCGGTGTGCGCCGTCTTTCGGGAGAGCCTTATATAATGCACCCAATAGCTGTGGCGCAAATTGTATGCGAAGAAATTGGTTTGGGTTCCACTTCCATTTGCGCCGCCCTGCTTCACGATGTCGAAGAAGACACCGACTATACAAACGAGGACATAGCAAATTTGTTCGGTCCCAAAGTTGCCAACATTGTTGAGGGACTTACCAAAATTTCAGGCGGCATCTTTGGCGAAAGAGCTTCGCTTCAGGCAGAAACGTTCAAGAAGCTTTTGCTTACCATGAGCGATGACATCCGAGTCATTCTCATTAAAATTGCCGACAGACTTCACAACATGCGCACTTTGAGTTCCATGCTTCCGAGAAAGCAATACAAGGTGGCGGGCGAGACATTATATATATATGCTCCTCTCGCAGACCGTTTGGGACTCAACAAAATCAAAATGGAACTTGAAGACCTCAGTTTCCATTACGAGCATCCGCAGGAATACGAGGAAATAAAATCGAAACTCGCAAAAACCCAATCCGAGCGCGAAGAAATATTCAAGGAATTCACAGCTCCCATTCGAAAAGAACTCGACAAGAGCGGATTGAAATACCATATACTTGCACGCATCAAAACGCCCTATTCCATTTGGAAAAAGATGCAGAACAAGCACATCACTTTCGAAGAAATTTACGACATTCTCGCCATACGCATAATTTTCGAGCCGAGCGCGCCCGAAAAAGAGGTACGCGAATGTTTCAACATCTATGTTGCCCTTTGCAGCATATACAAACCGCAACCTGACCGTCTGAGAGATTGGATTTCACATCCCAAAGCCAACGGCTACCAAGCCTTGCACGTTACATTGATGAGCAACCGTGGCGAATGGATTGAAGTGCAAATCCGCTCAAAACGCATGGACGACATTGACGAACAGGGCGTGGCAGCCCACTGGAAGTATAAAGCCCCGGGCGAAGACTATAGCGATGACGAATTGTCCAAATGGCTTCACACCATAAAGGAAATTCTCGATGATCCACAGCCCGACACGCTCGACTTTCTCGATACCATAAAGCTGAATCTCTTTGCCAACGAAATTTTGATATTCACCCCGAAAGGCGAAATAAAGACAATGCCCGCAGGAGCCACTGCTCTTGACTTCGCATTCTCAATCCATTCGTTTTTGGGCAGTCATTGCATTGGCGCAAAGGTAAATCACAAGCTCGTTCCCCTGAGTCATAAGTTGCAGAGCGGCGATCAGGTGGAAATTCTTACTTCACGTTCGCAACATGTCCAACCCGAGTGGATACAATATGCCAATACCGCCAAGGCAAAAGGCAAAATCCGCGCACTGCTGCGTCGCGACGAACGCGAGAAAAGAGCCGTGGGCGAAGACATCCTGCGCAAGTTCCTTCAGGAAAAGGACATGGAAATCAACAGCGCGGTTATCGACAAACTCTGCCGCTTTCACGATATTCCCACACGCGACGGTCTTTATCTGGCACTCGGAGAAAAAAGCATCACACTCAATGATTCCGATGCCGATTTCATACAAGACCGCAGGCGCAAGCAGCCTTCGTGGCGCAAATTCATACCTTTCATAAGCAGCAAACCGAAAACTGCCGAAAACAGCGACATAAAGAGAGTTTTCATCGAAGGAATAGACCGCAAAAAGACTTTCATTATCAATGAAGATTCAATAAAACACTGCAAGATTGCCGAATGCTGCCACCCAATTCCCGGCGACGATGCCTTAGGATATATTGATCCGTCAAACGAATTCCTCATTCACCGTCGCGATTGCCCCGTGGCGGAAAAATTGAAGAGCAACTACGGCAACAGGGTCGTGGCTGTTGATTGGCAAATGCACCACATAAATCTCTATCCCGCCACAATTTACGTCAAGGGCATAGATGTTCAGGGGATTCTCATGGCTATCAGCGAAGTAATCTATAAACAATTGAATCTCGACATCAAAAAACTCACCGTAACCACCGATGCCGGAATTTTTGAAAGCGAAATAACAATAAATCTCCACGACACAGCCGATGTGAAACAGATATGTTCATCGCTTCTCGGCATAAAAGGCATTGTGAAAGCCGTGAGAATAAGTTGACAACAAACATACGCAAGCATACAAACTCCCGCCGCACATTTGCAGCGGGAGTTTTTGTTTCGACACGTGCACCTGTTCCCGGATATGCTCACCAAAACAGTAAAACGGGTAATTCTATCCATAATATCATTAACTGCGGTTTCCCCTGCATTATATATTTTTGTCCAGAAATCCCTATTTGCAAATCAACGGACAGGAGAAGATTCTTGAAAGCAGCAGGTTTGTTAGTCGGTGGCAGCATGATTTCCGGCACACAAGCCATAAACATATTAAAACATCAGAACAAGAAAATGAAAATAACCGTATTGACAGGAAGTCCGCGCAAAAACGGCAACACAAATCACTTGGCATCGCAATTTATCAAAGGAGCAGAAGAAGCAGGACACAAAGTGTACCGATTTGACTGCGCAGGACATCAAATCTCTCCCTGCCGAGCCTGCGGCACATGCGGAATGAACGGCGACTGTGTGTTGAAAGATGATTTCCATGAGGTTCGCCGCCACATTATCGAGTCGGACATCATAGTTTTCTCCACACCTTTGTACTACTTCGGCTTCTCCGCGCAACTCAAGACCTTGATAGACCGTTTCTACTCCATAAACGGTAGCATAAAAGGCACCTCCAAACAAGTTGTTCTGTTAATGGCTTGCGGCGGACCCGACACCAAATATGCCGAACCCATGCCGGCTCACCATCACATGCTTCTGGACTACATGGGGTGGAAAGAGCGCGGCTCCGTTCTCGCTCTCGGAATGTTGCAAGCCGGAGCAGAGCAAACCTCCCCCTTCAGCCAACAAGCATACGAGCTCGGACGTTCACTTTGAGGGTGATTTTTTCGGTTCTTTCAGGACACAGGAAAAAACACATGGCTTGTCGTAAAAAATACAAGGCACATATTTTAAAATAAGTGCCTTTTATTTTAAAATATATGCCTTATATTTTTGAGCCTTACAGATGCCTGATAAACAACTACTTACAAAAGTCTTTAAGTTTTGCTTATTTTTCTGACTGCCAGGCACTTATAAAAACGCGCATGTTTTGCCGCATTTTCGGTTAGGCGGAAGAACAAACAAACGGGTGTTTCCGCCCGTTTTTCATGAAAACAAAACTGTGCGAATACCGCAAAATAAGTACATAATAAACGTTATAAGCCCTCAATAAAAAAACAAGAATGCACTCAATTACCTAAATTTCCATATCTTTGCACTATGGGAATGCTCTATGTAGTGCCCACACCTGTGGGCAATCTTGAAGACATCACCGAACGCGCACTTAAAGTGTTGAAAAGCGTAGACACGGTGCTTGCCGAGGACACCCGCACATCGGGTATGCTTCTGAAACATTATGGCATAAGCGCAAAACTCTGCGCACACCATAAATTCAACGAACACCAAACCGCCGAGGCTTTCTCCTCACGTATGGCGGGAGGAGAAAACATGGCACTCGTAACCGATGCAGGCACGCCGGGAATAAGCGACCCCGGATATATGCTCGTAAGAGCCTGCGCCGACAAAGAAGTTGAAGTGCAATGCCTGCCCGGAGCCACGGCTTTCGTTCCGGCTCTCGTTGACAGCGGACTGCCATGCGAAAGGTTCACGTTTGAAGGCTTTCTGCCACAGAAAAAAGGCAGAGCCACACGCATAGCGGCACTCGCCGAAGAAGAAAGAACCATGGTGTTCTACGAATCACCATACCGCGTGGTGAAAACCCTGCAACAGTTTGCCGAAGTGTTCGGCAAGGAACGCCGCGCATCGGTTACACGCGAAATTTCAAAGATTCACGAAGAAACAACACGCGGCACACTCGAAGAATTATCCCTCCACTTTACTGAAACAGAGCCTAAAGGCGAGTTTGTGATAGTTGTGGAAGGCATGAACAGAAAAATAAGAAACAACGAAACCAAAAAATAAAATCTCATGAAAAGAATTGTAATTTCTTTGCTTGCTTTGACAGTTCTCATGGCTTGCAACAACAAAAAAGAAGAGAAAAACCTGGCTTCACAAAACACAATCGATTCGCTCACCGACATTGTTAATCAGAAAAACAATGAGTTGAACGACATTATGAGCACATTCAACGACATTCAGGAAGGATTCCGCGAAATCAATGAGGCAGAAGGTCGTGTAAACATAGCCCGCAACAACGGCGAAACCAATGCCAAGGCTGACATAATGGAGAACATCTCTTTCATTAAGCGCACCATGCAGCTCAACAAAGAGCGTATAGCCAAACTGAGAGAACAGTTGAAAGAAAGCAGCTTCAATACTTCAAAACTGCAAGCCACAATCGAAAGCCTTAACAAGGAACTCGAAAGCAAAACAGCAAGAATAGAAGAACTTCAAGCCGAACTGGACTCAAAAAATGCCCACATAGCTCATCAGGATAAGCAAATATCCGAACTGAACACAAATGTAAATTCTCTCACAGCCGACAACGCAGCAAAAGCACGTGCAGTGGAACAGCAGGACAAGCAATTAAACACCGCGTGGTACGTATTCGGCACAAAGAAAGAACTTCGCGAACAACACATTCTCGAAGGCACAAACAAAGTATTAAAAGGAAATAATTTCAACAAAGACTACTTCACGAAAATAGACATAAGAGTTGACAAAGTAATAAAACTCTATTCGAAAAGCGCGAAGCTTCTCACCAACCATCCCGCAGGTTCCTATTCGCTTGACAAAGATGCAAGAGGAATGTACACACTTCGCATCACCAATCCCACAACTTTCTGGAGCGTTAGCAAATATCTTGTGGTGGTTGTGAAATAACAAATAAAACATTAATGACAGACATACTGATAATCCTGCTTCTTATCATACTCAACGGGTTCTTCTCGCTGGCAGAAGTGGCATTGATTTCCGCACGTAAGAATCGCATTGAAGCAATGGCAAAATCCGGAAGCCGGTCTGCGGCTTCCGCGCTAAAACTAATGAACGACCCCGACCGCTTTCTCTCTACTGCGCAAGTAGGAATAACCATAGTGGCAATCCTCACGGGTCTTTTCTCGGGCGAAGAGTTTGCCGGACGTTTCGGAAACGTTCTTTCATCGCTAGGAATGAGTGAAGTCTATGCGCAGCCCGTTGCCCAAATTCTCATTCTCGTTGTGGTAACCTACATGTCCTGTGAACTCGGCGAATTGTTCCCAAAGAAAATAGGAATTGACCGTGCCGAAAGCATGGCAAAACTCACCGCACCGCTGATGACGTTTTTCTCACGTCTGTCAATGCCCGTTGTTTGGCTTTTGTCAAAGAACACAGAATTCATAGCCCGCTGTTTCAATCTCAATCCCGAAGAACATAGTGTTACCGAGGAAGAAATTAAATCCATAATACAGGAAGGAACCGACTCGGGTGAGGTTCAGCAGGTGGAACAAGACATTATGGAACGCGCACTTGCGCTTGGCGACCAAACCGTAGAGCAAGTCATGACTCACAGAAGCGACATGGTTTTCCTGGAAGCGGAAATGACATCCAAGGAAGTGCAGGACATTGTTACGGAAGAGACTTTCGCCGCCTATCCTGTGGTAGGCGACGACCCCGATGAGGTTATCGGTGTTGTTACATTGAAAGATCTTGTTTCGCAACTCTGGCAAAAAGACTTTTCACTGCGGAAAGTTTTGCACAAACCGCTGTATTTCCCCGAAAACATGACGGTTTACAAAGCTCTCGAAGAACTTAAGCGCAACAAATTCAATCGCGCTTTGGTTGTTGACGAATTCGGCATTGTGCAAGGCATAATAGTTTTGCGCGACATCATGGAAGGTCTTGTTGGTCAGATACCCGATGAGGACGAAACGCTTGACATTATTGAAAATGCCGACCACAATTCATGGTCTGTCAGTGGTCAGTGCCAGTTTTACGACTTTCTTGCGTTTTTTGACGAAGAAGATCTCTACACACCCGATTACAACACCGTTGGCGGGCTGATTCTCGACCTGTTGGAGCGTATTCCTTCGGCGGGAGAGACACTTGAATGGAAAACTTTCGATTTTCGCATAATGAAGATGGACGGCACGCGAATAGACACTCTGCTCGTGCGCCACAAGCCCCAACCCAAGGAGGACGAAAGCGGGAAAGAAAGCTGAAAAACCTGGGATTTTCGGGCTTTTGTAAGTCATTGTTTTTCAAGCATTGGGAAAAGGCAAAAATACAAGGCACTTATTTTAAAATAAGTGCCTTGTATTTTGAAATATATGGCTTGTATTTTTTACGACATGCCTTATGTTTTTTTGCATATCGGGAAGTGCCCCAAATCTCAAAGGAAAAAACATCCGGTTTTAGCCATTGTGCGCAATCTTCAAGCGTACCTGCATAAAACGTTTTGCCCTGCAAAATCTGCTTAATGCAATACATTTGCACGCACATGCCAATCCGCTTTTGTCATATAACCGAATTTTTCCTGCGTGTCAAACCAAGAACCTCCTGCAAAGCCTTATGCTTTGCAGGAGGTTCTTAAATTTTCTTCTATATGCCCGGCAAAAATCAGAATCTGAAATCAAGTTCCACATCTGCCATGGAATAATTATGCTTGCTCAACGAACGGTCGTTAACAAAAGCATATTCGGCGTTCACCTGTATGTTCTTTGAAAAATTATAATTCAATCCCGCCTCATACTGTGTCTTTGCTTTCTGCCAATCAGCCTTGGGACGATAAAGATCATAGCGGGCTTTGGCATGAAGCTTCTCCTTAACGATAGGAGCTATGACAAGTGCATAATAACCATCGGCTTTGTTGCCGTCAGCAAGGTTCACGGTTATTTCTTTTGCATCGCTCTCCTTCTGGTAAGTCTTTGAAAAGCCATAGCCTGTGGAATGGATATATTCGGTTCGCATTGTCCAATCGTTCACCTTGTATTCCGCCGAAAACGCATACCTTCTCTGCTGCAAACGACGGGTTCTCGTCAGCGTGTTGTCGGGGTCGTTGGCATCGACATTGCCTTTGCGTGCATACGAACCTGTCCAACCGAACGCACCAATCCTCATGCCTTTCACGGGCATTATCCAAACGCCGCCTATAACGTCTTTCTGTTGGTCCACATCCTTTACATTTATTCCCTGACCGTTGTAAACACCTACCTGATAGTGCAACAAATTTCTTCCCGAAGCATTTTTTAGGAAATCTCCCTGGAATTGCACACCAATATCCCTGCCGTTGCTTGCATGCATACCGCTACGGTCGCTAAAACCTGCGAGTTTGGTTACATTCTGTGCATAGCTCATGAATCCCTGGTCTATCGGATTCATCGGGTTTTCAAATGTAAACGGACGTTTGAACTGTCCCGCTTTTACGCGGAAGTAATCATATTTCTGCCATTCGGCAAACAAATCCACCATTCTCGGACTGCTTCCGAGATTGCTCGTATTGCCGTTGAACTGCAACTGGGCTTTCCAATAAAAATCCCCGGCTATACGCCCGTCAAGAGCCAGACGCAACATACGGATATTGAAAGAATTCGATTCGTTGCCCTTTTGGAAACTCGCCTGATACTGTGTCAGCGCATATCCGCTGAACTTTACATTTCCCAACCAGGACGGTAATTCTTTTTGCGCGTTTGCCAACAAAAACATTCCTGCAAGAAATGCGGTAAAAACAATTTTCTTCATTATAATATTATGTCTTAGAATCTTAGTTTTCTTGGTATATATAAACATACGTGCATGTAAACACCCTGCAAACTTACGCAAAAAAACGCGGCGGCGCACACCATTACGCACATATTTTAACAACCGTCGTCAACAACAGGCATAATTTTCCACACAACGCCACGGTCTCTTCCCCCCATGGTTTTACAAATCCATAAAAAGCCTTGAAAATGCTCTTTCAAAAGCCATTGTTTTTCAAGTGTTTGAAATCGGCAAAAATACAAGGCACTTATTTTAAAACATAAGGCACATATTTCAAAATATATGGCTTGTATTTTTTGCAACAAGCCTTATGTTTTTTTGAGCACGCAAAAAGGGATGTCGCAACTCCTTTTTATGTGCACGAATTTGCTTTCCAAACGATACAAAAACCTATCAAAACAGTAAAAAACACAACCGAAAGCGACAAATACGGCATTTTCTTGAAATAATTACACTTTTTCGGGTAAAAACATAGAAAGTTGTATTGTTTATTTGTATTTTTGCGTCATAAAGATACAAGACGCCCCAAAACATAATCAGGCGTAACGTACAAAAAACAATACACTATGTGTGGAATTTCGGGTATTCTGAATTGCGAAGGGCATGACAAGTCGCTTCGCTCAAAAGTTTTGAAAATGTCGTCGCGTTTGCGTCATCGCGGACCCGACTGGTCGGGCATATATTGCGGCAAAACTGCCATTCTTGCCCATGAACGTTTGTCGATAGTTGACCCGCAGTCGGGCAAACAGCCTCTGTTTGCTCCCGACGGCAAACAGGTGTTGGCTGTGAACGGTGAAATTTACAATCATCAGGAGATTCGCGAAAGATATAAGGGAAAATATGATTTCCAAACGGGTTCGGACTGCGAAGTTATCCTTCCGCTCTATCGCGACAAGGGAATGAATTTTCTCGAGGAGATTAACGGTATTTTCGCTTTCGTACTTTACGATGAGGAAAAGAACTGCTTCATGATTGGTCGCGACCATATAGGAATAATTCCTTTATATATAGGAAGCGATAAAGAAGGCAGAATTTATTTCGGCTCGGAGCTTAAGGCTCTTGAGGGATTCTGCGATGAATACAAGACATTTCCTCCCGGACATTACTATGACAGCCGTGACGGAGAGTTTCACAAATGGTACAAGAGGGATTGGACCGACTATGAGAACGTAAAAAACAACGGCGCTTCGGTTTTGGAATTGCGCAATTCGCTTGAAGCAGCCGTTAAACGCCAACTTATGAGCGATGTTCCCTATGGTGTGCTCCTTAGCGGAGGACTTGACAGTTCGGTAATATCGGCAGTGGCAAAGAAATATGCGTCGAAACGTATAGAAGAAAGCGGAAAAGCCGACGCATGGTGGCCTCAGCTCCACTCGTTTGCCATTGGACTTAAAGGCGCACCTGATTTGGCAAAGGCAAAACTTGTTGCCGACTACATTGGCACAGTACATCATGAGATTAATTACACGATTCAGGAAGGACTTGATGCCGTGTCGGACGTGATATATCACATAGAAACTTACGATGTTACCACCGTGCGCGCATCAACTCCCATGTATCTTTTGGCAAGAGTGATAAAAAGCATGGGAATCAAGATGGTGCTGAGCGGCGAAGGTGCAGACGAAGTTTTCGGCGGCTATCTTTATTTCCACAAAGCCCCCGACGCAAAAGCGTTTCACGAAGAAACGGTGCGCAAACTCGGGAAACTGCATTTGTACGACTGTCTCCGCGCCAACAAGAGCCTTTCGGCATGGGGCGTGGAGGGACGTGTGCCTTTCCTTGACAAAGATTTTCTTGATGTAGCCATGCGCATTAATCCCGAAGCCAAGATGTGTCCGGGCAACACCATAGAAAAGAAAATTGTTCGCGAAGCTTTTTCGGACATGCTCCCGGAACAGGTGGCTTGGAGGCAGAAAGAGCAGTTTAGCGACGGAGTTGGTTACAATTGGATAGACACTCTTAGAGATATAACCTCAAAAGCGGTGTCGGACGAGGAAATGGCGCACGCCGCAGAGCGTTTCCCCATTAATCCGCCGCGTAACAAGGAGGAATATTACTATCGCACTATATTCGAAAGCCATTTCCCGAGTGAGAGTGCCGCCAAAAGCGTGCCGAGTGTGCCGAGTGTGGCATGCTCCACGGCAGAAGCTTTGGCTTGGGACGCATCGTTCAAAAACCAAAACGAACCTTCGGGACGCGCAGTAAAAGATATTCATATCAATGCCTGAAAGCCGTATGGGAAGAGTGATAGAATTTACAAAAATGCACGGTGCCGGCAACGACTATATCTATGTAGACACCGACAAATACCCAATAGACAATCCCGAAGAGCTTGCCATTAAATGGAGTAGGTTTCATACAGGAATTGGAAGCGACGGGCTGATTCTTATAAGCCGTTCGAAAAAGGCAGACTTCCGTATGCGAATTTTTAATTCCGATGGAAGCGAAGCCATGATGTGCGGTAACGGAAGCCGATGCGTAGGCAAGTTTGTTTACGATAAAGGATTGACCGAAAAGAAGTCCGTTACGCTCGAAACTCTATCGGGAATAAAAATCCTGAACCTGCACGTGGAAAACGGCAAAGTGGAAAGCGTGAGCGTGGACATGGGAAAGTCGCAAATTCTGACGCTCGGCGGCAACACCACACCTTTTGTAAACCAACCGATAACCGCAAAAGGCATTACAATGAATGGCACGGCAGTTTCCATGGGCAATCCGCACCTTGTTTTCTTTGTTGAAAATGCAGAAATATTTGATGTGGCGAGTGTAGGACCTGCTTTTGAACATCATCCGTGGTTCGAAAACCGCACAAACGTGGAATTTGCACAAATTTTATCGCCCGCAAAAATAAGAATGCGGGTTTGGGAACGCGGTTCTGGCATTACAATGGCGTGTGGAACAGGTGCGTGCGCCACTTTCGCCGCTGCAAAAGAATGCGGATTGGTTAACGGAAAAACGACACTTGTTCTTGACGGCGGGGAACTGCAAATAGAAAATTCCTCAACCAATGGAGATGTAATAATGACCGGTCCCGCACAAACAGTGTTTGAAGGAAAAATCGAAATTTGAAACAAAACACGACACAGAACATGATTAAAGCAAACTATAATTTTAAGCAGCTGTCGCAAAACTATCTTTTTGCGGAAATAGCCCGAAGAGTGGCGCAATATAAAGGTAACAATCCTGAGAAACACGTAATCAGTCTTGGCATTGGTGATGTTACGCGCCCGCTTGTACCGGAAGTTATAAAAGCAATGCACAAAGCGGTGGACGATGAGGCAAATGCCACAACTTTCCACGGTTACGGTCCTGAACAGGGCTATGATTTTTTGCGCGATAAGATTTCTGATTTCGACTACAAGCAACACGGCATCGACATAGAGCCTGATGAGATTTTCGTTAGCGATGGTGCGAAGAGCGACACAGGAAATATTATCGATCTTTTCGGAGATGACAACGTAATAGGGCTTACCGATCCTGTTTATCCCGTTTATATGGACAGCAATGTCATGAGCGGACACGCAGGGAAACCGTTCAACGGCACACACGAACACATTGTTTCGCTCCCGTGTACCGAAGCTAACGGTTTTGCACCCGAGATTCCCGACCGCACACTTGACTTGATTTATCTTTGTTACCCCAACAATCCCACGGGAACCACTCTTACTAAAATGCAACTCACTGCTTGGGTGAATTATGCCCTTGCAAATGGTTCGCTTATCCTTTTTGATGCAGCCTACGAGGCATTCATTACCGACGACACACCACATTCCATTTACGAAATAGAAGGTGCAAAAAAATGTGCCATAGAATTTCGCAGCTATTCCAAGACTGCCGGATTCACAGGTGTACGTCTCGGATATACCGTAGTGCCTAAAGATATAATCGTAAAGGACAACGGCGCCGGCGAATTGGAATTAAATCAAATGTGGAGACGAAGACAAACCACAAAGTTCAATGGCGCGTCATACATTTCCCAACGCGGAGCGGAAGCAATCTATTCTCCGCAGGGCAGAGCCGAGGTAGAGGCAAACATAAACTACTATCACAAAAACGCTTCACTCATGAAGCAATCACTTGAAGAGTCAGGTTTTACCGTTTTCGGCGGAGTTTGCTCACCATATCTGTGGGTAAAAATACCCGAAGGCGAAACTTCGTGGTCATTCTTCGACAAATTGCTCAACAAAGCGGCATTGGTAACAACTCCGGGAGTTGGTTTCGGACCAAGCGGCGAAGGATTCATACGGCTCACCGCTTTCGGCAGCCACGACGACGCTTTGGAAGCAATGCAACGCATCAAGTCCATTCTTTAGCTTACGATATTATTCAAAAAGCCGCACCCGGAACACAAAGGGTGCGGCTTTATTTTTATCCTTTCGGTTTTACTCCTTATTATTAAGCATAGAAACATATTCATAAAGCCTGCGATAGAACTTATGTTTCTTTAGTGTTTCCGCATTTCCGAGAATAAACAGTTTCATCCTCGCTCTTGTAATGGCCACATTCATTCTTCTTATGTCGGAAAGGAATCCTATGCTTCCTTCATCGTTTGCCCTTACAAGACTAATGACTATTATATCGCGCTCCTGCCCTTGAAAACCGTCAACAGTGTTTACGGTTATGTTGTTACGGAACGGTCGCAAAAACACATCCCTCCCAAACATACGACGAAGCAACTGCACCTGCGCCTTATAGGGCGATATTACACCGATGTCAATATTTTCATCGAGCAATCTCTCTTTTCCTATGTCCGAGATATAGTTTTTCAATGTTTCAAGAGTGAGTTTCGCCTCGGCGCGATTGATTCTTCCGTAACTGTCTCCAACAAATTCTTCCTTGCTGTCCACATCCGTCGAATCAATCCAACTCACCGGCGTGTCAAAGTCGAGAATTCCGCGATTTTTCACCTCCGGCGCACTCTCAAGCCGCCCTTCGTAAAACATTTCACTTGAAAAGCGGGCTATCGCCTCGTTCATGCGATACTGCACATTAAGCAATGAAACGCATTCGGGCTTTTCCTCCGCCAGAGTTTCCATTAAAGTTTTTCCCAATCCGCCTTTTACAGCCGTGCCGCTCTTTATTGTGGGCGGCAACTGCCTGTGATCGCCGGCAAGAATCACTCTGTGGCATTTTTGCAAAGGTATCCACACCGCCGCTTCCAAAGCTTGCGCCGCCTCGTCTACCACAAGAGTGTGAAACTTCATGCCGTCGAGCACTCGGTTTGCCGCTCCCGCAAGCGTACAAGCCACAACCCTTGCCGCATCCATGAGAGAGGAGTGGATGGAAAGCTCAAGTTCCGTGGCTTTATCGCGAAGTCGCGAAATCTTCTGATGTTTGCGTTCCACATCGCCCTTTTGAGAATACAGTTGTCTTATTGCGCGTCTCACAGCCCATAGTTGCGGATAGTCGGGATGCGATTCGAAACGCCGTTCATAGGTAAACGACAGCATTTTGTCGTTAACTCTCGTGGGATTTCCTATGCGCAGCACATTCACTCCCCTGTCGGTAAGTTTCTCGCTTATCCAGTCCACTGCCATATTGCTCTGCGCACAAACCATTACCTGACTCTCGCGCCGCAATATCTCGTAAACAGCCTCAACAAGCGTTGTGGTTTTCCCCGTTCCCGGAGGTCCGTGTACAATTGCCACATCTTTAGCACGCAACACCTCGTTCACCGCCTGTCTTTGCGAAACATTCAACCATGGAACGGGAGTTGGAAAAGGCGTAGTCTTTGCCGGCTTCTGGCTTCCGTGAAAAATTTCGCGAAGTTCGGCAAGCCGGTTATCCTTTGCGGCAATGGCGGCATCGAGTGCGCGAAACATGAGACGATAGGTAGTTTCGTCAAAAAACAACTGCACCCCGAGGCGTTCGGCATTCTCTATGGCAACAACAGCATCCGTTCCCGGAACAATCACAACCATACGATCGCCGTCGGCATAGCTCACAACCGCCGAAAATTTCATGAAATGCGGATTATCGTTTGCATCGAGCGTAAAAAAACATACCGGTCGCCCGTACTCGAAATTGTGATCAATATCCGTATCTTCGGTCCTGTAAATTTCTATTGAAAGTTGGTTGAGCGAATTATAGTAACTGCGCCCCACCCTAAGCGGAAACCAGCAAATGCCTCTCTTTATTTTTCTGCCAATCGGCATGGCAGTGGTTTCGCGTTTGAAAGTTTCCTGCTCGTATCTGTATTCCGCCTCGAGCATACGGCGGTTTTGCAAAAGAAAGTCTGCTGATTTCGGCATGACGTGCGTGCGGATTAATAATTCATTCTGCCTTGCGAAACTCCAAACTGCACAAACACATGGTTGCCGAGTTTGAAATCCACCGCACCTCCCCAACGGTCCTCGCCAAAGTCGGGATAATTTCTGAAACGTCTGTTACCGGGCACAAGACTCTTCTCGCCGAAAGCATAAACATTCATGCGCTCGTTAACTTTATAGGCGGCAACGCCAAACACAGAGGCATTCCTCATTTTCCAACCGCCCCAATCGAGAGTCTGCATGCTCACTCCGCCGGCAAAAGCCCATCTGTTGCCGAAAGGTTGGGCATAGACAAACGCGGCATTGTTTCCGAAACCCACGCCCTTGGGCGAATGTTTTCCGAAACCGGCTGTAACGTTCATTCCAAACTGTGCGTTCAATCCTTCATGCAGTTGCCACGGACTCATATAAAAAGGTTCGGGCATCCAAAGCCTCGGCATAAGTGTGGCAACCGTTCCCGTGTCTGCCACAGACGACATCGGAGCACCAAGACCCTCGTTCTCAGCCACCGGCAGCCGCTTGCGCACAACGTCCTGCGCACCCGCCGCCATACACACAGCGGTAATGATGACAACAAAAAGCAATCGTTTCATATCTGTTTGCGAAAATACAAATAATCCGTCTTATCGCACAAAAACAAGTACAAAATGAACTTAAATAAACTTGCACCGGCAAACCCTCACCCATGTTGCATGCCACCGCATGGTAAAAACGTCATGCCGCACTGCTTGATACGGTAAAAAATCGTTTTTTTTGCTCGCCGTTTCGCGACACCCGAAAAAACACATGGCTTATCGCAAAAAATACAAGCCATGTATTTTAAAATACA